>WNFC01002903.1_pt1 | contig 26810 bp, 24 predicted proteins | sample 5400541 | NCBI WGS metagenome assembly WNFC01 (sample SAMN13153342, study PRJNA577476) | soil metagenome | isolation source: 120 cm saprolite under Douglas fir tree site 2 hole 2 replicate 1 | place: USA:California | collected 2015-04-18 | reverse complement strand
GAAAACGGTAAAAGGAACACTATGTCAACCAGCACAGTGACGCCCACAAAAGGGCTTGAAGGAATCGTGGCGGCGACTTCGTCGATTTGCTACATCGACGGCGACGCCGGAATTCTGGCCTATCGCGGCATTGATATTCATGAGCTTGCACAGCACTCAACTTTTGAAGAAACCTGCTATCTGCTCTGGTTTGGCAAGCTGCCCAATCGCGCGGAATTAGCCGACCTGACAAAAAAGCTGGCGGCTGAGCGCAAAGTGGATCCCGCCATCTTTGACCTGATGCGCAATCTGCCCAAGACAGCCATTCCCATGGAAGTGTTGCGCACGGCCGTTTCCGCCCTTTCGCCCTATGACGCGGAAGCCGAGAAAATGGACCACGATGCGAATGTTCGCAAGGCGATCCGCCTGACCTCGCAGATTGCCATGATCGTGGCCGGTTATGACCGTATCCGCAAAGGCAAAAACCTTGTCCAGCCTGACCCGTCACTCTCACATGCGGCGAATTTCCTCTTGCTGCTGAATGGTGAGAAGCCGTCCAAAACAGCTGAGAAGGCCCTGGATGTAGCGTTAATCCTGCACGCCGATCATGAGTTGAATGCTTCCACCTTTGCCGCCCGCGTGATTGCCGCAACCCTGGCTGACATGCATTCGGCGATTGTTGGCGGTATCGGCGCGCTGAAAGGCCCGCTGCACGGCGGCGCCAATGAAGCTGTGATGCGCATGCTGTTCGATATCGACAAAAAAGGCGAAGATCCGGTTGAGTACGTGAAAGCCATGCTGGCTGCCAAGAAGAAGGTCTCAGGCTTCGGCCATCGCGTGTACACCACGGAAGACCCGCGCGCCACGCACCTGCGCAAGATGTCACAGGAGCTGGGCAAGGACGCGAACCCCAAGTGGTATGACATGTCGGCAAAAATCGAACAGTACATCAAGAAAGAAAAAAGCCTGAACGCCAATGTCGACTTCTACTCAGCGTCAACCTACACCACGCTGGGCCTGGATGTTGACCTGTTCACGCCGGTGTTTGCCGTGTCGCGCATCAGCGGCTGGACGGCCCATGTGATCGAGCAATTGGACGACAATCGCCTGATCCGTCCGCGTGCCGACTACATTGGCCCGAAGCATCCGGCAAAATACTTGCCGATCGATCAAAGGTGAAATACCAGCGTTAAAAGTCCAGCAACACAGAATTTTGGTCATCAGGGCATGAAGCTGCGCGAAGCTTAGATTCTCACTTCGTGTTACTTCGTGCCCCTTTGTTATTAGGCGTAAGATATTTATATGCGTCGCGTGTACCTCGACAATAACGCCACCACGCCCGTCCTCCCCGAAGTCTTTGAGGCCATGAAGCCCTTCTATCTGGAGGAGTTTGGCAATGCTTCGTCTATCCATCACTACGGGCAGCGCGCCCGCAGTGCCGTGGAAAAGGCCCGCAGCTCTGTAGCGGCCCTCTTAAATGCGCGTCCCGCGGAGATTGTTTTCACCAGCGGCGGTACCGAAGGCGATAATGCTGCCATCTTCGGCCTAGTGAATAGAGGCGATCACATCATCGCCTCCACCATCGAACACAGCGCAGTGATGAACACCTGCAAGCGGCTGGAACAGATGGGCTGTGAAGTGACCTTTGTTCCCGTGAACGGACGCGGTGAAGTTGATCCTGAAGAAGTCCGCAAGGCGTTGCGGCCAAACACGCGGCTGATCAGCATCATGATGGCCAACAACGAAACCGGCGTGGTGCAGCCCGTGGAAGAGATCAGCCGCATCGCGCGCGAAGCCGATGTTTTCTTTCACACTGACGCGGTACAAGCCGCAGGAAAAATTCCGATTGACGTGCAGCAGATTGGGTGTGACGTGCTCACCATCTCCGGCCACAAAATCCATGCGCCACAAGGTACAGGCGCCGTCTATATCAAACGAGGGACGCTGATTCAGCCCATGATTTATGGTGGCAGCCATGAGCGCCAGCGCAGGGCCGGTACGGAAAATCTACCCGGCATCGTTGGCCTGGGCAAGGCGGCTGAGTTATCCAAGACATGGCTGGGGGGTAATGGTCCTGCGGAAATGGCGGCCCTCCGCGACCGCCTGCAAAACTCAATCCTCAACGCAATCCCGGACTGCGGCATTAATGGGGAGGGAGCAAAGCGCGTTCCCAACACGACCAACCTATGGTTTGATTACATTGAGGGCGAGGCACTGGTCATTGCGCTTGATCTGAAAGGTCTGGCCGTATCAAGCGGCGCAGCCTGCTCATCCGGAGCGATTGAACCCTCACACGTGCTGCTGGCCATGGAGCTTACACATGAGCGGGCCCGCTCCAGCGTGCGCATCAGCATGGGCAAGCAAACCACCAGCGAAGATATCGATTTCGCAACCAAAGTTCTGCCGGAGACGATTGGACGACTGCGCGAGATATCGCCGTTGCACAAGTCTTCAGAAGCAAATGCGGGAAAGAAAACTGTGAGCGCAACTTAGAAGGCCATTACTGCGCTCATTGCGGCTCGTTGCCCCATTCCTAACAACCAGTTGATTTCTTTCCTGCATAAACAGCGCGTTTAGATCCTATTCTGTGACGATCCGGCATAGACTCACCCAGGATTAAGTACCTTAGTCACGGTAACTGCGGAGTTTGACGGGATTACTGGAGCCGCACTTTGAGGTAAGCTGAAGGTGCGGGACTGATGCCGCCACAGATCAGATCTGAGCTCATCGGCTCGCGCATAGAAATTTATGAGTCAAAAGTGGCTTCCAAAGAGCTTCATCGTACTTAAAAATTATTCGCGCAGCGATTTCTCTGCCGATCTGATCGCCGGCGTCACCGTTGGTCTGGTGGCGCTGCCGTTGGCGATGGCGTTTGCTATCGCCTCTGGTGTTCCGCCACAGGCCGGGCTCTATTGCGCTGTGATTGCCGGTTTCATCATCTCGGCCTTGGGCGGTTCACGCGTGCAGATTGGCGGGCCAACCGGCGCGTTCGTAATTGTCGTATCCGGCATCGTCACAAAGTACGGCATTGAAGGCCTTTTTACGTGCACCGGTATGGCCGGGATTTTGCTCATCCTGCTGGGCGCCACGGGCCTGGGCAGTACGGTGAAATACATTCCCCGACCTGTGATTGTCGGCTTCACTAACGGCATTGCCGCCGTAATCGCCAGCACGCAGATCAAAGACTTCTTCGGGCTTCAGATATCGCATGTGCCGGGTGATTTTCTGGGCCGCATGCAGGCGATCTTCCACAATTTCGCAACCCTTTCCCCCTGGGAAACCTCGCTTGGCTTTCTTTCGCTGGCGTTGATTCTTTTGTTCCGCAAATATGTTCCCCGTATTCCGGGTTACATTGTTGCCCTGTTCGCCGGGACGGCTCTGGTCTGGCTCTTCCATCTGCCGGTTGAAACCATTGGAACCCGCTTTGGTGGCATTCCGTCTGGATTGCCGCCGTTGCGCGCTCCTTCATTTCACCTTGACCTGATTCGGCCTCTCATCCATCCGGCGATCACGGTGGCTATGTTGGGCGCCATTGAATCCCTGATGTCCGCCGTAGTCGCAGACAGGATGTACGGCGAAGGCGAAAAACACAATCCCAACGTTGAGCTGATTGGCCAGGGCGTTGCCAACTTCTTTTCTCCACTGCTCGGCGGATTGCCCGCCACGGGTGCAATCGCCCGGACGGCCACAAACATCCGCTCCGGCGCGAAAACCCCAGTGGCCGGAATGATTCATGCTCTCACGCTGCTGGTGATCTTGCTTGTCGCCGCGCCCATAGCCAGATTTATTCCCCTCAGCGTGCTCTCGGCGATCCTGCTGGTAGTGGCCTACAACATGGGTGAATGGGGAGAAATTCCGGAACTGCTGAAACTCTCGCGCCTTGAAGCGGGAACATGGTTCGGCACCTTCATGCTTACTGTGTTCGCGGATCTCACGGTGGCGGTGGAAGCGGGCATGATCATGGCTGCGCTCATTTTCATCCGTAAAGTCACTCTCACCACCACCATCAGCCCAGTCACTCCGGAATATGTAGAAGAAGGCCGCGTACATATTCTCCAGGACAAGGACATTCCCGACTACGTGTCCATCTATCGTATTCACGGCCCGTTTCTCTTTGGCGCGGCGGACAAGATTGAGGAATTGATCCGGATGATTCCTGAACTGCCGCCGGTTCTGGTTCTCCGCTTGCGCAACATGACTGCGATTGACGCCACGGGGATTCGCGCTCTGGAACTTCTGGCCGACAGGGTACGAGCGTCAGGCCGAGGACTGATCCTGTGCGGTGCCCCGGCTCAGCCGGAGCGATTGCTGCAGCGAGCCGAATTCAAGGACCATGTAGGCCGGGAAAATATCTGTGACAACGTGGCCGAGGCGCTGGACCGTGCGCGCACCCTGCATGAGGAAATGCAGGCACGGAATTTACAAAAGCTCACGGCTGAAGCTGCCGCTGTAACATCGCGCTAGCTACCCAGCCGGCTTTGTGTTAACGATTCTCACGGGAGCCCATGACCACAAACCGCAAACCGCTTCTCACGTTCCTGTTGTTGACATTTGCTCTCAGTTCGATTTTTTATTTTCTGATCATTAAAGCCGGGCACTTGAATGCAGGCAAAGGTCTGTACGTGCTTGGACTGATGTGGTGCCCCGGCTTGTCTGGCATCATCACACGGCTGCTGTTTAAGCAAAGCACCGTACCGATGGGCTGGCGCTGGGGTAAAACGCGTTATCAGGCAGCCGCATACCTTATACCCGTTGGCTATGCGACGTTCGGCTACATGCTGGTGTGGCTGACCGGAATGGGTGCGTTCTACAACCCAAAATTCATTGCATCGCTTCCCGGCCCTCTGGCCGCCAAGCCGGCATGGCTGGCGATGACGCTCTACGTGGTTATTCTCGCCACGGCGGGAATGGTTTCCAGTTGTTTCAGTGCTCTGGGAGAAGAGATTGGCTGGCGCGGCTTTCTGGTTCCAAATCTTGCCCAGACCAACAGCTTTACCCGGACAGCCGTAATCAGCGGACTGATCTGGTCCGTGTGGCATTACCCCATTCTCATTTTCGCCGACTACAATTCCGGCACGCCAACCTGGTACGGTCTCTCCTGCTTCACCGTGATGGTTGTTAGCATCGCAGTTATCTTTGCCTGGTTCCGTCTCAAATCCGGCAGTCTCTGGACCGGTATGTTCCTTCACGCCAGCCACAACGCCTTCATTCAGGGCTTTTTCGATCCTGTCACCCGGGACACAGGCCATACCAGATATTTCATCGGTGAGTTCGGCGTGGTAGTGCCCTTAGTCGCAGCGGCACTGGCGTTTTATTTCTGGCGGCGGCGTTCTGAGCTTGCTCCCGTAAATATTCCAGCCGCACACAGCGCGCAGGCAGGATAGAAGGCAGAAGACCAGCAAAGCAGTAACGGAAGTCGTTTATAATCGATCTAGCGGTTGCTGGGTGTCAGCGCAGCAGCCGCTTTTCTTTTTATGCCTGAGCAGACCATAGCCGTTGCCATGTCCGGCGGTGTTGATTCCTCCACCGTTGCAGCCATGCTACGCGCGGAAGGTCACCAGGTGGTCGGGCTGACCATGCAGTTGTGGAACCAGCGCCGGCTTGCCGGGCGCGCAGGCATGCCGGAGAAGGTCCAGGGCCGCTGCTGCTCGATTGACGACGTTTACGATGCCCGTCGCGTCGCCGAGGACCTGGGAATCCCCTACTACGTCGTGAATCAGGAAGATCGCTTTGAACGTGACGTTGTCCGCCCTTTCGTAGACGAGTACCTCTCAGGGCGCACGCCGATCCCGTGCAGCCTCTGCAACAATCATCTCAAGTTTGACCAGCTCCTGATCACGGCGCGCCAGATTGGCGCTGACCTGCTGGCCACCGGACATTACGCCCGCTGCGAGTTTTCTGTCGAGCGCGATCGCTGGTTGCTGCTGCGTGCCGCTGATCCGGCCAAGGACCAGACATATTTTCTCTTCGGCCTCACCCAGGAGCAGCTCAGCCGCACGCGCTTCCCGCTCGGCCACATGAACAAGCCGCAGGTGCGCCAACTGGCCCGGCAGCATGGACTGGCACTGGCGGAAAAGCCTGACTCGCAGGAAATTTGTTTTGTCCCGGGTGGTAACTATAAGCAGTTCATTGACGCGTATCTGGGCGAGCAGGGTGAGTCCCTGCCGGACACATCAGGTGAACTGGTCACAACCGACGGCAAGGTGCTTGGCCGCCATGAGGGCATTCACAATTTCACCGTCGGACAGCGCAAGGGACTTGGCGTTGCCACAGGCTCGCCACTTTATGTGATCAACATCAACGGCGCCGCCGGACAGGTGACGGTTGGCAATACAGAAGACCTGCTTGCCACGCGTTTGTTTGCCCACCGCATGAACTGGATTGCCTTCGATGAGCTGCGCGAACCGGTGCGTGTGCACGCCAAGATTCGTCACCGTCATGAGCCTTCGCCGGCGACCATCGAGCCCGCAGCAAATGGTGAGACTCTGGTCACCTTTGACGCTCCACAGCGCGCCATCACGCCCGGCCAGGCAGTTGTCTTCTATCAGGACCACATCGTGGTTGGCGGCGGCTGGATTGCGGAAGTCCCGCGGTAGTCGATTCCTAAAAGCTACGCGCTTTCGGTTCTCAATATGGGAAGCGGCTTGATCTCCGAAGGATTCGGCGATGCCGGGTGCAGGAACTTTTCCCGCTCTTCTTCCAGGCCTTTGATTTCGTTGCCAATTCGTACCTGGTCCCAACCCACGGCCGCGCCGATTCTCTGCGCGGCATCACGCGTGCACTCGCTGGACCAGCACGCCCCCAGCGCCACCGGAACGCGGCGCAGCAGAATATCGCCCAGCGTTATGGCCGATTCATGCACCACGGCCTCCACGGCTTCGGCCACCAGATGCGAACTGTGATCGCAGATCGGCTCACGCAAGCGATCATTGAGTGACGCAGCATGGGCAATGGCCAGAGCATGGCGGCCGTGCCACTCGGCAATGCCTTGCGCACATTCTTCCGGAATCCGGGCCTTGCAGGCCACCATCCGGGCCCAGTGGCGGACCACCGCCTCAACGCCCTCTTCCTGCACCACTGCGCCAAAAATACAGGCAGGCCGCGGAATGTTCAGACCGAGCGTGCGGCCCACATCGCGCGCCAGGCTGGCCGCAGTGGTCAGCTTACCGCCGATCACGGAAAACAAGCCTGACGCACCTTCATCGGCATGATCATGCAAAACATGCCGGCGCGTGATGTCCGAATATTTCTTGCCCGGCGCGTAGGGCAAGGGACGGATACCGGCAAAGCTATAGCGGATATCTGCCTTCGTAAGGCCGGTGCGTGGCAGTAGCCGGGAAAAGCTCTGGAAAAGATAATCGATCTCCTCCGGCGAAGGTTGTGCGCAATCGGGCGCGCCGTCATCCAGCACTTCCGTGGTTCCCAGCAAAATCTGACCGTTCCAGGGCAATACGAAGATCTGCCGGCCGTCCACCGCTTCGGTGTAAACAGCCTGTGCCGGAGCGCCGGGAAACCTGGGCAGTACAACGTGCGTGCCGCGGACGCCCCCGATCATCCTTGGCGCCTTGATTCCGGAAGATCCCACCACCATGTCAGCCCATGGCCCGGTGGCATTCACAATCTTGGTGGCTGTCACCGAATATTCCTGGCCGGAGATTGAATCCCGCAAACGGGCACCGTTGACGCGGCCATTGCTGCGCGAAATCTCCAGCAATTGTGTGTGGTTCCGCACCACGGCGCCGGCATCCATGCTTTCTGCCAGCCATTCGGCTACCAGTCGCTCAGGGAATTCGCATTGCGCATCTTCGTAGGAATAGATGGACCAGTTCCGTCCATCATCTAACTGCTGCTCAAAGTCGCGGACGCTCGCAAATGGCGTGCGCTTGCCGCCTGCCCAATGGTGGTAAAGCCACAATCCTGTTCTGATGGCCAGGCTGCTGCGCATGAAAGATCTTGGTTTCGCAGGCAAGGCCAGCAGAAATTGCATGGGCCGTACCAGATGCGGTGATTCACTCAGCAGGCGCTCGCGTTCGTGGAGTGATTCGCGTACCAGAGGAATCTCGCCCTGCTCCAGGTAGCGCAATCCGCCGTGGATAATTCGCGTGGAACGGCTGGTGGTGCCGGAGCCAAAATCGTTCTGCTCGACGACCAGAGTACTCTTGCCGTGGCGGGCGCACTCCCGTGCAATGGCCACGCCATTGATGCCGCCGCCGATTACCAGGACATCAAATCCCCTGCCCTGTAATGGAATAGAGCTACTCACGCTACTATGATTAGATGCTTTTTACCTTCACGGCAACATTACTTCGGAGCAAGACTTTTCACTTAAGCAACGGTTTTTCCTGAACTACAGGTGGGATAGATTGCCGGACCAACTCTGGATAAACCGTTCCAAATAGGCCGCTCTCAGCTTTTATGAGAGCGGCCTTAATTTAGACTAGTTTTTGATAAACCTGTCACATCTAAAAGCGTTTAGACCCGTTTAATCATGGGCTTAGCGCCAGCTGAGGGACTGTCCGGAGCTGACGCGCGAAATGCCGGGACTGACGAGCTCAGACTTACGCGGTCTGCACCCATCTTTTTAGCATGGTAGAGCGCCTCATCAGCGTAGCGCAGCAGCATGTCCGGGGTCAGGTCACCACCCTGGGAGAAGGATATTCCAAGCGAAACCGTGACCTTCCCCATGGCAACACTGTTATGTTCTATCTTCAAGTTAGCTATGGAAGAGCGCACCAGCTCCGCCCGCTCCTGCACGCTTTCCGGCGAACTGTCCGGCATCACAACCACAAATTCTTCACCACCAAAGCGGCAGACAATATCTTCTGTCCGAACGGCGCGCCGCAGGAGGAATGCCACTTCCTTCAGCACCATGTCACCGGCTTCATGGCCAAACGTGTCATTGAACTGCTTAAACTTATCGATATCGGCCATGATCACGCCCAGGCCACTGTGGCGACGGGCTGAACGTCTAACTTCCTGCTCCATCGTCGCTTGTAGAAAGCGGCGGTTATACAGGGTGGTGAGTGGATCGCGAATGGACTGATCATGCAGCTTCTCGCGCAATTTCAGGTTGGCAAGCCGCAGGGCTGTGTACTCACCCAACTGCTGGATAAGGCTGAGGCGCGTGGCCGTAAACAGTTCTGGGTCGTCGGCGCTGATGTGCAGAATGCCCAGCGTCTCTCCCAGGGCTGAAAGCGGCAGACAAATGTAAGCGGGTGGGATGGTTCCACTGAAATGGTGGCAGGAAAGTGACTTGGGATCATGCAAACGCACATGCAGACGGCTGCCGCGCATGGCGCAGCAGTCTTCCGGTGCCAACAGGTTTTGCGAAGGACTGTCTGATTCGCCCCAGCTTGCCATGGTACCCATCAGGTTATGTGTGTTGTCGATGGCGAACACAGCGCCGGCGCTCGCGGGCAGAAGGCGCTGCGAGTATCCGCTCAGCACATCAAATGCCTCGCTGGCATTCACGCATATCTGCAAATCGGCCTGGAGCTCGTTAAGACATTTGCTGCTTTCGGTCTCGCTTTGCAGACGTTCCAGCGATCCTTCCAGACGCGCCTGAGCATGCAGGGCAGAACGTTCCGCGACGCGCAGCTTCTTCGATTCGCGCATCACCAGCATGAACAGCACAGCCATGACCAGCACAAATCCGCCTATGCGGACAGAAACGCTGCGCTCCACTTCCTTCGCGCGTGATTGCGAGGCCAGATTGCGTTCGCGCAACAACTGCTCTTCTTCGTCTTTGAATTTCTGAATGGCGTCGCGCACACGGTCACGCCGGAAGTCAGTGTCCTGGCTGTGATAAATCAGCAACGTTTTTGAAGTGCGCAGGTTGTCGCGCAGTTGCAGCAATTCGTCACTGATCCAGTTGCGAAGCTCTTTGATTTTTGCCTGGTGAGCCGCGTCATCCTGCGTCAGGTAAGACACGCGGTCAACCTGCATCCAGACTTTCGCTACGGCGCCTTCAAACGTATCAAGGTCCTGTTTTTCGGGCGTCAGAATGTAGTGCAGCCAGGCTTCGCGGGCATCCTGAAGACCGTCTTCAATGCCTTCCATCTCATGCAGGACCTGGTGCGTATGCTCTACGTAGGCCTGGGAGTTCAGCAGTTCCCGCGTGCGCGAAAAGCCGTCCCATGCCAGGGCCACCAGAAAAGCCAGCATCAGCAAAAATGCAAATGGCAGAAGAGTGCGGGCTTCCAGGGCGCTCATCGTGATCTGTTTGGCCTGTTTGAAAATTCGCAGATACATGGGTACAGCACTCCGGAAGATGATTCTGTTCTTAGCTTGGAAAGCGGCGCAATGATACCCTAATTTCGTGTCTACTGGAGAGAAATTCGAGAAAGCAGTCAGCATCATGGCGCGGCTCCGCGCGCCCGGCGGATGCCCCTGGGACCGTGAACAGACTTTCGACACCATCAAAAAGTACACATTAGAAGAGACTTACGAGGTGCTGGAAGCAATCGACAACCGTGACTGGCAGGAACTTACCGGCGAACTAGGTGACCTTCTGCTACAAGTCCTCTTCTATTCTGAAATGGCGAAAGAGATTGGATTCTTTAATATCGACGACGTGCTGGATACGCTCAGTATCAAACTCATCGGACGCCATCCTCACGTGTTCGGTGACGTGACGGCCAACGACTCTCAAACCGTCCTGCAGAACTGGGAAGCCATCAAGAAAGAAGAGAAAAAGCTGCGCGCCGCCACCAACGGCAAGGCTGCTGAAACATCCGAAGGCCTGCTCGATGCTGTCTCTTCCAAAATGCCGGCTTTGATGGAAGCCCACAAGATCAGCTCCAAGGCAGCCCACGTCGGCTTTGATTGGCCAGACATCAACGGTCTGTTTGAGAAACTCGCGGAAGAAACGCAGGAACTCAAAGAAGAATTGACCCAGCAGTTGGAGCCGCTCCCCGCGGATTCTCTCCAGTCGCAAGCGCAAACCAGGATTCCCGCCGAACTTCATGCGCGCATCGAAGACGAAATTGGTGACCTTTTCTTCGTGATGGTAAACCTTGCCCGTCGTCTCTCGGTTGATCCAGAATCCGCGCTGCGCCGAACCAACAGAAAATTCCGCCGCCGCTTCGGCTGGCTGGAAGAGAAACTGAAAGACCGCGGCACGTCTCTGGAAGAGGCTCCGTTGGAAGACATGGAAGCGCTCTGGCAGCAAGCCAAATTATCTGAGGAGGGCCGCCGTTGAGCGCCAGTACAGCCGGGCCTGACCACATCATTATTCGCAAATGCAACACGATGGACGAACTCAGGGCCTGCGTGGAATTGCAAAAAGAAGTGTGGAACTTTGACGACGTGGACATTGTTCCGCTACGCCTGTTCGTTGTAAGCCAGAAGATCGGAGGGCAGGTGATCGGAGCATTTTCAGAGAACCAGCTCATCGGCTTCGCTTTCTCGATCCCCGGTTCCCGCAACGGGCATTCTTATCTGCATTCGCACATGCTCGCCGTGCGTGAAGCCTTCCGCAACTATGGACTGGGTCGCCGGCTAAAACTTGCCCAGCGTGATGACGCCATTGCCCATGGCTTTGAGCTTCTGGAGTGGACGTTTGATCCACTCGAAATCAAGAATGCCTACCTAAACCTGGTGAAGCTCGGGGCAATTACACGGCGCTACAGCGTGAACCATTACGGCCTCTCCTCATCGCCTTTGCAAGGCGGACTGCCCACGGACCGCCTGGTTGCCGAGTGGTGGCTGAAATCAAAACGCGTGATAAACCTGCTGGAGAAAAATCAACCGCCACAATTCAATGTCGAAAAGAAGATCCACGTTCCTGCCGAAATTTATTCCTGGAAAGCATCAGACGCGAATCGCGGCAAAGCTTCCGAGGTTCAAAAGCGCAACCGCGAAGAATTCCTGTCCGCGTTCCGCAATGGACTTTCTGTTCTGAACTATGAGCGTGATGCCCAGGGTAACGGCGCTTTTTTACTAGGACGATGGGACGAAACTCTCACCTATGCCTCCAGCGGCGATGAAGGAAACCATGAAGATTGAAGCTATCACTCTGCGCGAAATACATATGCCGCTGGTACATTTCTTTGAAACCAGCTTTGGACGCACCACCGAACGCCGCATTCTCCTGGTCACCCTGCACACCGATGGGCCAGAAGGCTGGGGCGAATGCGTGGCCGGCGAAGACCCTTTTTACAGTGAAGAGTCGATTGATACAGCGTGGTATGCAACGGAACGCTATCTGGCTCCGGCGCTGCTTGGCAAAAATGTCGCCCACGGTGCTGACGCGCCTGCGCTGCTGGGGAAAATCCGCGGCCACCGCATGGCCAAGGGCGCGGTCGAAAACGCACTGTGGGACGCCGAAGCGCAGCAACGGCAACTTCCTCTGTGGAAGTTGCTCGGCGGTACGCAGATCGAAATCGCCTGCGGCGTCTCCATCGGCATTCAAAACTCCCATGAGCAACTTCTAGAGAAAATCGATACTGAACTGAAAGCTGGCTATCGCCGCATTAAGGTCAAGTGCAAGCCGGGATGGGATGTTGAGGTGTTCGAAAAAATCCGCGCTCGCTGGCCCAACATCGTTTTAAGTTGTGATGCAAATTCCGCCTACACGCTGGACCAGATCGACCATCTGAAGAAATTCGACCAGTTCAATCTGCTGATGATTGAACAGCCGCTCTGGCATGACGATTTCTATTTCCACGCGCAACTGCAGAAGCAGATCAAGAGCGCCATCTGTCTGGATGAGGCGATCCATAACCGCAGAGACGCGCAGGCCGCCGTGGAGCTAGGCTCATGCCGAATTATCAATATCAAAGTCGGCCGCGTCAGCGGATTCAGTGAAGCCATTGCCATTCACAACGTGGCACAAAGGGCGCAACTGCCTGTCTGGTGTGGCGGCATGCTGGAGGCTGGTATTGGAAGATCGCACAATATTGCATTGTCTTCCCTGTCCAACTTCACTCTGCCCGGAGACGTCTCCGCTTCCAAGCGTTACTGGAAGGAAGACATTATCGAACCCGACGTGGCAGTCTCTGCCCAGGGATTCATCAAAGTTCCTGAGGCGCCAGGCCGCGGCTTCAAGCTGAGAGGTGACCTCATTGAGAAGCTCACCATCCGTAAACAAACTTTGCGCGCGGGGGCTGGCACCGCAAGTTAGCATTCCTCTCGCCTACTGCTTCGTGCGCTTGAAAATGGCGATCAGTTCCGGCACGCTGCTCTCTTCATGCAGTACAACACTGACCAGTTCCCAGGATTGCTCACCCAGAATATTCGCCGCCGCTTCGAGTTGCTGCGCTGTAGTGAAGACTTCGACATGATATTCCCACTGCATCGCGCGCATTGGCTTAACATACAGCGTGAACGTCTGCGTTTGGGAACATGTGCCCGTGGCTGCAGTTATATCGACGCTGAATTTGCCAGTTGCAGCCGTGGGTAGGGCTGTTAGTACGATTGTGTTGGCTCCGGCGCGTCCACGATGAGTTTCGGCAATGACTCCTGTAGGCAGTCTCGAGAAACTTAAATCAAAAACCGGCCGCTCATCCGCCGCCATTGTCACCGTGAAAGACGCCGTGGACCCCTGGGAGATATTAACGACGGAAGGATCCACCGACAAGACAAAGTGATCCGGGGTCTGGGCCGATGCACTTGTGCGAAGCGCCATCATCAGAATGGCAATCGCAATGAACCTGCGCGTGATTGTTTTTCGCATAGATATCTCCCGTGGACATAGAGTTTCTGGTACGTTTCCTGCAAGCTAGAACGGGTACTCTGTTTACTTCTTGCAGGCAAAACTCTCACTGCACCACGTACTTTGCTGTACAAAGAGGCCGATGCTGCATTAATTTTCAATAAGAACGAATATGAAAGTAACCCTCCCCGAAAAGGTCTCGCCAGTCCTAATTGTCACCGGTGGCGGACGCGGTATTGGTTCAGCGACAGCCCTTCTTGCCGCAAAGCGTGGCTACAAGGTTTGCATCAGTTATCTGGAAAAGGCAGGCACAGCCGATAGCGTTGTTAGAAACGTCCGCGACGCAGGCGGCAACGCGATCGCTGTGCAGGCCGATGTCGGCAGTGAAGCCGATGTGATCCGCCTATTTACCACCGTCGACCGCGAACTTGGCCGCGTTTCAGCTCTAGTGAATAACGCCGGCACACTGGAAACGCAATCGCGTGTGGATGCCATCGATGCGGCTCGCCTGCAACGTGTCTTCAACACGAACGTGATTGGCAGTTTCCTGTGTGCCCGCCAGGCCGTCCAACGCATGTCACGTAAACACGGGGGAAGCGGTGGCGGCATCGTGAACATTTCATCCATCGCCGCACTTTACGGTGCGCCCGGCGAGTACGTAGATTATGCCGCCAGCAAAGGCGCAATCGATAGCTTTACTCTCGGCCTCGCCGGCGAAGTGGCTGAGGAAGGCATCCGGGTAAACGCCGTTCGGCCCGGTTTCATTTATACCGATATCCATGCCAAAGGCGGTGAACCACAACGCGTTGATCGCGTTAAAACTCTGGTTCCTATGAAACGCGGTGGCACGCCGGAAGAAGTTGCTGCCGCCATTCTGTGGCTCCTCTCCGATGAAGCTTCTTACGTGACAGGAACGATCCTGGATGTCTCCGGTGGGCGCTGAAGGTGATGATCAACTCCAAAGCCCTCGCATTATTACCCGCAGTGATGGCGCTCATGATCATTGGTTGCCGAGAAAAGCAAGCCGCGCCTACGGTTGATCATCCGCGGTTAACGCCCGGTGTCATCTTACGCGACGTCACTTTTCGAAGCTCTTCGTTGGACCGCGATATCACCTATCGGGTGATTCTTCCTGTGTCCATTCCGCAGGGCCAAAAGCTGCCAGTCGTCTATTTGCTGCATGGTGGAGGAGGATCGTATCGCGATTGGTCCAACTACTCTGATGTCGGTCACTACGCCGAACGGGGTTTCCTTCTCGTCATGCCGGAAGGCGAAAATTCGTACTACACAAACTCAGCCGAGCATCCCCAAGACAAATACGAGGACTACATCACTAAAGATCTAATCGTTGACGTGGAAGCACGCTTTCCCGCTATCCCTGAAAGGCGCTCGCGATCAATCATCGGCGTCTCGATGGGTGGTTATGGAGCGATTAAGATCGCACTGAAACGCCCTGAGCTTTACGGATTCGCTGCCGGACTCAGCTCCGCGCTCGACGTTCCCAGCCGTCCTTTCTCAATGAAACGACTCTCGCAATGGCGCGGGCATGCTCAGATCTTTGGTCCCTGGGGCAGTCAGACGCGTCATGAAAATGATCCCTTTGTCCTGGTTCAGTCAGCTGATCCCGCCGCCACACCCTTCCTGTTTCTTGCCTGCGGTGATCGTGAAGGCCTGCTCGGCCCCAACCGCCGATTTTCCAATTTGCTAAAGCAACGTGGCTACGGCTATGAGTTCCACAGCGTGCCCGGCGGCAACCATGACTGGACGCAGTGGAATTCGCAGCTTTCGGCGATGTTCAGCGCTTTAAATTCGCACCAGGAGCCCGGCTAAAAATAAGACCAAGTCGCCAGCCAGCACACAATCCCTTTACGCAAATGCCTGCTGAGGTTTAACCTTTTGCGCACGTTCGCCGGACAACTTTCTTAAAGAGGTGCCGCAGGATGCTTAAGCATGTTTTGGTCGCCACCTGTTTTATCGGGGTCAGTCTTTCATCTTCATCGAATGCCCAGAACGCCGATCCCCAGTTGCTGGCGGAAATCCAGAAGATCAGGGCCATTGACAACCACTCACATCCTCCCAAGCTGGTATCCCCCGGCGAAAAGGACGATGATTTTGACGCGCTGCCTTGCGATCCGCTTGAGCCGGGCATGCCAACCACTATCTCCCGCCCGGAAAATCCCCAATACATTGCGGCGTGGAAAGCTCTTTACGGCTACCAGTATGACGACGCCAAGCCTGAACATGTGCGCGAACTGCTGGCCGTCAAGAAGAAAGTCAGAGACGAGCAGGGCGATAATTTTCCCAACTGGGTGCTTGATCAGCTTGGCATTGAGACTGAACTGGCCAACCGTATTGCCCTGGGTCGTGGTCTCCAGCCGCCAAGGTTTCGCTGGGTACCGTTTGATGACGCTCTCATGTTCCCCCTGAAAACCTCTGAACTGGCCAGCGAATCGCCCGACCGGAAGTTTTTCTACTCGCGTGAAACCGATCTCCTGCGCCGTTACCTGAAAAACCTGGGGCTGGAGGCATTGCCTGCCACCCTGCCTGAGTATCTCAGTAAAGTGGTCACACCAACGCTGGAAGCGCAAAAGAAAAACGGCGCCATTGCCATCAAATTCGAGGCGGCCTATCTGCGCTCACTAGACTTCGGTTCGCGTGAGCCGATTGAAGTCCTGGCCCGCACCTACCAGCACTTTGTGAAAGAAGGTATTCCGCTGCGAGCGGATTATATTCGCCTGCAAAACGCGCTGTTCCGTTATATCTCCCGGGAAGCCGGACGCCTGGGCATGCCGGTCCATCTGCACACCGGCGGTGGTTGCGGGACTTACTTCCATCTTTCCGGATCCAATCCGGCGCTGCTCGAATCGGTCTTGAATGAGGCCGACCTGCGCAAGACCAACTTTGTAATGGTCCACGGAGGCGCAAGCACGTTCAGCAAACAGACCTCTTACCTACTGATGAAACCCAACGTCTATGCGGATTTCTCTGAGCAGACATGGCTCATTTCCACGCGGGCCCTCAGCCAGGTGATACGCGAATGGCTGGAGTGGTATCCGGAGAAAGTCATGTTCGGGACAGATCTTTATCCCAACACGCCGGAGATCAACTGGGAGGAGATCGGCTGGCAAACGACCCAGTCCTCACGGGAAGCCCTGGCCATCGCGCTGACCGGCATGATCGAGGACAAGCAGATTTCCCGCGAAAGAGGTTTGGAAATCGCACACATGGTAATGCATGACAATGCGGCCAGGCTTTATGGATCGTCCGCCAGATAGCATATTTTCAATTAAGCGTCTGTGATTTACAGCACATAGGTGGGTGAAATAGTTTTCAGGGTGCCGGAGGAGCGTGGCAGGCGACGGGCTGTGAAGATTAACAATTTCTGTTAATTTTTGTTTACTTCGTGCTTGACTGCTTACTCTGGAACTGCAAGACTCTCGTTATTCCATCGAACCGGCGGACCCTCCCTGGCTCGAGAAATGAACGCTTGCAGTGGAATACGAGTTCGAATTTCATAAGAGTTGTCCGAATAAACTGGGAGTCATACGTAGTAAGGCACGAAGCTAAGCTTCGTGCTGGGCCGAACCCGTGGTAGGTCTCTCTCCGGGAAAAGTGGTGTGAAGTTAGTCTTCCTACCTGTTTTTCGGGAGTGAGCAGCAATAAGGGGGGACACTCTCAAATGGAGTTCCAGGATAAGGTTCTAAAGTGTATCGACTGTGGCGCTGACTTCATTTTCACTTCCGGTGAACAGCTTTTCTTCCATGATAAGCAGTTCAAAAATGAGCCAAAACGCTGCAAAAACTGCAAAGGCAAACGAGCTCAGGCATTAGGAATTCCGCCCACCGGCGGCAACTATCAAAGGGTAGAAACCAAGGCAATCTGCTCCGGGTGCCAGCGTGAAACCACTGTCCCGTTCAAACCCACGCAAGGCCGTCCCGTATTTTGCCGCGAATGCTTTCAGCAGCGTAAAACAACTGCGGCAACAGCTTAATCATCTTCTCTGAATTTCAGGAATTCAGGAAATCGAGCTATTCGTGTGTCCGGTGAAGCCGCCCACTCAAATCTAGGCAGGCTTTTTGGCTGCATGGCTCTTGGTGTTTTTAACGGGAACTGCCCTCCCGTTCGCCCTCTGCTGTCTTAAGTCTTCATGCTGGATCAGGAGTGCTTCCAACTGGCGCAGCAGATCGTCAGTGTTCAGGGGCTTCACCAGCATGGACTGGGCGCCTTCGTCCTTCCACTCGCCACCCAGCATCGGATACGCAGTCAGGATTGCCACCGCCGGATTGTAGTCCGTCCTCTTGGCGGCACGAATCACGTCATATCCAGCGCGCTCATGCTCCATCTTCATATCGGTTATCACCATGTGATAGCTTGTCGCTTTGAGCTTGGAAATGGCTTCCTTGCCCGAAGCCGCCGTTTCCACTTCAAAGCCATGTATCTCAAGAATGGCTTTGAGCGTAAGCAGAATGGCTAGTTCGTCGTCGACCAGAAGAATGCGTCGTTTCATTAAGTTGTCTCCGGTGTAAGCAAGCACGTTCGGCGGTTTTAGGATGCAGCCAGCAACACACAAGGTTGTGAGCTGCTGCCTTGAATTCAACGTTCCAGCCTGGGCGTCTTTATAATGGTGCCGTGCCCGCGTATTATCTGGAAAATTTCGGCTGTCGTGCCACGCAGGCTGATGGAGCCTCACTGGAACGTCAACTGCAAGCCCGGGGATTCCGCCGATGTGAATCTCCGGATTCCGCCGATGTGAATCTCCGGCCCACGCAGACATTGTAATCCTAAACACCTGCACCGTCACGGCGGCGGCAGACCATGACGCACGGGCCGCCATCCGGCGGGCGCATCGCGAAAACCCTGAAAGCAAGGTACTGGACGCCGGTTGCTATGCCCAGCGTGCTCCAGAAGAGCTCGCGGCCCTGCCGGGCGTCGCCTGGGTAGTCGGCAATTCTCACAAACACCTGATCGCTGAAATGGTTCCGGAAATTGTCGCGGAAATTTCTCCAGAAATTGTTTCCACGCGGCCGGCAAATTTTGTCGGTCTGGAAACCGTCCAACTGTCAGCCCCTGCATTCACTCTGATTGGTGACATCTTTGCCCACACCGAACTGATTGCTGCGCCAGTGTTCGAAGGCGAGACCATGGCGGAGAAGACGCGCCCGAACCTGAAAGTGCAGGACGGCTGCGACAATCGTTGCTCATTCTGCATTATTCCGAGCGTCCGCGGTCAAAGCCGGTCCATGAAGCTTGACCGTGTGATCCAGGAAGCCAACGCGCTGGTGGCGGCCGGATATCGCGAGGTTGTGCTCAGCGGAATCAACCTGGGCCGCTGGGGGCGTGACTTTGAGCCCCAACATTCTTTTGAGGCAAAGCCAGAGCGCTTTGCTGAGCCGCAGGCGAACCGATTCGTTGAGCCGCAGGCGAACCGATTTATAGACCTGCTGCGCGCATTGCTGGAGCATACCGATGTGCAGAAGATTCGTATCAGCTCGGTTGAACCCATGGACTGGAGTGACGAGCTGATCAGGCTGGTCGCCGAGTCACCGCGTATCGCCAAACATGCGCACCTGCCTTTGCAGTCGGGCAGTGACCGGGTACTTCGCAGAATGCATCGCAAATATCGTCCCTGGCACTACGCGGAAAAAATCAGAACAATACGGGAAGCCATGCCGTCCGCAGCTATCGGCGCCGATGTGATGGTCGGCTTTCCGGGCGAAACGGACGAGTTGTTTGAAGAGAGCCGCAGCTTCATTGAACATCTGCCGTTCACCTATCTGCATGTGTTCACTTATTCATCGCGACCGGGGACTCCTTCAGCCGCCATGACCGACCAGGTGCCGGTGCACATTGCCCGTGAGCGCAATCGCATACTGCGCGATTTGGCTGCCGCAAAGAATCTGGACTTCCGAAGAAGCTTCATTGGTCGCCAACTGGGCGTGATCACCTTGCATTCCGCAGGCGCGGATTGGACCGAAGCGTTGAGCGACAACTATCTGAAAGTCAGGGTAGCGGGCAGACATCAAGCGAACCAGTTGATGCGAGTTGACGTGATGGAGGCCTCAGATGAGGGCTTGGTGGCATTGGCCCAGGAAGAATCTGTCCTCGCTGAGTGTAACGAGCTACGTCTCTAGTTAAATAATGTTATACTTTTGTTTGCTACGTGTAGGCACCGTGGCACTCCCCCAAAGAGTAAATTGTTTTGCCTCCCGTTCCACGGAACGGGCATAGGAGGATCGAATCGATAAGCGTTTTATTCGCATGAATGATCGCATCCGGGCGCGGGAAATCCGCGTGATTGATGCCGATGGTAGTCAGCTGGGTGTGATTACGCCCTTTGACGCTCTCAAGAAAGCCCGGGAACAGAACCTTGACCTGGTAGAGATTTCGCCCAACGCGGTGCCTCCCGTGTGCCGCATTATGGATTATGGCAAGTTTCTCTACGAGAACGAAAAGAAGGAACGGGCGGCGAAGAAGAACCAGAAGCAGATCGTCCTGAAAGAAGTGAAGTTCAGCGTGAACGTGGACGAGCACGACTATGTGACCAAGCGGAACCACGTTCTCCGCTTCCTGGGCGAAGGCGACAAGGTGAAAGCCAGCCTGCGCTTCCGGGGTAGAGAAATGGCGCACCAGAACCTGGGTCGCGCGGTGTTGGACCGGCTGGTAAAAGAAGTCGGTGAAAAAGGGATTGTGGAATTCAGGCCCCGCATGGAAGGCAATACCATGCATGTGATCATGGCGCCGCCCAAGCAAAGCACCGGTGGCGGTGGGTCCAAGAAGCCTGAGCAGAAGCCGCAGCAACACCAGCAATCGTCGCACGAAACAGCGCCGGCTGGCGGCACCCGCACAGGATCCTGAACAAAACTTGAAACCGTGCCGCCGATTTGCAGCACGGCGGCAAGTTGACGCCCAGGCGTCAGAGTGAAGTATTTTTGTGCAACAGAAACACCTGGTCCCTGGAAACAAGGACCCCGAAAAACAGATTATGCCTAAAATGAAGACACACAGTGGCGCAGCCAAACGGTTTAAGAAGACCGGGACCGGAAAGATCAAACGGGCCATGGCTTATAAGCGCCATATTCTTACCTCGAAAGACACCAAGCGTAAACGGCAACTGGGTGGAACCACCCTGGTGAGCGATGCCGATCACGCCAAGGTCGCGAGGATGATCCCTTACTAGCTCTCAGCAAAAGCTGGAGAGAGTCAGGGACAGAGTTCAGCCCGCCTGATGAAAATCGGTGCAGAGGTGGAACCTGAAATAAAAGAGCCGGCAAAAGCCAGGCTCAAGCGTGCGAAGCGGGATAAATCCTCCCTCCAGCCGCTTAACCGCCGGGAATCCGGCATAAAGCAAAAAGGAGCATCATGCCTCGGGTAAAACGTGGTACAAAACGCCGCCAGCGCCGCAAAAAGATATTAGAGCGCGCAAGTGGCTACTTCCTCACAAAATCAAAACTCTATCGCCAGGCGCAGCAATCCGTAGAGCGCGGACTGAAGTTCGCTTACTCCGGACGCAAACAGAAGAAACGGCAGTACCGTTCCATCTGGATTGTGCGCATCGGAGCAGCCTCCAAGATGAACGGCATCAGTTACAACCTGTTCATCAGCGGATTGAAAAAGGCCGGCGTAGAGCTCGACCGCAAGATTTTGGCCGATATCGCCACCAACGATCCCACGGGGTTTGCGGCCTTGGCGGAAACCGCCAAGCGGGCGAATACCAAAGCAGCGGCCTAGCCAACCCATTCACCACGAAGGACACAAAGGTTCACGAAGGAGTTTTTAAAGCTCTCCTCTTTGTGTCCCTGAGTGTCCTTTTGTGGTTTTGAACAAATAGTAATTGGTGGATAGGTTTGGTTTTTCGTGTTTGGTGACAGGTATTTGGTAGTTCGTAGCGACCGTTAACAGCCAAGGCCTTTCACAAAATTACCTTTGTGCCCTTTGTGGTTAATTGGTTTATGTATACAGTTCCCAAACTCGAAGATTTCTCTCCTGCTGCTCTGGACAAAGCGGTCCAGGAGTTGCTGGCGGCCGCTCGCCAGGAAGCTGACGCCATCGCCGGCGAGAATGCCGGGAAGGAATTTCGCGATCGCTGGATGGCCCGCAAGAATGGCGTCCTCACGCAGATCAACGATCTGTGGCTGAAAGCGGCACCCGGCCCGGCGAAGCGCGAGGTCGGAGCTCGTGTCAATCAACTGAAAACAGAAGTCGAGCGGATTGTTGACGCGGCACAATCGCGTCTGGCTGGGTCGTCTTCGGCGGCGCGCTTTGAAGCTGAACGCATTGATGTGACTCTGCCCGGCATTCACAAAGCCATTGGCGCTGAACATCCCATGCTGAAGACGATGAATGAAGTCGTCAGCGTTTTCCGCGCTATGGGTTACTCGGTTGCCGACGGCCCCGAGGTTGAAACTGACTACTTCAACTTTGAAGCGCTGAATTTCCCTCCCAACCATCCGGCACGCGATACGCAGGACACATTGTTCGTCGCCGGACAGGAGAAGAAGGCGCAGCGGGATCGTCTGCTGCTACGCACACACACTTCGCCGGTACAGATTCGCTCCATGCTGAAGAACCCGCCGCCGCTGCGAGTGGTGATCCCCGGCAAGGTCCACCGTGCTGACACCGCGGACGCCACGCATTCGCCGATCTTCCATCAGGTGGAAGGATTGGCCGTGGACACCAACATCACGTTCAGCGATCTCAAAGGCACATTGGACCACGCCATGAAATCGCTCTTCGGTTCGAGCATGAAGACTCGCTTTTATCCATCGTTCTTCCCTTTCACCGAACCGAGCGCGGACGTGCAAATTACCTGCTTCAAGTGCGGCGGCAAGGGATGCCGTCTGTGCAAGATGAGCGGATGGATTGAGCTGCTGGGTTGCGGCATGGTCGATCCGAATGTTTTCAAGTCCGTCGAGCAGAATGGCTACGACTCGCAAAAGATCAGCGGCTTCGCTTTCGGCATGGGAGTGGAACGCATCACCATGCTGAAGTACGGTATCGACGACATACAGTTGTTCTATCAGGGAGATGTGCGGTTTTTGGAACAGTTTGCGTAGAAGGCAAATAGCAATTGGCAATTAGCGATTGGCCAAAACCAAATCTGGTTGAGCTAATTGCTAATTGCTAGCTGCTAATTGCTCACTCATGAGAATTTCTCCCAAATGGCTTCACGAATTCGTTGACCTCAAAGTCTCCGACGCCCAGTTGGCCGACGACCTGACCCTTGCCGGCGTGGCAGTGGAGTCCGTCAAACAGATTGATGGAGAGACGCTCTTCGAAATGGAGATCGGCACGAACCGTCCTGACGCGATGTGTCACTACGGCGTCGCCCGTGAATGCTCAGCCATCTATGACGTTGACCTGAAGCCAATCGCGCCGAAGCTGCCCAAAGCCAAAGCAGCCGCCAGCTCGTTCCTGATCGAGATCCAGGACAAAGAAGGTTGCAAGCGGTACACCGCGCGCGTGATTCGTAACGTCAAGATTGGCCCCTCGCCGCAGAACATGCTTGACCGCCTCAAGATTGACGATCACGGCGGCATCAGCAATGCCGTGGACGCGAGCAACTACGCGCTGATGGAGATCGGCCATCCTACGCACGCCTTCGATCTCGATAAACTCGAAGGTGGCAAGATCATCGTGCGTCGTGCGCGCGCCGGGGAAACTCTCAAGACACTCGACGGCGTTGACCGCAAGCTTGAGACTGAAGATCTGGTCATCGCCGATGCGGTCAAGCCCGTTGCTTTGGCCGGAATCATGGGCGGCTTTGACACTGCGATCTCGGCTGCAACGAAAAACATTCTTATCGAATCGGCATGGTTTGATCCCGCCACGGTGCGCAAGACGGCGCGACGTCTGGGCATGCATACGGATGCATCTCACATTTTCGAACGCGGAGCGGACTGGGGAGCCACGCCGCTCGCGTGCAATCGCGTAGCTGAATTGATTCTGGCCACCGCCGCCGGCGAACTGGAAGGTGATGCGGTGGACGCCATCGCAGCGCACGTTCCGCGCTACTCGCTCATTCTGCGTCGTCCAGAAATCCTGAGGATTCTGGGCCAGGACATTCCGGAAGCGCAAGTTACCCGCATGCTCACCCGCCTGGGCTTCACCTTGAAGCTGGTCAAGGGTGAAGAAATCTTTAAGCGCATGGCAGAGGGCCTGCCGGAAGGCAGCTTCGCCGTGGTGCTGCCACAGTCAGGACTGAATCCCAGCAACACCAAAACAGAAGATTACGAAGCGCGCATCAAAAAATACGCGGCCGATCTGCTCCACCAGCTTGGCGGACAGACATGCTGGATTGTTGACCTGCCTACGTGGCGGCTGGACATTGAACGCGAGATTGACTTGATTGAAGAGATCGCGCGCATTTACGGCTACAACAAGTTTCCCAATACGCTGCCTTCATTTTCGGGCGGGGTGGTTGAGTTGCCGGGAGCGGCCAAAGAAACGCGTCTGCGCAATGAGTTGCTCGCGCTTGGATATGACGAGGCTGTCTCGTCCACGTTCATCTCGCCGGCCGATGCCCAGGCATTCTCCAACAGCCACACGGTAATGCTCGCCAACCCGTTGAGCGCCGAACAGTCCGCCATGCGCACATCTCTGGTTGCAGGGATGCTGGGAATGATTGCGTGGAACCTGAATCGCGGAACATCAGATGTGCGCTTGTTCGAATCCGGCCACGTCTTCGCGATGGCCGAAGTTGGTTCGAAAGACGAAACGTCTGAAGAGCGCAAAATGCTCTGCATTGGCGCCACGGGCAATGCGCAGCCTCAGGACGTACACACCAAAGCCCGTCCTTACGCGTTCTTCGATCTCAAAGGCGATATTGAGACCCTGCTGGCCGGCTTTGATCTTTCCCGCTCGGAATTCGAAGCCGAAGCAGCGCCCTATTACCACCCAGGACGTTGCGCTCGCGTAAAAGCCGGCGGTCAGGTGATCGCACAATACGGGCAGATCCACCCTGATGTTGCTGCCGCGCGCAAGCTCAAGCAGGAAATCTATCTTGCTGAGATATTTCTCGACCGTCTGCTGAATTTTGAACTGCGCGTTCCCCGATACGAACCGCTATCAAAATTCCCTGCTGTCGGCCGTGACTTCTCATTCGTCTTTGCCGATATTGTTACCTTCGCTCAGATTTCCTCTGCGGTAACGGCTTTGCAGATTGCCGAATTGCAAAGCTTTGTCCCCGCCGAAATATTTCGCGGCGGTTCGGTACCGGCTGGCAGCTATTCAATTCTGTTGCGGGCGGAGTTCCAGTCACCGGATCGCACTTTGCGCGACGATGAAGTGGCGCAATGGTCGGCTGCGATCGTCAAATCATTGCAGGCCCTGGGCGGAAATCTTAGGAGCTCGTAAACCGGAGCTCGTAAATCGGAGTCAGTAAATGCGTTGGTTGTCAGCAGTTCGCAAGGCAGGTAGGACCTCGGTCCAGAGCTCTGACACTCCCGTGATCCGATCGCAACCGGCTCTCCAGACAGAACGGCTGGTCCTGCGGCCCTTTAGTCCCGCTGATGCCGTGCGGCTCTCCGAACTGGCGGGTAAACATCGCATTGCCGACACTACGGTTTCCATCCCGCATCCGTATAGCCCAGGCCAGGCCCTGGAAGATATTCACAAGTACACGGAAGAATTTAGTCTGGGCACCGGCGCGTATTTCGCGATTGCACTGCGCGAGGCTCCGCAGGATCTGATTGGCGGCATTCTCATCAAAACCATTGACCGTCCGCACGAGCAGGGTGAACTTGGCTACTGGATCGATGAAGCCTACACCAGTCGCGGCTACGTGACCGAAGCAGCCCGCGCCGTTCTTGATTACGGCTTTAGCGTGGAAGGTCTCAATCGCATTTGCGCCTACCACATGGTGCGCAACCGGGCTTCCGGTAACGTGCTGGCCCGCCTGGGCATGAAGCAGGAAGGCCATCTGCGCCAGATGATCAAAAAATGGGACGTATTCGAAGATGTGCTGGTGTGGTCGATTCTGAGGGATGAATAATACAGGACCTAAAGCAACTGACAGTTGATCATCTCCTTCCTGCTTGTAATCACTCTCATGACCTCCTAAGCTGCTCTGCATGTTTTTGGGACATTTTGGACTGGCTCTTGCCGCGAAGAACGTGGCGCCACGTACGTCACTTGGCACAACCGTGCTGGCAACGGAATTTGCGGACATGCTTTGGCCCCTGTTCCTGATCTTAGGCTGGGAGCAGGTAACGATTGTTCCGGGCATCACCAAAATGACGCCGCTGAATTTTGTCGCTTACCCGTGGTCTCACAGCTTGCTCATGGATCTTTTCTGGGCGATGGGTTTTGCAGCCGTGTACTTCGTCCTTCGCCGGTGTCAGGCAGGAGCCTGGGTTATTGCGGCCGGCGTCCTGAGTCACTGGGTGCTGGACTGGGCTTCACATCGACCTGACATGCCGATTACGCCATGGTCCACTGAAAAGTATGGCTTGGGTCTTTGGAACTCCATTGGCGCGACCGTCGCCGTTGAGTTGGTGATGTTCTTTGCCGGTTTGTTGATTTACCTCAGCCAGACTCAAGCCAAAGACAGGACGGGACAGATTGCCTTGTGGAGCTTTGTTGCTTTGCTGCTTGTCATCTGGCTGAGTGCAACATTCGGACCGCCACCGCCCAGCATTAACGCCCTCAAATACAGCACGCTCGCGTTATGGCTGACCGTGCCCTGGGGTTATTGGATTGACCGGCATCGCCGGAATATTTTCGAACCGCTCCCGTTTGACGATCAGAGCTGAAACTCAGGGATTCAAATCACGGGCTGAATTCAGTACAATGCCCGCCATGATCACTCGTCGCTCGCTCTTCAAAGCCGCTGGCGTCTCTGCTGCGGTGGCCGCAACGTCCGGATTCCCCGGTAGCCTGCTCACATGGGCGGAACCACTGCGAGAACAGCAACCCGGCGGCCCTATTCTGCTGAATAGTAATGAGAACGCTTACGGCCCTTTCCCCAGCGTTGTGGCAATGCCGAATCCGTTTAAAGATGTAAATCGCTACCCAGACTTCAGCGTGGAACAACTCACCAGGAAATTGGCGAAGCTGCACAATGTGAGCGCTGACCAGATTATTGTCGGGTGCGGCTCAACTGAGATCCTGAAGCTGGCCGTAAACGCGTTCACCGGGCCAGGAAAAAAGCTGGTCATGGCGACGCCCACTTTTGAAGCGG
>WNFC01001198.1_pt1 | contig 26813 bp, 39 predicted proteins | sample 5400541 | NCBI WGS metagenome assembly WNFC01 (sample SAMN13153342, study PRJNA577476) | soil metagenome | isolation source: 120 cm saprolite under Douglas fir tree site 2 hole 2 replicate 1 | place: USA:California | collected 2015-04-18 | reverse complement strand
ACCTTGCCCGGCGGCTTCTTCGGCATCGGCGCGGGCGGGGCTCCTGGCGTGGCGGCCGGCGCCGCGCGCTGGGCCAGGCTCTGCCTGAGCGCGTCCATCAGATCGATCACCCGGATCCGCGGGACCTCGGGCCCGCCCGCGGGCACCGCCTTGCCCTCCCCCTTCAGGGTCACGAGGTCGAGGAGCCGCTGCCGGTAGTCATCCCGGTACTGCTCGGGCGTGAACTCCGCGTGGGACAGCTCGTCAATGAGCCGGACCGCCAGCTCCAGCTCGCGCTCCTTGATCTGGGCGTTCTCGCCGGTGTCGATCTCGCCGACGTCGCGCACCTCGTCGGCGAAGTACATGGTGTGGAGCAGGAGGCCGTGCCGGGCCGGGCGGATGAGGACCAGGCGCTCCTTGCCGCGCAGCACGAACGTGGCAAGGGCGACGCGGCCGGTCGTGGCCATGGCCTGGGCCAGGAGGCGGTAGGCCTTCGCCCCGCCCGTGGCGGGGCCCAGGTAGTAGGTCCGCTCGAAGTAGATGGGGTCCACCCGGGGCAGCGGCACGAACTCCGTGATGGCGATGACCGTGGAGGCCGCGCCCTCGAGAGCCTGCAGCTCCGCATCGGTCACGGGCACGTACTAATCCTTGGCCACCTCGTACCCTTTGACAAGCGCGTCACGCTCCACGACCTCATGGTGGACCGGGCAGTACGTCTGCTGCCGAATCCGGTGGCCGCACGTGGCGTGGAGCAGGTGGAAGGAGACCCCGGCCGAGACGGCCGCCGTGTACAGCCTGATCGGGATGGCCACCAGTCCGAACGAGATCGTTCCCGAGCCGATCGAATGGGTGGGCATCACGAATCCTCCGATATGAGGTGTATTGCCATCCTCCTCGAGTCCGCCGACGACGCCCCAATCGACCTCGGGAGGGCGCCCCAGATCACCCGGGCGCCGTTGCTCTTCGTCATGCGGGGTTGCCCGACTCGGTCGCGGCCGGGGCCCTGTCCGGCGGCGGGCCCGGGCAGGGCGTGCCGAGGTCATCGAGCGTTAGGAGGCGACGACACCGAAGGCAGGCTGCGGCGTCGGTCGGCATTCTGAAGGTCAGCTCGTGGTGCTCGAAGCCGGCCACGTTCGCCATGTCAATTGCCCTTGAGTTCGTGGTTGTCGATCACCGCGTCCCACCCGCAATCCCGGCAGCGCGCCCACGTCTGCCGTCCGAGCGTCCCGAGCAGGCAGCGCGGGCCGCCGCAAGACTCGCACCGCACGCCCTTGCCCGAGGGGTCGACGAGGGTGCCTGCCCGGCGGCGTCCTGCGCGTCCCTGATGACGTCGCTGTCGAAGTCCATGGGGTTCCTCCTTGGGCCGACGTGTACCGGCTACACGTTAATCAAACCACGACCGGGACCACAAATCCAGCAAGAACGACTAGCCGCTAGTCGTCAAGAACTAAGCCTTGTGAAACGAGGGGTTATCGGGCAGGATCGGCGGCGGATGAACAGGGCGCTCCGCGATCATCTGCGCCGCCTCGGCAAGAAGGGCGGACGCGCCGCCGCTGGCGCCGGAGGCAAAGCGCGGTGGGCGGAGATCCCGCTGGAACAGCGCTCGGCCATCATGAAGCGCGTGAGGGCCGGGAAGAGATCGAAGCAGAAGTAGCGACGGCGCCGCGGTGAAGTCTCGCCTACGCCAAGCCTGAAAGGCCCCCATACCCAGCGTCAGCTACGACCTGTGGTTCCTGCCGGAGTCCATGGAGTTCGGCGAGTCCACCCGTGGCGGGCTCGTCGCGGCCCTCCCGCCATCGGCTGTCATTTTCAAGGCGATCTATTGCCAGCCTTGTGCTCCCAGCACCAGGTGAACACGGCCAGGTTTTCGACGGCCGAGGACCGCGCCGCCCGGGCGGCGCTACGAGGGAGGCGCTGGCGCGGCCTCGGCGACTGCGTCACCATCAAATGCTGTCTTGTATTCGAGGACCAGGTCGCTGTAGAGTTTGCCGAGGTCGAGCTTGCCAAGCCGACCCAACATGTCCAGCGTCCGCACCAGCAGTTCGCAGCACACCGCCAACTCGCCGCGCAGGCCCTCGGCGGGGTATTCCAGGTTGTAAACGAGGCTGCCAGTCGAAGAGACACCGACGTAGCTGCCAACTCCCATGGCGCTCGCGTGGGTTGCCTGAGACAGTGACCAGTACACCACCCTGTAGTGCCAGAGCATCCCCACGTCCTCCGCGAGATCTCGCAAGCTCCATTTCTTGAGACCAGAAGCCCAGAAGAACTTCCTCGGGAAATGCTTCCTCGAGCGCCGCGCGCGGTCCAAAATTCTCCGACGCTCCGCCCTAAACTCTGGAACCGTAAGAGCAGGATCAGGATTCTTCTTCAGCAGGTCTGCTCGTTGCACATCCGAGAATTGTATCCAGCGCTTGGCTCGGAGCGCGCTGTCCTCCTTTGCGATGAACAACGCGGTGATAAGGACCTCCAATGCTGAGCGCACTACGATGGAGACCTCTCGCGCGTATCCCGCCACCGCCAGTGCGTGAGCGGCGCGGACAGTTGCTATCTCCTTCGTCAGGATCGACATGACTATGCCGGGCCACCGCGCGCCGGGAATCGACGCCTCTTCTTCCTCGAGCACAACCCTGATAATGGCGAGAAGTCGCCGGCAAAAGCGAAGCGCGGACTCCTCTCGCTCTTCGACGACACGTGCGGCCGCGGCTGCCTCCTGCTGCAGCGCGCGGTCGGTCGCCTCTATCTTGCCGGCCAGTGTCGCCAGGTCGAGCATGTCCGTCACTTCCCCTTCGGCCCGCGCGGGCTAGTAGCGCGGTCCTTGGCGCGTCAGGATCACCGGCATTGCACCCGCCAATTTCAACGCATCCACGAGCTGATCATTGAGCAAGAAGAAAAGATCCTCGTCGTCGAGCGTTTCCCGCGGGACGATGAGGCTATGCCGGTTGTACGAACCACGTTCAAGCGTGAAGCGCTGCGCTGTCCTCTCAAAGTCGAAGGACTCTCTCCGGTTGTGGGCAGGGAAATGCTCCCGAAGAAAGTCCCGGATCAGGGCTAACTTGGCTTCGTCGAACGGCGGCCGGAGCTCAGTCATTGACGTTCCCTCCTCCGAGCCCCTCGAGCTGCCGGCGGAGCCAAGCGACCGGCAGGAGGGCCTGCCGCACTTCGCGGTGGTGCTACGAGGAAGACGTCTTCCCGTCCTCTCGAGCGCGAAGCTGCCGAATCACCTCGGTGGCTGCCCCGCGGTGCCCCTCTGGCAGCTCGGGCAGCTTCTCCTCGAGGAGCTTCGAGTGGATCCCGCTCCTCGAGACCTGATCCCAGAACTCAGTTGGCGGGTACTCTGACCGGCCCTCCCAGGTGCCGTGGTCCACAAAGATGCCGCTCGGGCCCGGTCCTGTCGAGTGGACGATCAACCCGAACGGCTGGATATCGATGGCCTTAGCGGGCTCATCGACTCGATTGGCGCTGAAGATGACGTAGGTGCCTCCCGTCGATGTCGGTTGGCTGAACACGACTGCCGAGGGGATCTTGGCGCGAAGGCGACCCGAGAAGACGCTTGGAAGCTCGCTACCCGCCATGACCCGCCAACCGTGGGGGAGCAGAAAGCGCTCGAGCTCATCTCGCTGTGCTGTCGTGAAGTTTATCTCACTCAGCTTCATCATCCGATCGTACCTCGGCTCTCGCGGATGCCTCGTGGAACGAGCCCGTCATGAGCAGGATCAATGGTGGTCACCCGCGCCGCAGCGCCTTCGTCAGCAGATGCCACGCGTTGAGGTAGGGCGTAAAGTCACGCTGCTTCGCAATGCGATCGTCCTGCCCGACCGCGATCAAGGCCTTTTCGGACGTCTTGAGGCCACGCACCTCCCAGCACTTCGTCTTTGCCGTGACACAGAAATAGGCATCAACCCGCTTGGCCCGCCCATGAATACGGGTGAGGCGTTTGGCCAGTTCCCGGGGCGGCAGGATGACATATTCTATGTTCGTCCTCTGCAGGCTTCGCTTTGGCTCGAAGGGCAACAGCACGAAGACCCAGAAGTCGGCTTTGCTGTCCCGAATCACCTCCCGGTCGAGCGTCCACCATCCAATTGCGACGAATCCCCGTTCATTCATCGAGTAGTCCCGCGAGTATTTGACCTGGAGAGACGCAGGCCGCTGGGATCGGGTACTTGTTACCAGGAGGTCAATGCCTGTGTCCTTCGACGGAACCCACACGGCGCTGTGCCGGATCCGCCGTTCGATCTCCGACCCGACCAGGAACTCGCCAGCGTGAACGGTGAAGAGGGGTCGCATGGCCGGCGCCTATCAGCTCTTCACAGGACACCGGCTGCGTGCCCGCGGCCGATTCTGGCATACCTCGAAGAGAATGGGTGACATATCCCACAAATTGGCATCCACAATATCTCCGAGAGCGTCATGCTTGTTTCGCTTGGCGCTGAAGGACACCACGGTTCTCTTGAGCGCCGCCATGTCTCCGACGGAGGTCTTCCTCACATTCGAGACACATGAGATCCAGAGGCCAAGACAATGCCCTATCAGAAACTTGCCCAAGGCTAGGCGCGCGGCGGGAGCATGTGCACGACGGCGACCTCGGGCTCATCTGCAATGGCCTCCAATAACCGCGCAAGGGCCTCCTGGGCGACGCCGATGCGATCTTCGGCCAATCGCTCCTCTTGGTAATGCGCGCTGATCGCCCGAGTCTGGCCGTAGTACATGTCAAGCCGTCCGGGCTTGCAATAGGTGACGATCGCATCCCGCACGCGCCGATCCCATATCTGCACTTTCTCGGGCCGCTGATCGGGCGGCTCCAAACACAGCCGGTGCGACACCCGAAGCAGGTCACAGAACACGCGGTGGGCTCTGTCGGCTCTCGCGCGAAGGTCACGGGTGTAGAAGTTCCTGGTTGCTTCCGCTTGCGCCGTCGCCGCGTCCTGCTCTAGCTTTTGGACTGCCTTCTGCTTCTCCTGCTCTAGCTTTTGGACCACTCGGGCTGGCACGTACAAGAAGAGCACGAACGCCGCCGCCGCCGGGAGTGCAACCCGCAGAGCGACGGGCACGGCATGGGGACCAATCCAGGCGTTCAGTGGCAGGTAAAGCGCGGCCAAGGCCGCAGCAAGTGAAACCACGCTAAGGCCAATGTTTAGCGGATTCAGGGCTAACCCCCAGGAACGCCGTGCGGCTCGACACAGCGCGGCCATGCCGGGAGCCTACCTCAGTCCATTGCGTCATGTATACAATCCCGAGTGCCCGAACGGGCTCCTTCTGCGTGGCTGAGCTGGAGTGCTCCCCAAAGATCTACTCACCTCCGAATCCCTCTGAGATCGCGGACAGCAACGGCTCGATCGGGCACGTTGCACGAGGCAGGTCAACGAACGTCGGCGTCAGCGAGGAAGAACTGCTTGCGGGCCCGAACCGGGGCCTCCTTCACCCCTGCGAGTCGGACGGTGTAGGCGTCCCGGAGGGGTGCGTTCGTCGGTGGGGTCTTGGTGGGCTCGGCTCTGGCGAACCCGTATTACCCCTATCCGTATTACGCCTACCCGTACGCCTACTCCTACCCCGTGTACTCGGAGCCCATCTATCAGCCGCAGACGTAGCTATCCGTGGCTCCATCGGTCCGACGGAAGGCGTGCTACGCCAACGGCTGCTATCACCTGCAAGGCGATGGCGTGACCGTCCCCTATCAGTGGGTCTGGATGCCGGCCACGCCGGCGCCGCCCCCGCCTCCGCCGAGCCAGTGAGGCACGCCCGGCACCGCTGAGGCCTTGTTCCCAAACGCGTCCGCGCGTAAAGCCGAACGGCGACGGGAAGGGGGCAGATGCCCGCACGATACTTGTCGAAGCCGTAACTCCGCTCGTCCCGCGTGCGGCCCCAGGGGGCTCGCGGGTGAAACGCGGTAGACTCGCTTTACAGGCCACCCGCCAAACTCACCATGTGCGTCTACTGCAAGGAAGCCCCTGGCTGTGACCACGAGCGCGACGCGTGCGCGGCGAGCCGGGGCAAGCATTGCACCGAGTGCGGTCACGACTCCTCGGCGTTCCCGCCATTTACGCGCAGACCGGGAAGTTTCAACTGGTCCCGATCGGTGCAACGGCCCAAGCAGAAGCCGCGAAAGAAGCCTACTCGACCGCATCGGGAGAAGGCTAAGAAGACACGATGACCTACGCAACCGAGAACTTCGTCCGTCGTGCTGTCAGCAGTCTCCTTCGTAGGGACTACGCGGGCAAGTTTGTGTGCTCACCGTGTCTCGCCACGCTGACGCATCAGCATATGCAGCGAGGTTGGCGCAAGTCCGAGATTGAGCGATCAATGGCCGTAGTGTTCGAGTCCCCTGGCGCTCTGACATGCATGCCGACAATGATCTGCGCCGTCTGTACGAATACGAGGCCGTGCCTCGGCGCTCTTCCACTTTGACTTCGCCCGGCGAGCCGATGGCCACGCGGACTATCTACCGTATCGTCGTGACCCAGACCGAGGAAATCCTTGGGCGGCGAATTCATCCGCACATGTTGCGCTATTCCTTCGCGAGCCGCCTCCGGAGCCGCGGCGGGGATCTCCAGGAAGTCCAGCAGCTCATGGGCCACGCGGAGATCGGAACGACCATGCGGTATTCGCACATCACGCCGACGCGAAAGGTGCGGCTGGAGGAGCTGCTGACGTGAGCCCTCTTATGAAGGCTATCCGCGAGGCGATCGCACAGACGCAGGGCGACGTGTTGCAAACATGCGAGCGAGTAATTCAGTGGCTGGGAGCTCTTTCGATTGACGAGGGCCGGGCCGCTTTGGACGAACTCAATCATGGGATCCCCGATACGCCGACGGCCGTGGTCCAGGAGATCGTCAACGATGCTCACGCGAGAAGTAGGGGCGACGAAGCCGAACTGGAGGCGATCTATCGGGAGCGGCTGGACTCGCGTGAGAATCCTGCCTTTGTGGAAGATGTTCACGCTGACACGAGCCGCTTCCTCTACCGTCCGCTGATTCGACTCGTGCTCGCGGAGATCGGACGGCAGGAAGCTGAGGACGAGGAGGAGCATCCATGATCGCCGCCATCTACGCGCCCCGGTCTGCCGATTCGAGGGACCCGCTTACCTGGGGGCTCGAGGGGTTGGACGCAAAGGAGCGATAGGCCATGTTGGGGATCGACCTCCAGGAAGTGATCGTGCTCGTGCCTTTGGTGGTCGTCTACCTGCTGGCCAGCGTGACCCTGGTACCCTACGTCGCCTCCTCGAAGGGCCGTTCCGGGCTCGCGTGGATGCTCATTGCGTTATTGATGTCCCCACTCTTGGCCCTGCTCGCGCTAGTTGCCGTGCCACCAGGCGAAGGCCGCGAGCCGATCAATCTTTCGACACCGATCGGACACCGTGAGTAACCAGCTCCACGATGGCGATGACCGCGGCTGAGCTCCGCGCCAAGATCCGCGAGCTGATGGCCTCGGGCGCCCTGCCGAGCGCGCCCCATGTAATCGAGAGGGTCGGCGCGGCAGCACTTGACGGGAAGGCTCGCGTGGTCCTGCATAACCCTCAACTAGAGCCATGCTCAATCTGCGATGAACCGGGCCCGCAGATCGCCTATTTCTGGCCCGGGGGCGTGGTGGTCCGCATGCATGCGACCTGTCGGGCGGTCTGGCAGCAGGAGCGGACGCGGTAGACTGACCTCACGGGCAAAGGACGGGCCAAGTGACGGAGAGGTTCAATCTCAATTACGAGCGCGACCGACTCTTCTGGGTACTCGAGAAGCTCGAGCTGGCCGCTTACCACCTTGAAGCAGACGACGCTCCGATTCAGGAGCGGCTCCAGCGTGCGCTCCTCGAAATGCATGCCGTCTGGCCGGCGGATCTCCCGCACGATCTTCGTGAGCAACTCGACCCGGTTCGCCGCGCCATGAGCGAAGTCTCGCTCGTGATGACCACCAAGGAGGCCGCGGCGGTTGGTCAGGCGATTTTGAGGCTTCGGGTTGAAGTCAATCGGCGAATTGAAGCACGGTAGACTGACCTCGCGGGCCTAGGGTAGCTCCCGAAGAGCGCCTTCCCTGGGCGCCTGGCCCCCGCGATTCTTTCAGGGCTCTCTGAGGGAGGGAGACGACATATGCCGCTTCTCACCTCTTCTACATGGCCGGGCCTGGTCATGCGCCTTCATGCTGCCTGCGAGGCGCTCTGGAAGCAGGAGCGGGAGGCGTAGCGGACAGTTACGATCCCACTCCACTGGGACTAACCGCTTAGGGACAAAGGGAGAATATCGACGTGATCAAGCCGCTGACGTTCCTCGTGCTTCTGCTGGCGGGATGGTCTGCGTTCCCCACGGCCGTGTCGGCGCGCAGCACCGTCTTGCCGCCACAGGAAATTGTCGGCAAGATCCTGGTCGTGGATCGCGGTCAAAGCCGCATCGTCATGGAGGAGCGCGGCCTCGAGGTATGGGCGACCGATCCGCGCCAGCTCGACGGGCTGACACCAGGCCAAAAAGTTCGGCTCCGCGTTCAGCAACAGGATGGCAAGCAAGTCATCTATAGCATCGGGCCGCTTTCGCAGTAGGGGCACAACCTGAGCCGCTATGCCAGCGTGGACCGACGAGCGCGGCGACCGCCTACCGACGCGTCCGTGCCCGAAGTGCGGCAGGGAAGACCTCGTGCTGCGCCTACGCTACGAACGCCTGCGCATGACGGCTGGAAGCCCGTCAAGACTTTCTCGGTCGTGAACTGGTGCGGGCACGGGCAGGAGCAGGCCCTGGCTTCAGTCGGACGGCTGCTGGCCTGTGCTGGGCGAGGCGCCGTAGCCCGCTACGTTCCGCGATCCCAGGGCTCTTCCCTGATGATCTTGTCCTTGGGAATGTGCTTTAGCTTTGGCACTAATTTGCTGAACACACCTGATGAGGTTGACACTTCGAAAATCAAGACATGGGTGGTTCGCTGGTCGTCGTAGACAATCCGACAGCGCAGCTTGTACTCGTACTGTGCGAGATCTGGAGATGTCTCTCCGAAGATCTCGCTCCAAGTCGATGCCAACACCACAAGACACGCATCGCGCTCCGGCATGGCGGCGCTCACTTCCCCCTCGGCCCACGCGGGTCGAGGGTGTCGGGAAGGCAAGCGTAGCGAAAGGTCTGCGAGCGCGTCATTGTATCCGTTGGTTTGGCATCCTTCGGAAAGAAGAGCAGCGTGACCGTATCCCCGGTCACCTTGTACATCACGTCCACGTCCAGCCGGGGGAAGTCTGGATGTGCAACGCGCTCAATCGCGTCCCGAAGTCGGCGTTGACATTCCGTCTCGCTTGAGGCCGCTCCGAGCACGATCCAGCGCATTGTCTGCGCACGCCAGTTCCCGTCCTTCGGATCATCCCCAAGGCGCTCGTCCAGTACCCACAAGACCCACGCACACTCGGCGGAGGCCGAGGTGGCGAGAAGGAAGAGGCCGAAAGCGAGCGAAACGGTGCACCGAAGTGTGTGACGCATGGGGGCGCCTCCACTTATTCAAGAAGTGTCCATTCAGCCTGCTCAACCTGAGCGAGGCGGGCTCGAGGATATCGCGCGCCAGCCGGCCTATCTCGGCTTGGTCATCGACCACCATGATCGTGGCCGCGGGCACGGCGGGACGTTCTGATGTCGACGATGACCTCGCGTCATTGGCTTGGGCAATCCAGGTGTCAATCTTCTCGCACGCGATGGAAAGAGCTGACGGTTGAAACAAGGAGCCAAAAGTAGGCCCAAATTTGGCCTCGAATTGTGGAGCACGACGCCACGACATACTACAGGGAGTAGGGGAAGACTGGTCGAGCCGACGAGGAAATCGCGGGACGTCGAAACCACCACATAAAGATCGACTCGCAGACTCGGCCACAATATCTTGTATATTTTTGCCACTTAGCTTTGGTTACAGGGGGCCTATTAAGGCCTACTTTAGGCGTGCCCCCGCGATATAGCTCAGATCAGCAGCGGCCCGAGTCAATCGAGGACCAAGCCCGTCATTGCCGTCAAGACGCTGCCAAACACTCCGACTGGATAGTGCTTTCTGAGCCTGAGCATCTGTATTCGGACGAGGCGGCCAGTGGCGTTAGCGTTGAAGGCAGATCGGGACTGCAGCGTCTGGTCCAAGCGGCGCTCCGGAAGCCTCGGCCCTTCGATCTGATTCTCATCGACGATACGTCACGTCTCTCTCGAAACGTGGTTGACTCCGTCCAGCATTTTCGGGAGCTGCGCTTTCACGGCGTCGACCTCTATTTTGTCAATCAAGGCCTCCACTCGAGCCGAGACAACGCGGAATTTCTGCTGTCGATCTACGGCGCTATGGACTCCGAGTACATTCGCGAGCTTGGACGAAAGACTCGCCGCGGGCTCGAGGGCCAGGTCTTGAAGGGGTTCAGCGCTGGCGACATCGCCTATGGATATCGTCGCGAGCCGGTTTTTGATCCCAGCCTTCGGGATCGTGAAGGACTGCCGCGCCGCAATGGGGTGAGATGGGCGCTAGAGCCCAAAGAAGCCGAGACCGTCACCCTCATTTACCAGTGGTACGCGGATGGGGTCGGCATGGACGGCATTGCTGCACGGCTAAACGCGCGAGGCGTTCCCTGCCCCCGCCAATCTAAGGGGCACCGCCCCAGGCGAGATGGGGTTGGCCCAGGCTGGGATCTCAGCGCAGTTCGGGTGATTCTCATCAACGAGCTCTACCAGGGGCGGCGCATCTGGAATCGCTCCCATTGGGTTCGTGAGCCCGGCAGCCGGCGCCGCCGGCGCGTGCTCAATCCTGAAAATGAATGGATCGTGGTTGAGCAGCCGGAGCTACGGATCGTGAACGATGTCCTATGGCAGCGGGTCCAAGCACGTCGCGCTCAGCTAAGCGCTCTCTATAGCAAGCCGTCTCAGTTTGGGAAGACGCGTGCTGCCTACGGCACGTACCTATTGTCGGGGCTTCTGGTCTGTGGTTACTGCGACGGTTCACAGACAATCCGGACAGGCAGTCCGGACCGTAACAACCAGAAATATGGGTGTACGCGTCATTGGCGGCGAGGCTCAGCCGCTTGTGCGAACAACGTGCTGCTTCGACGCGATGTGGCCGAGGCAAAGGTTTTTGACCTCCTTCGAGAGCGTCTTTACACGCCAGAGGCTATCTTGCGCCTGGTCGAGATGGTCAACAGCAGGCTCAAGGCGTTGGCTCCGACCACGGCGGCCGAGCGGGAGTCACTCGAGGCCAGCCTCGGGCAGCTCCGCCACGAGTTCGAGGGCTACCGTAAGTTCGTGGCGAAGGGTGATACGTCGATCAAGGTCCGGCAATGGCTCACTGAGGCTGAACAGAAAGAAGCCCGATTGAGAGAGCAGCTCGCCCGGTTGGACGAACGGGAAGCCCGACGGCCATTGCAAGTTCACCCAAGCCGGGTCGAACGGTATTTGAGCGACCTGGGCGAGACCTTGCGAAAGGGAGGCCAGCGGGCGCGTCAGCTGTTACACGAAGATATCGCTCGGATCGTGATCCACCCCGTCCGATCAGACACGGTGAAGCACTTTGCCAGGGCCGAAGTGGTGACCACCGGCAAAGGGCTTCTGGAGCGTGTAGCGTTCGTGGTTGCGGGGGTCGGATTTGAACCGACGACCTTTGGGTTATGAGTTGTATTCAGACCGTGCCGGCCAGGGGCACGCCAAGGCACGGCACGGGCTTCTTCCTCGCACACAGGGCGCAAGCAGATGTCGGTAAGCACGTGATCGCGCCAGGGGCCTTGAACACATCGGCCATTGCCGAGCCGATTTCGAGCAGCGAGTAGCTCTTATCCAGATTGGTCTTTGTGAGTTTGATGAGGCAGGACGAGCAGAGGAACTTGCCCCGGTAGCCTCCCTGAAGGAGGCTACCGACGACGCGCCGGACGAAGTCGCCAACCGTGTAGATGGTCGCTTCTAGCTGCATTGCCAAGACCTCCTGAGCCGGGATTCCCGCTATGGAGCCATGCCGCCTCTCATGGCGGCGTCCACCGACGGACCGTCCCGGGAGTCAACTCGTTCACGCTTCTCGACACGTTGACGGCGGCGCTTCTGGCAAACTCTGGGGCGTGTCCCCGACACCCTCGATCAGGCGGCCTTGACTTCGATCATCCTCGGCACCGCGGCTCGCGGCGCGGGGACTCTCACTTCGAGCATGCCGTTCGCGTACTTGGCCTCCACCTGGGCGGCGTCGACCCCCTCGGGGAGGGTCACGCTCCGCTGGAACGCGCCGTACGTGACCTCGCGGACGAAGTAGTCCTTGCCCGTGGAGTCATGATTGGCCTTCCGCTCGCCCTTGATGGTGAGGAAGTTGTCCATCAACGACACCTCGACGGCCTTCGGATCCACACCCGGCAGGACGAACTGGATGATGTAGGTGCCGTCCTCGAGCCGTCCCTCCGCGGCGGGGAGCCACGACGCAGCAGGTTGAGCGGTCTCATCCGCGGCACCGTCGAAGAACCTCGGGAACAGGTCCTCGACGTGGTGGTGATGGCGTTGGAACTCCGGGGTGAAGGGCGACCAATGCATCATGGTGGTCATGGCGCGTTCCCTCTCTCTGGATCCTAGCGACGATCGCCAAGATCAATTCAGTTCGGTCCATTTCAGTATATAACATATTTTATTTATATATATCATATTATGATATATACTGCGCCAGGGAGAAGATCAACGAAGTCGTCCGGACGGCTCGGGGACAAGGCAAGAGGACCACGCGGCTCTGACACAGACCGAGATACTTCGTATGTGAGGCGTCGCGATTCTGTTTCGGAGGGGCAGAACGTTGCGGATCTCTGGCTGTGGCTTGGGGTGCTCCTAGGCGGCGCGTTCCTCCTCTGGCGCCTTCTGGGTTGACCTAGTCTGACAGGTAATGGCTAGCTCGTTCGGCCCACGCACGCGCCGACGCTATCTCGGAAGGATCGGCATTTGAGAATTCGCTGGGAATTTGAGAATTCGCTGGGAATGGTGGCGCTGACGCCTCACGACCACTCACCCGGCGGTCGGTCGAACGCGGCGCGATCCCAGCCAGCGAGATCAGCCCTTGCATCGTACGCGCTCTGATAGAAATCCAGAACCGCTTCATCCGAAGATGCTGCCGAGCGCACCACTTCGTACGGGAGGATGAAGTCGGCCAGTTCGCGGCTATGGTAGGCGGCGGCTGTGGGACCGATCAGCTTTGGGGACCTTGCGCGACGTCGGCTGCGCCTCGCGTGGCGAAACGACATTCTTCGCCCAGGGCGAACGACACTCGATCCCCACCGACGCGAAGGAGGGTGGGGGGCGGGCGGCGGTCGAGGTGCGACGTCAGGCGGGAGGCTTCTGGACCGCTCATGCTCGCGCTGGCGGCGTATTCGCCTCAGTCCCATCAGCACACTGCAGGCAGCGATTCCACGCCACCACCCCTCTTCGACAACCTCGGGAACTATCAGCAGAAGATAAAGTCTTCGTCTCCAGGACCGCCAGGCAGCTCAAAGCCTACGGCTGATTTGAAGGCAATACCCGGCAAATGCCAGCTGAATCCTCAACTCGTCCTCGGCAAGCCATTCGAGATCGGTGCCTCCGCACGGGCACCGGCCGAAGGGCTGCGCGAGAGCGTGACATGAAGAGCGCCCCCGCAGCCCCGCCCGCGCGCCGGTCGAGAGTCTGTAGAAGCCGCGTCAGCGCGCCGCGGTAAGCGGCGGCGACGCGGCGAGGCGATCGAGCGTGGGCAGAAGGTGGCCCAGGATGCGAACCGGCAGCGCGCTCGTGAAGTTAAAGCGCGCCGCCTCCGACCCCGGCACGTAGGCGGTGACGGTGCCGAAGTAGCGATTGTTCAGCAGGAAGATGAACGTCGCCGCCCGGCTCACCACGCGCGACTCCACCACCGAGCCGTTCTTGGCGTAGACGACATAGCGGTGATCGCCGGTGCCGGTCTTGCCGCTCACCGTGTGGCTGCCGCCGCTCGGGCGCGCGAGCGCGGGCTTGAGGCCGCGCGCGGTGCCCAGCTCCACCACCTGCGCGAGCATTCCGCGCGCCACCGCGGCGATCTCCGGCGCGAGCACCTGCGTCGGCGGGGTCTCCGCGCGCGCCATGCGCGTCTCGTAGGGCGTGCCGGTCGCGAAGTCGAGCGTCTCGATCAGCACGGTGGGCTGGCGGACGCCGTCGTTGAGGATGATGCCCATCAGCTCGGCCAGGGCGGCGGGCCGGTCGCCCGAGCTCCCGATGGCGGCGGCGAGCGAAGGGGTCAGCGAGGCGAACGGATAGCCGAGGCGCGCCCAGTCCCGATGAATGTCGAGGAAGGCGTCGAGCTCCAGCAGGCTCGCGATGCGGTGATCCTGGGCGTTGCGATGGCGCGTCAGGAAGAGCCAGCTGTAGACCGCCTGCCGCTCGGCGCTGCTGGCGCGGATCGTCTGTCCCATCCCCGCGCCGGGATGTCGCCGCAAATAGCCCGCCACCCAGAGCTCGAGCGGGTGCACGCCGGCCACGTAGCCGCGATCGGCGAGCGGCGTGTTCTCGGGCGTTGCCAATTCGTAGAGCTCCTCGATGGCCGTGTCGGTGAGGGCACGCCCGGGCAGGCGGTTCGCCAGGTGATCGCGGAAGACGTCCAGGCTCGCCTCCGGATAGACCGAGCGGAACGCATGGGCGAGGCCCTGCGGAGTCTGCCGCGCGCCGCTCAGCACCACGTCGAGCGCGGCCTCGACGGACAGGCCCTGGTACTTCCGGTAGAAACGACGGATGAACTCGCTGCCCTCGCGATCCGCGAACCGGCTGAGATAGCGATCACGGCGCGGGTCGTCCGGATCGTCCAGGATGCGCGCGAGCAAGCCGGGTGAGCCATAGAGATGATGGCTGACCACGTCGCGCATGAGACGGATGAAGACGAGGTTCACCGAGTTCTGGAAACCCTCGCGGATCGTCAGCACCCGCGCGTCGTCCTCGCGGTCGAAGTTGCGGAAGGTGTGGAGTCCGCCGCCCGTGAAGAAGGCTTCGGCCGGGCTCGCGGAATACCGGCGCTCGAGCGAGGCCTCCAGCATGGGCTGGAGCGCGCGGTCGGCCCCGCGGGCGCGGGCGAGATACTCCACGGCCCAGGCCCCCAGGTGGTCCTTCGGGTGAATCTTCACCGCGCTGAGCGCCGCGGGCTCGAGGCGCGCGTAGCGATTGTGAAGGTCGGCGACCACCTCCAGATACGAGACGAGCGTGCGCAGCTTGGCGGTGGACCCGAGATCGATGCGCGCGCCGCCGTTGATATCGAGCGGCTGATCAAGATTGTCGGTCTGGATGCGCACGCGGTTGACCCCCGCCCCGCGCTCGTAGACCGTCACGCTGTAGAGCGCCCGCGCCGGGTCGCCGCCGCCCAGCAGCTTCTCGCCCACCAGGCCCAGGCGGTCGAGGGTCGCGGGCTCGCGCAGCGAGCGCAGGAACCGCGCCACCGCCTCCTGCGCGGGCGCGTCCAGCGTGCTGCGCGCGGTGAGATCGAGCCGGTCGAGGTCGTAGAGGGCGGGCACGCCCAGCATCCCGCTGAGGCGGCTCCGCACGAGGTTGACGCCCTTGCGCTCCACGAAGGCCGCGGGCGGCGCGCCGCCGCCGTGCCGGAGCTCGAGCCGCTCGCCGAGCGCGGCGTCGCGCAGGCCCGCGTCGATCACCTCGGCGCGCGCCAACACCCGGAGGTAGCTGTCGGTGAACTCCTCGAGCCCGCGCGGGTTCTCGACCAGGTAGAAGTACGGCCGCCGCGCGGCCAGGATGAGGCTCAGCGCGCGCCTGAAGACACGAGCACGCTGGGCGTCGGCGACGGCCGCCGGCGTGGCGGCGAGCAGCCGATTGGCCTCGGCGAAGTCGACGCCGTACCAGATGCGGAGCCCATCGCCCACGCCGTGCACCTCGCCGTGACCGGCCGCGGCCGCGAGCGGCAGCGAGTCCAGGTAGTCCACCACGATCTGCCGGCGCGTGGCGCGGGTGGCCGGACCCGTCTGATACACGCGCAGGCTGGCCGAGATCATCTGGCGCAGCTTGTCGGTCGCCGAGCGCGTGCGCCCGTCGGACGAGTGCCGGAGCTTCTCGAGCTGAGTGGGCAGGGTGCTCGCGCCGATGGAATGGCGCTCGCGGCCGAGGCGCCCGACCGTCTCGACGCCCACCGCCTTGGCGAGGCGCCGCCAGTCCACCGCGGGATTCCGGAACGGCTGCGCGGTATCGAGCAGCTCGCGGCTCTCGATGAAGAGCAGGATGTTCACCAGAAGCGGCGGGACTGCGTCGAAGCGGTCGTAGACCTGCTCCGGATAGCGCGCGGCGTAGACCGGATGGCCGTCGCGGTCGAGCACCTCGAGGCCCGCGCGCGTCTTCTCGTGATAGGGCGGGGAGATGCCGAGCGCGGCGAGGTGCTCGAGCCCGGCGGAGAGCCGCGCCTGGGCGTCCACGCGATAGCCGCGCGCCTCGAGGCGGTCGACGAAGGCGGGCAGTCGCGTGTAGCCCAGGCGCTCGTCATATGGCCCGGAGCGCGGGAAGCGGGCGGAGGGGCTCGGCCCGGCCTCCACGCGATACGTGAGGCTCCGCGCCGCGTACGAGAGGGCGAGCGCCTGGACGGTGGAGGTGCGGATTTCCACGAGCGCGGCGAGCAGCGCGATCAGCGCGAGCACGGGGATGAGGACCGACCGCCGCTGGAGCAGTTCGCGGACGCGCGGGATGAGGGGAGCGGGCCGCGCGGCGCCACCGAGCACCTCGTCCCCCATCACCCCGGTGGCGAGGGCGGGTCGTGTTCCACCCAGGGCCGCTCGCGAGGCAGGACGCGACGACAGGAGGAGATGTCTCAATGAGAACCGGCCGCCTGAGTCTGCCACTGACTGTTCAACCTTTCTTCTACGACGAACGTTCCCTCTCGGCGAAGGATATTGAGCCAGAACGCCGATCGGCTCGATGACAGCACCGACAGCGCGCCCGCGGCGCCACCCGCGCAATGGCGAGCTCGGCGCCGTGCGCCACCGTGTCGTCGGCAACAACGTCGAAACAAAATCGCAACCCCTCCGGATCGACGCCCGCGGCAACCCCGATCTCCACGACCACCCGAGTCACCGTGCGCCGCCCCTCGGCTCGCGCGCATCCCACCACCAAGTCGACGATGCTCTGGCTTAGCGCCAGTTCGTACATTGGCCTGTTCCGTCCGACGACGTTCGGTCTCGGGCGGCCATTGTACCAAACGCAACCGCCGTGCCGAGCGTGCGTAGCGGAGTGGTTCCGCTTGCAAATAGCTGACGCAAAGACAAGTGCGGTGGGCCACGAGCGCCACTCCAACGCGCGATCCCAACGTACCCCGATACGCCCGCCAGCGCGACATACCCTAGCGGGGAGCGCCGCACGCCTATCTCCCACGCCAAGCACACGAGCGCGCTAGACGAATCCGCCGCATACGTGAGCCACGAGTTTTTCGAGCCCAACGCGAAGGTCGTCACCCACGACGTGTGGTTCTTGGAGCGAAGGAATAATCCTTTCCCCATACCTGACCGGCCTCCGTGTTGTCCCCGCCGCTATCGTAGTTCAGTCGGCTCGCCGAGGTATGGGCCGGATGGCCCTTGGCCCCCCACCCTCGGGTACGACGGGAGGCTCTCCAAACGGTCTAGCCGTAACACCAGCGGCAGCCCACGGGCCGCCTCACGGACTCTTCTCCTCGGATCACGAGTGGCGACCAGCTTGACCTACGTCTTTGAGTTGAAGTGATACTGATAGACAACGCCCTCTTCGTCCAGGGCGAAGAGGGCGTTGTGGATGCGCAGACTTGGATGAACCTCGCCAGTCCTGCCCCCGTGATGACTAATCTGTCGCCCCCTCCTTGCCCGGACCCGGTGATGGCCCGCGACCGTGGTTCCCAATCTGTGGGGACGGGATGATCGTTCCCCGTTGTTCTCGTCACATTCCGCCGGCCTGCAGCGGACGGCGACTCACTCTGCGGCGGACTCCGGACTGGTGCATGCGCGGGTCCTTCCTCCCGCTCCTCTCCCGACCCGCCCGGCTCCGGATTCGGCGGACCGCCTCGACCTGACCTTCAACGTTGACGAGGACGGCCCCGTCACCGTCTCGCTTCAACCCCTCGTCAATGAGCGCCCGCAGCACCATTTGAAGGCTCACCGGGCGCTTGAGTTTGCTCATCGCCTTTCCGGCGAAGCCCCGAGCCCGGTCGAGGATCCCTTGGGGAACCATGAGCAGGACCTTGGTCTTGTCCTCGAACATCGCGACCTCCGCGTTCTGCCGGCCTGACCCGTCGCCTCGACGATAGCCGGCTCTGTCGTGAGTACGTGAGAATATAACATATTGTACATATATATATTGAACTATGATATATACTGATTTCAGAAGAAGATCGACGAAGGTGGCCGGACGGCTCGGGAACGAGAAACGGAGGAGCCCGAGCCATGCACCGGGACTGTCGCACCGCCTCGAGTCGCCCAAGGTCCACTAAGCGGGCGTGATGCGCCGACTGGAGTCAGGGGGCGGGGTCACGTGCTATTCGCGGCTCTCCTGGTACGGCAGGATGGCGCGAGGGGGACTGCCGCTTCGCCCCTCTGTCTCGGTGGTACTCGAATCCCCCTTTCATCCAAGTGGGAGCCTGCCGTCACAGGGCGCGACCCGTAGCGCGGTGAAGGGGGACGTGACGTGAGGTAGGTGAGCTGCAAGGCAGTGACGGAGGAAGCGTCATGAATGTCGTCATGTTCACGATCATGGTTCTCGCAGGAGTGCTGATAGGCTGGCTCGCCGGGTTCATCATGGAACGAGGCGGCTACGGGCTGCAGTGGGACATCGTCCTCGGTCTCGCTGGCAGTGCGATGGGGAGCTGGATCTTCTGGGCCCTGGGGGCCTCCTCAGGGGCGGGCCTGGCGGTGCTGGCTATGGTTGCGTTCGTCGGGGCGGCCGTCCCGATCGTCGCTCAGCGCCAGATATGGCCCACATCCCCCTAAGGGCGTGACCCTCACGCCTGGGCGGGTCCCTGTCGTCGCGCACAACGGGGCGGCGGCCGGACTTGTCTGAGGTGTGAGCAACTCATGCTGTACCGAGAGGTGCGGTGTGCCGACGGAGCTCACAGACACAGGTGACCGTGGCGCCGTCCGTCCAGCGGGAGGTCTGTTACAACACCGGCTGCTACCATCTGCAAGGCGACGGAGTGACGGTCGCTTATTCCTGGATCTGGGTGCCGACCGCGCCGCCGCCGCCCCCGGGTCCGCCGAGCCGCTAGAGCACGCGCTGCACCGCTCTTGCCTCGGTCCGCCGTGGTGGACGGTCGCCGCCTGGGTCCACGGATCGTCTCGGCTTGCGCTAGGTGGGGAGGCCGGGAGTTGAATCGCCGATCGTCGCATTGCATGATGTCGCGTTCATCATCTGAATCTGCCATTGCCCCGCCCCTGGCCGTTGCGGTATCGGCTTGAGCGAGTCCCATGGGTGCTGACGACAGACAGGGAGGGCTGAAAGCGATGCGAACCTGGCGACTCCTTACACTGGCGGGAGTACTAACTGGCATGATGACTGGGACCGTATTCTCGGCTGACACTGTAAGGGTATTCCGCTATGACGGCAGTCTTCAATGCGGAATGGGGCAGGCCGTGCCCTTGGACGAAATGGCGAAGGAACTAACGGCCGTAAACATCAAAGTGCTCTCAAGCGAGAAGCGAGTCGTTTCAGGTTTGATCATCGCCCTGTGTGGAGCTCCCACCGGTAGGGCGAACGTATATGAGATAGCCAAAGACGATTTCCCGCGAATACCGGCCGACCGACAGGGCGTCAAGAGATTTCGGCCCTGGGTTTATGGTGGTCCCTCAATCGAAGTCGCGAAGTATGACGGAAGCCTGCAATGTGAAATGGGCAGACCCGTGTCACTGGAGGAAATGGAGAAGGAGTTGCGTGCTGCGAACATCGCCGTACAGGCGAAAGCCAAGAAGGCGGATGGGATTCAACACCTGCAGATGTGCGGAGCATCGACGGGCACGATGAACGTGTACCGAATCAACACGTCAGACTGGGAGAAGGCTCGAGTCTTAGGCTTTGTTCTTTATATCGAAGGGATCTCGATCGCGAGAGATCGAAGAACGCGTAACGTGGCGACGCGACCCTGAACAGTCATCTCCCCGCCTTCTGCATCCGGCGTTTGTCGCATGGGTGCGAGCCGATCCGGATCGATCCCGCAATTTCGCAATGACCTCATGACCGCCCTTCAGGACGTGCGAGGCAAAGCTCAAGCGCACGTACCAATCTCATTTCTTCATGAGAAGTTCAAGCCCGTCGGCGCATGCTCGGGCTACTGCATAGCCAGCCTTTTCTTGCCCGGGCATCTTGTCCCAGCCGCCTTTTTCAATGGCTTCAGCTCTCTGCCAGCTACCTACTGCCTCGAGTGCTTTGAGTTTCTCTTCATGATTCGGTTGCTTCATAAATTGGGCGACGCAGATCGCCGCCTGACTCGCCAAGACCGCCTCTTTGGTCCTCGTTTGGCCAGTGCCGGAGGTTGTCCAGCCACCCCACGCAAAGCCGATGATCATGGCGATGACCGCCCCACCAATAAGGCCCCACACTCCATACTTAATCTTCGCTGCCGTCTCTGGCTTCATTGATATGACCTCCTGAACCGGATTCCCGCTATGGAGCCAATGCCGCCTCTCATGGCGGCGTCCACCGAGCGGACCATCCCGTCAGTCCACTCGTTCACGCTTCCCAACACGTTGCCGGCGGTGCTGCTGGCAAACCCTGGGGTTTGCGTGACCGTGCGTTCAGGTGAGGTGACATCGGGGCGCGTGCCGGTCGGCACCGGCACGCCCCCACACCCTCGATCAGGCGGCCTTGACTTCGATCATCCTCGGCACCGCGGATCGGTGCGGGCGCGCGGCGACAGCGGCCGCTTCCGCCAGGCGTAATACCCGCTGGGAGAGACACCCAGCACCCGCGCCATGGTCGCGACGCGATGCACGGCCTGATGTGCGGTCCGCGGCATCGTCGAAGGACCTCGGGAACAGGTCCTCGACGTGGTGGTGTAAAGAGCGCGACCACGGGACCGGGCCATCGCGCGAGGTCCAGTCGCGCGGCATTGCTCGCTAGACCCTTGCGATCGACGTCGCCCGCTCGAGCCTTGGCCAGGTACAGGCCAAGCACGCGATACGTCCTCGAGGGGTCGAGCTGGACGGCCCGGGCGAAGTCAGGCACGGAGGCGGTGAAGAGCCCCTGATCGAAGCGGGCGAAGGCCCGGTGGTAGAAAGCGAGCTGAAAGGCCGGATCGAGCGCGATCGCCTTGTCGTAGTCCTCGATGGCCTGCGCGTAATTTTCTTTGAGATGGTACACGCGCCCGCGTTGGTGAAGCCCCTGGCCGAGGTCGGATCGAGGCGGATGGCCTGCTCGTAGTCCTGGATCGCCCGCTCGTAGTCGCCTCGCTGCTGATGGGCGCGCCCACGGTTGCTGTAGATCAGCGCGGAATCGGAGTGGAGCTTGATGGCCTGATCGTAGTCCGCGATGGCCCGCGCGTAATCGCCCTTGTTCTGATAGGCATTGCCGCGATTATTCAGGGTGACGGCCATACTTGGCTCCGACAGCTCGCCCGACTGGATGGCGCGCGTGCAGCGGGCCAGGGTCAGGTCCGGTATGGACGTCTCCGCGCACTTCTCCGCGTCATCGTTCCACTGCGCCGGTGCGGGCCCAGCGAGCAGGAAGAGCAGAGCGTTCGCGATCAGCAGCCTGCGCACACAGGAAGCCTCGCGTGCCTCAAAATGAGCCGGTCTCCCGCAACCGCCGGCCCTCCGGAGTCCCGGGTACGCAACGGCCAGACTGCTTGGGCGTCAAGCGAGCGTAAGCGGCGCCACGCCAGCTATCTTTTCGCACCTTGGGCCATCCCTAAACGCGGATGACGGTCGAGCGGACCAGGATGTTACCGAGGTCGGCGCGTTGACCTTGACGCGTGATTGGTATCGCCTCGACCGGTGGGCGTCACATCGCCACGAAGAGGTGCAGGGCGGATGTGACAACCGGCAGGGTTGGCCGCCCTTTCCGCGCACGGACTGTCTGACCGAGATGGCCGCGTTCGGCCATGACACCGTCCGCGTAGACCCCGTTACTGGAGCGGGGCTGCCCGACGGACGGACCATGACACCTAGATGGTTACTACGGCGACGTCATGGGCCGCCATCCAGTCTGCTACCTTTTCCCACGTCTGCGGTGCCCGGCGTTGCCACGCTCTGAGGGCTTGAGAGGACACCACAACGTACGGCATCCTGTCACGGATCACAGCTTCGACGACGCGTGCCAAGTCGGTTTGTGATGTTCGTAGTTCAGTCAGAAGCTCTTTCGTATCCATGACGGCCTCCAGTTTCTGCGCCCCCATTGACATGTCGAATGGAGTACCTGCGCCTGCACGCGCCGCGCGGACTGCGGCAAGAAAACGTTGAGACTCGTCCGAAAGTCCACGGAATTGGGCGACCTCCCGCTTCAGTGTCGAGTTTTCTCTGGCAAGGGCGAACAACTGGAGCATGCCGGAACTCCTTGTTCGTGAGGAGGAGGAGGAGGAGAGCCGATGGCTGTCGTGGAAGGTGGAGACGATGTGCGGCGAACCGGTGCGAGAGGAGACAAGTGGGCTCTGCGGTCGATTGGAAAAAGCTGATGGTCGTCGCGATGCCCAAGCCAACCTACCGCCCGAACGGTTCTCATCGGAGGACCTCCACCGAGCGAACCTTCTTGGCCCCTAGGCACCAGACGGTTCCGTGGCGCGAAGTGGTGCCAGTGGCGAGAGCGTATAACACACTCCTCGGAACCCCGGCAGAATTAGAAGGGTTTCATTTTGCCAGGGGCGGTAGGTCTAAGTGCTCCCGATTGATCGGAGGACGCACCCCCTCATCGGACGTCCCAGAGATGCCCCATGCCCCGATGAGCACTGTGGCTGTGCAGGCGGCAGGTGCAGCGTCTCGGACATGCGGGCGGCACGGCGAGTGCTCGCCAGCGTCAAGGCGACAGCGATTGGGGCTGGGCGTCCAGCGGTGCCTGCGGTAAGCCCGTCCACTCAAGGGCAACTGCACGACGTTGCTGATCGAGGCCGCCGTCAGATCCGGCTTGAGTTCCCAGGCCCCGGCTTAGCTCACGCCGGGGACGGGCTCGATAAGTTCCGGCCCGTCGTTGCTCGGGGACGACACGAGCGAGGATACCGGAATTGCTTCCATCCCCTCCAACGGGAAGGGACGCAGACAAGGTAGGACCAATACAGAATTCCGCAAGACACGAGCTACAGCGAAACCAGACAGGTTCTTCGGACGCCATTGGCGTTGCTCCTATCGTCAGTTCGGCTGGACTCCTGGCCGTGCCCGCCCACGCACTCGGGTGTGAGGAGGGCGACGGCGGCGAGACCGATCAGACGGCGCATCCGGAGATCCTCCGTGGATGGCATAGGGTCCACACCATTGGGATGCGGATCATAGCAGCGTATCGATCTGCACACACTTGACCTGATTCCTGCACCCGCCTAGTCTCAGCCCGTCATGCTGCCGTGGTATAGCCCGTGGCTCAAGGTCTCGCTGGCCCTCCGAATGGCGCTTACCTACCCGTGGGATGCCAGGATGACCTCCTCCGCCGTGACCGCCCTCGCCGCCCCGCTCTCGTCGTGCCGCTTCCAGTTGCGGATGACACTGGGGCAATGTCCAACTCCTGTTGGCAACGGCTGCCTAGCGGCATTCTGTGGGCTGCCCAGAAGTACACGCTGGGGCTGGAGGAAACCGCTATGGTCGTGTACGCGTTCGACGTGGATGAGACACTGGAGGTCAGCAAGGGTCCTGTGAAGCTGGTCGATCTTTTCAAGCTGCGCGAGCACGGCCATATCGTCGGCCTCTGTGGGAACTGGGCGATGGTGACGCTGCACTGTCCGGACTGGCACCACATCTGCTCGTTCGTGGGGCCATGCGGCATCGAGAAGCACGACTTCTTGCGCCAGCTGCGGCAGTACATTCCGGGGCATGACTACGTGATGGTCGGCAACATCCTCGGCATTTCCGGCGCGAGCGACGACTGTGGCGCAGCGGAGCGCGCAGGCTGGCGCTTCATCCAAGAAAGCGAGTTCGCCAAAGGGGTGCGATGAATAGGGGCGCCTGCGGATCCCCTCATCTTGAGCCAACGGAGCCGGATTGTTCGCTTCGCGGTGGAGCATCGCATTCCGGCCATGTACAAGTGCAGGGAGTTCGTGCGTGACGGCGGTCTGCTCTCCTACGGACCCAACCTCATGGAGATGTTCCGCCGGTCCGCCACCTACGCGGACAGGATCCCTGAACGGCGCCAAGCCCAGCGACATCCTCATCGAGCGGCCGACGAAGCTCGAGCTGTCCCGTCAACCTGAAGGCCGCGAAGGCGCTCGGCCTGACGATCCCGCAGTAGCCGCTGCTGGGGGCGGACGAGGTGTTCGAATGAGGGCGTCACACCTGACGTATGTTCCAGGGGGACCGACTCGATGATGACCATCGTGACACACATGCAACTGAAAGAAGGTACTGAACATGAGTGGGATGCCGTCATGCGCAAGCGTCTGACGGCCGCGAAGAAGCAACCGGGTTGGGTGGGAGGGCAACTCCTCCGGCCAAGCGAGAAGCCGAGCAGGCGCGTGATCGTCGGCACGTGGGGGACACGGGCTGACTGGGAGGGGTGGCACAAAGACCCCCGATTCGGCGAGACACGCCGGCAGCTTGAGGGGTTAGAAAGTGGGCCGGCAGAGCACTGGTGGCACGAGGTCGTGCTTGAGGTCAGGAAGGCGGCGCCGTCTCCTCCGGCCGCTCCCAAGCGAGGAAGCAAGCGGGCCTCAAAGCGCAAGAGCAAGTAGAGCACGACTGGCGAGGTTTGGGTCTCGAACACGGAGAAAGATGTGGTAGCCGAGTCAGGGATTCTCCGGCGAACGGCAACCCTACTCACGACAGGAGACGACATCATGAAGAACGTGCAGATGACGGTCGAGGGAAACATCCTCACGATCAAGGTGGACCTGTCGAAGGAGTTTGGGCCATCTGCGTCGGGTAAAACCATCATTGTCGCTTCAACCGAGGGGAGTGTCTCCATCCTTGACCGAGAGGAGAAGCTCGGCTTGAACGTCTATCGGAAGAAGTAACGTCGGCTCTCCCGGTACACTACTGCCTCGACAATGTTCCGCGAGATAGACATCCGGTTTTGGCTGGAGAAGGCGGAGGCGGAGATGAGGAAGTGAGGGTGACCCGAGCAGCCCGGGATTGGGTCCCTGGCGGTCCACGATGCTCAAGACTACCCTGGAGGCACAGGCGATCCTTACCGATGCCATCCGCAAGACGAGCGAGGTCTACACCGAAGCTCTCGCAGCCGCCATGAAGGCGCTCGCGGACCTGCCTAGGGAGAGCGGTGAGCTCCATCGCCGCGCGGTGGAGCAGTGGCTGGGCCTGGCGCGCACCAACAAGGAGAACTTTGTGGCCGCTGTCAACCAACACCCCTCCCCGGGGAGGAGGATGCGTCATGAGATCAACTACGCGTATCGCCATGGGCCTCGCCCTCGCCGCCGGGTTGCTGGTCAGCTGCAGCACGGCACCGTCGACCCAGGAGAGCCGGAACGAGCTGCTCGAGAAGGCGACCGCCACCATGAGGGAGATGAACCGGGAGAACCCTGAGGTGGAAGCGTTCGCCAGCAAGGGCACCGGCTACGCCGTGTTTCCGGAAGTCACCAAGGGCGGCCTGGTCTTCGGCGGCGCCTATGGTCGTGGTGTCGTGTACGAGCGCGGTCAGCACATCGGCTACGCGGACATGAGACAGGGGTCGTTCGGGCTGCAGGTAGGAGGCCAGACCTACAGTGAGCTCATTGTGTTCGAAAACAAGGCGGCGCTGGAGCGCTTCCAGCAAGGCAGGCTCGACTTCGCGGCCGACGCCTCCGCGGTCATCGTCAAGACTGGAGCGGCGGCGCCCGCCCGCTTCGTCGACGGCGTCGCGGTCATCGTGAGGCCGATCGCCGGCGCGATGGCGGAAGCGTCGGTTGGGGGCCAGCAGTTCACATACGTGCCGAAGTGATCGACGATCCCCCAGTCGCTGCTGCTACGGGCAGATGAGGTGATTCGATAGCGGACCGCCGCGCGCGCTTCCTGTTCGGCACGCGCACCGGCGCGCGGCCCGAGCGGGACATCGGCGCGATCGCTTCGTGACGAGGAGGCTCTGACCATGGCGGCTCAGACGTTCACCATCGCCCAAGCTCCAGAGCGATTCCGGTTTCGAGGCGGAGATCGGGTCGCGCGCACGGACGCTGAAGGCTACGCCGACCTGGAGCATGCAGGTGTCGTCACCGATGGCAGATGGACGGGCGACCTCAGCGGGGGCTCCTACGACGAGACTTACCGCATCAGACGAGATGACGGGAACTACTTCCGCGCGCGAAAGATACATCTCCTTAGGCTGTTCGACGACGCGGCGAGGGCGGCCTCGAGCGCGTCCTCCGGGTTCGTGACGGCGATCCCGAACACCTTGAGCAAACGGCGCGTGCTGTCCTGAGCCATGGTTCACTCCTGCTGTTGAAGGTTTTGGGCTGAGCTCATGGACAACTTGTGCGCCCTGGACAGGAAGGACGCGCGCCCGCTCTCCGTCGTCCATCAGTTCTACGCGGCGCCGAGGAGCTTGGCGGCCTTGCTCACGTCGCGCGGGGCCGGTGGGCGCCCATGCTGCTCTTCATCGGCGTGTGGATCTTCTTCATGCGTCAGATGCAGGGGAGCGGCGCCGGCGCCAAGGGGGTGCTGTCCTTCGGGAAGGCCCGCGCGCGACTCTTCTCGGCGAAGCAGAACAAGATCACCTTCCAGGACGTGGCGGGCGTGGAGGAGGCCAAGGAGGAGCTGCGCGAGATCATCGAGTTCCTCAAGGATCCGCCCAAGTTCCAGAAGCTCGGGGGCAAGATCCCCAAGGGCGTGCTCCTCGTCGGCCCTCCCGG
>WNFC01004828.1_pt1 | contig 26820 bp, 28 predicted proteins | sample 5400541 | NCBI WGS metagenome assembly WNFC01 (sample SAMN13153342, study PRJNA577476) | soil metagenome | isolation source: 120 cm saprolite under Douglas fir tree site 2 hole 2 replicate 1 | place: USA:California | collected 2015-04-18 | reverse complement strand
GCCATGCACCAGTACACGTCGCCGGGGTGGATGTCCTGGTAGTACTTCGACGTCCCGGCCACGTAGGCGAGATAACCGCCGGTGCTGTGCACGCAGCCCTTCGGGCGGCCGGTCGTGCCGCTGGTGTACATCAGGAACAACGGCGCCTCGGCCGGCATGGACACCGGCTCCACCACCTGCCCCCGGTGCTCGCTGAGCAGCTCGTCAACGAAGAAGTCCCTGCCCTCGGCCATCGGGGTCTGCGAGGCGTACTGCCTGGGGTGCCGGCGCCAGACAAGAACCTTGTCGACCTCCTGGCCCTCCTGGCGGGCCGCCGCGAGCGCCTCGTCGGCCTTGACCTTGCGCGGTAGTAGCCGTCCATCGTGATCAGGAAGCGGCTGCCGGAGTCGGCGATCCTGTGCCCGCAGGCGGTGCCGCTGAACCCGCCGAACACCTGCGAGTGAATGACCCCGAGCCGGGCGCACGCCAGCATGGTGACCGCCAGCTCAGGCACCATCGGCATGTGCAGCGTCACCCGGTCGCCTGCCTTCAGGCCAAGCGAGTCGCGCAGCACCGCCGCGAACTCGTTCACCTGACGAAGCAGCTCCGCATAGCTGATCTCCACGTGGCCGTCGGACTCCAGCTCCGGCACGAAGATGATCGCGGTCTTGTCCGGGCTGGCCTCGGCGTGCCGGTCCACGCAGTTGTACGAGGCGTTCAGCCTGCCGCCGACGAACCACTTCCAGAACGGCGGGTTGCTGGTGTCCAGCGTGGTGTGCCAGGTCTCGTCCCAGGTGATCAGGTCCGCGTACTCCTTGAAGCAGTCCGGGAAGTTCTCCTCGCTAAACCGCTCGAAGATAGCCGGGTCCGCCGCGTTGGCCTGCTGGATAAATGACTCGGGAGGGTAGTAGTACTCCTCCTCGCGCCAGTGCACGGCAATCTGCGACTCCGAGACCTGCTGATCTTCTGTCATGACCCGTCCTCCCGAACGATGCGCCCTTACACGCTGGGAAACCGCTTCATGCTATCGCCAGGGGGATGCCCGGACTAGGGTCCTTCGCTCCTGCCCGCCGCCTTGCGGCCCCCGGCTGCCCAGGGTTGACATCACGCTGAACGACGGTAAGTTGCTGCCCAGTCCAGCACCGGGCTAGCCGCCGGGGGCGGTGTTGTCTCGACGGGGCTGTGCCGGGGGTGAGGGTATCTCCTCGTCCTGGTACCAGGTGCAGTACAGAGGAGGCCTGCCGCGGCCCCGGCTGGGCGGGGGGTTGGACCCGGGAGGGGCCTGGGCACCCAGTAGACAACGGAGACCGATCTCGTTGCCGACGGGACGGACTCCGGTCCGAAGGGATGCCCAGGCCCACTTCCTTCCCCTGCCCAGGGCGGGTGCGAGGCCGCTGTGCCTGCCCGCGGCGGGCCGCTGCGGGCGGGTGTGAATTCCTGCACCACGCGCTTGCGATTCCAGCTGGTTTGTCCTATTAAAGGCAAGCTCTGGTTCGAGTTTCTATACTGGCTGGGCTCCTCCGGCTCTGTTGTCTCCCGACGAAGGTAACCTGCATGAAGTCACGCACCGATAGCGGATCACCTACGCAGTGCGACGCGGCTGGAAGGCAGGCGAAGAGTTGACTGGTACGAGCCCATCCGGCGGGCCCGCCGACCAGGTGGCGGTGATCATCCCCACCTACAACGAGCGGGAGAACCTCGAGGCCATCGCCGGCCGGGTCCGTGGCTCGGTGCCTGATGCTGACCTGCTGATCGTGGACGACAACAGCCCCGATGGCACCGGGGAACTCGCCGACAAGCTCGCGGCCGGGGACTCCCGCATCCACGTCCTGCACCGGCCCGGGAAGAACGGGCTCGGCGCCGCCTACATCGCCGGCTTCCGCTGGGCTCTCGACCAGGGATACGGCGCGATGGTCGAGATGGACGCCGACGGCTCCCACCAGCCGGAGCAACTGCCCGATCTGCTCAGCGCCCTGGCTGACGCCGATCTCGTGATCGGATCACGCTATGTACCCGGTGGCAGGGTCATGAACTGGCCCAGGTCCCGGGAGATCCTGTCCCGGGGCGCCAATACCTACGCCCGCCTCATGCTCGGCATCCGGCTCCGCGACGCCACCGCCGGGTATCGGGTCTTCCGGGACACGACGCTGCGGCGGATCGCGCTGGATGAGGTGGAATCGCAGGGCTACTGCTTCCAGGTGGACCTTGCGCTGCGCACGCTGCGGGGCGGGATGACCGTGGTGGAGGTGCCGATCACGTTCGTGGAGCGCGCCCGTGGTGCCAGCAAGATGAGCCGGAGCGTTGTCGTCGAGGCGCTGTGGCGGATCGCACAATGGGGAATAGCCGCCCGGTGGCACGCTCTCCGCAACCCCCCGGCCACACCCAACGACCGCTAGCCGCCCGGCTGCTAGCCGCCCGGCGAGCTCGGCAACCCTGACTCAGCCGTTAATGCGGGGCCGCTCGGCTAATGCGGGGCCGCTCGGCCGGCCTCAGGCGCTCTTGCGCTGCCTGGCGCTGACCTTGGCCGCCGGGTCCTCGCCGCGCTGGCCACGGATCACAGCCAGGCGCTCGGCGAGCACTTCCTCAAGATCGGCGATCGACCGGCGTTCCCTGAGCATGTCCCAGTGGCTGCGGGGTGGCTTGGCCTTCCTCGGGGCGGACAGATCTCCGGTCGTGGTGAACGCCGTCGCCCCGCACACCCTGCATTCCCATGTCGCCGGAACCTCCGCCTCAGCGGCGAACGGCACGCTAAAGTGGTGACCCTTCGGGCAGTCGAAAGCTATCTCCTGGCGAGGTGCCAGGTCGGTGTTGCGGTCGTTTTCGTAGCTCGTCGCCCCGAGCCGGGTACCACGAAGTGCGCGTTCGGCCATTGGTCAGTGCCTCCCAGGCGCTTAGCCATCCGAAATCGATAACGCCGAGTACGCGAACAAGATTCCCGCTGTGCCCGATTCCAACCCCCGGCGCGCCCGTTCCGAGGCTGCCGACGGTCTGGCGATGGCTGCTTAACTCAGCCGCGGCGGGGGTGCCACTGGCCGCGGCCGATCAGCACCTCACGCAGTGCGACGGTCTCATCAGTCATGATTCCGTCGACGCCGATGTCGAGCAGGCTGGTCATGCTCGCGGCGTCGTTGATCGTCCACGCGTGGATGTGGAGCCCAAGCGCATGCGCCCGGCCGACAAAAGACTCGGTGGCTACCGCAGCCGGCACCTGGGCGCACCGCACGCCCGTGCGTGCGAGCCGCTCCGCCAGCGCCGCATAGGGCCCCCGTTCGGGCGCCGTTGGTTCGGGTGTCACCCGCTCTGGCCCGGTCTGGGGCGATCCGGCCCTGCGCGACCCGACTCGATACGGTTCGCGCGCGTCACGAGGGCCGCCGAAGCGCACCACGGCTGCGCCGACCGGGGAAGCCGTCATGCAGACCTGCCGCTCGAAGACGCGCCGCGCGGCCCGGAGCCTGCTCGCGGAAAACGATGTGACGCAGACCCTGTCCCAGGCCGCGGTCCGCCGCAGCACGTCAGCGAGCGGCCGCACGGCGGGAGAGTCCTTCAGGTCGATGTTGAACCGGACATCCGGCCACGCGGCCAGGAGATCCTCAAGCAGCGGGATCGGCTCGGTCCCGCCGATGAGAGCCCCGGACAGGTCCCGATGGGACATCCGGGCGATCCGTCCCGGGCGCCCGGTCACCCGGCCCAGCGTCCGGTCGTGGAAGGCGACCAAGACGCCGTCAGCGGTCGCCTGGAGGTCGGTCTCCAGATACCCATAGCCGAGGCCTACCGCGTGCTCGAAGGCACGCCAGGAGTTCTCCGGCGCGTGCGCGGCACCGCCGCGGTGCGCGAAGGCGATCGGCCGAGGGTGATCGAGAAAGCCAGTAGGCATGTAGGCAATTATCGTCTACCAACGGAACCGGCCTGCGAACAGAGGATGGCCAACGGCCAACATCCTTGGCCAGGACCGGGATTCCGGAGGTCAGTTTCGGCAGGTCAGCCGGGTGACCACTCCCGGCGGCGCGCCTCAGCCAGAGCGATGGCCGCCGCAGCGGCCACGTTGAGCGAGCCGACCCGGCCGATCTGGGGAATGTAGCCGATCGCGTCCGCCGCGGCCAGCAGCGCGGGGGAGCAGCCGTGGTCTTCGTTACCCAGAGCCAGGCAGACATCCCCGCCCAGCGGCGCATCGTGCAGCGGGATCGCCGCGTCGGCGAGTTCGATCGCGACGACCCGCAGCCCGGCCGCCGAGGCGGCCTTAGCCGCGGCGACCGGGTCCGGCTCGCGCTCCCAGGCCAGCAGCCGCTCGGTGCCAAGCGCGGTCTTGCCTACCGACGGGTGGTCCGGCAGGGCCGAGTTCCCGCAGAGCCAGATCCGCTCCACCCCGAACGCGGCCGCGGAGCGCACTATGGCCCCCACGTTGAAAGGCTGGGTCACCGAGTCGAGCAGAAGCGCCAGCCGCGCGTGGGTAGCCCGGCGCCAGGACCTGTTCAGCCGCTTCACGTCGGTGGGCCGCAGCTGCCTGGGCGGCCCTGGCCGCCGCACCGGCACCGGCGTCTCCTCATGCATCGAGCCTCCACATGGTGACCGCGATCATTGGGCCTCGATTCCGGTGGCGGTGTCCGGGCGGGCGGCCTGCAGTACCCGGTAGCCGCCCCGGGCAGCAACCCGGGTGGTTACCCAGCCCGCCTCTGTCAGCCAGCGGTGCAGCGAATCGGCGCCGAGGTGCCGCTGGACCACCAGATAGCCTGGGGCGCCGGGGGCCAGCCGCGCCAGCCAGGTACTGAGCAGGTCATGAAGCGCCTGCTTGCCGATCCGGATCGGCGGATTCGACCATATGAGCTGGAACTGCGCGGGCAGGCCGGGGGCGTCCGGGGTGACGCAGCGGACGTTGGTGAGCCCGGCCCGGTCGGCGTTGCGGGCACACAGCTCCAGCGCCCTCTCGTTGACATCGACCGCCCACACCACCGCATCCGGCGAGCGGGCGGCCATCACCAGTGCCAGCGGCCCGTACCCGGTGCCCAGGTCGAGCAGCTGACCGGAGGTCGGCGGCGGGGGAGCGGCCTCCAGCAGCAGGCGGGTGCCGGCGTCGAGCCGCCCGGGCGAGAACATCCCGGCGTCCGTCTCGAGCTCAAGGTGCAGGTCCGGCAGCACCACGTGCACGGTGCCCGGACGGTGCGCCGCGGCCGGGTGCTGGCTGAAGTAGTGCTGCCCCACGCGTGCCCGGGCCGCCGCTACCGGGATTGCGGGGGAGCGGGCACCGTGCCCGGCGCAGGCGCGGAGGCCTTCGCGGTGCCGCCTGCCGGCCCCTTCCCGGCCATGGCCGGGGCGATGTACCGGCGGCTCACCCAGCGCTCGACGACAAACGTCAGCACCGGAATGGTGCCGGCCGCCAGGACAAGCACTGTCGGGCCGAGAGCCAGCCGCAGCCGACGTGTCAGCAGGTAGGCGACGATGATGTAGATGATGTACAGGATTCCGTGCAGCGTGCCCACGTCGTTGACCACGACGGTGTTGTGGGCGGCGATCTGAAGCGGGATCCCGACGAAGACCAGGATGATCAGCACCACGCCGGTCACGTAGGCCATCACCCGGTAGCGGAGCACGGCTCCGTGCACCAGCAGTACCTCCTCACTGTTTGGGCCCCCGGATTGCCTGGTCTCATCCCGCTAGCGGAGCCCATGCCACTTGCCGTGCCCTCTCACCTCGGTCGTCAGCCGGGCAAGGTAGGCGTTGTAGTCCGCCAGTTCCTGATCCTCTTCTTCGTCCTCATCGATCTGCCTCTCGGAGCGAGCGGCGGCCGCACCGGCGGGAAGCTCGGCATCCTCGGAGTATGTCCGCTCCGGCAAGGCAGGCGGGTGGAATTCGTCCCGGATCGTCTTCGCCCAGAAGACCACGGCGAACCCAGCGAAGATGGGCCACTCGAAGGTGTAGGCCCAGCTCAGCGCGTTTCCGGCCTCGGCGCGGCGAAGTTGCCAGTCGCCGAGGGCGAGCATCGCGACCACCAGGACGATCATGAGCGCGTGCCAGCCAAGCCACTTGGGCGAGATCAGGAAGCGCCAGTCACGCGCTGGGGGCCTGCTGACCGGAAAGTCGCTGGATGCCGGGGGGTCAGTCGACATGGCACGAGTCTAGCGCCGGGGCCTCCCTGGCGATTGCGCCGCGGGCGCCGCTCCCATCGGGCGCCCGGCCCTGCGCTCGGAACGACGGTTGATACGTTTTGCCGTCGTTGGAACAACGATTGAGACGTTTTGCCGTCGTTCGGCGGCGCGCAACCGGGCCGGAACCGGGCCGGACCCGCCCGGGCCGGTTCCGAGACCGGCGGCCCGCGCAGAGCCCGTCCGGGCAGATCCGTGGCCGCTGCCCGCGAGTCATTGCACAGACGTGTGGGCAGGTCAGCGATAATCAGGGGATGTCCTTGACGGATCTGTTCCACCCGGGGCGGATCGGGGTGGCCAGGCGGCTCCCGGCCCGGCTGGAGGAATTGCACGGGCCGGAACGGGGAACCGTCGTCCTGCCCAGGCACCTGGCGTGGCCCGGGATGCGCGAGTTCGATGTGACCGACGACCGGCTCCGCCGCAGCCTGTACGGCATCGTGCTCACCCAGGGCCGCCGAGCCGACATGGCCCGCTTCGTCAGCTGAACCGGGCAGGCGCTACGGGAGACGGGCGGGTCCACCTCGATCGTGTCGAGCAGCTCCGCGGCGATCGCCCTCGCAGGCTCCTCATAGGCGGCCGCCAATTGCCCGAAGAGCCGCTCGGCATGAATGGCCGGCCAGCCGGCGGGCAGGTGCTCGGCGGGCAGGTGCTCGGCGGGCAGCCGGGGGTCCTTGCGAATCAACTGCAGCCACTCGGCGTAGAGCCGCAGCTGGCGGGCCAGGTCGTCAGGCGCGTCCGCGAGCGGGTGCGGCTGGCCGTTATCGTTACGCCTAAATTCTGTGGGGGAGCCGCCCCGGCAATAGGACGTGGCAGACTTCGCCGGCTGCCTCGCTCCCGGTCGGCCAACCCCCGGCGAGCCTGCGGAGGCGCACATGAGCCCGTCCCTGAACGTGGATGCCCTGGCCGCGATCGACGTCCATGTGCACGCGGAGGTCTCCAGCAGCGGCGGCAGCTCATTGCCGGCCGAGCTTGAGCAGGCATCGAACAGCTACTTCAAGATCAAGGACGCGCGCCGGCCGACGCTCCCGCAGATCGCCGCCTACTACCGGGAGCGGGGGATGGCATGCGTGGTCTTCACCGTGGACGCCGAGTCCGCGACCGGTCAGACGGCGGTGCCCAACGAGGAGGTGGCGGAGGCGGCCGCGGCCAACCCGGACGTGATCATCCCGTTCGCCTCCATCGACCCGGCGAAGGGCCGCTCCGGAGCCAGGCGGGCCCGCGTGCTGGTCGAGGAGCACGGTGTCCGCGGCTTCAAGTTCCACCCGAGCGTGCAGGCGTTCTACCCGAACGACCGGGCGGCGTACGTGCTCTACGAGGCCATCGAGGAACTCGCCGTCCCCGCGGTCTTCCACACCGGGCAGACGGGCATCGGTGCCGGGGCGCCCGGCGGTGGCGGGATCCGGCTCAAGTACTCCAACCCGATGCTCATCGACGACGTGGCCGCTGACTTCCCCGGGATGCCGATCATCCTGGCGCACCCCTCGTTCCCGTGGCAGGACGAGGCGCTCGCGGTCGCGACGCACAAGCCCACCGTGCACATCGACCTGTCCGGCTGGTCGCCGAAATATTTCCCGCCGCTGCTGGTTCAGTACGCCAACTCACTGCTCCAGGACAAGGTCATGTTCGGCTCGGACTACCCGCTGCTCACCCCGGACCGATGGCTGGCCGACTTCGAGAAACTACCGGTCAAGCCGGAGGTCCGGCAGAAAATCCTGAAGCTTAACGCGGCCCGGCTGCTTGGCCTGGCCGACCGCTGACAGGGGGTTCGGCAGTGCTCACACAGACCACGGGGCCGGGAGAGCGCCCGGCCGGAGGGAGGATACCGGCATGACCACGATCATGAAAGGCCTCGATGAGCTCAAGGCACAGGCGGGCGCGGATCTCGGGCGCACCGGCTGGCTCGAGGTCACCCAGGAGCGCGTCAACGCCTTCGCCGACGCCACCGGCGACCACCAGTGGATCCATGTGGACCCGGAAAGGGCCGCGGCCGGGCCGTTCGGCGGCACCATCGCGCACGGGTACCTGACCCTGTCCATGGTCATCCCGCTGTTCAGCGAGCTGCTGGAGGTCAGGGGGATCACCATGGGCATCAACTACGGGCTGAACAAGGTCCGGTTCCCCGCGCCGGTACCGGTCGGTTCGCGGATCAGGCTGGCCGCCAGGCTCGGCGCGGTCGAGGACGCCGGGGTCAACGCCGTCCAGGTGGTCGCCGATTTCACTATGGAGATCGAGGGCGTGGCCAAGCCCGCATGCGTGGCCCAGGGCATCTACCGGTACTACGCCTGAGTTCGATCCGGGTCGCCGGGCACTGATCGGGAGCGCCCACGGGTATCGCGGGTTCACCAGCTATCAGCCCGCCCGTCGCTACTGGGCATTCCAGGCATCGAGGCCGGAACCTTCGTGCTCCTCGCCGCCGCGCTCATCGCCGTGACCGCGATCGTGGCGCTCCGCCGCGACGCGTAGCGCCCCCCGCGATCCCGGTCGCTTCGGTTGACGCGGGCGCACACTCGTCATATCGTTTATCTATGACTATAGGTAAACGACCTATTAGTGCAGGCGAGATCGCCGAGGACATCGCATGAACATCATCGAGACCACGGGCCTGGGCAAGCGCTACCGGCGGAACTGGGCGCTGCGGGACTGCACGCTGGGCATCCCGGGCGGGCATGTGGTCGCCCTGGTCGGGCCGAACGGCGCGGGCAAGACCACCATGCTGAGCATGGCGGTCGGCCTGACCACGCCGACCGCGGGCCGCATCACCGTCCTGGGCGGTGAGCGCGCCGGGTCATCAGGCGCCCTGGACGGGATCGCGTTCGTGGCGCAGGACGCGCCGCTGTACAAGAACCTGCCGGCCGGCGACATGCTGCATCTGACGCGCAACCTGAACCGGCGCTGGGACCAGCATCGGGCCGAAACCCGGCTCGCCGAACTGGGCATCCCGCTGACGAAGAAGGTCGGCAAGCTGTCCGGCGGCCAGCAGGCGCAGCTCGCGCTGACCGTGGCCCTGGCCCGGCGGCCCGACCTGCTGGTGCTCGACGAGCCGCTGGCCATGCTGGACCCGCTGGCCCGGCACGACTTCATGGCGTCGGTGATGGCGGCGGTGGCCGACGACGGCGTGTCGGTGGTGCTGTCCTCGCACGTGCTGGCCGAGCTGGAACGGGTGGCCAGCTACCTGATCGTGCTGTCCCACGGGCAGATCCAGGTGGCGGGCGAGGTTGATGACCTGCTGGCCGGGCACCGGGTGCTGACCGGCCCGACGGCGGAAACCGACCAGCAGGCGCAACGGATGCGCGTCGTGCAGTCCCGCCGCGACGGCGCGCAGTCGCAGTTGCTGGTCAAGACCACGACAGCAGCGGATCCGGTGCCACCCGGCTGGGCGGCACAGGACGTCAGCCTGGAGGAACTCGTCTTGGCCTACCTGCGCGAAGGCGTCTCGGCGCCGCCCGGGCCGGCCGCGGTGCAGGCCGGCCACGAGACGGCCAGTCACGGAACGGGGGTGCATCAGTGAGCGCCCCGGAGGCGAGCGGGGGACGCGGCGTGACCGCGCCCGCCGCCGGGCGGCCCGGCGCGACGACGACGCCATCGGCCGCGGCCGGGACCATCCCCGCGCGCCCGCCGGCCGCATCCGCGCCACCGGCCGCGCGCCGGCGGCCCGTGCCGTGGACCAGGCTGGCCTGGGTGACCTGGCGCCAGCAGCGGGCCACGCTGGCCGGGGCGGCCGCCCTGCTCGGCCTGCTGGGCCTGTACCTGCTGATCATGGGGCTGAAGATCCACAGCGCCTACGCGAGCGTGATCGCCTGCCACCCGGCCAGCTCGGAGGCCTGCCAGCAGCTGACGAATTCCTTCAACCATGACTACTGGGGCGGCGGCGGCGGATCGGCCATACAGGCCGGAGGCGCCCAGACCGTCTCGAGCCTGCTGCTGATCTTCCCGGTGCTGATCGGGGTGTTCGCCGGATCGCCACTGATCGCCCGCGAGCTGGAGACCGGGACGTTCCGGTTCGCCTGGACCCAGGGCTGCGGACGGCTGCGCTGGGCGATCGCCAAGCTGGTGCTGCTCGCGGCGGTGCTGACCGCGGCGGCGTGGGCGTTCAGCGAGCTCTTCACCTGGTACTCGCAGCCCTTCATCGCTGATGGCCAGGTCAGCCGGCTGCTGCCGCTGGAGTTCGGCCTGCTCGGGGTCGCGTTCGCCGGCTGGACCCTGGCCGCCTTCGCCATCGGTGCCTTCGCCGGCGCGGTGATCCGGCGCACCGTCCCGGCGATGGCCGCCGCCCTGGTCACCTCGACCGTGCTCGCCCTGGCCACCGCGATCTCCCTGCGCCAGCACTACGAGACGCCGCTCACCATCAACGGAGCCAAGCCCACGCCCGCCGGCGCCTGGGTGCTCGGCAGCTTCTTCACCGGCCCGGACGGCAAGCCAGTAAGCCAGGCGACGATCGATAACGCGATGCAGCAGATGCCGCCCGCCAAAATCCAGAAATCGTCAGGCTCAGACCCTTTCGGTGCCTGGCTGAGCCAGCACCACTACACGCAGTGGATCTCCTACCAGCCGGCTGCCCGGTTCTGGCACTTCCAGCTCATCGAGGGCGGCTGGCTGCTGGCCCTGTCCCTGATCCTCATCGCGGCCACCGTCTGGCTGGTCCGCCGCCGCGCGGCATGAGGCCGGGGTGCGGGCGGCCAGCTTTGACGGGCCTGCGATCCGGTCGTAGCTTCAACCTATGGTTATAGGTAAACATAGTGATGATAGGAACGGCGTTGCGATGAGCCAGTCCGGCCAGACCATCCCGGCCTCGCCGATCGAGTTCCGGCTCGACCCGAGTTCCGGCGTGCCGACCTACCTGCAGCTGGTCCAGCAGGTCGAACACGCGCTGCGGCTCGGATACCTGAACCCAGGCGACCAGCTTCCCACGGTGAAGGGCACCGTGGCCGCGCTGGCCATCAACCCGAACACCGTGCTGAAGGCCTACCGCGAGCTTGAGCACCGGGGCCTCGCGGCCGGCCGGCCCGGTCAGGGCACGTTCGTGGAAGGCACCCTCGGCCACATGGGGCTGCCCGAGCTGGCGGCACTGCGGCGGACGTTGCTGACCTGGCTGGGCACCGCTGACGCGGCCGGCCTCGACGAGGCGGGCATCGTCGCGCTGTTCACGAGCGCGCTGCGGGATTTTGGTGAGCGCCGCGGCGAGCACCCCGACCGCGGGACCGGGCGGATCGCCTCCCCGGGCCGCCGCGGCCCTGATGACCAAGCGGAGGGCGTCGCATGAACATCATCGAGTCCGCCGGCCTGGGCAAGCGCTACCGGCGAACGTGGGCGCTGCGGGACTGCACGCTGGGCATCCCCGGCGGTCATGTGGCCGCTGTGGTCGGGCCGAACGGCGCGGGCAAGACCACCATGCTGCAGATGGCGGTCGGCCTGATCACGCCGACGGCCGGTGGGATCACCGTCCTGGGCGGTGAGCCCGCCGGGTCACCGGACGCCCTGGACCGGATCGCGTTCGTGGCCCAGGACGCGCCGCTGTACAAGAACCTGCCGGCCGGCGACATGCTGCGGGTCGCCCGCAGCCTCAACCGGCGCTGGGACCAGCCGTACGCGGAAACCCGGCTGGCCGACCTTGACATCCCGCTGACGAGGAAGGTCGGCAAGCTGTCCGGCGGCCAGAAGGCGCAGCTCGCGCTGACCATAGGTCTGGCCCGGCGACCGGACCTGCTGGTCCTTGACGAGCCGCTGGCCATGCTGGACCCGCTGGCCCGGCACGACTTCATGGGGTCGGTGATGGGGGCGGTGGCCGAGGAAGGCGTGTCGGTGGTGCTGTCCTCGCACGTGCTGGCCGAACTGGAACGGGTGGCCGACTACCTGATCGTGCTGTCCCGCGGCCGGGTCCAGATGGCGGGCGACGTGGATGATCTGCTGGCCGGGCACCGCGTGCTGACCGGCCCCGCGGCTGAGACCGACGAGCAGGCGCGGCGGATGCGCGTCGTGCAGTGCCGCCGCGCCGAGGCGCAGTCGCACCTGCTGGTCAGGATCACCACACCAGCGGATCCGGTGCCGCCGGGCTGGGAGGCAAACCGCGTCGGCCTGGAAGAACTCGTCCTGGCCTACCTCCGCCAGCCCGGCGCCTCGGCCCTGCCCGGCCCCGCCGCGCTGCGGGCCCACCCGGCCGCGATCTGGGCCGACCCGGCCGCTGTGGGGGCCGGTCACGAAACCGCCGGCCACGGAACCGGAATGCAGGCATGGCCACGCTGACCTCGCCCGCGCCGCCGGCCACGCCTACCTGCGTGGTCCGCCGCCGCGCCGCACGACTCCTATGAGCCGCACGACTCCTATGAGAAGGGTGAACCCACGATGACCACGCTGACCTCGCCCGCGGCGTCGGCCGCGCGACGCCGGCCCGTGCCGTGGACGAAACTGGCCTGGGTCACCTGGCGGCAGCACCGGTTCGCGCTGGCCGGAGTGGTGGCCCTGCTCGGCGTGCTGAGCCTGTACATGCTGATCATGGGGCTGAAGATGCGCTCCACGCTGAGCAGCCTCGGGCTGGACAGCTGCCACCCGGTCACCATCGCGCGCTGCTCCACCCAGCTGGAGATCTTCCACGGCGCCTATTACAGCCGGGCGCAGACCCTGTCTGGGGTGCTGCAGGTGGTACCGGTGCTGATCGGCGTGTTCACCGGGGGGCCGCTGCTGGCTCGTGAGCTGGAAACCGGCACGTTCCGGTTCGCCTGGACGCAAGGCTGCGGGCGGCTGCGATGGACAGTCGCCAAGATCACGCTGATTGCGGCGGCGGTGACCGGCGCCGCCGCCGCGTTCAGCCTGCTGTTCTCCTGGTACTACCAGCCGTTCTTCGCGGAGCACACGGACAGCGTGCTGGCCCCCCAGCTGTTCGACCTGGGCGGCGTCAACTTCGCCGCCTGGACCCTGGCCGCCTTCGCCATCGCCACGTTCGCGGGCGCCGTGATCCGCCGGGTGGTGCCGGCCATGGCCGCCGCCCTGGCCGCCTGGACCGGCCTCGACCTGGCCACCGTACTGTTCCTGCGGGGGCACTACGAGACTCCGGTCGTCGCCAAGTTCCTGCCGGGCGGGAACGGCAGCGCCCTCCCGTGGGTGCTGAACCAATGGTGGACGGGCCCCGATGGCCACGTGGCCAGCCCGGACCAGGTCAGGAACGTCCTGCAGGGGTTCGCGCCCCAGGGCCCTGTCCGCATCAAGAGCCACGACGGCCCCCCGCCTGTGCTGCAGTGGCTGGCCCAGCATCACTTCACCCAGTGGTTCAGCTACCAGCCGGCCAGCCGGTACTGGCATTTCCAGGCCATCGAGGGCGGCTGGCTGCTCGCGCTGGCGGTGATCCTCAGCGTGGCGACCGTGTGGCTGGTCCGCCGCCGCGCGGCTTGATCGTGACCGTGCGCGGCTGCGGCGGCGTCGGATATGCCAAGGTAGCGGCATGCGGAAATACGTCATCATGGGCGTGCCGGGGAGCGGCAAAAGCTCGCAGGCGGCCCTACTTGCGGCGGATCTGGACCTGACGCATATCAGCGTCGGCGACATCTTCCGCTGGAACGTGCAGAGCCACACCAAGATGGGCGCCCAGGTGCGGCGCACCATGGCGGCGGGCGAACTCGTCGGGGATGACCTGGCCGAGCAGGTGACGGCGGACCGGCTCACCCAGCACGACTGGAACTACGGGTTCATCATCGACGGGTTCCCCCGCAACGCCCGGCAGGCCGAGTTCTTCCTGGAGAGCTACGACATCGACGGCGTCATCCATCTCGAGCTGCCCGACTCCGAGGTCCGCCGCCGGGTGCTCGCGCGGCGGCTCTGTTCCGGCTGCGGCCTGGACTACAACCTCATCCAGGGCCGCCCGGACGTCGAGGGCAAATGCGACGTGTGCGGCGGCGACCTGATCACCAGGGAAGACGACACGGAGGAGGCGCTGGCCGTCCGGCTCCGCGACTACCACGAGAAGACCGATCCGGTGCTCGCCTTGTTCCGGCGCAAGGAATACGTCTTGATCATCGACGCCACGCCCGACAAGGACACGGTCCAGCAGACCATCCGGGACAAGCTCGGGCTGCCTCCCTACCACCCGAACCACTGACACCCGCGGACGCGCCGGTGCGGATCGTGATCGCCCCCGACTCGTTCAAGGGCAGCATCGGCGCGACCGCCGCCGCGGAGGCCCTGGCGGCTGGCTGGCTGCTGGCCCGGCCGGGCGACGACGTGGCCCGGGTGCCGCTGGCCGACGGCGGGGAGGGCACGCTTGACGTGCTCGCCGCGGCCGTAGCCGGGGCACGATGGCGGCACGACCGGGTCACCGGCCCGGGCGGCCAGCCGGTGGACTGCCCGTGGCTGGAGCTTCCGGGGGCGATCGCCGTGCTGGAGCTGGCCCGGGCCAGCGGGCTGCCCCTGCTCGCCACGCCGGACCCGCTGGGCGCGCACACCACCGGCCTGGGCGAGGTGATCGGCCGCGCCCTCGACGGCGGGGCCCGCGAGATCGTCATAACGCTCGGCGGCTCCGCGTCCACCGATGGGGGAACCGGGGCGCTGGCCGCGCTCGGCGCCCGGTTCCTCGACGCCGCCGGGCGCACACTGCCGCCGGGCGGCGGGGCCCTCCGCGATCTGGCCTCCGCGGACCTGACTGGCCTGCGCCCGCCGCCGGCCGGTGGGGTCACCTGCCTGGCCGACGTGGCCGCGCCGCTGCTCGGCGCAGCCGGGGCGGCGGCGGTGTTCGGCCCGCAGAAGGGCGCGGATCCCGGCCAGATCGCCCGTCTCGACCAGGGGCTCGCCCGGCTGGCCGCGTTGCTCGGCGGTGACCCGGGCGCCGCAGGCGCCGGGGCCGCGGGCGGCACCGGGTACGGGTTCGCCGCCGCCTGGGGCGCGCGCATCCGGCCGGGCGCGCCGGAGCTGTGCCGTATCGCCGGGCTGGACGCCGCGCTGCACGGCGCGGAGCTGGTGATCACTGGCGAGGGTCGTTATGACCGGACCTCCACGGGCGGCAAGGTGGCCGGCGTGGTGTTCGCGGCCGCGGCGGCGGCGGCGGGCGTGCCCGTGGCCCTGGTGGCCGGCCAGTTCGCGGATGATCCGCCACCGGTCAACGCCGCGATCTCGCTTTCCGAGCTCGCCGGCAGCCCTGCGGCCGCGCTGGCCGCCCCCGCGCGCTGGCTGCGGCTGGCCGGCCAGCGCCTGGCCGCCGGGATGGTTCCGCGAGGAGACCGTGAGGGCGGCGCGCCGCGGCGCCGCGGGGGTGACCGCTAGCCTGGGCCACGTGCGGGAGATCGCAGTCTTCAGCGGCAGTGCCCACCCCGGGCTGGCCGCCGAGATCTGCGCAGAACTCGGCGTGCTGCTCAGGCCGGTCAGGCTGCGCCGCTTCGCGAACGACTGCCTGGAGGTCCAGCTCCAGTCGAATTGCCGGGAGCGGGATGTCTTCGTCATCCAGCCGCTGTGCGCGCCGGTCCAGGAGCACCTGGTCGAGCTGCTGCTCATGCTGGACGCCGCCCGTGGTGCCTCAGCGGCGAGAGTCACCGCGGTGATACCGCATTACGCCTATGCCCGTTCGGACAAGAAGAACATGCCACGCGTGTCCATCGGCGGCCGTCTCGTCGCCGATCTGCTGGTCACGGCCGGCGCCAACCGCGTCCTCACGATGACCTTGCACTCGCCGCAGGTGCACGGGTTCTTCTCGGTCCCCGTCGATCACCTGCACGCGCTCCACGAGCTGGCTGGTCACTTCAGCCGCCAGGACCCCACCGGCGCGGTCGTGGTCTCACCCGACCTGGGCAACGCCAAGCAGGCCGCGGCCTTCGCCCGCCGCCTGGATCTGCCGGTCGCAGCCGGCGCCAAGGTACGGCACAGCGACGAGTCGGTCACCATCAGCTCCATCATCGGCGACGTCGCTGGCCGTGACGTGATCGTGTTCGATGACGAGATCGCGCGCGGCACCACGGTCATCGAACTGCTCAACCGGCTGCGCGAGCAGCAGGTGCGCTCGGTCCGCATCGCGTGCACGCACGGGCTGTTCAGCGACGGCGCGCTGGAGCGGATCTCGGCCATGCCGGAGGTGATCGAGATCGTCTGCACCGATACCGTGCCGATCCCGGACCAGTTGCGCGGCGGGAAGCTCACGGTCCTGTCGGTGGCCCCGGCGCTGGCCGAGGCCATCCGCCGCATCCACGAAGGCGAATCGGTCAGCGTCCTGTTCGGCCCGCACTAGAGGGCGTGTCCCCCGTGGATCTTCAGCCTGCTGCGCGTCCGCCGGAGGGCGCCTGACCTCCGGCGGCGGGACTCAGCTCTCCTGGATGGCGCGGGTGACCTGCTCGACGGTGAGCGGCAGGTCGCGCACCCGGACGCCGACGGCGTCGGCCACGGCGTTGCCGATCGCGCCGGCGACCGGGCCCTGGGCGACTTCTCCCGCGCCGGTCTCCCGCTCGCCGGGGGTTTCCACCAGGCGGACGGCCACCTCGGGTATCTCGGTGAACCGCAGGATCGGATAGGTTTCCCAGCTCACGGACGTGATGCTGGCGCGGTCGAAACGGACCCGCTCCCGCAGCGCCCAGCTCGCGCTCTGCACGGCGCCGCCCTCGACCTGGTTGACCACCCCGTCAGGATTGATCACTCGGCCCACATCCACCGCCAGCCACAGCTTGCGGAGCCGGATGCTGGTGTCCGCCTCGACCTGGGCGACGGCCGCGCAGTATCCGGATGTGCCCTTGTAGCGGGCGAAGCCCACGCCGAAGCCCACACCCTCCCGGCCCGGCCGCGCCGCCCAGCCCGAGAAGCGGGCCACCTCCTCGATGACACGCCTGGCGCGCGTGTCGCTCTGGTGGGCGAGCCGGAAGTCGACCGGGTCGGCCCCGGCGGCCTCGGCCAGTTCGTCCATGAACGACTCGATGGCGAACACGTTGAGGAACGCACCGAGGGAGCGCAGCGACGAGGTCCTGATCGGCATGGCCAGCAGCCGGTGGCGGGTCACCTCCAGATCGGGGATGTCATAGCCCGGCACGGCGTTACGCGTCGAGCCCATCGCTCCGGTAGGCGGGCCGTCGGGGGCGGGCGACATGGGGGTCGCGCCGGCCAAGAGGGTGAGCGCGAGCAGGCGCGGCTCGCCGCCGGTGCCCGGCCGGCCGATGAAGCCGTTGCTCCACACATCCTGCCGCCAGGTCTGGATCCGGCCTTCCGCGTCCAGCCCCGCCGACAGCCGGGCCAGCATGGCCGACCCGAGCGGTGCCCATGACATCTCGTCCGCACGGGACCACATCACCCGTACGGGCCGCCCAGGCACTGCCCTCGCCAGCAGCACCGCGTCCGCGGCCACATCGTCGGCGCCGTTGTGCCCGTAGGCGCCCGCACCCTCCACGTGGTGCACGGTCACCTGCCCGGCAGGCAGCCCCAGGCCCCCGGCCAGCGCGCCGCGCAGGGCGAAGATGCCCTGGCTGTGCGTCCACACGGTGACCGCGCCCCCATCCCAGCGGGCGATCGCGCAGCTCGGGGCCATCGAGGCGTGAGCGAGGAAGGGCCGGGTGAACTCCGCCGAGAGCCGCCGGCTGACACGGGCGGCAGCCTGCTCGTCACGGCGCTCGGCCACGGTCAGCACCTGCTCGGGCTGTGACGTCAGGAAGCCCTTCAGGTCATCCTCATCGGGCAGGGACTCGCGCAGGCTCCACGTCGCAGCCTTAGCCAGCACGCCAGCCGCAGAAAGCGCGACCCGGTCGGACTCGGCGATCACGCCCAGGAACGACCCGTCGTGGACATGGGCCAGCACACCGGATGGCAGGTCCGGATCGCCCAGGTGGTCGAGCGTGGCGGCGGGGCCCGGTGGCCGGACCACCCGGCCGAACAGCATGCCCGGCAGGACCAGGTCGTGCAGGAAACGCGGCCGGCCGGTGACCTTGTCGGGGATGTCCAGCCGACGTGCGCTGTGCCCGGCGACCGACCACCGGTCGGCCGGCTTGACCGGAACAGGATCCCCGGCGGGGCGGTCAAGCGCAGCGGGCTCGTTCAGCGACCAGTAGGTCAGGCCCGTCCGGCCCGAGGCGGTGCAGATCTGGCCGTCCTCGACCGAAAGCCCGGCCACGTCGGCGCCCAGCTTGGCGGCGGCCGCGGCCAGCAAGACTGCCCGCGCCTGCGCGCACGCCTGGCGCAGCGCCCCGCCGGACTCCTCGATCGACCGGCTCCCCGAGGTGACCCCCTCATCGGGGCTGGTGCTCGTGCTCACCGGGGCCACCCGGACGCGGCTGAACGCCACGTCAAGCTCCTCGGCCGCGACCTGGGCCAGGGCCGTCCACACGCCCTGGCCGTACTCGACCTTGCCCGACCCGACCGTGACCGTGCCGTCCCCGGCGAAGTCGACCCAGCCCCGCAGGACGGGGTTGGCGGCGAGGGTCGCCGGAAGTGAACGCTCTGGCCCGGCGCCGGGCGGGGACGACGCGCTCACCTGGCTGCGTCCGCGGCGCCGGCGCCCGCCCCGGCTGGCGGCGGCTGGCTGGCGGACGCCGCGCTGAGCACGGCGTTGACAATGCGGCGGTGCGCGCCGCACCGGCACAGGTTGCCGTCGAGCGCCTCGCGGACCTGGTCCTCATCGGGCGAGGGATTGCGGCGCAGCAGGGCGACGGCACTGACGACCATGCCGGCCGTGCAGTACCCGCACTGCGCCGCCTGCTCGTCGATGAAGGCCTGCTGGACGGCGTGCAGCGGGCCACCAGCCGCGAGGCCCTCGACGGTGGTGACCTCCTTGCCTTCCGCGGCCCAGGCCGGGAAGTCGCAGGAGGACCGGGCCTGGCCGTCCATCAGCACGAAGCATGCGCCGCACAGGCCCATGCCGCAGCCGAACCTCGGGCCGGAAAGCCCCAGCTCGTGGCGGAGCACGTCGAGCAGCGGCGCGTCAGGCTCGCAGCTGATCACCCGCGCTGCCCCGTTCACCGTAACGTGGAGTTCCTGCTGCATATGGTCGGCATCTCCTTCACCCGGGCAGTTGACGTCGCTACCCCGCACAGAGTATGCATTCGTTTGCAGGTCTGGCCAGGACCACTGAGGAGGCAGCGTGGACGAACGGGTAGCGATGGCGATCTCACACTGGGCGCCGAGGTTCACGATGAACGGCGTGACCGCCGGGGATTTCGAGCGGATCACAAGCGGCCTGGAGCGCTGGGCGGACTGGTGCGCCGCCTGGAGCGCAGTAGGGGCCGAGCATGAGGAACTCGGGCGTGACGCCCTGGCCGCCGGGCGCGAGATGTCGGCCGGCGCGCACCTGTCGCAGGCCGCGGTCTACTACCACTTCGCCAAGTTCCTCTTCGTCGACGACCTCGACCAGATGCGGACCGCGCACATGGCTGCCGTGCGGTGCCTGAACGACGCGCTGCCCTACATGGACCCGCCGGGCCGGCGCATCGAGATCCCCTTCGAGGGCTCACACATGGTGGGCGTGCTCCGCCAGCCGCCGGGCGCCGGGCCGCACCCAGTGATGATCATGATCCCGGGACTCGACTCGACCAAGGAGGAGTTGCGCAGCACCGAGGGACTCTTCCTCGAGCGCGGCATCGCCACATTCAGCGTGGACGGGCCCGGCCAGGGCGAAGCCGAGTACGACCTGGCCATCCGGGGCGACTGGGAGGTGCCCGGTGCCGCCATCATTGACTACCTGAGCACCGAGCCGGGACTGGACGCGGACCGGATCGGGGTTTGGGGAGTGAGCCTCGGCGGGTACTACGCTCCCCGCGTCGCCAGCGGTGATGACCGGGTCCGGGCCTGCGTGGCGCTCGCGGGCCCGTTCGTCTTCTCCGAGAACTGGGACCAGCGGCCCATCCTCACCCGCGAGGCATTCCGGGTGCGTTCGAAGTCGGCGGACATGGACGCCGCCCGCGATGCGGCCGGGAAGCTCAGCATGGTGGGCCGCGCCGAGCTCATCACCTGCCCGTTGCTGGCCGTCATGGGCAAGCTCGACCGGCTCATCCCCTGGGAACAGGCGGCCCGGCTGGTCAAGGAGGCAGGCGGCCCGGCCGAACTGCTCCTGCTCGAGCAGGGAAACCACGGGTGCGCAAATCTGGCCCCGTTCCACCGTTACCAGACCGCCGACTGGGTAGCCGAGCAGCTTGGCGCGCGGACCGGGAGGCTGGCCGGGGCGCCGCAATGACCACGGCGCCACGACCCGGGACCGCTGCGGGGCTGCGGGTACTGGCCCAGCACGACCTGGGCGGCTACGGCGACGGCATGCAGGTCCTCCGGGAGGGCGACACGCTGTATGTCGGGCACATGGGCACCAGCGGGATCGGCACGTCCATCCTGGACGTTGCCGATCCCGCCCGGCCCGTGCTGGTGACCCAGTGGCCGGCCCCGCCGGGCACGCACAACCACAAGGTCCAGGCCGCCGACAGGCTACTGCTCGTCAATCACGAGAAGTTCCTTTACCGGGCCGCGGCGGGCGCGCCGTTCTCCGCCGGACTGGCCGTCTACCGGCTGGATGACCCGGTCGAGCCCGAGCAGGTCGCCTTCTGGCCCAGCGGGGGCCGCGGGGTACACCGCATCGTGTGGACCGGGGGCCGGTACGCGCACATGTCGGCGATCCCCGATCATTTCCGCGACCGCATCTGGGTGGTGGTGGACCTAGCCGACCCGCAGCAGCCGGTCGAGGCGGGCCGCTGGTGGTGGCCGGGCCAGCGCGACGACGAGCACCCCCAGTGGCCGGATTCCGATCGTCATGCCGCGCACCACGCCCTGCTCGACGGCGACCGGGCCTACCTCGGTTACGACGACGCCGGGATGGTCGTCCTGGATGTGTCCGACATCACCCATCCCCGCCAGGTCGGGCACCTGCAATGGGCCGGCGGTTCCACCCACACGTGCCTGCCGCTGCCGGGCCGGAAGCTCGTGGTGGTCACCGACGAGCAGGTCGCCGACGGGCCGCACGCACCGCAGCGGGCCATCCGGGTCGTCGATGTCTCCGGCGCGAGCCCGCAGGTCATGGCGGTCTGCCCGCACCCGGACGGCTTCGATCGCGACCTACTTCAGCGCTGGCGTGCGCGTTTACGATCTCGCCGACGCCGGGCACCCGGTGGAGGTCGCGCACTGGGTACCCGAGGCGCCGCGGGGCCAGCCCGTCGCCCAGATCAACGACCTGTTCGTCGACGACGGCGGGCTGATCTGGGCCACCGACCGGATCGGCGGCGGCCTCTACGTCCTGGAACCCGAGCCGGCCCTGGCCGCGCTGATGGAGCAGTCGCGCACCTGACTGCGTCTAGTCAGCGGGTCGTGGTGGCGGCGTTGACGCCGGCCCAGAAGTCCTCGACCACCGGCGGCGGCGCCGGCGACGTGACCTGGCGCTGCGTGAGCAGGATTCCGGTGACGCCGCTGCGCGGGTTGGAGCGCCACGTGGTGCCGGTGCCGCCGTCCCAGCCGCCCGCGCCAGGAGGACCCCGAGCACCTGCCCCGATGTGTTGTAGAGCCACTGCTCACCTGGCTGGTACATGAGCGGCAGTGACCCGAGGGCGCCGATCCAGCCGTCGACATCGTGGGCTACGGGGGGCCACGGCGGGCCGCCGATGCTCTGGAGCCCCATCTCGGCCTCGGCCCGCTGGATCGGGTAGCTGCCGGGTGGCGCCATCACGGAGCCGAAACCGAACCGGTAGCTGAGGAGATCCTCGAGGGTAATCGGCCGCGTGGCGGGGACGGTGTCGTCGAGCTCGGCGTCGATGGGCTCTCGGCACCATCCAGCGCAAAAACAACGATTAGGATCACGGCCAGGTAACGGGCCGGAGGCTGGGACTGGCGGTTTACTTGTCCCGGGGAGATCCGGGCCCGAGTTCGGCTGCCCCCGGCGCTGCGCTCGGGGTCTGGGCGAGGGCGTCGGTGACCGCTGCCCTGGCGTCCCAGGCCGGGGTGCGGCCAAGGTAAGCCCGAAACCCGCCATGGGTTGATCTTGGGCACCCGCAAGATGCGGGGCTCGGCCCAGACCAGCGGAACGCTCATTGGCCGATAACGGGCAGGAAGACGGAGCGATATCGCCAGTCAGCGTTCGGATGCGCCTCGTTCCTGCCCATTTCCCTGGCACTCGATGTCAGGACCGGGTGGCAGGCTACGGTCATGCGACTGCGGAATCCGGGCGGTGCTGACGCTGCGCTGGCCACCGTCAAGCAGGTGAAGGATCAGCTCTGGAACGCCAGCGTGCAAGGCAACAACGCGGCCGACCGGAAGAACGCCTTCCTGACCTGGTGCGACCAGTGGGCCACTCCGCAGCTCGGCAACCACTTCCCCGACAGTGAGGACCTGTTCGGGGAACTCACCGAGAGCTATCACCGCGTGGTGCAAACTCCGCAGCTCTCGGAACGGGAGCTGAACATGCTCATGGCTCGTGAGTGCAAGGAGTGGGGCGCGCGGCTCGAGCGCCTGATCGGCGAGATACAAGGTCGGCTGGCGTTCTTGGCCCGGCCCGGCCGGCTAGTTGTCCTGGACACCTCGGCGCTGATGGAGGGCGTATTCTTCACCAGCTTCGACTGGCACCTCCTCGACCCGTCGCTGAGAGGGGATGCAGTGCGCCTCGTCGTGCCGTCGCTGGTAGTGGAGGAGCTGGACGACCTGAAGCGACACCGGGATGGCCGGCAGAAGGCGCAGGCCCGCCGGGTCCTGACCGCGCTCTGGGATCTGCACCGGACGGCGCCTGCGGAGCCGGCGGCACTTCCTGGACGCGCGGACGTCACGATCGAGGTGCTCCTCGACGGCGGCTGGCACCGGCGCATGCCGAACAACGACGGGGAGATCATCGATCAGGCTCTGTCGCTCCAGGAGCTACACGCAGCTCTACCGTGCTGCGCCCGCTGGGCTGGCGGCTGTCCTAATGCCCCGGCCGGACGAAGCCTGAGGGCGTCGGCAGCGTCCCGGTAACCCAGCGCAGCCCATCGGGTTCGGCATCACCCGGCTGCTGGAGGTCGACCTGCTGCCCCGGATCAAGCGGATCAACACCGTGCGGCTGTTCCGCCCGGAGCCGGACGGCGCGGCGGACCGGTTCGCGCGCCTGGCCCCGGCACTGCACCGCCCGATCAGATGGGACCTGATCGACGAGAACTACGACCAGATGGTCAAGTACGCCACCGCGATCAAGAACGGTGTTAGCGACCTCGTTATTTGCTGATGTAGCGGCAGCGCTCCGTGAACACGGTTCGGCAACGGCACGTCCTGGGCCACCGTGCCCAGCCCGCACCCGGGCAGCTCAAGCCAGCTGTACTCGGTAACCACCACCCCCGGCGCCGCCACCACCTGGGCGGTCGGCGGGTACACGAACACCTCCGGCGTGCCCACGCCGCTCGCGCTCAAAAACGGCTAGCAGGACGATCCCTTGGACTCTCAGGGAAGGCAAAACATGCTCTATCGGTTGATTCGCACCATTTATCCCGTCGGCCTCGCCGCGCTGCTCGCAGGGACGCTGGCCGCCGTTCCGGCTGCCGCGTCAACCGCGGGCCTGCACGTGGTGGCGAGCCCGTTCATCAGCAACTCGTCCCTGGGCGGCGCCGCGGTGATCGCCCCCGGTGACATGTGGGCGGTCGGCGCCATCGGGACCGGGCCGTTCCAGCCGCTCGCCGAGCACTTCAACGGGACCGGCTGGAGCGTCGTGCCGACCCCCGCTCTCAGCGGCGCCCTCGGCCGCGTCGCCGGCGCGGCCGGCAACGACGTGTGGGCGGTCGGCGATCAGGCGCAAGGCAGCTCGGTCAACACGCTGATCGAGCACTGGGACGGCACCCGCTGGAGCGTGGTCCCCAGCCCGAAGCTGCCCAAGGGCAGCCAGCTGGGCGGGGTGACCGCCCCCGCCACCGACAACGCCTGGGCCGTAGGACTCGCCGGCGGCTCCCCGGACGCCCTGGTCGAGCACTGGGACGGCACCCGCTGGAGCGTCGTCTCCAGCCCGGCCTTCACCGGGGTGAGCATCGACGCGATCTCGGCCGATTCCAGCACCGACGTGTGGGCCATGGGGTCCCTGGCCACCGGCACCACTACAGAGAACGTGAGCCTGCACTGGGACGGCACCAGCTGGACCCAGATACCCGCCGCGCACCTGCGCTTCGGCGGAGTCACCGCGATCACCGCGCTGTCCCCGGCCAACGTGTGGGCCGTCGGCACCGGCCCCGGAGTCCCCACCGGGGGATTCTCCGCTCACCCCACCGCGGTGATCGAGCACTGGAACGGCACCAGCTGGAACGTGGTCCCCAGCCCCAACCCCAACCCGCAAGGCAACAACTCCCTGATAGCAGTGGCGGCGGTCTCCGCCAGCGACATCTGGGCGATGGGACTGCAGCTCCAGGGACCGTTCACTGAGCACTGGGACGGCACCAGCTGGAGCATCATCACCACCCCGGGCGGCATCCGCTTCATCGGCGGAATGGCCGCCGCCAGCAGCGGAAACGTGCTGGCAGTCGGCCAGGGATTCAACCAGAGCGGGATCATCCTCTCGAACTGACCCAGGCCTGCATCTCCGCACGCAGATCCTGAACAGAGGGGTGCCGCACGGATGACGTGCGCGGAGCGGGCCGCCGGGCCATGATGGTGATCATCGGCCAGTAGACCGTCGCCTCACGGGCAGTTCCGGAATCGGTTTTGCTGGCGGGCGTTGGGGCCGCTCGCGCGGGCAGGCTGGCCACCGGGGGCCCCCATGGGCCGGTTGTGGCCGTTGACAGTCAGCCGGGCAGGGCTGCCATGGCGGCGTGGGCGATGTGGCCGCGCTGGCGGCAAGAAAACCCTGCACCGGTGCGAACCGCTGCGGTCGGACAGCCGTGATGTAAGGGGACGGGCATAACCAGCAGGGAGGTCTGCGATGCTTGTCCATCTTCGCGCTCGCGGCGCGGTCATCTTGGCTCTGGTCGGGGGGATGGCGGTGCTGAGCGTGACCGCGGTCTCGGCGACCACGGCGGGCCCGGCACCCCTCAGCTCGTCGCTCACGTTCATCACGTCCGGGATGACCTGCACCCACGGTGTCTGCGCCCTCGGATCCGGCAATGTGGGTGCCAGCTACGGCCAGAACATCGCGATCACCGGCGGCTCCTGCGGGTCGCCGTGCAGCCTCCCCGTTTTCGCCGTGGTTGCCGGCAAGCTGCCGCCTGGCCTGTCCATGCCCTCGACCTTCGGCTGCTGCGGGGACGCGATCGGCGGCACGCCGACCCGCAAGGGCGACTTCACCTTCACCATCCAGGTCAAGGACGGCGCCGGCGACGTCGCAAGCCAGGACTTCAGCATCGAGATCCTCCCGGCGGCAGCGCTCGCGATCACCTTCCCGGCAACGTGCTGCAACGCCGGAACCGTCGGCACGTCATACCTGCAGAACTTCTTCCTCTCCGGTGGCGTCGGGCCGTACACGGCGTCGATCACCGCGGGCCAGCTTCCGCCGGGTCTCAGCCTGTCGGCATCACCGCCGATCTCCATCACCGGCACCCCGACCACTCGGGGAACGTTCACCTTCACGGTCACAGTGACCGACAGCAAGGGCGCTCAAGCGACCAAGTCGGGCAGCATCACCATCAGCTGACCTGACGCCCACAAGGTCAAACACGACAGACCCAGGCCAGGGAGCGACCAAGCAGACGATATAACCAACGGACGCCTCCAGCCGCAGGCTCAGTTCATCGCGCCGAACCTGGTGACTTGCAGGCCGAATCGATTTGCGCACCCACACGCCAGCTCGCTGAGCAGACGGTCTGCACCGCCGAGGAGTTGCTCGCGCGGGCGGCGTCTTTGAGGGACCATGCCCGCTGCGCCATCTTCACGAATTGACCCTGCGATTGGCCAGTTGCTGGCTGCGGCGCAGACCCTGGGCAGCGGCCGGCTGCGCCTGCTGCCGGTGCTGGCCGCGATCCCCGCCCCTCGCGCTAGCCGCGGGGTGCGTCACCGGCTGGTGGTGATCTTGAGCCTGGCGGTGTGCGCGGTACTGGCTGGTGCCCGGTCGTTCACTTTGCCAGGACCCTGGCCGGCGGGGCTGCCGCCGACGGCATTGGGTAGCGGCCCATTCCCTCATCGTGACTGGAACCGGGGGCACTGCCGCGCAGCGGGCGTCCGCTGTTGGGCAACGCCGCCGGGTCGTTCGCCGACGATTACGCCTAATACGTGTTTACGGCGTATGAATGATTCATGAGCAAGCAGCCGACCGCACCGCCCCCCGGAGACCGGCCCGTTCCCACGGCCCCCCCGCCGCCACCGGGCTGGCGGCACTGGCTGTGGCCCGCCGCCCTCCTCGCCATGGTGGTGCTGTTCCTTATCCTGCCGGCCTTTCACACCAGCCGGCCGGTCAGCCTCACCTACTCGCAGTTCATCTCCGACGCGAACGCTCGCAAGATCAAGGACGTGACGTTCGGGAGCAGCGCCAACGGCTCGAATACCACGGTCACCGGCACCCTCAGCGACGGCAAGACCTTCACCACGGTGATTCCCGGTCAGCCCACGACGGCCTTCAGCGCCCAGCTGGCGGCGGATGGTGTGAAGACCGTCACCGCGCTCCCGGCGGGTGCCTCGCTGGGTGCGCAGTTGCTGTCCTGGGCGATCCTGCTGCTCCCGCTGATCTTCGTGTTCTACCTGTTCCGGCGGCTCTCCCGGGGCGCGGCCGGCCCGCTGCAGGGTGTCCTTGGCGTGGGCAGGTCCAAGGCTAAGATCTTCGACGCCGAGCGCCCGCAGACCAAGTTCAGCGACGTCGCGGGCTACGAGGGCGCCAAGGCGGAGATCGGCGAGGTGGTGGACTTCCTGCGCAACCCGG
>WNFC01002149.1_pt1 | contig 26831 bp, 20 predicted proteins | sample 5400541 | NCBI WGS metagenome assembly WNFC01 (sample SAMN13153342, study PRJNA577476) | soil metagenome | isolation source: 120 cm saprolite under Douglas fir tree site 2 hole 2 replicate 1 | place: USA:California | collected 2015-04-18 | reverse complement strand
ATTTTTTATGCCTAAGCGTCAACGCTACCTCTTTGTTTGCATCAATCGCCGGCCCGATGATAACCCGAAAGGATGCTGTGCGGCGAAAGGCTCGGAAGAAGTTTACAAAGCATTGAAAGCGGAAGTGGCCGCGCGCGGCTTGGCGAAAGTCGAAGTGCGCGTTTGCACGTCGAGTTGTCTCGACGAGTGCGCAACCGGCATAACGATCTTAGTCGAACCCGACCACTTTTTCTACAGGCGCGTCACCGTCGCGGATGTGCCCGAGATTGTACATGGGCTTACAATCGGCCGACGTGTCGAACGGCTCGTGTTTACTTCCGACGACGTGGCAAAAGATTAGAAGCCTCTGGGCGGATTCTGTAGAGGCAGGCTCGTCACGGGGTCCGACCGACTGGCGGAGGTGTCGCCCTGCAAAACGTGAAGCAGCCGCAACTCCGAAAGCTTTCACGAGCAGGCGGCTGCCGCTACAGAGATCCTGTTGCGGCAAGCTTTTCAGCAGAGCTAGGCGCCTTCTAATAGTCTGGAAAAATCGATGGCTCCAAGCAAGTCCCGGCTAGCATTGCAATTTGCCCAGCAGAGCAAATACGTCCGACGAAGATACGGCCGGAGCGCGATCTACGCGCAGGCACATCAATTGCCCGCGCTGAATTAGCGGTTTGCACCGACTCCGACAAGCCTCGAAGATCAATCAGAGCTTTTCGATTTCCTGCCGCAGCTGTTCCCGCGTCTGGCCGGTGCGTTGTTGTAGTCGGCCGAGGAGTTCCTCTTCCTTGCCCTCGATGAAAGTGAGATCGTTGTCAGTGAGATTAGCGTACTTCTGCTTCAGCTTGCCCTTGATCTCGTTCCAGTTCCCTCTGAATGACAGTTTGTTCATAGCATTGATGAATCGCCGATCACCTGGTACAAAGCCGTGATTTTCTGGCTAAGCCGGGTTTTTTATCGGAGCCGTTGGGAATTGAGACCGCCTTCACCAATCCGCTTTCGCAACAAAGGCAGAGCGCGACCTAAGCGACGCCGAGCCGAGGAGATCAGCTCAGTATCCGGAAGCGATCCATCAATTGCTCGCGCACTTCCAGCGCGAGTTTCGGATTCAGGCGACTAAGCACTTTCCCGCGGCGATCCGGATCCATGGCCGCCAGCTCGCGCACGAGTTTATCGCGCGTTTTCCATTTCGCGTAGCGACTCCAACCGACGCCGACGGCGAGTAAGGTAGAGACCGTCCAAACGGTAATGTCGGTTGCGGAGATCACGGCAAGAGAATGTTGAGCGCTAGTGGAATTAAGAAGTTGAGCAATCTAAGGCGCTATTCGAGGTGAAGAAAGGATGGTGTATGAAAACCAGATCCTCAACCCTATGACAGACGCGCAAAGCAGGATGACAGTGAGGATGGCCATCGGAAGAATGCCGCGCGCGCGAATTCTATGGCTAAAAGATCTACGGATGGAATGATCCGACCACAGGCGGTTGGAAGGGGTTACTTTTTCGCGTTTCGCGGATCGTCAGCCGGATTTACGTACTTTATTTGAAACGGACCCTCGCTCTGAATTTGCACGACGGATTCGCCACTGGACCAGGCAAAATGTTTCATCCCCGCCGGTAACACAGCGAAACTGCCAGGAGCCATCTCGCGCGCTGCCGCTTCGTCGAGTTTTTCTCCTGTGCCAAGATGCAACGTGCCGGAAATGAGAGTGAGCCGTTCGGCTGTCGGATGAGTATGTGGTGCGACCTTGTAGCCGTCAGGCGCTTTCAAGCGCACAGTGAAGGAACCTTTCTTGTTCGGATCGCCATCGAGCACGGCCATCTTGCCTCCGGCAGGTAAGCCCGGAGGGATCTCTCCCTACTGCATCTCTTCCGGAGCTAAAATCTTGTGCTCGGTCGTAGCCGTCGTTTTCGAAGTGCCTTTGCCGGAGTGTTGTGCTCCTTGTTTTCCCTGGGCTGCGACCACGAAGATCGAGAGCCCCAAGACTATCCCGAATACTATTAAGTTTTTGTTCATAGTGATTGCTGGGTTGAGTTGAATTTTCTGCCGATGCGACCGTTCCGCGGCACGCATTGGCCACGAAACAATCATAATCACCTCAGCCGCTCGTCAAGGAAGGGTAATCCGCTGTCTGGCTCAGCCACCAGGCCTCAAGAGGTGCGGCCTAGAGTCAACTGACGACATCAGGATGATATTTTTTCCAGTAGCGTGACGCGGCGCCGACCGCCATGTAGCTGGGGTCGGCGGCTTCGTAGCCTTGCACGTCATCCTCGGTCGCGCCGCCCGCGCATAGCTCGGCATGCTCGATCGCCGTGAATTCGCGCGCCAATTGTTCTTCAAGCGTTCCTGCGCGGATTTTTGCGCGGAACCATTCGGCCCAGCGCGCGACGCGCTCATCCAAGGCGTCGAGGTGCTCCGCGATTGAGGCTTTCACGCTTCCGAAGTGCGTGAGATAAAGATTCCTCGCATTTAATGCGCGGATCTTCGCAATGGATTCCCGCCACGATTCGATATGCAGATCCGGCGGGACGAACGGCGGAATGGGCGGCCCACTGCCAATGCGCACACCAGCAATGTCCCCGCCGAACACGGAGTCGTCCCAGTATTCTGACGCGCTCCGCCGGCACCGGTGCGATTCGGCCCCAAAGCCGTTGCATGTCGTCGCCGAAGGTGCGGGTGGCGGACTTGATCAGTTTCGTTGGGTCGACAAGGTGCGGCGCACCGCGTGGGTGTACGTAAACGGTTGCTCCCAGCTCGGCAAAGCGCCACGCAGCGCCGGCGTGATCGAAATGAATGTGACTGAGGAAAACGTGGCGCACATCCTCCGGAGCGAACCCTACATTGCGAAGATCGACAACGACATTGTCGAACGTCGATTCCGGGCCGGTATCGAAAAGCGCAATGTCTTCATTCGCCTCCAGCGCAGTTGCGGCGATAATGCCGGATCGGCCAAGCTGGCGAGTGTCGAGAATCAGCGGTGCCTTCAACTCTTTGACACAGCGATCACGTAAGCCGCTTTTGGAATCGCAAAGCAGTCACCCTTGGCATACGCGCGTACGGCTTTTTCGATAGTCGCTTGAAGCGCATGCAGCGCTTGCGGCGTTTGACGCGCGAGCAATCCGGCAGTGCGGACGCCGGCAGTTCTTTCTGCGTCGAAAACGTAGTTCACGCTTGGCACGTTCCATTCGATGGTGTGCAGTTTAAATTTCATCGAATCCCCGTTGAAGCTGGCGCGCTCGAGCGCTCTCCGAAATTCTTCCCGGTCGGCAAATAGATAATGGGGCGGCCCCTGCGGAAGATCGACGTCTGCGTTTGCGTGCACCTGGATAGCGTCGTCGATGATTTTTGCATACGGACTCTCGCTCGCCGGCGCCCAAACCGTGAACCCGAATTTACCGCCCGGCTTGAGAACGCGGAACGCCTCGGCGAAGGCACGCTCCGGATCGGCGAGATGAAGCAAAGCGAAGTTGGCCAGGACGCGATCGAAGCTCATGTCGGGAAATGGAAGATCTTGTGCATCGCCCTTCTGGAATTTGGTTTGTGGAAACATTTTCTTTGCAATCGCGATCATCTCTTTCGAAAAATCCAGACCGGTTGAAGTGGCGCCGCGTTCGGCCGCTGCGGCGGAGACATATCCTGGACCGCAGCCGATGTCCAAGACCCACATCCCTGCGCGCACCTCGGCAGCATCGAGTAGCGGCGGAATAAACTGGCGCGTCGAGCTCGACCAAACCGAATCGTATTTGTCCGCTACGCGTTCCCAGCCTTCGTGTTCGAATTCAGTGAAGGAGGACATCGCAGAGTAGGATAGAGGCCAGTTGCTGATTAGCCAGGCCAGAGCTTAAAGGGCAAAATTCATCTCCCGCTTGATTCGCTTCGACAGCTACTGCGCGATTGGGGTCCGGAGAAATTGCAGCTTCAAGGGAGGACGGAAGTAGTGAAGGATACGAGACAATCAAGGACCTGACGCAAGGCTCGGTGATGCGGCACCTAGTGAGCTGAATAACACGCCTGATTCTCTTCGCCTTACCGGCGCTGCTCATTTCGCGCCTGCCAGGATTTGAAATCACGTGCGTTTGGTATTTGTCCGTCGGTTCGCAAGTCATTCAGGCTTGCACCAATCTCTGGCTGCTCCGTCGCGAATTGCAGCGAAAGCTCGTGTTTCCGGAACTCGCTGCGATGGAACCAGTTTAATACTTCCACTCGATATTTTCGGCTACGCGGGCGGCGAGATTCTCGCCCCAAAGGCGCGCGACGAGAGCGAGCGCCAGATCGATTCCGGAGGTCACGCCGGCGGCAGTGGCCACACGCTCGTTGATTACAAATCGGTCGCTTCGCCGGATGTCGATTTTATATTCGGCCAGGGAATCGAGGAATTCGAGGATGAATCGTTGGCGAGGAACAAGGAAAGAAAAATTGCGGCGCGGCAAGCATGGCAGATGCTACCGAAGAAGTGCGGCTTCGTTTGAGTCTGATCGATGACTGCGCTATGCTTTTATGATATGCTCGAGACCGTTGCGGGTTGCTTAAAATGGGCCGCAGTCGGCTTTGTCGTAGCGTATTTTTTGATGAAGCTCTACGAGGCCAGTCACATTCACGACGATATCCCCAGGCCGGAATTTAAAATTCGACAGTCCCGGCGCGCGGCCCTGGTGCTTTCAACTTTCGCCGGAATGCTTTCCGCTCTTGTCTGGCTGCTCGTGCAGAACTGGGATTAGGTGGAGAACGGAATCGCAGGGCTTCAAATCCGCCGGTTGGGTTCGTCCGTTCGATGTCGCCACTTATCCTTGACACATCGCATTTCAACCGGGATTCCGGAAGTGCAGACGTCACACCAATGGCGTTTAGCGACTTCCAAGCGTTTGCGGGTGCCACAGTTGCCGCAGACAAAAATGGCGGTTTCCGTTTTCTTCCGCGTTCTCACGCCATCTGAATCGGATTGCGAGGCGTTTTTGCGCGCCACCTGCGATTGTTTTTATAGAGATTTAGATGCTCGAGAGAATAGAAGCTGTAATGGAGGGGCTCGAAGTCTCCTAGCCTTCGCTCGTTACTTCACGCGCGTTTTTGTCTTCGCGTAAGCCGAGAAAGACTGGCGCACGCAGTTTTTTGTCGCGGGTCCACTCGGCGAACTTGATTTCGGCGACGAATTTTGGGTTTACCCAGTGCATTTTTTTCATCATCGAGGGGGTGATACCTTGCACCCATTTTCCATTTTGCTTTGATGGAAGATCGACAAAGGGACAATGGTCCAGTTCCTCCTCGCGGAATTTCTTATGCAAGATCGATAATGTCTTTGCCGTAAATCCGGTTCCAACTTTCCCGGCAAATTTGAGCCTCTCATGTTCATAATAACCAACCAAAATCGCGCCGAAATGTTTGCGTGAACCCGCCGGCGGGGTGTAGCCGCCGATCACAAATTCCTGTTCGTTCACGCATTTCAGTTTGATCCACGCGCCGCTTCGACGCCCCGGCTCGTAAACTGATTTTCTTTGTTTGCCGATCAAACCCTCAAGGCCGCGCCGTTTTACCTCGGCCAGCAACGATTTCGCATCCCCGCCAATCTCGCCCGAATAACGGATCGGATCGCCGACGCTTTCACAAAGTTTGGCGAGCAACTGCTTACGCTGCTCGAGCGGAAGTTGAAGTAAGCTTTTGCCGTCTAGTTGAAGCAGAAATGAAGAGCGCCCTTCTTCGTCGAGCGCGACTATCTCGCCATCGATCACGCATTCTCGAACCGGCAAGTTTTTCATTGCATTGACAATCTCGGGGAAACGCGCATCCAGCGTCTTTTCATTCCGTGAGATGAGGGAAACTTTTTTGTCGATCTTAACGCCGATCGCGCGAAACCCGTCGAACTTCAGCTCGTAGATCCAGTCGCCATGTTTTGGCGGTTCATCGACAAGTTTCGCCTTCATCGGCTCGATGAACCGCGGCTTGGCGAAAGGAAGATCGTGGGGCAAGTTTTCAACTTGCCGTTGGTCGGAGCGCAAGTTGGAAGCTTGCGCCACATTGTCATTCTTCTTAAACGCGGCTTTGATTCGCGCTTTCAATGTCGATCTTGCACTCGTGTCCTTCTCCACACGGTTGGATTCCCATTCAGCATCGCGATCGCTTGCGATCTGCTTCATCGTGCGTCCCGTTTTGACCGATTGATCTTCAAGTTTTTTTGAAATCGGTTTCGCGTCCCCTCCCGTTTTCAAGATCAGCCACTGTTTTTTCTCGCCGTCGCGACCACGGATGCGCACCAGCGTCCATTCGCCTTTTGCTTTTTCTCCGTCGAGTACCAGGTGCAGTTTTCCTTCACGCAACGATTTCTCCGGCTCTTCGCCATAAACGTGGTATTTGCCCCGGTCCCACACCATGACCGTGCCGGCGCCGTAATTTTCTGCCGGAATAACACCCTCGAAGGTTTCGTAGTCGATCGGATGATCTTCGACTTCGACAGCGAGGTGTTTCTCGCCCTTCCGCCATGGCAAGCCTTTCGGCATGGCCCACGATTTGAGCACGCCTTCCATTTGGAGGCGAAAATCGTAATGCAGACGCCTCGCATCATGCTTTTGAATAACGAAACGCGATGCGCCTTTCACCGCTTTTGGCAACGGCTTGCCGCCTTTCGGTTCGGCCGTTTTTCGAAAATCGCGTTTAGATTTGTATTCGACCAGTCCCTTTGCGTTTCGAATTTAGCGACGGCTACAGACCGCCGCTACAGAAGTCTCAAAACTGGCTTGGCGAATGGACTCGCTAATCGCCTTCTGAGGCCGCTGGCTCCCTTTCGAGGGGTTCGCCCATCAGATAACGAGTGAAACGCCGGATCACGATGTTTTCGCCTAGTTCAGCAATCTTTGCTTTCACAAGGTCGCCGATGGTTTGCTCGGGATTCTTAATGAATCCCTGCTCCACCAAACAAACGGTACTGTAAAACTTGTCGAGTTTACCATCGACAATTTTATCGACCACGTTGGCGGGCTTGCCTTTTACCTGCGCTTTGTAGATCTCGCGCTCGGCTTCGGTCAGTTGCGCCGGAACCTGCTCGCGACTCACGTAGAGTGGATGGGCCGCCGCGATGTGCAGGGTGATGTCTTTAACAAAGCCGCGGAAGTTTTCATTTTTAGCCACAAAATCTGTCTCGCAATTCACTTCCACCAGTACACCGACTTTTCCTTGCAAGTGAATGTAGGCGGCCACGATGCCTTCTTTAGTCACGCGGGACGCTTTCTTGCTCGCGCTGGCAATTCCTTTCGTACGCAAAATCGTTTCCGCTTTCGCGAGGTCGCCGCCAGCTTCTTCCAAAGCGCGTTTACAATCCATGTAGCCGGCGTTGGTTTTTTCGCGGAGCTGCTTGATAAGTTTCGGGTTGATTTCCATCGACAATTGAGTGTTCGACATTTGTTTTGAGTCTTGTGGCTCCGGCGCGCGTTTAGGCCGAAACGCCGGCCATTTCCATCTGTTCGCGCACGCGCGCTTCTCCACTCGCCGAAACGATTGCATCAACGAGTTTTTGCAGCACGATGCGAATCGCGCGGATGGCATCGTCGTTACCAGGAATCGGGTAATCGATCAAATCCGGGTCGGCGTTTGTATCCACAATCGCCACCACCGGGATGCCAAGCCGGTGAGCTTCGTTTACCGCATTTTGCTCGCGGGGGGTGTCGACCACGACAAGCGCTTCCGGCAATTGCTCCATCTCGATAATGCCGTCGAGGTTGCGTCGCAGCTTGGCTGCTTCGCGATTCAAAGCCGCGATCTCCTGCTTCCCCATTTTTTTGAATTCCGGTGATTTTTCGATTTCCTCGATGTATCTCAACCGGCCAATGCTTTTGCGGATCGTGGCCAGATTAGTCAGCGTCCCGCCCAACCAGCGTTGATTGACATAAAATTGTCCGGAGGCGACGGCGGCTTCTTTGATTGCTTCCTGCGCCTGTTTCTTGCAGCCAACGAAAAGAATTTTGCCGCGACGGCGCGCGACTTCCTGTAAAAACTCGGTCGCACGATGGAGCTGCTTTACTGTTTCATCGAGATTAATGATGTAAATGTGGTTGCGCTGCTCGAAGATGAATGGCTTCATCTTCGGGTTCCAGCGCTTGGTCTGGTGACCGAAATGCACGCCGGCTTCCAAAAGTTCAGGCAATAATTCTGTCGGATCTGCCATAAAGAATCGCCGGCCGAGTGGCGCGGCGGACGAGGAAGATGCTATAGCGGAGCGGCAAAGGCAAACGGAATGTTTACGGGATTGCGGCTTGGTCCGAGTCGGACCGGTATGGATTACGGGATTTCGGATTGCGCAGTTCGCTCGACGAAACGCGCTAACACCCAGCATAGATCGGAAAGCCGGTTTAAGTAGCGCAAAATCTCCGGATTAAACTCCTTTGCGTCGAGCAGAACGGTAACGCGGCGCTCAGCACGCCGGCAGGTTGCTCTTGCCAGATCAAGTGCAGCCGAAAGCGGATTTCCGCCGGGAATCACCCAGTCCTTTGGATAAAGCGATTTGTCCTTTTCAAGATCGACAATCACAGACGTGAGTCGATTAACCATTTTCTCGCTCGCGAGTTGAAAGCCATCTTTGATGTATCGTTCTCGATCTTCCGGCAGCGTGGCCAGTTCGCCCATCACAACAATCAAATCTTTCTGCACGGCGAGAATTTGATCGCAGACAAATTGATTTTGTGAGTGTGCGCGCGAGAGGCCAAGCGCGGCAGTCAATTCATCTACGCAACCATAGGCGTCGACGCGCGGATCGTCTTTTGGGACCCGGCGGCCATACATGAGCGACGTCTCACCTTGATCGCCAGTCTTTGTGACAATGGACATCAGGCGATGGAGTAATCGAGTGTTGGAGCAGCGGAGTGATGAATGAGTGAAAGAGTCATTACCCCATCACTCCACTACTCTATTACCCCGGTGGCGATCACCCGATCGCCGGTTGCACTTCCGACTCTTCTACAACAGCTGCGCCAATCGGCTCGCCTTTCTCCACCAGCTTGATCTGGCGGTGGGCAGGGAATCCGGTGCCCGCTGGAATCAAGTGGCCCATGATGACGTTTTCCTTGAAGCCGCGCAACCTGTCGATCTTCCCGAGCGTAGCGGCCTCTGTCAGCACCCGTGTGGTGTCCTGAAATGACGCTGCCGAAATGAAGCTATCGGTTTCGAGCGAAGCTTTGGTGATACCAAGCAGCACCGGCACCGCCTCAGCTGGTTTGCCACCTTGCTCGACCACCTGCTTGTTTTCCGCTTCGAAATCCAGTTTATCCACCTGATCGCCCCAGAGCAGCGAAGTGTCGCCCGGGTCGGTGATCTTTACCTTCCGCAACATTTGCCGCACGATGATCTCGATATGTTTGTCGTTAATTTCGACGCCTTGGAGCCGATAAACTTCCTGCACTTCGTTGACCAAGTGTTCCTGCAAATCCTGCGGACCGCAGACTTCGAGAATTTCGTGCGGCACGACCGGACCTTCCGTCAGCTGCTGCCCTTTCTTCACGAAGTCGCCTTTGAATACGATGATGTGTTTGGTGAGCGGGATCAGGTGTTCTTCTTCAACGCCTGTTTCCGGGTCTTTCAAAATGAGCCGCCGCTTGCCGCGGGCCGTTCCGCCCATCTCGACGATACCGTCGATCTTGGCGATTTCGGCCGCGTCTTTCGGCCGGCGCGCTTCAAATAATTCGGCCACGCGCGGCAGACCGCCGGTGATATCTTTGGTCTTGGCAACCTTGCGCGGTGTCTTCGCCAGCAGCGCCCCTGCGCGAATTTTTTGTCCTTCTTCGACAATGACGTGCGCGCCAGCTGGAATGGAGTAACTGGACAGCACGTCTTTCTTGTCGCCCACTATCACAATTTGCGGATGCAAATCCTCCTTGTGCTCAATGATCACCGTGCCCATGAGACCGGTGGCTTCATCGACATCGCGCTTGATTGTCACTCCCGCGATCATGTCGCGGAACTCGACTTTGCCGCTCTTGTCGGTGAGAATTGGGACGTTGTACGGATCCCATTGCACAAACGTTTCACCTTTCTTCACGGACGCGCCGTCATGCTTCGAAATCATTGAACCGATGACGACGTTGTGGCGCTCGAGCTCGCGGCCCTCGGCGTTGTGCACGCCGATCGAGCCGTTTTTGCTCAGGACAATCCAACTGCCGTCGAGTGCCTGCACGGTTCGCAGATCGTTAAACCGCACCGTGCCGTCGTTTTTTGCTTTGATGATCGGCTGTTTGAAAGTCTGACTGGCGGTGCCGCCGATGTGGAATGTGCGCATTGTCAATTGCGTTCCCGGTTCGCCGATGGATTGTGCGGCGATAATACCGACCGCTTCACCGAGTTTAACGAATTGCCCAGTGGCGAGGTTGCGCCCGTAACACATCGCGCATACACCGCGCCCGCATTCGCAGGTCAGCACGGAGCGAATTTTCAAACTTTCCACGCCAATGCGCTGAAGTTCCGCCGCGATCTTCTCGTCAATCAGTTGATTCGCTTTGACGATTTTCTTTTTCTTCTCCACTGGGTCCGCAATCGTTTCGCAGCTGACGCGCCCGATAATGCGCTGGCCAAGATCGACAACTTCCTCGTCGCCCTCGTAAATAGAACGCACCACAATTCCGTTGACGGTGCCGCAGTCATCTTCGTTGATGATGACGTCTTGGGCGGCGTCAACCAATTTGCGCGTAAGATAACCGGAGTCGGCCGTTTTCAACGCGGTGTCGGCAAGGCCTTTGCGGGCGCCATGGGTAGAGATGAAATACTCAAGCACGCTGAGGCCTTCGCGGAAGTTCGAAGTGATCGGGCGCTCGATGATTTCGCCGCTCGGTTTCGCCATCAAACCGCGCATGCCGGCGAGCTGTCGAACTTGCTGACGATTGCCGCGCGCGCCGGAATCGACCATCAAGTAAACCGGATTCAATTCTTTGCGGCCCTCGTTGTGTTCGAGAGTACGGAACATGACGCTGGAAATTTCGTCGCCGGCATGTGTCCAGATGTCGATGATCTTGTTGTAACGCTCGCCGTCAGTGATGATGCCTTTGCGATACTGCTGCTCGACCTGGCGAATTTGTTTGTAAGCGTTCTCCAGCTCGGTCTGCTTCTCTTTCGGAATAATCATGTCCGAAATCCCAATCGAAATTCCAGCGCGTGTCGCTTCGGTGAACCCGAGCTCCTTGAGCTTATCGAGCGTCTGTACGGTCGCGGTCGGTCCGGCAATCTGATAGCAGCGCCAAATAATATCGCTCAGTTGTTTTTTGCCGGCGGGCTTGTTGAAGAAGCCGAGCTCATTTGGCCAGATCTCATTGAAAACGACGCGGCCTGCGGTCGTTTCGATGGTCTTGGTCTCGGCATTCCCAAAAGTCGTCTGCTGATCAAAATCCGGATTCCGGTAGCGAATGCGGTCGTGCGTCTTAATCGCACCCTCCGCCATTGCGAATTCCACTTCCGCGGCGTCGCCGAAGAGCGGCAGGTGTTGACCATCCTTCTTCGCACCGCGCGGATTCTGCGTCATGTAATAGCAACCAAGAGTAATGTCCTGCGACGGCGTGGTGATTGGTTTGCCGCTGGACGGTGAGAAAATGTTGTTCGGTGCGAGCATGAGTATGCGCGCTTCCATTTGTGCCTCCACTGAAAGCGGGATATGCACGGCCATCTGGTCGCCGTCAAAGTCCGCGTTGTAAGCGGTGCAGACGAGCGGATGGATGCGGATCGCTTCCCCTTCGATGAGCTGGGGCTCAAACGCTTGAATCGACAATCGATGCAGGGTCGGGGCACGGTTGAGCAGGACCGGATGGCCGCGCGTGACTTCATCGAGAATGTCCCACACCTCTGGCGTCTGGCGCTCGATCATTTTCTTCGCGCTCCGCACTGTGTGCACATAGCCGAGATCTTTCAGCCGCCGAATAATGAATGGCTCGAACAAAACCAGCGCCATCTTCTTCGGCAAACCGCACTGATGCAGTTTCAATTCGGGGCCGATAACGATGACCGAACGCCCCGAGTAATCAACGCGTTTGCCTAACAAGTTCTGACGGAAACGCCCCCCTTTGCCCTTCAGCATGTCGCTGAGCGATTTCAACGGGCGATTGCCAGCGCCGGTCACCGCCCGGCCGTGGCGGCCGTTGTCGAATAAAGCGTCCACCGCTTCCTGTAACATGCGTTTCTCGTTCCGGATGATGACGTCGGGCGTTTTCAACTGGAGCAAATTCTTGAGGCGATTGTTGCGATTGATAACGCGCCGATAAAGATCGTTAAGATCGCTGGTCGCAAATCGCCCGCCTTCCAGCGGCACGAGCGGGCGCAGATCCGGCGGAATGACAGGGAGAACATCCAGAATCATCCAGTCGGGACGCGCGTGTGAATTTATGAAGCCCTGCACCAGCTTGAGACGCTTCGCCAGTTTCTTGCGAATCTGCTTGCTCTTGGTCGCGCCCATCGCCTTCTCCAGCTCTTTGTTGAGCTTGTTGAGGTCGATTTCTCCGAGAAGTTTTTTGATGGCCTCCGCGCCCATGCCGGCGACGAAATCCTCGCCGTATTGTTCCTGCGCTTCCCGATACTCGGCTTCGTTGAGCAACTGCGCTTTCGTCAGCGCCGTCTTGCCCGGATCGATGACGATGTAGTCCTCGTAATAGATGACGCGCTCCAGCTGCCGCGCGCTCATGTCGAGCATCAGGCCGATGCGGGACGGCATGCATTTGTAAAACCAGATGTGGGAAACGGGAACCGCCAGCTCGATGTGGCCCATGCGTTCGCGGCGTACACGCGCGAGCGTGACTTCCACACCGCACCGATCGCAGATCACGCCTTTGTGCTTGATGCGCTTGTATTTTCCACACGAGCATTCCCAATCGCGCGTTGGACCGAAGATCCGTTCACAGAAAAGCCCACCTTTCTCTGGCTTGAATGTTCGATAGTTGATCGTCTCCGGATTCTTGACTTCGCCTTTACTCCAGGAGCGCATGGTGTCGCTCGAAGCGACCCCGATTGCGACTTGATCGAAGCCGACCGGTCGCTCTTCGCCTACTAACTCACGCCAGGAATGTTCGTTCATGATTTTCTAAATGCGATTGTCGATCTTGTGATTGCCCGATCTGAAATTTGTTAACCCACGTTGTCGAAAACACTGCTCGGCGGCTGACCGCCGACTTTCACGTCGAGGCCAAGGCTCTGCATTTCCTTGATCAACACGTTGAAAGATTCCGGTGTGCCAGCTTCGAGCGAATTATCGCCTTTGACGATGGACTCGTAGATGCGCGTGCGGCCTTGCACGTCATCCGATTTCACCGTGAGTAATTCCTGCAAGGTGTAAGCCGCACCGTAGGCTTCAAGGGCCCATACTTCCATTTCACCGAAGCGTTGGCCGCCGTATTGCGCCTTGCCGCCGAGAGGTTGTTGCGTCACGAGCGAATACGGACCGACCGCGCGCGCGTGAATTTTGTCCGCCACCAAGTGGCCAAGCTTCATCATGTAGATGTAACCGACCACCACTTCTTGATCGAACGGATCACCCGTGCGGCCATCGAACAGGCGTGCCTTGCCGTTCTGCTGCACCCAGGCGAAACCTTCCTTCTTGCGCGCCTCCGTGAGGTAATCGCGAATTTTGCTTTCCTCGATGCCGTCGAAAACCGGTGTAGCGACTTTGAACCCGAGGGCTTTGGCCGCGACGCCGAGGTGCGTCTCTAAAACCTGGCCGACATTCATGCGGCTCGGCACCCCTAACGGGTTCAAAACGATCTCAACGGGGGTCCCATCGGCCAAAAACGGCATGTCTTCTTCCGGCACGATGCGCGCGACCACACCTTTATTGCCATGGCGGCCGGCCATTTTGTCGCCGACGGAAAGTTTCCGCTTCGACGCGATGTAAACTTTCACCTGCTTGATGATTCCCGGATCGATATCGTCGCCGCTCTCGACGCGGTCCATGGAGCGTTCGCGCTCCAGTTCAAGCTCAGCAAACTTGTGTTCATAATGCGCGATGATCTCGCGGATCTTGTTCCGGATCGGGCTGGGATCGATCTCGATGTGATCGTAAACGTTCGCCAGCTTGCGCAAGAGCGTCTTGGTGATTTTGCGATTCGCTGGAATGATAATCTCGCCCGTCTCCGCGTTCACCACGTCGAGAGGAATTTTTTCGCCGAGCAAAATGTTCGAAAGCGCGTCGGTCAGTTGCTCGGTCAACTCTTCTTTTTTGCGACGATGTTCTTCCGTAATCGCCTTGAGCTGCTTTTTCGTTTCCACCGGCGTAAGTTTTTCGCGTGACACTTCCTTGCGCGACGAAACCTTCACATCCATGACGATGCCGTACGTTCCCGAAGGGACCGTCAGCGACGTGTCTTTCACATCTGCCGCTTTTTCACCGAAAATCGCCCGCAACAATCGCTCTTCGGGCGCGAGTTCCGTCTCGCTCTTCGGTGTAATTTTCCCGACGAGAATATCACCCGGTTTCACTTCCGCGCCGACTCGTACGACGCCGTCCGGACCGAGATTGCGCAACGCCTCTTCGCTGACGTTCGGAATGTCGCGCGTGATTTCTTCCGGACCGAGTTTTGTGTCGCGCGCGCCGATCTCGAATTCGTCGATGTGAATGGAGGTGTAGATGTCCTCCTTCACCACCTTTTCCGAAATCATGATCGCGTCTTCGAAATTGTAACCGTTCCACGGCATAAACGCGACGAGCACATTACGTCCAAGCGCAAGCTCGCCATGATCCGTGTTCGGTCCATCGGCAATGACTTGACCGCGCTTGACGTGCTGACCTTTCTTGACGATGGGCTTTTGATTCACGCACGTGCCGGCGTTTGATCGCATGAATTTGCGCAGCTCGTAAACGTGAATGCCAGCATCGGCGTCCGTCTTGAGCTTCTTGCGGCTCTCCGGCATCTCGCCATCTTTCGTCACCACGATCTGGTCAGCCGCGACCGACGCGACTTTTCCGCTGTCCGTCGCCAACATAACCGCGCGCGAGTCGCGCGCTACTTTCGCTTCCAAACCCGTGCCAACAAGCGGCGCTTCGGACACAATCAGGGGAACCCCCTGCCGCTGCATGTTCGAACCCATGAGCGCGCGGTTGGCATCGTCATGTTCAAGAAATGGAATCAAGCCCGCGGCCACGGAAACGAGCTGCTTCGGTGATACATCCATGTAATGGACTTTTGATGGCTCGACTTCGAGGAAATCGCCGCGATAACGGACGGAGACTTTTTCACCCGTGAAATGCCCTCTTCCATCGACAGGCGCATTCGCTTGCGCGACGAGATAATTTTCTTCGCGATCGCCGGTGAGATAATCGATTTCGTCCGTGACCCGACCATTGTTGACTTTGCGATAAGGCGTCTCGATAAAACCAAATTCGTTGATGCGGGCGAAGGTCGACATCGAGCTGATGAGTCCGATGTTTGGGCCTTCCGGGGTCTCGATCGGGCAAATGCGGCCGTAATGTGACGGGTGAACGTCGCGCACTTCGAAACCGGCACGGTCGCGTGACAAGCCTCCCGGCCCGAGCGCGGATAAGCGGCGCTTGTGCGTCAACTCGGCCAGCGGATTCGTTTGATCCATGAACTGCGAGAGTTGCGAGCGACCAAAGAAATCGCGAATGACCGCGCTGAGCGCTTTTGGATTGATAAGCTTTTGCGGTGTCATTCCATCAACGTTGATGTCAAACAACGTCATGCGCTCTTTGACGAGCCGCTCCGTGCGCGCCAGACCGACGCGGCATTGATTGGCCAGCAGTTCGCCAACCGTGCGCACACGCCGGCTGCCGAGATGGTCGATATCGTCGAGCGTGCCCTCGCCGCGCCGCAGGTTAATCAAGTACTTGATCGCGGCGATGAAATCTTTGTCCGTTAAAATTCGTTCAGTAAGATCGACATCGATCCCAAGCTTTTGATTGATCTTGTATCGTCCGACACGCCCGAGATCGTATTTTTTCGGGTCGAAGAAAAGCCGTTTGAGCAAAGCGCGCGCGTTCGCGACCGTCGGCGGATCGCCCGGACGAAGTCGCCGGTAAATATCCTTGAGGGCTTCTTCCTGATCGTGCGCCGGATCTTTTCGGAGCGCTTTTACGACCGTGTCGTCGTTTGAAATGTCGATCACCTTCACCTCTTTGACGCCCAGGCCTATGATCTGACGCACTGTAGCCAGAGTGAGCGGTTCAAACGCGCGCGCGACTGTTGCTTCGCCGTCGCGCACTTCCGCCGTCAACACCTTGGTCGCAAGTTTTTCCTCATCGAGCTTTTCGCTCAGCTTGAGGTTTTCGATGTTGTAGAAAAGTTTGATGACTTCCTCGTCCGATCCGTAACCGAGCGCTCGCAGGAAAGTGGTGGCGAGAAATTTGCGACGCCGTTTGCGACGATCGAGGTAAATGTAAAGCAGGTCCGCGGTGTCGAATTGCACTTCGATCCACGAGCCGCGATCCGGGATAATCCGGAAGCTGTAGAGCACTTTGCCATTGAGATGCACAGTCGATTCGAACGCGATGCCGGGCGAACGATGAAGCTGCGAAACAACCACTCGCTCGGCCCCGTTGACCACAAAAGTGCCTTGCGGCGTCATGAGCGGGATCTCGCCCATGTAAACTTTTTCTTCCTTGGTCCCTTTTTCCTCGCGCAGTTGGAAAGTCACATGTAACGGAGCGCTGTAAGTCTGTCCTTCGCGCTGTGCTTCCAGGGCGGTCAGTTTTGGCTCACCGATCTCGTAATGGCTAAAATCGAGAACCGCTTTTTCATCATAGCTCTCGATGGGGAAAACTTCTTTGAAGACAGCTTGCAGTCCCTGGATTTTTCGCTTTGCGAACGGAACATCTTTTTGCAAAAAATCGACGTAGGAGTTGAGCTGGACCTCGATGAGGTTTGGAGGCTCAATAGCTTCCTTGATGGTTCCGAAGTGGATGCGTTCCGAATTTCGTTCTGACATAATCACCAAGCCACGGGGTTAAACTCCCCCCCGGCCCACAATAACTTGCGGCCGTTTGCGTACAAGAGCTTACGGTATCAACCGGAGAGCGAGAGGCGCAAACATCACCTCAAAACAGCGGCTTGTCAAATGACCCCACTGTTTTGTTGCCTGTTTGTTTCTTTTCCGTCAGCTGCCCGTTAAAAATAAGTCTCCCTTACTTCTAACAAAAATTGCACTTAACCGAAAACCGACCGCCGCGCAAGTTTTTTCGCACGGCAACCGACTCCGAAAATTTGCTTAATTTATCTCGATCGTCGGTCCGCCGCTTCCCGATTTGGAGTGCGGCGCCGCATCGCCATGTCTGCGCACTCCAAACGTTACCCCTCCGATTAGGTTATTTGATCTCGACCTTCGCTCCAGCCGATTCGACTTTTTTCTTAATCTCGTCGGCCTCTTGCTTGGTCACCCCTTCCTTAATTGTCTTGGGAGCGCCTTCAACCAATGCCTTGGCCTCTGCCAATCCGAGTCCTGGAACGGCCGCACGGATTTCCTTGATCACGGCGATTTTGTTCGCGCCCATCTCTTTCAAGATCACGTCGAACGTCGTTTTTTCTTCAGCCGCCGGGGCACCAGCTGCAGCGCCACCACCGCTGGTTGGAGCGGCTGCAACTGCCATTGGAGCCGCCGCGCTCACGCCCCATTTCTCTTCCAGCTGCTTGACCAAACCAGCAATCTCCAGCACGGACAAAGCGCTGAGTTGCTCAACCAATTTTTCTGTGTCTGCCATTTCTTTTCCTCCAATTGCCGCGCACGAAAGCCTTCGCGCAATTAAGATCGACAGCCGCCGACCCGGACGGTTTCTGTTTGTTCCGCCACGCTTTCACGCGGGGCGAAAATTCTTATGCCTGCGCTTCCGTGGGCGCGCCCTCCTTTTGGCTTTTCGCCTTCAGCAATCGGGCAAGCGAAGACGCCGGCTCATTCAACAGTCGAACCAGTTTTGTTGCCGGAGACATTAGCAACCCTAGCAATTGCGCTTGCAAAACCTCACGCGCCGGTAAGTCCGCCAGCGTTTCTAGCTCCGCCGTCGAAACAATCGCCCGATTGATCAGACCGATCTTTAACGCCGCCTTTTTGAATTCTCTCGCGAAACTTTTCATGATCTTCGCGACTGGCGCGACGTCCTTCTCGCCAGTCACAACAGCCGTTTGACCCCCCAGCTTTTCATCGACGGCCGGGAATCCGGCATCGGCCATCGCGCGTTTCAGAAAACTGTTCTTGACGACGTGCACTTCAGCGCCCGCTTGCGCCAGCCGATTGCGCAGCTCGCTAAAATCGCCAACGTTCATCTGCTGGTAATCGGTCACGAGCACAAAAGGCGAGCCTTTTAATTGCGCGGAAAGATCAGAAACGATGTTCGCTTTTTCGGGTCTCATTTTGTCGATCTAATTATTGTCGATCTTACACACTCAAATACGGCGCTGGATCGACATGCAAACCGGGTGACATCGTGGCGCTTAACGTCATCGCCTCAAGATAGTGGCCTTTTGCCGTCGCCGGCCGTGCTCGCACGACAGCTTCGATCACTGCCTTTCCATTCTCAACTAAGGCGTTTTCATCAAATGAAAATTTTCCAACCGGCACCGCGACATTGCCGTTCTTGTCGAGCTTGAACTCGACACGACCCGCTTTTACTTCACGGACCGCCTTCGCCGTATCGTCAGTGACAGTCCCAGCTTTTGGATTCGGCATTAATCCACGTGGACCCAGCACTTTTCCAAGTTTGCGCACCTCGGCCATCGCCGTCGGCGTGGCGATCGCCACATCGAAATCCTGAAAACCTTCCTGGCATTTCTGGATCATATCTTTAAAGCCGACAAACTCCGCGCCAGCATCGCGCGCTTCTTTCGCCGCTTGACCTTCGGCAAAAACCAAGACGCGAACGTGCTTGCCGCTGCCGTGTGGCAGCGCGCAGGTCCCGCGCACCATTTGGTCGGATTGTTTTGGATCGACGCCGAGCCGAAAGGAAACCGTTACAGTTTGATCGAACTTGGTCGGCGGAAATTTTTTTAAAGTCGCGACTGCGTCGCCCAGGCTATAAGCCTTTCTTCGCTCCACCAGCTCGGCGGCGGCGCGATAGCGTTTGCTGTGGTTTTGTGACATGTCGATTTTGCAGTGTTGGCGCCCTGCAATTTCAAAAATTCGAAAAGTGTCGTTGACTGTCGATCTCTGCGATTGTCGATCAAACGTCGTGAAGTTTTCGAGTAATTGAAGTAGCGGGCTCCTGCTTAAAAAATTTACTGCCATTCCTTTCGAGCGGCAGGGCAAAAAAAATAGAAGCACTTTTTGGATTGTCAAAGTGAACTTGCTTCTGGTACCATCGAAAGATTATGAGATGCCCCACTTTTTATAGCTCATCCATCATCTTTGCGGCGATATTCCTTTGCGCCAGCCAAGCGCCAGCTCGCCCCATCGGTTTTAGTGAAGTCTCACTGCTTGTTCGCGCGCATGAAAGTGAAGCCTCCATTAAACAGGAGGTCGCGCAACGCAAGCTCCTCCACGCTCTCACGCCGCCGCAGGAAAATATTCTGAAATCGCAGGGGGCAAGTGATTCGCTAATTCAATCACTTCGGAATCCCAACCTGGTCGTTTCGAAAGAAGAGGCAGCTGCCGCCGAAGTGGCGGCCGCGCGCGAGGCGAGAATACAACCGGCGGAAATGGGAGCAGGCGAACGACCGCATCCACACGTCCACATCTTTAATGTTGCCTACGGTCATCCGATCAATTTAAGCCAGTGGGGCGGCCTGGATTACGAAATAGCATTCTATTCGTACCGCTTCGCTGGCGAAGATCATGTGCAACCAGCGTTAATCGACAATGTTCTAACCAGAACCGAGGTGAGCAGGAACATTCCGCTTGCGAGCGAAAGTGAAACGTTCACGCAAGATTGGTTTCCAACAAACGGCGTTCGCAACTGGCGATTTACTCCTTACGACGGCCGCGGCTACGATGGGCGTGGCGATTTTAGAGACACTCGTTCGCTCAATTTCAGCGATTCAGTCGCAGTAAGCTCCTTTTCTGTTTCGCGACCGGTCGCGATCGACTGGAGCAATCCGGTCTTTATCGAAGGGGAGCCATACACATTTTATCCCGTGTACGGCGCCGGCGGCGTTTCATTGTACTTCATCAACGCCTCCAGCAGCTCGGTACGGCTGGCTGTTAGCACCCAAGCCCGATAGAGCCCCGGCGCGAAACCGTGGTTGTTTAGGCAGTAGGATCGGGGGCGCGCCGCGCCGATCGCGGAAAACTTTCACGGGCAGCACGGCCTCCCTCCTATCAATCCGCTGGTTCCTCGACTTCTTCGACGATTGTCGGCGCAGCGGCCGTTTGTGGAGTTGGTGGACCGTTGCGGATGATTTTGCCTTCTTTCATCACAAACCAAACACGCTCGGTCGCAGTGATGTCGGCGGTAGGATCGCCTGGCATGGCGATGATGTCGGCCAGCTTTCCTTTTTCGAGGGTTCCAGTTTTTTGCGCGATGCCGAGAAGCTCGGCATCGTTTGCCGTTGCGGATTTCAATGCGTCAATCGGTTGCATGCCGAGATCGACCATCAATTTAAATTCTTTCGCATTTTGTCCGTGCGGGAAAACGGCCGCGTCCGTGCCGAATGAAATCTTGATGCCCATTTTGACCGCGTTACGAAACATTTCCGAGCGTGCCGCACCGGCCGCGCGCGCTTTCGCTTGCAACGCGGGCGGATAGTTGTCGATCTTGCTCATGATCCACTCCGTGGCCATCAAAGTAGGCGTGAGGAACGTCCCTTTATTTTTCATCAGAGTGAGCGTTTCCGGCTTCATGAACGAGCCGTGCTCGATTGAGTCCACGCCGGCCTCGATGGCTTCGCGCGCCGCTTGATCGCCGTGGCAGTGCACCGCGACTTTTTTTCGCAACCGATGCGATTCATCGACCAGCGCCGCCATTTCCGCGGGTGTGAGTTGCGGCGTGTCCACTTCGTCCGCTAATGAAAACACCCCACCCGAAACCGCGGCTTTGATCACATCGGCGCCGTTTTTCACTTCGAAGCGAACCGCTTTGCGAACGTCTTCCGGACTATCGACGATGCCCTCGGTGTAATCTGGTTCGCGTCCAAATAGAAAATCGCGAAATCCGCCGGTGGGATCAAAATGTCCGCCGGTTGCGCCGACGCCCTTGGTCGCCACCAGCATGCGCGGGCCGACAACTACGCCTTTATTGATTGAGTTGCGCAGCGCAACATCGACAAACTCACGGCTGCCCACAAACCGGCTGCCTACGTCCCGGACGGTGGTGAATCCCGCTTCTACCGTCGCGCGTGCGTACGCGGTCGCCTTAATTGCCTGTTCAGAGACATTGAGGTCGAGCTCTTTCAAGCGGCGCTCGTTAAAATTGCCGCTGTAATCGAGTGTCAGGTGGGTATGCGCGTCCATGAACCCGGGCGAAAGCGTGGCGTCGCCAAGATCGATCACCTTCGCGTTGCTTGGAATCGCAACATTGCTTCCAACATCTAGAATCTTGTCACCCTGCACGACGACTACGCCGTTCATGACGAGCGATTTCGATTTACCGTCGAACATCCGCGCGGCTTTCAGCGCGATGACCGCTGCCGACGGCCCTGGTACTGGGGTTTGGGCGAAGCAACCGATAGTTTCAACGAAACCAACGAGAGTGAGGAACAACAGAAATCCGTATCGAGAGGAAGCAGAAGGTATCGACATCATGCGACGGCTATAAGAGTTCGCGCACGCTCTGACAAGCAAACTCTCAACGCTTGGAGCTGCTGGCAATGTCGCTCAGTCTGACTGGCTCGGCGGCTACGGCACTGTGATTTTTAGAACCTGCCCCAGGCCGTTCGGTGGTGGCCCAAAGCCGACGTTCGAAACGTAGCGCGCCATCGGGACCGAAGGTCATGGCCGTCGGGAGAAAGAGTCCTGATGCAATAAACGTACGATTAGCTGATGGATCAATTCGTATCACGTCACCCGGCGCCAGGCGTCGGGAAGGCGTCGCTGTGGTATTCTTTAAAAGATAGCTTGTGTCCGCCCTCGCCCGCAACGGACCTAAGGAAGAACGGTCACCGTCCCCTTCATGCCCAGCTCGTCATGAATCGCACATATGTAAGGGAAGGTTCCCGCATGCGGAAAAGTTACTCGGAAGCGCGTAACGCCGAGAGGCGACTGTTGCAGCCCAGTCCGTTCTTGCGGTGCCGCAATGATGAACCCCGAGTGCGTACTGTCTGAAGGTGAACTGATCACGGCGTGCCGCGCCCCATCCGGATCCACGGTCACGTCGGGGGAAGGAGGGTCTAAGGGGGGCGGCGGTTCGGTTCCGAAGGTAATGGTATGCGGTGTTACTGGGTCGAGATTAGTCCACTCCACGGTTTGCCCAGCATGAATTTCAACATTGTCGTGTAGAAAACGCATTACCGACAGAGTCTCAGATCCTCCTGCCGTCGCCGAGACCTCCCCGATGCCAGCGGCCACTCCGGGTGCGTGATTTCGGTTAGGTTGGTTGTCGTGACCGGCATCTCGATCGATCGGATCCAATAGTAAGTCTTTTCGCTCATCAGCCGCCCGCGCGTCATAGAAAGCCTGGTTATGCGGAAGTGTCTTTGAAGGACCGAAAACGTGAATCGTTCCCGTCATATTTCGATGAACCAGGCACGTCAGCTTGAAATTGCCCGCAACCGGGAAATTTACGGTGAAGCTCTGTCCCTTTATGAGCGGGGGAGTGGTCACACAGGTCGAACCATCGAACGTAGCGGGGTCGGATGAGAACCCCGGACACCCCACAAAGAAAGGTGGGCGTTCCTGGTCGGCCCTTAGAAAGGTCACCGTATGAATCTCGTCCGCGTCGAACGTCCACGTGATGCGGTCGCCCGCGTGAATCCAGATTTCATTGGGAAGAAACGCCAAAGCCTGGCCTCCTTTGTCGTTACTCTGCGCTCCGACGGTAGCATTCCACTGCGCCGCATCCGCTGACGCTAGCGCAAGCGCGCTTAAGAGCGTTGTCAGTGCGACTATTGTTACTGCTTGGTTCTTCATTTTTTTCGCATTTGTTCTCATAAATTGGCAGGGATAAGTTTGGGTTCGTGTTAGTTTTGATTCGGCGGTCGAGATTGACTGTTCGCACTAATTCTTGTCAACATAAAAGTAAGGCTAAATCCGCCAAGTCGATGCGGTATTGCCCGACAAAAAAGCAATGAGTCCCGCCAGTTGATCAGGTCTAGCGAGCGTAAACCCGACGCGCGCCGGTTTGGGCGCGTTGCACGCTAAGACTGACCCGGTGGCGAACTGCTCCTGGTGGTTGGCCTCCACAGCTTTATTGATTGTTGACGACCATTTGCGGCGCAGGTTTGCCTACTTCAACCCGCCTCAGGCGGGTCACCTTCTGGATTTGCGATGCCTGCTCTTTCAGGCCTACAGTGAGCGCGTTAATTTCTTTCTGCTGCTGCGCGATGGTCGACTGAAAGTCCTTTTGCTGCTGCGCGACGGTCGTTTCCTGCTTTGCAACAGTTGACTTTACCTGACTGATCATTGCTTCTTGTTCCTCAACCTTGCGGTGCTCTTTGAGGAACTCGTTAAGCAGCATCGCGTTCACCGCCTCGTAACGCACGGTATAGACTTTGCCATCGGCGTCGCGAGCCACGAGATCGGGGTTCACTTTTGCTACTTGCTCGGCTATGAGGCCAAATTGCGGGATACCCTTAGGATCAAGCTCGTGCTTGTAGCGGAAGCTGACCGGTTTGAGCGCGAGAATCGCTTCGCTTGCCTTGTCCATGGGCTTGATCTCCGCCTTGAAACGCTCCGAGGAGGGTGCCACGCCAAGTTGACCGTTGGCGTTCACCTTAACCGCTGCGCCTGCAACTGCTGCTCCACTAATGCCAGCGATAAAGGTTCTTGTCTGGTCTCCGCTGGTTCCGATGCGAATGGTGTTGGACTCGGCAGCAACACCTTCGTTGCCGATGTCGATGTTGAGGTCACCCGTGGTTAGGGCGCCGCCAGCGCTATTCCCCAAGGCCGTGTTGTTGTCGCCCGTTGTGTTGCTAAAGAGCGCATCGACACCGTTGGCCGTATTGCCGCTCCCGGTGGTGTTGCTATAGAGCGCGGACGAGCCATTCGCTGTGTTTTGCTCGCCGGTGGTATTGCTAAAGAGCGCAAAAGCACCGTCGGCCATGTTTTCGTTGCCGGTGTTGTTAAAGAGCGTTTGCCAACCGGTGGCGGTGTTGCCGGAGCCGGTTGTGCCGTTAGCGAGCGCGGCACGACCGGTGGCGGTGTTGCCGGTGCCGTCCGTGTTGGATAAGAGGGCTGCACCACCGGTGGCCGTGTTGTGGTCGCCGGTCGTGTGGTCCCGTAGCGCGTTACGACCAATGGCCACGTTGGCGAACCCGTCCGTGTTGCTATAGAGCGCTTTAAACCCGTAGGCTGTGTTGAAGCCGGTTATGTCGTTAAAAAGCGCTAGAGAGCCAGTGGCCGTGCCTTCCGAACCGGTGGTAAGACTATGGAGCGCATTAAAACCAATCGCCGTGTTGTTGGCGCCGGTTGTGAGGCTGAAGAGCGCATCTTTACCCTCAGCGGTGTTTTGGTTGCGATAGCCTCCGTCGGGTTGCGGGTTAAGCTTCTGGGCGTGAGCTGTCGGCGAAAGCGCAAACGATGCAAGCGCGAGGGCGATGAGAAGAACACCGCGTCCCGCAGTCGCGGGACTATTCGAATTTCCTGCGGGTAAAGTTGTAGTTTTCAGTTGAAAGAGGCGAAGCGGCCCCCCTACCATCATGTTTTGTTGTTTGTTCATAGTTCGTAAGTTTGGTTTCGTGTTGGTTTTTTGAAGTAATGATTGCTTTCCTTTTCCAAACGGATTTCGGAGGCTGTGCTGCAAAAAAACGCAGGTTTCTCCTGGCTTGTCTTTTCGGCGCCGTTTTGTTACACGGATTGAGTGCATCCGTTCCCCGGGATCATTCGTGACCAGAGCGATCCCTTCGCTCCAACGCATTGGAGCGTGATTCTGGCGGCCGGAAGAAGTGAGGCTGACCCGGAGCTTGCCCGTGCCGCGCTAGCCCAGCTATGCCAGACCTATTGGGCGCCGCTTTATACTTTCGTGCGCAGCCGCGGACACGCCGTGCACGATGCGCAAGACCTTACCCAGAGTTTTTTTGCTTATCTGATCGAACACAAAATCTACGCGCGCGTCGATCGAGAGAAAGGCAAGTTCCGATCCTTTCTGCTGGCCTCACTGAAGAATTTCCTGGGACACGCTTACGACCGCGAGCAAACGCTGAAGCGCGGCGGCTTGCTCGATTTTCTGCCTTTGGACGACGCGCGGGCTGAGGCGGCGGAGTCGCTTTTCCAGACGCATTTTGCATCCGGCGAACCGAGTGGCGAAGACCGGCTCTTCGAGAGAAGCTGGGCGGAGGCACTCGTTGGGGCGGGACTAGAGCGATTGGCGGCGGAGCAGAAAACCGAGGGCAAAGAGAAGCTCTTCGGAAAGTTAAGGATTTTCCTCACCGGGAGTGCCGATCCGCTGCCTACTTACGACCAGCTGGCTGTTCGCCTCAGTTTGCCAGCCTCCACTCTCCGCAGCCACGTCACCCGGCTGCGGGCGCGTTACCGGGAATTCTTGCGCGCAGAGGTCCGCCGGACAGTGGACACCGACGCGGAGGTGGACGGAGAGTTGCACGAGCTGTTTCGGGTGCTGGCGGGAGACTAGGGCGCACCATGAAAATATCGCTGGCATCCGTCGCAGTCTGCTCGACATGCGGCCGGCCGTTGAACGGGAACGGCGATTGCCTGGCTTGTCTCGTGCGGATAGGGTTTGACGAACCAGCGGAAGCAGCGGCAGTGCCTGCCACGTCGTTGGTCTTCGGCGATTTCGAGATCGCGCGGCGCGAAGACGGGTCTTCCTGGGAACTCGGTCGCGGCGCTATGGGCGTGACCTATCTTGCCGTGGACAAGGTCTTGCACCGCAGCGTGGCCCTGAAAGTGGTCGAGATGCCAGCAGCGGCGGGTGACTCGACAGCGGTGCGCGAACGCTTTTTGCGCGAGGCACGCTCGGCGGCGGCCTTGCGGCATCCGAACGTGGCGGGCGTGTTTCAGTTCGGCGTTTCGCCCGATGTCGATCGTTGTTTTTATGCAATGGAGCTGGTCGAGGGTGAAACCTTGGAGGCGCGGGTGCGGCGGGACGGCCCGCTCGATGTCGAGCTGGCTCTTAAAATCGCGATCCAAGTCACGCGCGCGTTGATAGCGGCTACCTCTCACGGCTTGGTCCATCGCGACCTGAAACCGGGTAACATCATGCTGACATGCGGCGATTCAGCGCAGCTGGAAGTCAAAGTGATCGATTTCGGTCTCGCGAAGGCGACTGCGGACGCTACGGGAGATATGGACCTGACGCACGGCGGATTCGTCGGCACGCCGACTTTCGCCAGCCCCGAACAATTTCGCAGCGAACCAGTCGATGCGCGGTCGGACATCTACTCGCTCGGCGTCACACTCTGGTATGCGCTTACCGGGCGGGCGCCATTTTCCGGCAGGACAATCGAAGAGCTTCGCGATTGTCAGGCCCGCGCCGATCTGCCGGTCGAACAGTTGGTCGCAACGAAGATACCGGCGCCGGTGATCACGCTGTTGCGACGGGCTCTCGCGCTGAATCCAGCGGAGCGCCCGGCTTCGCCACGGGAATTATTGGAAGGCTTGGAATCCTGCCGCCGGAGGTTTGCTCATGGTATCGGCGTTTTCTACAAGCTGACCGCGCTCATCGTAGTGGTGGCGATTGCGGCGGCGGCGCTCTTTGCTCTTCGACTCAATAGGCAAAAAACAATGTCCACCCCTCCCAGCAACACCGCATCATCAGCATCCACGCTCACGCCGTTGCCCGAAAAATCGCTCGCCGTTCTTCCCTTTGAAAATCTGAGCGCGGAAAAGAGCGACGCTTTTCTCGCCGACGGCATTCAAGACG
>WNFC01002253.1_pt1 | contig 26836 bp, 28 predicted proteins | sample 5400541 | NCBI WGS metagenome assembly WNFC01 (sample SAMN13153342, study PRJNA577476) | soil metagenome | isolation source: 120 cm saprolite under Douglas fir tree site 2 hole 2 replicate 1 | place: USA:California | collected 2015-04-18 | reverse complement strand
GTTGCGGCGCAGTCGCGGCCTGGATATCAGCGCGGCCTGCGGCCAGTTACGGGTGGAAGTCGAGGCCGAGGAGCACGCTCACATCGAGTAGTTTCGCGCTGTCGAGCTGCACCTCGACGCGCCCCCGCCCCAGCACTGCGCGCACGCGCTCGCCAACCTTCTGCGTGCCGCGTCGCACGATGATGCGGGTCGAATCGAGCCCGCTCTCGGACGCGTTACCGAAGTAGACCACATCCATTCCCGCGCGCCGCAGCAGCCGCGTGCCGATGCGGGCATCCCCAGCCCGCCCGTTTGCGTTCAGGACCTCGACTGTAATTGCGGGACCGCGGTCGCCCGGTATGGGATGAGTCTGCTTCGAGTCGCCACCGCAGCCAGCGACAACCACAGCGGCGAGGAGAAGCGCCCGGGTCTTCATGACCGTCCCGCCGTCAGACCGTCAGACCGTGCGACTAGTTGATTCCAGAACGCGACCGTCGAAAGCGGCAACGGCCAGCCGGAGCGCAGGAGCCACTCGATTCTGCGGCGTGCCACCTCCCGGAGGATGACATCTCTCTCGACCGGAACACGCTGTGCCAATTCGGCGCGATCCGCGGCGATACGATCGCGCCCCGGCTCCAGGAAGTCCGCCAGATACAACATCCGTCCCACGTCATCCCAGGCAGGTGAGCCCACTGTGTGGTAGCGAACCGCGTCCAGCACACCGCGGTCCCGCTCCCCATCGGCTGCCGCGCGATCCGCCGCGGCCGGTCCATGCGCAAGCGGATCACCAAGTGGAGCATCGCGCAGCGCGTCATGCAGCCATCCGGCGCGGAGCCAGCGGTCCCGCTCCGGCGGATCGACGTGCATCGGGTCCGCCCAGCTGCGCAACTGTGCGACGACCCGCTCGATATGGGCGCGACGCGCTGGCGACACCTGCGCCCATGCCGGCAAGCTCACGGAGTGACTCGGGGGTCCGCGCCGATGCCTTCTCCCAGGACGACGTTGTCGAGCAGACGGGTCTTCCCGACCTTCGCCGCTACCACCGCAACCGTGTTGGCCGTGACGCGGTTGACCGGCTGCACGTTTTCGTCGACGAGCGCGCAGTACTCCGGCGTGACGTTGGGCACGCGCATCGCCTCGAGTCCCGCACGCTGCAGTCTTGCCGGGTCGGCTTCGCCGCCGCGCCACGTTTGCTCCAGTGTCCTGAGCGCGCGCGACAGCGCGAGCGCGGATCGCCGCTCGTCCGGGCTGAGATAGGTGTTGCGCGACGACAGCGCGAGACCATCCAGCTCGCGGACCGTGGGAGCAACGTCGAGCGTAAGCGCAAAGTCGAGATCCTGCACGAGCCGCTTCACGAACATCGCCTGCTGAAAGTCTTTGCGGCCGAAGACCGCCACGTCCGGTTCAACGATGTGAAACAGCTTGGCGACCACGGTGAGCACGCCACTGAAATGGCCGGGCCGGGCTGCCCCCTCGAGGGTGTCGGCAACGGCTCCGGGAACCACACGGCCGAGCAGCTCACCGGGGGGGGGGTACATCGATGCGGCGTCCGGTACGAACAGGCAGTCGACCCCGCGCGCTTCGGCCAACTTGCGATCGCGCGGCAAGTCACGGGGGTAACGGGCGAGATCCTCGCCGGGGCCGAATTGCAGCGGATTGACGAAGATGCTGACGACCACGCGGTCGGCCAGCTCGCGCGCGCGGTCCACGAGGCGCAGATGGCCTTCGTGGAAATAGCCCATGGTGGGAACGAAGCCGATCGTGTGACGGCGAGAGCGCTCGGCGCGAGACCAGGAGCGCATCTCGGAGAGGCTGGTGAGCTCGCGCAACTAGAACTCGCGCTTCTTCATCTCCGAAAAGAAGTCGCGACGCTCGATGTCATCGTCCGTGCTGTCCGGCGGTAGCGTCGGGTCATAGCGCTTGCGCGCCTTCGGCTTGGCCTTCGCGGCCTTCGCCATGTTTTTCTTGATCAGCTTGGCGAGCTTTTCGTCGTCCGTCTTCGACATTGCGTCGGTCCCCCCCGAGAAGGTCACACCAATTTAATATCACTTCCCGAAAGAATGCTCCGGTCCCGGGTAGCGGCCCTCACGCACCTCCGCCGCGAAGACCCGCGCCGCCTCCCGCACATCCTCCGCCAGCGCCGCGTACTTCTTGATGAACTTGGCGGAGAACTGGTCGTTCAACCCAAGCATGTCGTGCAGCACGAGCACCTGCCCGTCGCACGCCGGCCCGGCGCCGATGCCGATGGTGGGAATCGACAGCGCCTTGGTGATCGTGGACGCGAGCGGCGCCGGCACGAGCTCCAGCACCACCGCGAACGCCCCCGCATCCTGGAGTGCCGCGGCGTCGGCCTTGAGCCGGCCCGCGGCCGCGTCGTCGCGGCCCTGCACGCGATAGCCGCCCAACGCGTGCACCGATTGCGGCGTGAGCCCGAGGTGCCCCATCACAGGGATCCCGATATCCACGAGCCGGCGAACGGTCGTGGCCATCGGCTGTCCGCCTTCGATCTTCACGGCGTGGCAGCCGGTTTCCTTCATGGCGCGACCGCAGTTCCGCAACGCATCCTCGGGCGACACCTGATAACTCAGGAACGGCATGTCGCACACGACCATGGCGCGCTCCGTTCCGCGCCGCACGATGGTGGTGTGATAAATCATCTGATCGAGCGTCGCCGACAGTGTGGACGGCGCGCCCGCGAGCACCTGGTTGACGGAGTCACCGACGAGCAGCATGTCGACGCCGCTGGCATCGAGCAGGCGCGCGAACAGCGCATCGTAGCACGTGAGTGCGACGATCCGCTCACCCTTCTCCTTCATCTCCAGCAAGGCGCGCGTCGTGACGCTAGACATGTTCCGCTTCCAGCTCGGCGATCTCCCGCTGCCAGAAATCTCGGTTGGGAAGCTCGGGATGGGGAATCGTCAGATCCGGCTGCCGCACCGTTTGGGCGCCGTACCGCACGATATCGAGGTCGAGCGTCCGCGGTCCCCAGCGCTCGTGTCCCTTCCGTTCTCTCCCCCGCTCCGCCTCGATCCGCCGGCAGTGCGCCAGCAGCTCCGCCGGCTGCAACGTCGTTTCGAGCAGAACCATTTGGTTCAAATACGGCGGCTGCGCAACCGGCCCTATGGGCGCGGTTTCCTCGATCCGCGACGCGGCCAGCAGACGGGTGCCTGGGAGCGCGCCCAGCCGCTCGCGCGCATGCGCCAGATGCGCCGCGCGATCCCCCACGTTGGAGCCGAGGGCCACGAAGGCTCGTTCAATTGACGTTGGCGAACCCGCGAGTCAAGTCACGCAGCATGGTGGCCACCTGTTCCAGTTCACGCGTGGCGCGCTCGAGGTCGGTGAGTCCTTCGGCCGCCTGGACGGCGCGGGTGGCCACGTCGTCGGCCTCGACGCGGTTCTTTCCCGCAATGCTCGCCACGGCGTTGATGCGCTCGCGCAGGCGCGCGAACGCCTGATTCTGCTCTCCGGCCGCCGCCGTGATCCGGCCCGCGTGCGCCGTGGCCTCCGCGGTGGCGGCGACGATCGCGTCGAGCGCTTCGAGCGCCGCGGCGGACAGCTCCTCCACGTCGCCGACGTTGACCTGTCCGCGACGCATCTGCTCGACGACTTCACCGACCTGTGTATGGATGTCCTGCACCAGCTCGCCCGCTTCCGCCGCCGCGCTCGCGCTCTGCTCGGCGAGGCGTCGCACCTCGTCGGCGACGACGCCGAAACCCTTGCCATGTTTGCCCGCGCGCGCCGCCTCGATGGCGGCGTTCAGGGACAGCAGGTTGGTCATGTCGGCGAGCTCGCGGATTGACGCGATGAAGCCGGTGATGCGGCGGCTCATCTGCCCGAGCTGCTGGACCTTGCTCGAGCTCTCACCCACGAACGCCTTGAGCGCGACGAGGCGTTCGATCGCCTCGCGAATCTGTGTGCGGTTGCGGCTCGCGACGTCGCTGGCCGCCGTGGATGCGCGGGCGGCGCCGGCGCCGTCATCGGAGACGCGGCGGGACACCTGCGCCAGGCTCTCCGTCGCTTCCAACCCCCCCGACACTTCGCCTTCCTCGCGACGCACGCCCTCGCGAATCACGCCCGTCGACTGCGCGACCGCGGACGCCGCGCCTTTCAGGGCTTCCGCCGTTTGGGCGATGGCGGCGAGCTGGCGCGTCATGCGCTCGACCGTTTCGACGAGCGGGCGGCGCAGGTCGGTGATATGCACCGCGGTAGCCAGCTGGCTGGCGAATGTCGTGATCGTCAGGACGTCCTGGCGACGGTAGGAGTTCTTTTTGTGGTGCTCGATTTCCAGCGTCCCGATCACCTGATCGCCGAACTTGAGGGGCACGATCACCATGCTCTGGACCTCGAGCGGCGCATCGGCGACGCGCTTGTCCCGCGTGACGTCGTCGATCACGACCGTCTCGCCGCTCGCCGCAACGGCGTGGCGCAGCGCGGTCGTGTCTTCGGACGGCTCACCGCGCCCTGCACGGCCCCGTTCGGAGCGATGCACCAGCGACATCACGCCGTCGTGCAGGCGATAGATCCGGAAGTCGCCCCAGTCCACCAGTCGATTCGCCAGCCGCTCGATCCGCTGGAAGGAATCTTCGAGACTGATGTTCGCCGTGATCACGGCTTCCATCGCGTGGATCTTGTTCAGCTCCTCGGCGGAGATGGCCTCTTCGATCATCTGTTTGAGGAGCAGACCGAGAAACGTGAGTACAAGACTGACGAGGATCCACGCGCCGACATCGACAAACGCGACGACGGCGCCGACGAAGATGGTCGCCGCGAGCAAGGTCGCCGCATACGCAATCACCTCGTAGCGCACGATCATCAGTCGCTCCGACGGTTCCAGCTTGGCGCGGATGATGAGAGTGAAGTAAAAGAGCACGCGGCCAAACACGAAATACGCCAGGGCGTAGCCCGCGAGGCCGGGCAGCAGCTCGATGCTCAAGACCGGCGCACCGTTCGGCATGTCGAGCCAGTGCAACGCGGCCGCATAGACCCCGTATGCCGCCACCAGCGTGATGACTTCGCGCCCGAGGTTGATCCACGCGACGCGCAACGGTTTCCGTTGCCACAGCCAATCGGTGATGACGGTCGCACCCGTGAGCGCGAGCGCGGTGGCCGGGACACCGACCAGCAGGCTGCCGGCCAGCCCGACCAGCGCGGTCTGCGTCAAATACGAGTACTTGCTCAGCGGAACGGAGAGACCCCGCAGCGCCACCGCGCTGCCGAACAGCACGACCATCTCGGGGATCTGCCCCAGCCAGCGGGGATCGGTGGCGAGCACCGCGATCAGCAGGGCCGTGCCCACCCACGCGAGCCCCCGACTGTAGAGCGCGACGAAGCGGCCGACCCTCATCCGTGCACCGCCGCCGCTAACTCGCGGGTGAGCCGTTCCATGCCCGCGATCCCGCCCTTGGCGAGCGCATCCATCAAGGCGCTGCCGACGATCACGCCATCCGCCGAGCGCGCCGCGGCCGCCGCTTGCGCCGGCGTGCCGATGCCGAAGCCGACCGCGACCGGCAGGTGAGGTGGACTCGCCTTCCGGATGCGTTGCACCTGGGCGTCGAGATCGGGCGGCACATCGGTCCGTGCCCCCGTGACGCCGAGTCGAGAGATCAGATAGACGAAACCGCTGGCTCCCGTGAGTGCGATCTTGAGTCGCGCCGCATCGGTGGTCGGGGCGACGAGGCGAATCAGGGCGAGCGAGCTGCTCGTCACGGTTTTCTCAACGGCAGGATCGGCACCCGCGGGAAGATCGGTGAGCAACACCCCCGCCGCCCCGGCTTCGTGCGCTTCCTTGGCGAATCGCTGCACGCCATACGCGAGCACCGGATTGAGGTAGGTCATGATGATGACCGGCACGTCGAGCGCGGCCTCACGGACGAGGTCGAGCACGCGCGCCACCGTCATGCCCTGCTCCAATGCGGTTTGGGTCGTGCGCTGGATCGTCGGTCCATCCGCGAGCGGGTCCGAGAACGGCACGCCGACTTCGACGAAATCGGCTCCGGCCGACGCCACGGCTGAGATCGCCTCGAGCGATTTGGCGGGTGTGGGAAACCCCGCGGTCAGGTACGGAATGAGCGCCCGTGACTTGCCGAGCGCCCGCCACCGCGCCGCGATGACATTCTCAGACAAAGTAGTCGCTGACGTTGATGCCGTATTTGACCGGGTCGGTGACCTTGACGATGGTGCGCGGGAAGTTGCCGTTGGCGTCTTTCTGCGAGAGATCGACGACGGTACCGGGGTTCAGGAGCGCGCCGTCCGGGGTCGTGACGAGACGCACCACCGGCCGGTGGACGTGGCCCACGTCGGGATTCGCGCTGTGCACCAGCGCGACCTCGTAGGTGTCGAGAATCACGCAGGTGCCTACTGGATAAATCCCGATCAGGTTGATGAATGCCTTCACGACGACCGAGTCATAGCCGCGCCGCGGATTCTCCCACATCTCCTTGAGGACCTGATCCGGCTGGATCGGCACCGTCTGGTACACGCGCCGGCTCGTCGCCGCGTCAAAGCCGTCGGCGACCGCGATGACTTTGGAGTAAATGGACAAGGTGCGGCCGCGGATCGACTTCGGATACCCGGTCAGGTCGATCTTCATGTGGTGCTCGTAGGCGACCACCATGCCGCGGTAGGGGATCTCGCCGTAGCCGCGCAGCCCGAAGAGCGTCAGCACCCCCAGCCAGGGGTGCGCCTGCATGATACGCCACTCCTCTTCGCTGAGTCCCCCTTCCTTATTCAGTACCTCCAGCGGCACGCGCGACTTGCCGACGTCGTGGAACAGCGCCGCCATGCCGAGATCGTACAGCTGCAGCTTGGTCAATCCGAGCTTGCGTCCCAGCGCGACCGAGAAGATGCAGACATTGACCGAATGGGTGAATGTGTATTCGTCGTAATCGCGCAGCGTGGTCAGCCCGACGAGTGACGACTCGTTATTGAGCACCTGGTCCACGATCGCTTGCACCGCGCGCTTCACCTTCTTCACGTTCGCGGTGCGACCCATGCGAATGCTGTTGATGACCTCCTTCGTCACCGCTACCGACCGCGCATACGTGCGCTTCGCGGCTTCCTTCTGTCGCTCCTCCTCCTCGACGTCCTCCTCGGCTTCGAGCGGCGGCTCGACGCCCACATGGGAGACGCCGCCGTCGCTCAGTTTCTGCGACAGCTCGAACAGCTTGTTGGGATTCGCTTCCTTGGCGGCATACGCAAGGAGCAGCGAGACGAACACCTGGAGCTGCCGCCGGTCCACCCCTTCATCGATGCGAACTGCGCCGATCCCACACTGCTGGAAGACGTTCAGGATGTGCGAGAATGACGCGTAGTTATCGAGGTCGAGTCGCAGCCGCGTCGAATTGACGAAGATGAACTCGCCCTGGAGCCGGATCTCGAGCTCGCGTTCCACGTCCAGCAGCTGTTTGGTCGTCGCGGCGAGATCATCCAGCGCCTTCTGGACCTGGGTGTTCTCGATCGGATAGAGCTTGAGCGACCGGAACGCCGTGTAGAGGACGACGAGCAAGTCACGCCCGGCATGGCGCAGGAAGCCGTCCGTCGTCTGGACGGTCTCCATCATGGTGGGCCGTTTTCCGCCCGGCGCCGGTGCCGTCATGCTCCCGTCCCTACTTCACGCAGCGCGCGGTTGACCGCGTTGCGCACCAGCGGCTCCTTGTCCTGCGCTACTTTCTGGAGGATTTCCCGCGCCGCTGGTGTGCGGATCTTGCCGAGCGCCATCGCCGCGCAGGCACGCGTCTCGGGGTCTTCTTTCCGCGCGAGCAGACCGCCTTTGGCGACGAGCAGCTTTTCGAGCGTGCCGATCCCGGACTCGCCGGCCAGCGCGCCGTACGCTTCGAAGAACACCATCTTTTCCGTCAGGTCGGCGTCCTTGAGTTTGTTGCCGACGACCGCGGCTTCGATGCGGGGGAATGCATTCCGGTGGCCGCGCTGGCCGAGGAACTTGACGGCCGTGATGCGCACGTCCCGCTCGGCGTCGTCGATCGCTTTCTCGAGCAGGCGCGTCGCACTCGGGCTGGCGATGTTCGTCAGCGCCTCCACGACGGCGAGCTTCAGGTCGCGCTCGCCGCGCTCCAGCAGCGGCCCCATCCCGTCGGGCGCTCCCGGAAGCTTGAGCCGCCCCGCGAGCCGGACCATCTCGAGTTGGACGGTGGGATCGGCACTGGCGAGCGCCTTGAGGACTTCCGCGGCATGTGCCTGGGCCAACCGCTCCGCCGAGTTCTGCACGAGATTCTTCACACGCTCGTTGCTGAGCTTGGGGAGCCATCCCATGAGCGTCCCGAGGGCCTCAGCGCGCAGCTCGCCGAACAGCTCGCTCAACTCGTCTTCGGTGGGGTGGCTCGTCGCTTCATCGAGCGACTGCAACAGCTGGGACAAGGCGTCGGGCTGCGACAGCCGGGTCGGGAGCGCCTCCAGAACCTGGCGGTGCTCGGGAGTCAGCTCGCGCGCGCGTTGCAGGATGACCTTGCATTCGCGAAGAATGAAGGCGACCGAGCGGAAGTCACCTGCGCCCAGCAGATACGGGATGAAGTTCTCGATGATGGAGATCAGCTCGGTGCGGACGGTGCCGTAGGTCTGCAGCTCCAGCAGATCGAACAGCATCGCGAGCACATTGCCACGCAGGTCCTGCGCATATTCCCGCTCGACCTCCTTGTGGAGATACTCGATCTCCTTGTCGTCCAGGAAATAGAGCGTCGTGTCAAAGTCGTCGATCGAGACCAGGCCTTCGCGCTTCGGCGGCGCTTCTTCTTCTACCTGCCGGCGCACCGTCGTCGGATCCGCCGAGCCGCCATCGCCGCCGGGTGTGCCCCCCCCACCGCCGATCGTGGGCGCGCCCTTCTCCGTGCGCTCGATCGGCACCGCGTTTTCGCTGGCAAGCTCACGGAACGTGTAGGTGACGAACTGGAAGTCTTCGGCCCAGAGCAACGTCAGGAGATCGTCGGGCGCGTCAGCCTGAAGATTCTTGGCTTTCTGCAGCACCGCGAGAAAGCGCACGATCTCTGCGTCCTCGATCCCCGGCTTGAACGAGAGCGAGCGGACCCCGTCTTTGTACAGCGTCCAGGCGATACTCTCGTTGCGCTGGTCCTGGCTGTAGATCGGGTGATCCTCCCACCGCATCTCGGTCTCGCCGATGTCGAAGATCAGATCGTCGGTGGCTTGCCAGATCTGGCGGAAGGCGGTGCGGATGTTCTCGACGGCGCGCTGATAGACCGGATTGTTCGGGAGGTACAGCTGCGTTGCCCTCATCCCCTTGCTGACGACCTGCATCAGCTCCTCGACCTGTGACGGCGGGAGCGCCAGCTCGGGGATCGAGGCCTGAGGATTCGTCAGAGCACTGCTCCCGTAAGCTCGGCGACCATAGCGACATCCTTGTCGCCACGGCCACTCAGGTTGATGAGGATGAGTTCGTGAGAGGCTCGCTTCGCCTTCATCACCCAGGCGATGGCGTGGGCGCTCTCGAGGGCCGGAAGAATACCTTCCAGTCGCGACAGGGCAGCGAAGGCGTCCAGAGCCTCCCGATCCGTCACGGCTTCATACAATACGCGCCCCGTGTCCTTCAGGTAAGCGTGCTCGGGGCCAACGCCGGGATAGTCGAGACCGGCGGAAACGCTATGCGCCGGCTGGACTTGTCCATCAGCGTCCTGCAACAGATAGCTCATGCTCCCGTGGAAGACACCGGGCCGCCCAGCGCCAAGGGAGGCGGCGTGACGGTGAGTCGTCACGCCTTCGCCGGCGGCTTCGACTCCGACGAGCTGTACAGGCTTGTCGTCCAGAAATCCCGCGAAGATGCCGATCGCGTTCGAGCCCCCTCCGACACACGCCACTACGGTGCTCGGCAGGCGGCCGACCTGCTCTAGTATCTGCGCCCGCGCCTCACGGCCGATCACCGATTGGAAATCGCGCACGAGGCGGGGGAATGGGTCCGGGCCGACGACCGAACCGATGATGTAGTGCGTCGTCGTGACGTTCGTGACCCAGTCGCGCAGCGCTTCGTTGGTTGCGTCCTTCAGTGTGCGCGTGCCGGATGTAACGGGGACGACCCTCGCCCCCATCAACTCCATGCGGTAGACGTTCAGCCGCTGCCGCCGCATGTCCGCTTCGCCCATGTAGACCACGCAATCGAGACCGAACCGCGCGCATACGGTTGCGGTCGCGACGCCATGCTGTCCAGCACCCGTCTCCGCAATGATGCGTCGCTTGTTCATGCGCTGGGCCAGCAGCACCTGTCCCAGCGTGTTGTTGATCTTGTGGGCTCCGGTGTGGTTCAGGTCCTCTCGTTTCAGCAGGACCTGCGCACCAACCTGGGCAGAGAGCCGCGGAATCGCTGTGATCGGCGTCGGACGTCCGACATAGTTCTTGAGTAACCCCTCGAGCTCGGCCCAGAATCGCGGATCGTTGCGAGCCGCATCGTATACGCTGGCAAGCTCCTCGAGCGCATGCATGAGCGTCTCGGGGACGTACCGGCCACCGTAGGGGCCGAATCGACCCGTCTCAGTTGCGGTCATTGTTCTCTACTGTGTCTCTTCACTCCAGTCAGTGCGCTGACGGCTTTCTCGGGATTGGCCTGCCGCGCGACGCTCGTTCCGACGAGGACGAAGTCCGCGCCGGCCGTCGCCAGGCGTTCGACGTCCTGCCGCGTTTCCACACCGCTTTCGGCGACGACCTGGATGCCCGCCGGTACTTGGCCTATGAGCGCCTCGGCTCCTCGCAGGTCCACCTCGAATGTGTCGAGATCGCGCGCATTGATCCCGAGCACGCTCGCCCCAGCCGCGAGTGCCGCATCCAGCTCCGTCGCGGCATGCACTTCGATCAGCGGCACCATGTCTAACCACCGCACCATTCTGGCGAGCCCATCCAGCTGCCGGGCGTTCATAATGCGCGCGATAAGCAGGACGGCGCTCGCTCCGGCCGCTCGCGCTTCATGGATCTGGACCTCGTTGATCACGAAGTCCTTGCGCAGTACCGGAGCGGTGACGGCTGCCGCGACGCTCCTGAGGTCGTCAATCGATCCTCCAAAGTGCGCTTCGTCGGTAAGCACCGAAACCGCGACGGCACCGCCGCGCACGTACGCGCGCGCGTGGGCGACGGGATCGAGATCCTCGCGAATGGCGCCCTGCGATGGAGATCGCCGCTTCACTTCGGCGATCACTCCGACGGTCGGCGCGGGCGCACCCGGAAATGGCCGGATCGGCGGCCCCTTTTGGGCAGCGCGCTCCAACTCACCGGCTCTCTGTTTAAGAGCCTCGACGCGCTTCCGGGTTACGGCCAGAATAGCGTCCAGTGTCGGCGAGCGTGGGTTATCAGGCATCCTTGCGTTCGGGCGATATTCGGGTAGATTATGTTTCGGTGAATCTTCGGGAGCAACCATGCCGGTCACGCGGCGCCAGCGCGAGATCCTCGATTACATCGGAAAACACATCGAAGAGAAGGGGTACGCCCCCAGCTTCGAGGAAATCGCCCGCCAGTTTGGATTCCAATCGCTGGCGACGGTTCATGAGCACCTCACCAATCTCGAGCGCAAAGGGTACATCCGGCGCACCCACAACGAGAGCCGGGCCATCGAAGTCGTGCCGCCCAAGGGGCAGACCGGCGCTACGGAGCTTCCCTTGCTCGGTCTTGTGGCCGCCGGTGCTCCAATCGAGGCGGTCACCGGTGACGAGACGATCGCCGTGCCGGATGAGCTGCTGCCCAGGCGCGGGCGCAGCTACGTTCTGAAGGTGCGCGGCGACTCCATGATCGACGAGCACATCAAGGACGGCGATTACGTCGTCGTTCAGGAACGCAACCAGGCCGACGCCGGCCAGACCGTTATCGCGCTGGTCCATGGACAGGGCGCCACGGTCAAGCGCTTCTACCGCGAGCCCGGCGGGTGGATCAGGTTGCAGCCCGCCAACGACACGCTGCAGCCGCTACGGCTCAATGAGCGCGATGTCATCGTGCAGGGCGTGGTCGTCGGCGTCATTAGGAAATACTAGCCGTCGCTTTGCGCAGCCGATCGAGCGCGGCCCGAGCCGCGCCCGACGCGACGACCTCGCGCGCGCGGCCGATGCCCTCGGCGAGCGAGCCGGCGATTCCCGCCACGTAGATCGCGGCACCCGCGTTGAGCAGCACCGCAGCCAGTCCTGACGGGTCGGCAGACCCATTTCCCAGAATTCGTTCCAGCCGCTCTGCATTTGCGGCCGGTTCGCCACCCTGGAGCTCCCCGACGTCCTGGATGCCGAGACGGAAGCGTTCGGGATCGATTTCCCAGCTCCGTACCACGCCGTCCTGCACCTCCCACACGTCGGTCACACCATGCGGTGAGATCTCATCCATACCCACCCGGCCGTGCACGACGAGGGCATGCTCGGCGCCGAGCCGCACGAGGGCTTCGGCCACGATCGCCGCGCGATCGCGTTCGGCGACGCCGATCACCTGGCGCGGCACACTGGCGGGATTCGCGAGTGGCCCGACGAGATTCATGAGCGAGGGCGTGCCCAGCTCACGTCGCACGGCGCCGACGTGCTTCATCGCGGGATGAAAGTTAGGAGCGAACAAAAAGACGACGCGCGCTTCATCCAACACGCGGGTTGCGGATTGAGCGTCGAGGACGATCCGGATGCCGAGCGCCTCGAGCACATCCGCCGACCCACAGCGCGACGTGAACGAGCGGTTGCCGTGTTTCGGAACGACCGCTCCCGCTCCGGCGGCGACGAGTGCGGCGACCGTCGAGATGTTGAACGTGGGGACGCTGCCGCCCCCGGTCCCGCAGGTGTCGACCAGGTGGTCGTGCGCGGCGGTCACTCGCACCATTGCGTTGCGTAGCGCCCGCGCGGCACCGGCGAGCTCATCGGCGGTCTCGCCTTTCGCTCGCAGCCCCATGAGCAGCCCGCCGATCTGCGCGGGGGTCGCCTCGCCGCTCATCACGACGCCGAACACCTCGGCAGTCTGATCTTCCGAGAGCGATTGGCGGTTCGCGAGCGCGCTCAGCGCGCGGCGCAGCGGAGAATCCATGGAGGATTAAGGCTATCACCCTTGTCAAATAGTGACAACGAGTTGCATCTTTCCCCGCGTGACGAGCCGCCCCTTCCTTGCGGTGATTCAATACGACGGGAGGGGCTTCGCAGGGTGGCAGCGGCAACCCGTCGACCGCACCGTTCAGGCCGAATTCGAGGCGGTGCTCGAACGACTGATGGGCCGCCGGACGCCGGCGACAGGCGCAGGACGCACCGATACGGGCGTCCATGCCCTCGGGCAGGGCGTCAGCTTTCTAGGCAGCGAGCGCTGGGCGGCGCAACCGAGCGATCTGCGTCGCGCACTCAATGCCCTGCTGCCGCGCGAGATTTGGGTTCAGCAGGTGCATCTGATGCGGCCCGGGTTCGACGCACGGCGCAGCGCCACGTCGCGGCGCTACCGGTACCTGATCGGTACAGATGAAGGGGCGGCGTCGCCGTTCCGCAAGCCGTTCGAATGGGCCCTGGGTCGAGCGCTCGACGTGAGCTCGCTGGAGAGCGCCGCAGCGGCCCTGATTGGCGAGCACGACTTTCGTGGCCTGGCCGCGGCCGGCGCGAACACAGCCCACTACCGATGCCGCGTGGCGCTTGCGCAATGGGCGCCGCGTGCGGACGGAGTGGGGATGGCGTTCACGGTCGAGGCCGATCGATTCCTGCATCACATGGTGCGCTTCATCGTGGGCACCACGATCGACATCGCGCTCGGCCGGCGCCCGCCGGCGGATTTCCCCCGTCTGCTTGCTGCGACTGATAACCTGGCGGCCAGCCCGCCTGCCCCGCCCCAGGGTCTGTACCTGGAAGCGGTGCAGTATCCTCCGGACCTCTACGCCGAGGAGTCTACGTCATGAAGTTTTTCCTCGACACGGCGAGCCTCAAAGACATCAGCTGGGCGACGCAGGCCGGGCTGATCGATGGCATAACGACCAATCCGTCGCTGCTGTCCAAGCAGGCAGGCGATCTCGATCCGCGTGACGTGCTGAAGGAGATCTGCTCGCTCGTGGACGGACCGGTGTCGGCGGAAGTGGTCGCCGTCGATGCCGACGGGATGATCAAGGAAGGTACCGAGCTCGCCAAGATCGCCGAGAACATCGTCGTGAAGATCCCGATGCTCGAGGACGGTATGATAGCGGTGCGCCGGCTCGCTGCCGCCGGGATTCGCACCAACGTCACGCTCTGTTTCTCGAGCGTGCAATGCCTCATCGCCGCCAAGGCGGGCGCGTCGTACGTGAGCCCGTTCATTGGGCGGCTCGATGATGTGGGACAAGAAGGAATGGACGTGATCCGCGAGGCCCGGGCCATCTTCGACAACTACAACATCGAAACCGAGATTCTGGCGGCGTCGATTCGCCATCCCCGCCACGTGGTGGCAGCGGCGATGATCGGCGCCGACGTCGCGACGCTGCCGCCCGATGTCCTGAAAAAGCTGCTGCTGCACCCGCTCACCGACCGTGGCCTCGATCAGTTCCTCGCCGACTGGAACAAGCTGGTGGCGCGGGCGAAGGCAGCGGTTTGACCTGGGTCTCCCCGCTCTCGACTCGATACGCGTCCCCCGCGATGCAAGCGCTCTGGGGCGAGCAGCGCCGCGTCGGTCTCTGGCGCCGGCTGTGGCTGGCCTTGATGGAAGGCGAGAGGGCGATGGGCCTCGACATTCCGAACGCCGCGCTGACGCAGCTGAGCGCCCATCTGGACGACGCGGACCTCGACAAGGCCGCCGAGTACGAGCGGCGGCTGCGCCACGACGTGATGGCCCACATCCATCACCTCGGCGATCAGGCTCCGGCCGCTCGGCCGTTCATCCACCTGGGCGCGACGAGCGCCTATGTGACCGACAACGCCGACCTCATCCTGATGCGCGAGGCCATGCAGCTCTTGCTCGGCCGGGTTGGCGCGCTTCTCGTCGCCATGGGCAAGGTCGCGCGCCGCTACCGCGCCCTCCCCTGCCTCGCATACACGCATTTCCAGGCAGCACAGCTCACGACGGTCGGGAAACGCATGACGCTCTGGATGCAGGACTTCGCGCTCGATGCCGAGGAGCTGCTCAATCGCATCAGCACACTGCGGTTCCGCGGCGTCAAAGGCACGACCGGCACGCAGGCGTCCTTCCTCGAACTCTTCGAGGGCGATCACGCAAAGGTCGCCGAGCTGGATGAGCGAGTCTCGCGTGTGATGGGCTTCGATCACATTCTGCCGATCACGGGACAGACCTATACGCGCAAGCTGGACGCCCAGGTGCTCGCCGTGCTCTCCGGCATCGCCCAGTCGGCCGCCAAGTTCGCGACCGATTTGCGCCTCTTACAGCACGAAGGCGAGCTGCTCGAGCCGTTCGAGAGCGAGCAAGTCGGTTCCTCTGCGATGCCCTACAAACGCAATCCGATGCGGGCCGAGCGCATGACCGGTTTGGCGCGCTTCGTCATCGAGCTGGAGGGCAACGCCTGGCATACGGCGGCAGCCCAATGGCTCGAGCGGACCCTCGATGATAGCGCGAATCGCCGGCTCGTGATTCCGGAAGCGTTTCTCGGCAGCGACGCCCTCCTCGTGCTTGCGACCAACGTCGTCGCGGGGCTGGAAATCCGGGAAAAGACGATCGCACAACACGTGACGGCTGCCATACCCTACCTCGCGACCGAGCGGTTGTTGATGCGGGGGGTGAAGGCGGGCGGTGACCGGCAGCAACTCCACGAAGTGATTCGGGCGCAGAGTCTGGATAGCGCTCCCTCCGACACGCTGCTCGAGCGCCTGGCGCGCACATCCGAATTCAAGCGTCTTGGCGTCAAGGCGACCGCGGATGAGCTGGACCCCGCGGCGTACGTCGGCCGCGCGCCGCAGCAGGTCGACGAGTTTCTCGACCGCGTGCTGCCCAAGTTGTTGCGTTCCATTCAAGCGGCCGCCCCCTCGGCAGCCGCAGCGGAGGTTGAGGTATGACCGGAGTGCTGGTTCAGAGCACGCTGCCACTCCCGCTCCTGCGTCGCGGCAAGGTCCGCGAGGTCTACGAGGTGGACGAGCGGACGTTGCTGCTCGTGGCCAGCGACCGCGTGAGCGCATTTGACGTCGTCATGGGCGAGGCGGTGCCGCACAAAGGCGCGGTGTTGACGCAGATGAGCGCCTTCTGGTTCGACCGCCTCCGGTCGGTCATGCCACACCACTGCTTGACCGCGGACGTGGCGCAGATTGTTTCCCGGGTCCCTGCACTGGCCTCGCACCAGGGCGAGCTGCAGGGCCGCGCCATGTTGACGCGCCGCGCCGCGCCCGTCCCGTTCGAGTGCGTTGTCCGGGGCTACATTTCCGGATCCGCGTGGGCCGAATACAAGCAGTCGGGTACGCTGGCTGGCGAACCTATGCCCAAGGGGCTGGTCGAAAGCGCTCAGCTCGATCCTCCGATTTTCTCGCCCGCCACCAAAGCCGAACAGGGACACGACGAGAATGTCACGTTCGACCACGTCGTGAATGGACTCGGGCGACGCACGGCCGAGCGGTTGCGGAGCGCCAGTCTGGCCCTGTACGAGGCGGGTCGCGATTATGCGGCGAAGGGCGGGATCATCATCGCCGACACGAAATTCGAATTCGGCACGACGCCCGATGGTGCGCTGATCGTGATCGACGAGATCCTGACGCCCGACTCCTCGCGCTTCTGGCCGGCCGATCGGTATCAGGTGGGGCGCACCCAACCGAGCTTCGACAAACAGCCGTTGCGCAATTACCTGGCTGATCTGAAGAAGCAGGGGAAATGGAATGGTGAGGCTCCGCCGCCGCCGCTGCCGCCCGAGGTCGTGAACGCGACGAGCGAACGCTATCGCGACGCCTATCGGCGCATAACTGGAACAGAGCTGGAGTGAGGATAGCGCGCGAAGGATGGCCATTCATCGCGGCGGCGTGGATCCTGACTCTCGGAGCCGCAGTGCTGTGGTGGCCGGTCGCCGCCATCCTCACGATTCTGGCGATTTGGGTCGTCGCGTTCTTTCGCGATCCGCTACGCCAGGGACCGCGCGGCGAGCGCTATGTCATCGCCGCTGCCGAGGGCCACGTGGTGCACGTGACTGAGATCGACGAGCCGATGTACGTGAAGGAACGGACGATGCGCATTTCGATCTTCCTGTCCGTGTTCGACGTGCATGTGAACCGCTATCCGGTGGACGGTACGGTCGAGCTGGTGCAATACAACAAGGGCAAATTCCTGCATGCCGCAGACGAGAAAGCGAGCCTCGACAACGAGCAGTCGTCGGTCGGAATGCGCGGCCCGCGCGGGCGCGTGCTCGTCCGACAGATCGCAGGCTTGATCGCGCGCCGCATCGTGACGGATTCGAAGCCCGGCGACCGCGTCCACCAGGGTGATCGTCTCGGTCTCATCCGGTTTGGCTCGCGCACCGACGTCTTCCTGCCGCTCTCGGCTCGGCCGGTCCTGAAGGTGAAACCGGGCGATCGGGTGCGGGTCGGTGGGACCGTCCTGGCGGAGTACGCGTGAGACCACCGCCCCTGCCGCTCCGCCGCGTCGTCATCGTGGTGCCGAGCCTGTTCACGCTGTTCAACCTGTTCTTCGGCATCTGGGCGATGGTGCTCGCGACGCGCGGTGATTTCTACCGCGCCAGCTGGTTCATTGTCTTCGCCGGAATCCTCGACACGCTCGACGGCCGCGTCGCGCGCATCTCGGGCACCGGGACGCGGTTCGGCGCGGAGCTGGACAGCCTGGTGGATATCGTGAGCTTCGGCGTCGCGCCCGCTTTCCTTATGTATCAGGTCGAGTTTGCGGGCGGCGGCGGTGCGACGTGGATCTTCTGCTACTTCTACGTCATGGCGGCGGCGATCCGGCTGGCCCGCTTCAACGTCACGCAGGCGGGACGCGCCAAGACGTACTTCATCGGCCTGCCGTCGCCGGCGGCCGGCATGACACTCGCCACCTACTATCCGTTTACGCAGACGGAATTGTACGCCTCCCTGCACGGCCTGCCCTGGCACCTGGTGCTCACGTTCTTGATGATCGGCCTCACGATTCTCATGGTCAGCAACGTCCACTACCCGACGCTGCCGCGCGCCGGGTTCCGCACGCTGGGCGGACTATTGGGGCTCGCGCTGATTGTTGTTATCCTGGTATTCGGCATCTGGCAGCACGACGTGTTCCTGTTCCCCCTGGGGCTCGTCTACATGCTCTACGGGGTGGGGCGCGCAATCCTGCTCGGCTTTTTCAAGGCGCCCGCCGAGGATGAGGAGGCGGAAATCGCGGGTCCGATCGTGATCGACGAGAGCGAGCAGAACTACCGGGGACCACGGCGCCCGGGGACCGGCGGGGTGGCATGAGCGCCTACACCGTCGAAATTCGCGTCATGCCCCGCGCAGCGCTGCTCGACCCTCAGGGCCAGGCGGTGCAACACGCCCTGCAGGCGCTCGGCTTCGGCGACGTTGCGAGCGTCCGCGCCGGCAAACACCTGGTGCTCAAAGTGCAGGCATCCACGCGCGAAGAGGCGGCGGCGAAGGCACGCACCATGTGCGACCGGCTGCTCGCCAATCCGGTGACCGAGGACTACGAATGCAGCGTGTCGCAGTAGTCGTCTTTCCCGGCTCGAATTGTGACGCGGACACGCTCGACGCGGCCCGCGCGGCGGGATCAGATGCCTACTACGTCTGGCACCGCGATACCGATTTGCAGCAGGCAGATGCGGTCATTCTGCCGGGTGGCTTCAGCTACGGCGATTATCTTCGCTCCGGGGCCATCGCGCGCTTTTCTCCGGTGCTCCGCGCGGTGACCGCACACGCGCGCGCGGGCGGTGCCGTACTCGGCATCTGCAACGGGTTTCAGATTCTGTGCGAAGCGGGATTGCTGCCAGGCGCGCTGATGCGCAACGCCCGGCTCAAGTTTCTGTCCCGACCGGTGGACGTGCGCGTCGAGGCGACCGACACGCCGTTCACGAACAGTTACGAGCGCGGCGAGGAGCTGACGCTGCCGATCGCGCACGGCGACGGCCGGTATGTGGCGGATGCCGCGACGGCGGCGCTGCTCGAGGCCAACGGTCAGGTTGTCTTGCGCTACGTCACAGAGAATCCGAACGGGTCGATGCACGATATCGCCGGCGTGTGCAACGCCGGCCGCAACGTGGTGGGGATCATGCCGCATCCGGAGCGCCGCAACGCGCAGCTGTTAGGCGGTCAGGACGGCGCACGCGTCTTCCTCTCTCTGGAGGCTCGCAATGCGACGCAGCACGCTGGCGATTTGCGCGCTGTTGACGGTCGCCACCTTAGGGTGTGATCAGGTCAACGCCGCGAAGGCGAAGCTGAAGCTGGCGTGGGATAAGGTGCGGGGTCGCGTGACCACCCAGGCCCCGCCGCCACCGCCCGTGCGTCCTGCGACCGATACGGCGGCCGCCCGCATGGCCGCGCAACAGCAGCAGAAGGGGGCGGCGCAGCATCCGCGATCACCCGCGGCTCCCGGGGGGGGGCGGGGCCAGGCCCTGACGCGCGACGTGCCGTACGTCTCCGACGACACCGGCACCGTGAATCCAGGCATGAGCGAGCGCGAAGTCTACGAGCTGTGGGGGGCGCCCGCCGCGGTGCGGCGCGTCGGCGCATACACCTATCTCTTCTTTCGGAACGGCTGCGAGTATACCTGCGGGACGATGGACGTCGTGACACTGAAAACCGGCCGTGTGGCGGACGCGATCGTGCGCTGGGATGGCCACCGCTACTCCGGTGAGTCGTCCTCACCACCGGGACGCGTCCCCGTGGCGAACCCCGGCGGCGACACCCTCCAGCTGCGGCCACCTCCGGCGCCTCCGCCGGCGCCGGCGAGTCCATGACGCACGACAAGCCAAGTAAGAACGAGGACGAGTACTTCGCGCGCCGCGACGCCGACCTGCTGCGGCAGCAGCGCGCGGCAGCGCAGCAGGCTGCCGCCGCCAGCGAGCGCAAGAAGCATTACATGAAGTGCCCCAAGTGCGGCTATGACCTCATCACGCACGACTGGGACGGGATTCAGATCGACCAGTGCACGCACTGCCACGGCGTCTGGTTCGATGCCGGCGAAGCGGAGGCGTTGATGAAGACCTCGGCGCCGAACATCCTGGCGCGCGTCTTCCGCGCCGTCGCGAAGGGCGTGACCCGGAAGTGACGGATCCGAAGATCACCCCGGAGCTGGTGCAGGATCACAACCTCACACCCGACGAATACGCGCGCATCGTAGCGATGCTCGGCCGGACGCCCACGTTCCCGGAGCTGGGCATCTTCTCCGCCTTGTGGAGCGAGCACTGCTCCTACAAGCACTCGCGGCCCATCCTCAAGACATTTCCGACGACCGGCCCGCAAGTCGTGCAGGGCCCGGGCGAAAACGCCGGCGTGCTGCGGCTGCCTGGCGGGTGGGCCGTCGCGTTCAAGATCGAGTCGCACAATCACCCGTCGGCCGTCGAACCGTACCAGGGCGCAGCGACCGGCGCAGGGGGCCCTCGTCAACGCGATGTGCGTCGGCGTCTTGAAGGAGAAGGATCTCATCAAGGCCGCGGCGCAGGGTGTGGGCAACATCCTCCTCGCCGTCGGCTCGAGCACGGGCCGCGACGGGATCCACGGCGCGTCGTTCGCGTCTGAGGAGCTGACGCACGAAAGCGAGCAGCGCCGTCCCCAGGTTCAGGTAGGCGATCCCTTCACCGAGAAGCTGCTGCTCGAAGCGAGCCTTGAGCTGATCGGCTCCGGGCACATCGTAGCCATTCAGGACATGGGCGCGGCCGGACTCACGTCGTCCTCGGCCGAGATGGCCGCGCGAGGCGGCGTCGGGGTGGAGATCGATCTCTCCAAGGTCCCCACCCGCGAGCCGGGAATGACGCCGTATGAGATCCTGCTCTCGGAGTCGCAGGAGCGGATGCTGGTCGTGGCGAAGAGCGACCGGGTGAAAGAGGTCCAGGCGATCGCGGCGAAATGGGAGCTCAACGCGACTCCCATCGGGAAGGTCACGGACGACGGGATGTATCGCTGCACGTGGGAAGGCAAAGTCGTGGTCGAGATTCCCGGACAGAAGCTGGTCGAGGACTCCCCGGTCTACTATCCGGAAGCGAGAGAAGACCCGCGCGTTGCTGAACTACGCCGAGCGCGTCCTGCTCCCCGCTCCCAGCTCCCTGCTCCCTCGGACGCTTTACTCGCGCTGTTGGATTCTCCCTCGATCGCCAGCAAACGTTGGGTCTTCGAGCAGTACGACTCGACCGTTCAGGCGAGCACGGTTATCCCGCCCGGCGGCGACGCCGGCGTGGTGCGTGTGCGTCACGAGGACTTCGGAATCGCCATGAAGACCGACTGCAACAGCCGCTACGTGCGCCTCGATCCGTACGAGGGCGGCAAGGCGACTGTCGCGGAAGCTGCGCGCAACGTGGCATGCACCGGTGCGCGGCCGCTCGGCATCACCGACTGTCTGAACTTCGGCAGCCCCGAGCGCCCCGCCGTCTTCTATCAGTTCCGCGAGGCGTGCCGCGGGATCGCCGACGCGTGCCGGGCACTCGGCACCCCGGTGACGGGCGGCAATGTCTCGTTCTACAACGAGAGTCCCACCGGCGCCGTCGACCCCACGCCGGTCGTCGGCATGATCGGGTTGCTGGCTCGGGCCGACCGCGCCGTCCCGAGTCACGCGCGCGCGAACGGCGATGTCGTCTTCGTGCTGGGCGAAACACGGGCCGAGCTGGGCGGCTCCGCGTATTGGGAGGTCTGCGAGGAGTTCATGGGCGGCCAGCCGCCCCGCGTCGACCTGGAAGGCGAAAAACGCCTCATCGAGCTCCTCGTCACCGGTGCCGAGCGCGGTCTCTTCCGCTCCACGCATGACTGTTCGCACGGCGGATTGGGCGTGGCCCTCGCTGAAGTGGCCATGGGCGGTCCGTATCAGCAAACGGGATTTGGCATGGAGATCGACCTTACATTACACGCCGCACGCCTCACGCCGCACGAGGTTCTGTTCAGCGAATCCCACGGCCGAGCCGTCATCTCGTGCTCACCCGACCGCGCCGCCGCGGTGCAGGCCCTCGCCGGCGAGCTCGGCGTCCCGCTGTTCCGGGCGGGCACCGTGGGCCCTGTGGATGGGGCCTTCCGCATCGGGCTGCGAGACGGACAGATCGAGGAGTCTGTCGCGCGTCTGCGGGACGTATATTTCAGCGCCATTCCTCGACGCATGGGAGACTGATCTCAGATGTGCGGCATCATCGGCGTAGCGGGCGTCCCGGACGCATCGCGCGTCACCTATCTCGGGCTCTACAGCCTGCAGCACCGTGGCCAGGAGTCGGCCGGTGTGGTCACGGTGGACGGCGCAGGTGTTGCCCGTTCGCACCGCGGGATGGGGCTGGTGTCGGACGTTTTCAGCGAGACGGTCCTCGCAGGGCTGCCGGGGGACGTGGCGATCGGTCACACGCGGTACTCGACGGCCGGCTCCTCGGTGCTCGCCAATGCGCAGCCGATTCTAGCCGGTTACCACGAAGGCCCGCTCGCGCTGGCACACAACGGCAATCTCACCAACGCCGAGGCCCTGCGGTCCGACTTGGTTGCCAAGGGCTCGATCTTCCAGACCTCATCGGACAGCGAGGTCCTGATTCACCTGATTGCGCGCTCCGAAGCGCGCGAGCCTGAAGACCAGCTGCTCGATGCGCTCGAGCGCGTCGAGGGCGCCTACTCGCTGGTCGTCACGATTGGTCGGACGCTGTACGCGATCGTCGATCCGCGCGGCTTCCGGCCTCTGTGGCTCGGCAAACTCGGATCCGGTTACGTGGTCGTCTCGGAGACGTGCGCGCTCGATCTGATCGGCGCGACGACGGTGCGCGAGGTCGAGCCGGGAGAGTTCCTGCGGATTCAGGGCTCGCCCCCGGAGATCGACCGCCTGCCCGCTTTGCCGGCGAAGCCGCATCAACGCTGCATCTTCGAGCTGGTGTACTTCTCGCGCCCCGATAGCACGATCTTCGGACGGTCCGTGGATCGCGTACGCCGCGCGCTGGGCCGCGAGCTCGCGAAGGAGCACCCCGCGGGGGGCGCCGACTGCGTGTTCTCGGTTCCGGACTCCTCCAACGCCATGGCGCTTGGCTTCGCCGAGCAGTCGGGTCTGAAGCTCGAGCACGCGCTGATCCGCAATCACTACGTAGGCCGTACGTTCATCAATCCCACGCAGGCCGCGCGCAACGCGAAGGTCAAAATCAAGTTCAATCCGGTGCGCGAGGTGCTCGCGGGAAGGAAGGTTGTCGTCGTCGACGACTCCCTCGTTCGCGGCACGACCAGCCGCGAGCTCGTGCAGATGATTCGGCAGGCAGGCGCGAAAGAGGTCCACTTCCGTGTGGCCTCGGCGCCGATCACCGGTCCCTGCTACTACGGAATCGACACGCCTACCAAGTCCGAGCTGATCGCCTCGAGCCATTCGCTCGAGCAGATCCGCCAGCATTTGGGTGTGGAGACACTGGGCTACTTGTCGCTCGACGGCATGCTGCGAGCCGCCGGTGGCAACGCGGCGGAATTCTGTCACGCCTGTTTTTCGGGCGATTATCCTACGGAGATTCCGGACGATCCCGCTGGGGCACGACATGTCGTGCCTCTACAAACGCCCGTACCCGTGTAACAATCGCTGTGTAGCGGTAACGTCCCACCCGCCGCAGTTTTACCGTATGTCCGTTGAACGCCACGTCTATTTCTTCGGCAACGGCCGCGCCGATGGCTCCGCCGCCATGCGCGACATCCTCGGAGGCAAGGGCGCCGGCCTCGCCGAGATGGCCAACCTGGGCCTGCCGGTCCCTCCCGGATTCACGCTCTCCGCCAAGCTGTGCATCGCGTACCTCGAGGACGGCAAGTTCCCCCCCGCGCTGCGCAGCGAAGTCGATCGGCACCTGAAGCACCTGGAGCGCGTCACCAAGAAGGGGTTTGGCGACGCCAAGAACCCCCTGCTCGTCTCGGTGCGCTCGGGCGCCGCGGTATCGATGCCAGGGATGATGGAGACGATTCTCAACCTGGGCCTGAACGACCAGACCGTCGAAGGCTTGATCGCCGGCTCCAGGAATCCGCGATTTGCGTACGACTCCTATCGCCGCTTCGTGCAGATGTACGGCGACGTCGTATTCGACCTGGGTAAGGATCCGTTCGAGGAGGTGCTGGACAAGGCGAAGGCACGCCGCAGGGTCAAACGTGATATCGACCTGCCTGCCGACGACCTCCACGACCTGGTGCAGGATTTCAAGGCGATCGTGAAGAAACGCACCGGCCACGCCTTCCCCGACGATCCGCAGCAACAGCTCTGGGGCGCCATCGAAGCCGTCTTCAAGAGCTGGCACACCCGGCGCGCGAAAGACTACCGCCAGGTGCACGGTATTCCGGACAGCCTGGGCACCGCGGTGAATATTGTGGCCATGGTCTACGGCAACATGGGCGATGACTGCGGTACCGGCGTGGCGTTCACGCGCGACTGCCGCACCGGCGAGCGCGTCCTGAACGGCGACGTGCTGACGAACGCTCAGGGCGAAGACGTCGTCTCTGGAGCGCGCACCCCCGAATCGATTGCGAAGATGAAGAAGGGCAAGCTCGGCAAGATCTACCGGGAGCTCGAACGCCTGGCGAACAAGCTCGAGAAGCACTTCAAGGACGTGCAGGATGTCGAGTTCACCTTCGAGCACGGCCAGCTCTACATGCTGCAGACGCGGCGCGCCCAACGCACGGGCATGGCCGCGGTGCGTACCGCCGTCGAAATGGTCGCCGAGGGGTTGATTACCGAGGACGAAGCGGTGCAGCGGGTCCCGCCGCAGGATCTCGATCAGCTGTTTCATCCCATGGTCGACCCCCGCGCCAGCGTGACGGTGCTCGCCAAAGGCCTGCCCGCCTCTCCCGGCGCCGCCACCGGCGAGGTCGTGTTCGACGCGGACGACGCTGAGGCGTTGAAGAAAAAGGGCCACGACGTGATTCTCGTGCGGCCCGAGACCTCACCAGAAGACTTTCACGGAATCGTTGCAGCACGAGCCATACTCACCGCTCGGGGCGGGATGACGAGCCACGCGGCCGTGGTCGCGCGCGGCATGGGCAAGACGTGCGTTGTGGGCGCCAAAGAGCTGGACGTCGATCCCGCTGCGGGCCGATTCCGCGTGAACGGACGCGCCGTCAAGCGTGGCCAGGTGATCACGGTGGACGGCACCACCGGACGCGTGATCCTCGGCTCGGCCAAGCTCGTCACGCCGAAAGTGGGGAAGGAATTCGGCACGCTGATGGAGTGGGCCGATGCGCGGCGGCGGATGCGCGTGCGCGCCAATGCCGACATACCGGCCGACGCGCGTCGGGCCCGCGAATTTGGCGCCGAGGGCATCGGACTGTGCCGCACTGAGCACATGTTCTTCGAAGGCGATCGCATTACGCTGATGCGCGAGATGATCGTTGCGGCCGACGAAGCGGGCCGAAGGAAGGCCCTCGCGAAACTGTTGCCCATTCAGCGCGGCGATTTCGAGGGGATCTTCGAGGTGATGGATGGTCTGCCCGTCACGATCCGGCTGCTCGATCCCCCGCTGCACGAGTTCCTGCCGCATACGCACGGTGAAATCGCTGCGCTCGCCAAGCACGCGAAGGTGCCCGCGGCGCAGCTCGAGCGCCTGATCCATTCGCTCGTCGAGGCGAATCCGATGCTGGGCCACCGCGGCTGTCGCCTGGGGATCACCTATCCGGAAATCACCGAGATGCAGGCGCGTGCGATCTTCGAAGCCGCCGGCCACGTGGCGGGCAAGGGGAAGAAGGTCACCGTCGAGATCATGGTGCCGCTGGTGGCCGATGTGCGCGAGCTCATCAATCAAACGCAGCTCATTCGCAAGGTCGCGCAGGAGGTGTTCCATCGGGAAGGCCGAGCCGTCCCCTACCTCATTGGCACGATGATCGAGCTGCCCCGCGCGGCGGTGACGGCCGACGAGATCGCAAACGAAGCGGAGTTCTTTTCCTTTGGGACGAACGACCTCACCCAAACGACGTTCGGCCTATCGCGCGACGATGCGGGGCGGTTCCTGCCGTTTTACGTAGAGCACGGGCTCTTGTCCGAAGATCCGTTCCAGGTCCTCGATCAGGTCGGCGTGGGCAAGCTCATCGAGATGGCCGTGAAGCTCGGCAGAAGCACGAGGCGAGATCTCAAGGTCGGGATTTGCGGCGAGCACGGTGGCGAGCCGAGCTCGGTGAAGTTCTGCCATCGGATGGGGATGAACTACGTGTCCTGCTCACCCTTCCGAGTGCCGATCGCCCGCCTTGCCGCGGCCCAGGCGGCCCTCGAGGAGGCGGGCGTCGTCAGTCGAACGAAGGCGACGGTCTAGCCAACATCGCGATGAGATTTGTGGGGTTGAAACGACCAGAGGATTCCCCTTAGCTTTCTGTCGCTTATGCGGCGCCGTCTCACCCTTCCAGTCACCCTGTGCTTCGCCCTCTCGTGCTCAGACGGTAGCGGGCCGGGATCGAACAGCATCAGTTTTAGCGCCGGAAATGCACAGACCGATACCGTCTTCGCCGAGCTATCGCAGGCATTAAACGTCAGGGTGCGAGGGGCGCCTCGCGGCACGGTTGTCCGCTTCGAGGCACTACCGGTCGATTCGTTGAACTCGGCCGCCGGTGTCTACGTCGGGTCGCTGACCTCTCCATTCTATGGGACTTTCCTGGCCGATTCCACGGACGCTTCAGGTGAGGCGCACGCGCTCATAAAGCTCGGCGTCATCGCAGGCACGGGCCGCCTGAAAGTTGCCGTGCCGACGCTTAACCTCGAGGCCACCGCAACATTTACGATCCTCCCAGGTCATGCCTTCCGCGTTCTGGCATTTCCCAAGGACACGGCTCTGTTTGCGTCTCGAATGTTCCAGGCCCGAGGTGCCGTCACAGATCGGTTCGGCAATCCACGTACTGACCCAGTTACATACACGGGATTGAATGGCAAC
>WNFC01001294.1_pt1 | contig 26837 bp, 21 predicted proteins | sample 5400541 | NCBI WGS metagenome assembly WNFC01 (sample SAMN13153342, study PRJNA577476) | soil metagenome | isolation source: 120 cm saprolite under Douglas fir tree site 2 hole 2 replicate 1 | place: USA:California | collected 2015-04-18 | reverse complement strand
GTGGTCGGTTACCAATTGCGACACCGCATCAATTACGTCCTCCACGTCCTGCTCCTGCATGCGGGGACAACATGGTAAAGAAATGATTCTCTGGTATTCGGAATAGGCGACGGGAAAGTCTTCCGGCGAATATCCATATGTTTCACGGTAATAAGAGTGCAGATGGATGGGAATGAAGTGGACGGAAGTTCCGATGTTGCGGGTCAGCAACTCGGAGATGAACTGATTGCGTGAGATGGCCAGCTGGTCAGGATTAAGACGGAGCACATAGAGATGCCAGGCATGGCCGGCCCATTCATGTACGGTTGGCGTTTCGAGTTCCCCAAACTCGCGAAATGCCTGGTTGTACCGGGCGGCAATCTCCCGGCGTCGGCGGTGAAAAGTCTCTAACTTTCTGAGCTGATGAAGGCCCAAGGCGGCCTGGATATCTGTCATGTTGTATTTGAAGCCCGGGCGGGTAACGTCATAATGCCAGGTCCCCTCGCGGCCATAACGTTGCCAGGCGTCGCGGCTCATGCCATGCAGGCTCCAGATGCGAGCCTCTTCCAGCAGGCTTGGCTTTCCGGTAAGCATTCCTCCTTCCGCCGTGGTCATGTTTTTCGTGGCGTAAAAGGAGAAGCAGGTCAACATGGGGACTGCGGCATCGCCGCCGAGAGATCCTATTTTCTGGCTCTTATAAGCAGCCGGCAGGGCATGAGCTGCGTCTTCAATGATGGCGCATTCATACTCGGACGCAATTTCGAGCAAGGCGTCCATATCGCAGGGATGTCCGTACAGGTGGACGGGAATGATGGCCTTGACGCGAAGACCATTTTCCCCACTCTTGGTTCTAAGGCGCGCCAGCGTTTCGCGGACCCGGTTCAGATCAAGGTTGAGTGTTCCGGGTTCTACATCCACCAGGATCGGCCGAGCCCCGACCTGTTCGATGACGTGAACCGTAGAGCAGAAGGTCATGGGCGTCGTGATCACAGCATCGCCGGGACCAATGCCCAGCGTGGCCAATGCCACATGCAGGGCGGCGGTACAGGAACTCACCGCCAAAGCCGCGGGGGCGTTCACGGCGCCGGCAAACTCCTGCTCAAAACGTTTTACTTTTGGACCTGTGGTGATCCAGTCGGACCGGAGGGTATCGACGACTTCCGCAATTTCTTCTTCGCCGATACATGGCGGAGAAAACGGTAGGAAGGTTTTTCGCATTCTGGAATCCTTAATTAGGTCTTTCCGGCCACCACTAGAAACCGCGGGCCAAGAAACACGCTGCCGGCCGACAGCTTCCAAAGCAGTCGCGAAAAGAGGCCGTAGGTTCTCCACAGGAATTCTCGAATCCGTCCTTCTTGCTGGTTCGCGGGCAGGGGACGAATGGTCTGCACAGAAAACCCGCATTGCTCAAGGAGCCGCGACACCGATTTTGGAGTGTAGTAAAAAAGGTGATCGCTGCTTTGCAGCAGGGAGATACGACTTCCATTAAGCAGCTTGCTCATGATCGCGGTGCGCTGCCAGACGCGAGTGTTTGCCCAGGGAAGCTCGAGCGCCAGAAAACCGTCCGGCTTGAGAATGCGGCGGAGTTCCGGCAGCTCGGCCGCGGGGTTGGGAAAGTAATAGAAAGCGTCGAGAACGGTAATGACATCGAAGGACTGGCCCTTGAACTTCGCACTTCGAGTATTTCCGACGTGGACCTGGACGCCACAGCGTGTGGCTTCCTGCGCCGCCGAGGGTGAAAGTTCGACGCCCCAAGCATCCCACTTGGACTGCTTCGCAAAATTCGCGAGGAAGAATCCAGTAGCGCAACCCACGTCAAGAATGGTTCCTCCGTCTTTACGGGATCGGATGTAGTTCACGACTTGAGACAGGACAGGCTGTCGATTGACTTCAAAGTGGGTATCAAAGTCATCGATCCCGACCAGACCTCCACTCTGAAAGTGATTGCTCAGCGCGTCCGGGGACGGCTGCGGCATCACGAAGAGAACTCCGCAGCGAAGGCATTTCTGCAGGCGTTTCCGATCATGCTTCAATTTCGTCTTCAATGCCGTGCTGCCGCAAAGAAAGCAAGTGGGAGTTGCGACAACTGCAAAGTGCGGATTCGTTGCTACGGAAATCATGCCAGGCTCGTTAAGCTTGTCGTGGAAAGTGCATACGGGTGGCTTGGGTACCTCGATCAGTTGAAGAACGCCACAAAGTAATCCTGCCCCGCGCCTGCGATTTTCGTGATCTCATGGCGGGCAAAGCCAGCGCTGAGGGCGAGACGATCGATGTGGGAGCACCGGTAAAAATAAACCGGACAGCGCTTGGCCAAATAGCGGACTTTCCGGATGGGTGTCCGATACCACGAAACGGATGGGAAGCTGGCAATCACCGAGTGCCTGGCGAATCCCCGCATTCGCTGGAGCACCGGAAGGGGATCCTGGACGTAATCGAAGAAGCCCATTGCCAACACCGCGTCGAACGTGCCGGATGCCTGAAACGCCGCGAAATCCTGCTGAACAAACTCAAGAGATGCCTGCATCTCTGACCGATTCCTGGTGTTTTCCCGGGCCAGCTGTATCATCCCCGGACTCACGTCAAGCGCAACTATTTTTCGCACTCCGATGCCGGCCAGGCCAACCTCATACCGTCCCGAACCGCAGCCAACATCCAGCACGCTTTGCAGCCTGTGGCCCTGAACATGATCGAGGGTCAATCGAAACCGTTCATAGATATCACGGCGAAAAGTTCGGTTGAGCCATTTGACGGCGGAGGCGGCATTCTGCGCGTCATAGAGCGAATCGAACAATTCGGCCGAGCGGGTGAAATACTGTTCGACCCGGGCTGCGTCAGACATAGGCGGTTTTCCTCTCCGAAGTCATTTCTGTCATGTAGCCCATTTGGCGCAAAGCGAAGAGGGCTGGCGCGAAGCGGAATTTCTTCAGCAAACGGGCCAGGCGCCCGTTCAGAGCGCCGCAGTGGAAGTAATGGCGGAAGTGCCGGAGGTTCGATAGTCCTGTGATTCGTTCAATCGCCGGGCCAATTTCGTAGGGGTGAATATAGAACATGCAAGGCTTCCTCTGATGATTGAGACGGGAAAAGCAAAACTCGGTGAAGGCGGGCGGGTAGAGGCGGAAATAGCCGCCTCCGCCAAAGGGCAAACGCCGGTTCAAAATCGGAATCGTTGCCAAAGGCCATTCGATTAATCCGTTCGCCAGTCGATGAACCTGCGAGGAGGCTCCCGCGATTCCATAGACGTCGTGTCCTGCGAAGGGATAGATGCTCGAGTCATAGAAGAAGCCTGCCTTCCGCAGCGCGTCCAGCGCCCATGCGGACTCCCGGGTGATCGAGAAATCAGGGGCTCGAAAACCGCAGACTTGCTGGCCAGAGACATCCTCGAGAAGCCCCTTGGCCTCGCGTAATTGTTCCGCGAAAACCTCCGGCTTCAGGCCATAGAGCCGAAAGTGCTCCAAACTGTGGCACGCGATCTCATGCTTTTCCTGCGCCACCCGCCGCACGACCTGCGGGAGGTCGCGAGCAATCCTGCCCAGAAAGAAGAATGTTGCCTTTACGTTGTGCTCCGCCAGCAAGCTCAGAATGAAGTCCATATTGGTTTCGATTTCACGGTTCTGACGCCCGCGGTCGAGGTGTTTGGAATGGATGGGAAAAGACTCCAGGTTGGATTCGGAAAAGCTTTCCACATCGACGGAAAAGCAATTCACCACTCCCTGCGAATCGGAACTCAGGCTATTTCTGACGGACAAGAAGATCACCTCAACGAAACGATTGGTTTCAATAGGACACGATTTTTTGATTGCGAACCACTTTAGCGATTCCCAGAAGAAACCCGAGGTTGGCCAGGCAAAACGAGAACGCGTGGCCAAAAAGTCCTGCTGGGCGCCGCCGGCTCATGCGCTGCCAACCAATAATCGCGCAGCCATAAAATATGACCTGAGCGATGCAGAGCCCGATAGCCTCGTGGCGCAGCGCCAGCGCAGAATTAACGATGAAGATAAGCAGCAGAAGCAACGGAGTGAGCCAGCGCAGCAGCTTGTGAGAAATCAAGCCGAGGGCGGTGACGGGAAAGCGAAAGGGATTCAGCAACGCGGGACGGCTGAGGGTGCCGGCCCAGTTACGCGCGGTCATGCGAACGCGGCTGCGCAGTTCCTCCGCCACCGAATGCGGAGAGAGATCGAACACCACGGCCTTGGGATCATTGAGCACACGATAGCCTTTGAGCCGGACATCGAGCGGAAGGATGCAATCATCGCCGTAACGCAGGGGGATCTGGGAGTACAGTTCGCGCCGAATCATCATGGCGGCGCCGCCTCCGGTGGCGAGAATGCCGATGTCCGATTCCGCCTGACGAAGAAAGTACTCATAGCGCCAATACAGGCCCTGTCCCTTGGAAACGGCGTCCGCGCCGGTGGTGAACTGTACCGTCGCCGAGACCAGGCCGACTCGAGGATCGGCGAAATTGCCGGCCAGCAATCCAAGCACGTCGACAGGGACGCGCGTCTGGGCGTCGGTAAGAAACAACATCTCGCCGCGGGCTTCGTTTGCCGCCAGATTTTGGACTCCACTTTTGCCGGCTCTGCCTTGACTCCTCAATATCCGGATGCGCGGGTCGGAGGCGGAAAACTCGCCTACGATCTGATCGGTGCGGTCGGTTGAGCCGTCCGACGCCACAATAATTTCGAGGCAGTCGGCCGGATAATGCAGGCTCAGGCAATTGCTCAATTTGGCGCCGATGCTGGCTTCTTCATTGTGGGCGGCAATAATGATCGAGACGATAGGCGTGCCCTGGTCTCGAATGGAGGTTCGCGCCAGGGCCTTGGCCAGTAAACCAATGAATGCGGGATAGCCGATCCAGATGTAAGCGAACAGGAACAAGAAGGCGAATAGGAGAACTCGGTCAATACTCATAGATTATTGCCTTAAATGAAGGAGGGGCGACAACAACCCGCTCCTGTCGCTCCGTCGCACAGATCAGCATCAGTTAGTTCGCCCCGTCGTTAGGACGGCAGGTGGTGTCTGCACGGGAGGATCCTGCGGGGAAGAAGTCCAGCGCCAACCGAGGCGGATGACCGTTGCGATATCTGACCGGTTCTTGCGATAGATGGAGCGGGTCGAGAAAATACCAGCCAGGAGGGCTGCCACCCAGCGGCAGCAGAAGGCCAACAAGACCAACCCGCGGACGATGAGCACTGTACTTGGTGAGCGGTGCTTCTTATAAAAGTAGAAGAGACTATCATAAGCCTGCGCGCTATATTGACGCATGCGTCCGCCAGAGCTCTTGCCAACCAGGTGGATGATTCCCACGGTGGGCAGGTAGTGAAGCTTCCAGCCCGCTTTGCGAAAACGGAGCGAATAGTCCAGGTCCTCCAAGTACATAAAGAACCGCTCGTCCAACAATCCCACCTCATCGATGGCGTCGCGACGAAGCATCAGGCACGCGGCCGAGAGGAGGTCGACTTCCAGCGGCGATTCGTCAGTCCCATAGGGTTCCAGGCACGCTCGCAGCGTACGGCCGAGAGCAAATCCCAGATATCGACGCAAAAAACGGCGGGTTGCGTCACCCTGCACTAGCCGCGCTACTCCTGAAAGCCGAACGATTACGCGCGCGATTCCCAGACTCGCCTCTCCGCCTGAGGAAATCTGAATGCGGCCGTCGGCACACACTAACCGGCAGCCGGCCGCTCCGCAGTCTGGATTTTGGTCCATGAAGTCGGCCATTGCCGTGAGGGCTCCGGGAAGAACTAAGGTGTCGCTGTTGAGGAGCAAAACATATTTTCCCTGGGCTTCTTTGATGCCCTGGTTGTTCGCTGCCGAGAATCCACGATTCTCAGAGTTTTGAATCAGACGGACTCGAGGAAATTCCGCGCTCACCATCTCCGCGCTCCCATCGCTCGAGTGATTGTCGACGATGATAATTTCCATGCCCGTGGTGCCGTGCTGTTCGAGAGAGTGTAAGCAATCTCGCAGCAACTCACGCGTGCAATAGTTCACGATGACCACCGCAACGGAACTCGGCATAGACTGGCTGTTGGCCATTACCTCAATTGCCACATGGGCAAGGACCTGGATACTTTCTCTTGCGCCCGCCGATCGGCAAGGTGGGTCATCGAGAGGAGACAGCCAGAGGTTTCGAAGCCAGCCGGACTTCCTCCTCGCCAGCAACTCGGTTGCGAGGGGAATCGGCGCGCGAGTTTTCGTCGCCGCGGGTGGTGGAGTTCTCTGACCCGGCGATCAGTACCAGTTCCTCGCCAGCCTGATCATTGTTTGGAATTCTTCGAGAGACTTCCTCGCGCAGCAGCAGACTCATTCCCTCGATTCTGCGTCTCCACATAAAATCCTGATCGCGATTGAAACTTCCCTTTTGTCTGATGGTATCGCTGGCCGCCCAGACCCATGCTGCCGTACGAGTGGAGGTTCGCAGTAGTTCGACCCGCAGGCCAGCCTGTTCACAGCAATTGCGCAGAGTGGCGGGCGAAAAAAGATAAAAGTGCCGGGGCGGATCAAGATGAACCCACGAATCCCGGAAATCACGATGGCCGTGGCCGGCAAGATTGGGAGTAACAACAATGACTTTGCCGCCCGGCCTCAGAATGCGCCGGCATTCGCGAAGCAGGCCGATCGGATCCGCAGCGTGTTCAATTACGTGACTGAGCGTCACCGCGTCGACGGACTGATCGGCTAGTTGCGCCTTGGGCAAAGTGTCCGCGATGACGCGGATGGAATGAGCCTGCTCAGCGAACTTTGCCGCTAAGGGATCGGGCTCAATCCCCGCAACCTCCCAGCCCGCGTCCCGCATGATGGAAAGGAATCCGCCGTCGCCACATGCGATATCAAGGAGCCTCCCTTTTCTTGCCCCATTCAGGCACATCGTAGCCAAAACCGCGCGCTCCTTCCAACCTGGAACCCAGCTCAATGCGGTTCCCGCCAGTCTCCAAGACCGCCGCGAACGGCACCCCGATAGCCGGGGACGGTGGCGAATAGTCCCCGCTTAAGATTCTCCCGCAACGACGCGAACGGCCGTCTCCGGCCATGCGTGTAATAAGTGCGATAGGTTTTACCCACGTCCCTGGGAAGCGGCCACGGATTCAACCACACCAAGGCGCAGCCGGGGCACTCGAGATGTCCCCATTGACCGGGGGCGCCAAAAAGGCGGTCGGACAATCCGGCATACAGTTTGCCTGCCGGGAATGCCGCACTGCAGGCAGAGCGGAACCTGCTCGGTGGCGATTTCATCGTGTCTGGTCACCTGGTCTTCGACGGATACAGCGCGTACCACGGCGGTTGAAGAAGTCAAGATTTGCTCACTCCGAGACTCGGTCTCCGCGGCCACAGTGAATAGGCGGACATTTTCATGAAGAAGTGCAGGGCGGCTTCGCCAATATTCACGAAGCCTTGGTCTGCCGAAAGAGACGCTTTGTTGCAAAGGTCGCATTTCTAGAGCGCACCTGCTGCGCCGCCTACCAGTGTGCTAGCGAGGAACCCACTCCAGGATTCGGCAGCTTGAAGGTCAAGGCCATGACACATGCCGCCAATCCCGCTGTGGGATGGTTCAGGATGGTAGGCGAGGTCAACGAAAGAATGACCTGCCCAGCAACACCCGCCATCAATCCAGCGGTTAGGGCCCGGGCCATGCCATTGGACATTCTGGCGCGAGCCCGCAATCCCTCCTTAAAATAAGAGCACAATATCCAACCGAAGGTAAGCAGACCAATCAGGCCCATGCGGAATCCGACCAGCAAGTAGAGGTTATGCATGTAGTGAAAGTCGATCGTTCCCAGATCCTCGGCTTTTACAAAAGTAATGGCCTCGATCCAATACATGCCCCCGAGACCCTTGCCCAACAAAGGAGAGGAGAGAATCTGGGGCGCGATGGTGGTCAACTCTACGAACCGTCGAGTCTGAACCGCGACGTTCCCCTCCAGTCCTTCGTCCACCTGGGTCACGCCGTAGGCGACCCGTTCTTCGATGGCGTCTAGAAGGTTGCTGCTCCCGGCTCCTCGTCCTGTCTTCCACAAAGTGGCCGCAATGACCAGGCACACAGTAATAATCGCAATGGTCTTCAGCAGGCCCCGGCGTTCGTCCCTTTTCAGCAACCCAACGCCGACCGCCATTGCACCCAGCGCCGCAAGCCAGATGCCGCGGGTGAAGCTCAGCAGCAAATTGGCGACCGTGGGAACCAGCAAGACCCAGATCCAGAAGCGCTGCCGGGACGACTTGAGAACAGGGTAGAGACTCAACAGCACCAGAAGCACGAAGATGGCATTGAGATTGATCGTGCGGGGAAGCGCCTGGCTGGCTCCGATGCTCTCCAACATGGGAAGGCTTTGGCTGGAGTCAGGGCCGATTGCGCAACCCAACTGCCATACCGCGGTAAACAGGGTGGAGGCAAAAGAACAGATCAAAAGACGCCGCAAGGTCTTCTCGTCCACCACTAGACGGGCCACCAAGATGAATACAAGAGCGAACTCTTCAATCTGGAACAGATCTCCCACGACGTATTCCGCCGGGTTTCCCGATCGGAGCCCCCACAGGGCACTCACCACCCCGTAGACGGCAAGCAACCAGACTTTCCCCAGCAACGGATTGGCGACGGTTTCTCTCGGACGAGAGATGGAGATAAAGGACGCCAAAATTGTCCAAGTTATGAGCCCAGTGGTGACATAGGCCGAGGGGCGGTTGTCGAGGATTGCGGGCAGCGGACTCTCCAGGAAAATCACGGTCAGGATCAAAGGAACGCTTGCGGGAAGCATCCACGCAGCCAGCAGCCCCAGAGGGAGGAGCCCTGCCACGACCAGCAAAGACTCGCCTCCGCTCCCGTCCCGGCCGGAGAGTGAAGCCGCCCAGAGCGTCATGGGAACCGCCGCCGTTGCGATCGCCAGCGCAGTGCCCATGCCTTTGCGGTTAATGTCAGCCGCCGGCTGGGCGGTAAATGAGTTGTGCGCGATCATTTTGCGGGATCTCCTGCTCACCGGGCCTTCGCCAGAGCGGAGCGAAACACTGCGGCGGTGGAAATCACGATTTGTTTGTCGCGCGGATCGAGCACATAGCCCCACGCGGCCAGCCCGAAGGCCAGTACCAGAATCGCCGAGAACCACCCCCGCATCCACTCCGAATGCGCGGCCAGGCCCAGCCCCGCCAGCAAGAGTCCGAACCCGGAAACCACTGCGGCTGATTTTTGCAAACCGTTTCTGACGAAACCCTGCCAGGAAACTACCTTGAGCCAAAATACCGCAATGAATAGCAGCAAAGCATCGGCCGAAACCCGCAATGTCCACGCCAGCGCGGCCCCGGCAATTCCCATGTGCTTCAAAAGAAACCAAAGCAGGCCGCCGTACAAGGGCAGCTCGAGCACATGAAACTTAGCCACTAAATCAGGCCTGCCTAATCCTTGCAGAAGGCTGAATAAAATCTGCGCCAGCGAGTTGATCAGCACTCCCGCGGCCAGGATCTGCAATACAAGAGTGCCCTGGACGGCGTAGTCCGCACCCAGCCAGAATCCCAGAATCTGGCGGGCAAAAGCGATCACCAATAGAAGGGGCGGCCCCAGCATTAAGAGAATCGATTTCAGGGAGCGCGCACAGAGCTCTTCGTTGCGGTTCGACGATCCTGTCGCCTGCAGACTGCTGAACGCCGGAAAGATGGTTGTGGCCAGACTGGCCGGCAAAACCCAGGCTCGCGTAACCACTTCATAGGGAGCGGCATAGTATCCAACGGCGGCCACTGATACTAATGTGCCAATGAAAAAACGATCCATGTAAACCAGCAGCGGACTTACCAGATTCGACACCGTCACCCAGCCGCCATAAACCAGCAGCGGGCGCAGCAACTGCCGGTCCAAGTGAAAGCGTCTCCGCAGCCCGGGAAAAAATCTCAGGCAAGCCGCCGCGTAGGCGACCATGGCCCCCAGGCGCGCCAGCGCCAAAAAGAAGACGATGCCCGGCAATCCCAGACCTAACGGCAAAGCCAGCGCCGGCAAAAGATAAATGCAGACGGTGGCGGGAATTTTTACGTAGTTCACTACATGGAAATGCTGCGCCGCTTCGAGCACTCCCCGGAATGCGTTACCGGCGATTACCACCGGCAACGCCGCCGTAAGGATAACGAAGCTGGTCTTGGTATCTTGCGCCAGCGCCGGGGGAATTTTGAGTCCACGATCCACCAGTACCGGAATCAGAGAAACCGCCAGCAACGCTCCAGCTGCGCCGAAGCTCACCTGGGTCGACAGCGAAGTCCACACGATGGCGGGGAGTTTTTCCAGTTCGCCGCTGCCCAAACACTCCGCGACGAACTTGGTGGTGGCTCGCCCCAATCCCAAGTCCAGCAGACCGCAGAAGCCCAGCAGCGTCCAGGCAATGGAAAGGATGCCGAAGCGTTCGGCGCCCAGGCCATGAATTACATAGGGCATCGCCAAGACCGCCACACCGAGCGGCAAGACCTGTCCAGCCAGATTCAGGCCCCAGTTCCGGGTCAGCAGCCGTCCGGTGATTTTGATGGGCTCAGCCACGGTTAAAGCTCAGTTCGTTGGCCGGATTTTTTTCCGCCAGGCCAAGCCGGAGCATACCCTCGGCTTTGGCCAGCAGCCGATTTTTCGGAGTCAAAGTGCTGAGAGTCCTGGCGAGCCGGTGAGTGAAGCGGTTCATCAGCGGAGCAAAATACGGATGAAAGGCCACGCGCTGCCGGACGGGCCTGGCTTGATATCCCATGCGGAACTTGAACTCGTCCACGCTGCGGGGAGCGTCGAGAGATTGCATTCCGTAAAAGATTCCGCGAAGGTTTGATCTCCGAATCAACGTTTGAGTAACCACGAAGCTGAGTGCATTGTTGACATGCTGCGGCAGATAATCGCTATGGCATTGCTGATAGATCATGTAGGCCCAGCTATCCATCTGGAAGGTTACGAGGGTGGCCCCCAGCCGGCCGTTGACTTCAGCTGCCCACACTTCGAAACCGTCGAGATCGGAAGCGGCGGCGTAACGGCGGCACCAGTCTTGTTTCGACTCTCTCACCTGGCGATGTTGCCGGGCCAGAGTGTCGACCCGCAGAGCCCAGCCTTGATCCAGATATCTTTCGAACGAAATCGGCCCTACCGTGCAATTTCTGAGTCCGCGCCGCACATTCTTGCGAGCCCAGGCGCTGAGTGTCTCCAAGTCATAATCGTTTTCGGTGTACACCGCGTGGTAACAGGCATCCCCCCGCTGTCCGTCGTGGGCAGGCATGGAATAGCGCAAGGCGAAGGCATGGTGGCGGAACATCAGTTCACGGAGTTCTTTCGGGCCAGGCTCGATCAGCCAGTGATAGGGAAAAGCCTGGAAGACTCTCATCCCTTCACTGTGCCAATAAGAACTGTCGGTCCGGATAACGTGCTGACCTTGCCTCCGTAACCATTCGGCGTAGATCTCGGGGGTCATACGGGGTGGGATGATTGACAGGGGAGAATAAATCGCGTGATCAAGAATCAGGCTCCGGCCCACATCAACTTCAACGCTTCCATCTCCTGATCGGTGCTGTTCCATTTCACCTTGGGAAGCACGATCTCATTCTTGATGCGGTGTTTGTATTTGAGGATGATCTCAAGCATGCTGCCGACCAGTTCATCGCTCAAGAAATGTGGCTTGAGACCGAGGTCGAGCAGTTTGGTGTGCACCGGGTTGAAATAATGCTGTTCCATTTCGATGCGTGGGTTGGCGATATGGTCGACTTCGGTCGCCAGGCCGAGTTTGCGGGCCTGGCCAGCGACCAACTCAGCCAACTGCAGGACGGTGAAGGTTTCGGTGAACTGATTGAACACACGATATTCTCCGGGCTTGGCAGGATTGAGGATGGCCAGTTCCACGCAGCGCACGGTGTCGCGAATGTTCAGGAAGCCCCGGCTCTGCCCTCCTTTTCCGTAGACGGTGAGCGGGATTCCGGCGGCGGCCTGCACGCAGAAGCGGTTGATGGCGGTCCCGAAAACGTCGTCATAGTGGAAGCTGGTGGCCAGCCGTTCGTCGAGGCTGGTCTCGTCCGTCTCGATGCCATAGACGACGCCCTGGTGCAGGTCGGTAGCGGAAAGCTTCCAGGCGCGGCAGGCAAAACGAATGTTGTGGCTGTCGTGAACTTTTGAAAGATGGTAGAAGGACCCGGGCTGGCAGGGAAAAGGCAGGATGTCCCGCCGTCCCTTGTGCTCAATTTCAATAAAGCCTTCTTCGATGTCAATGTTGGGGGTTCCATACTCGCCCATGGTTCCGAGCTTCACCAGATGGCAGTCGAGCCCGAGTTTTTTCATGGCCCACAGCACATTGAGAGTTCCGCCGACATTGTTCACCTGGGTAAACAGGCAGCGGTTGTGGTCAATCATGGAATAAGGCGCGGAAGGATGCTCGCCATAGTGCACAATGGCGTCAGGACAAAAAGACTTGAGCACTCCTTGCACCACCCCGTAGTTCCGCAAGTCGCCGACAAACAGCTCGAGGGTTCCGCCCGCCACTTCGGCCCAGGCTTGGACGCGATCCTGCAGGGTGCGGATCGGAATGAGCGGCTCGACATTCAGTTCCAATTCCCAACGCCGCTTGGCGAAGTTATCGAGCACCGCGACTTGATGTCCGCGGCGCGATAGATACATTGCCGTGGCCCAGCCCAGGTAACCATCACCACCTAGAACAATCACTTTCATAGACACTCCTGCGTTGAGATTCTTCGATCGTGAGCAAAAAACGAAACTAGGAATTACGAGAAGAACTGCGGCGCCGATCCATTTGCGACCAGATCCAGTGGGTCATGGCATGCATCCGTGAACCGTTGGGCGGCGGGATCCATGGCATATGTGCATTTACTCCCGTGAGCACTTCCCGGGCAAAGATCTTCCCCGGGCTTGAGGGGTCAATTTGCTTCCACCGAGCGCCGCCGAGTGTGACCAGAGCCGCTCCCAGCAGCGACAGAGAAGCGCAAAGCGACACGATTTGCAGGCGCGGCGGGAATGATTCTCTTTGCGGAACCCTGGCCCGGTCGAGAACTTTTACGCTGGGCGTCTCTTTCGCTTCTTCGACCCGCGCCATTTCGTATTCCTGCGTCAAGGTCTCATAGACTGCTTCTTTAATCTTGGCCCGGCGATAGAGATCAGAGTAAGTGACTCCCAGCAGGGGAAGTTCCCGGATGGAAGGGTAAAGTGAGCTTGCCGCCTCCATATCCTTGTTCTTCGTATTCCCGCCGCGCATGGTTTCCAATTGCCGGCGAAGCTCCGCAATGCGGGCCTGCACGGACTGCACCCGTATATTTTGCCGGGTATAGATTTGTTCGAGTCCCTTCAGTTCCGACTCCGCCGCGATTAACTGCCCCATAAGAATCGCACCTGCGTCCACCAGGCTTTTGCCTTGTTCCTTGATGTCAATCGCAGCATTGGTGCTCTCAAACTGACTAAGATTCTTGGCCGCCTGATCCAGTTCTTCTTTGACGGATTGCAATCTTTCTTCCAGAAAGAGCCGCTCGCGATGTGCGGCCGACGTCGAAAGCTCCGCCACCAGGCGGTCTAACTCCTCCACATAGGCTTGAGCCATCGCGGCAGCGCGCTTGGGGTCTCGGTCAGCGACGTTAATGGTTATGATTCCGCTCTTGCGATCTTCGGAAATCGAAGTGTTCTCCTCAAGCCGCCGGCTCGCATCTTCTTCCAGGCGGACCCGATAGATTTTCTGGAGGCCGAATCTTTCGACCATCCGATCTTCGAGGGTGGCACTGGTCAGAATCCCGATGAATAGGGAGCCGGAGCTCTTCAGTCCGAGAGCGTCTCCGGCAACCCCGGCCCAAGAGCCGGTCTTGGCTGTGAGGGCGGCCATTGCCAATCCACTCGACCGGTTCTCTGGAGGCATCAGCCGGGTTCTGGACTCAAATCGGTCGGGTAACAGAAAAGCTGCGAGGGTACCGAGCAGCACCCCGAACAAACAGGCACGGCTTAGTAACCGTCGTCGGTCCCACAACAAGCGCAGATAAGGAATCGCCCTTTCTCGCAAGAGATACGACTCTGGCGCCGCTGCCGTGGGTTCGATAAACACTGGTTGCGGCACTGGCCGAAGTTGTGACTCGGTGTAAATCTGGGTCAAGCGACAATTCTCCGTAGGTATATAAGCCCGCGCAGACTTACTTTCTTATCCGCTTGGGCCAAAACGTCAGTTGAAAGGATGCGGTGAGGTTCGATTGCGCAGCCGGAAGGAGCAGCGGAAAATGCCAGCTTTCATATTGCACGGAAGCAGAAAAGCTGACGCTGCCGGCTAGCACGGCGTTGGCGCGCAGGGCGACATCCTGAAGCCGGCCTCCGTTCAAGAATGCCCGGTCCACACTGTTCTCGCGATATGCCAGTTGTAGATCGCTTCGTGGCGAGAAGTGATACGTAATCCAGGCTTGCTCGCCCCTGCCTCTTCGTCCCACCCAGCTACCTATTAGGTTGCCGTCATTGGTGTATCCAGAGCGGTAGCGGGTGTCCCAATAAAATGCTCCCGGGCCGTTACTCACGGGCACGTTCAAGTCGGTGGTCACACCTTCCAGGCGCACATCGAGGTCGCGTAACTTGGGAATTCTGGGAAAGTAGAGGCCGGGATTGATTGCGGGCCGAGTCGAACCGATAGGCGAGTACTCGTCGATGACCATGAAGTCGGCATAGACTTGCATCCAATTCCGCAGCCCCGGAACCCGGTAGCTGACGTCGCATTCGGAAAGCCGCTTCGCGGGATTTCTCGCGATACCGGCGCGATGCGAATAAAACGTTCGCAAGAAGTTGCCCCAGGTGAAGGGATTGCCGGTGCCTCCGAACTGGGCTGTGAACCCCATGCCAAACTCCAGATTGGCGGTTGGGTGGAAGCTGAATTTTGTGCCGTGAACAAAAGGCTGCGAGGATAGATGTGGACCGAACAGTTGAGGCGAGTACTCCCAGGATTGACCCGATAATCTCCCCAGAAAAAATTCCGATCGAACCGGTCCCAGCAGTCGCGAGAGCAAGGGAACCTCATACGGCGACACTGAATCAATCCGCAACATGGTCATCGGCGCAGCATTACTACTGAACAAGAAAGGTCCAGAGTCGCCAGGCCCCAGCCACAAGCTTTCCCGCCCGAACGAAAGTTGGATACCGTTGAAAGTCAGCGAAACGGTGGCCGCGAGCAGCTGAAATCGATTGATCTCGGGGCTTGCGTTCTCGAGCGGCAGGGTGCGGTCTGCCGCAGCCGTCGCCTGCAAGACCGGCAACGGATCGGACGCTATCGCGGGCGCGTGCTGGTATTCTCCCTGCAGCGAGAATGACAACGGTCCCGCCTGTGCATGCGCCGTAACTCCGGAAATGGCGTTGAACCCTTCCGCGTATGGCCGTCCCTGATCGTTGATGAGGGTTTGTCCAAAGTGGTATCCGTCGCGAAGCGGGATGCCGCTGATCGAAGTGGTGCGCAGATAGATCGAATCGAGGCTGGCGACCGTATTGTGCTCTCCCTCGAGACGCCGCGCCTCGTCCAGAAATTCCTTGGCTAATGCAGAGAGTGTCTTGTCGCTATCCCCGCCTCCGAAGTTGCTCCTGTGCTCTTCGGCCTCCTGCCACAATCGAGCGCATTCCAGCCGGGTCCAGGGACGGATGCCAAGGTAAGCGTCGGTGATGTAGCCCAGCGCGATCAGGCGCTCGAAGGCGGCATAGACCCAGCTGTCGATGGGAACGTAGGGCGAACCCATATTCCTCGGACTGTGCGAGGTCTCAGCCGGAACGTCATCGTCAATGGGGTTGCCCCAGGGGGCGCCGCCCAAATCCGAATCATGATGCGCTCTATAGGCCTGGCGGCCAAAATACCATCCCAGGGCGCTGCCAATGAGAACATCGGAAGCAAAGTGCTGTTTTCCCGTGACGCGAGTAAGGGTAACGGCAGAAGCCAGGCCGTAGGCGAGTGTCTGACTCAGAGCGCCAGGGTATTCATGGGCCCACACGCTGGCAACCGACCAGGCGACCGCGGCGTGCTCTGAGGGAAACGAACTGCCGCCGCCAAAGAACGTTCCGTTTTGTGTGGCCTCATAGGGGCGTTGCCGCTGGAATGTTGTCTTGAAAAAATAAGAGATTGCTGTGCCATTGATCGCTGCTTCGGCGCTGAGCAGCCCGGTTTCCGCTAGATGATCATTGCCTTGCCTCCGGCCCAGCAGGAAGGAACTGGCTCCCAAACCCACCAGCGAGTAGACTGCATAGTTGGAGACCGTCTGGCTGCGGTCCACGAGGCGGGAAGGAACCTGTTTCTCGATCCAATTGTCGCTGGCCACGACAGCAGCCATCATGCCCGCTGCCGGAGCAACCCACTTCAGATCTTTCGAATGGAGCCGGCGGGGAATCATCCAGAACTGCCTCTGATCATCCACCAGGTGTTTGGCAAAGGGCGACAGCAGGCGATTTTCCGGATCTTCGCCCGGCGATAACTGGTAAGCGAACCCTTCGTTGCCAGATAAACCATTGCCAGGAGAAGCGCTCGGATCATCCTTCCGGCCGGCAGCTGGAATACTCTCCGAAATCGCGTTTGGCATGCTCTTCACTTGGGCGTGAGCAAATAAATTCAAGAGAACCGTCACCGCTAACAAGCTTGATCGGGCAGGTGTGCGCCACATGGCAGATCGTGCGCTCAGAAACTTCGGGCAACCTGAATGGCAATACCTACCGCGGAGGCGAGTTGAGCCGTCTCTAGCGTGGTTTTCCACTTCGTCGTGCCATTGAACGCTTTTTCGGGAACCATCACCAAGTCGCCAGGCTGGAGCGTAGAGTGGGTTACCCCCCCGCTAAGCATGCCGCCGGAGCCGCCCACCACCGAACCGTCGGCGCGGATCACGAAAACTGCCTTCTTGTTGGCCATATTCGTGGGGCCTCCGGCTTGTTGCAGATACCAGCCAGCGTTTTTCCCCGGTTTATACGCCACGGCCGTCGGGTTGTAGACGGAACCATCGACCATAATGAAAGTCGGTTTTTTCGGAATGTAAATCACATCTCCCGCGCGTATCGGAATATCGGCTGACGTGTTGGCCCAGCGCGGAATGTCTTTGGTGATCCGGATGGTCAAGCGTCCGCTGGGAGGTGAGCTTTGCAGATTCTGCAGCGCCGAATGCCATTGGTCGACCGCAGCCTCTTTCGCGATCTTCTGGGCCGGATCCGATTCTGGGATCAGCGCCAGATTGCTGCCGTCAATCTGCACCTGATGCAATAAATGTTCCCGGTTTGCCTGCTCCAGCTCTCGTACCTGCACACGCTCGAAAATCACGCCATGGGGATATGCGTCGGAGCGAAAGCCGCCCGCCCGGTTCAAGATCGAGCTCAAACGTTCCCCTTCCTGAATCCCGTACGTACCCGGATGCAACACCTCGCCCTTGACCGTAATGGTCGCGCCCATGTCATTCCATCCCGCCAATTCGCGCACCGTAAGCACATCCCCGTCGCGCAACCGCATATCCGTATCCGGATCGCCCGCCAAGGCACGGGCTAAGCCGATTATGGAATGCTCTCCCACTACATTGGAGCCATGCTGGATTTCGTAACGGGTCAGATCAGCAGCCTCTGTGTAGGCGCCACGCCTAAGACCGCCGGCAACGCGAACCAGACCCGCCGCAGTCATGTTTTCGGCCAGAGGATACTTGCCCGGTTGGGCTACTTGTCCCTCAATCCTGACGCTTGCGGGATCGGCTTTCGCGAGGTTCTTGTGGATGAACACGCGATCCATGGGCTCCAGCGCGACGTTCTCGTTGGCATCTCCACTAATAGCCTTCGCCAGATCGACGCTGATCACGTGCAGCTTGCCATCCGGGGTTTTGCGGAACAGTTGCGCGTCGGAAAGCAGGGCTTCGGGCGTCGTGCCCCCGGCGAGATAGACGGCGTCCCGCAAATAGGTCTTGCCATTGGTAATGTGATCGCCCGGGTGATGGACCTCTCCACTCACCGTGATGAGTGGCGGTTCTTCAAAATCGAAGCGGCTGAAGATGCGCACCGTGTCGAATGGCTTGAGCACAATGTTCTCGTCCCCGCCATTCATGGCTGAGGCAAGATTGAATGCCAGCACCGCCGGAGAGTAGTCCGGAGCGTTCAAGCGAATAATCTCGGCGTGCTGTGTCGCGGGCTCGGGGAGTAAGTCTTTGTAGGTGTGAATCAGGTCCGTGAGCCGCATGCCCTCGTGGTAGGCGTATTTGCCGGGGTGGAACACGTGGCCATCGAGGAACACCGTCTTTTCACTGTAAGCCAGGATAGGCGAAATGCGAATCTTGTCGCCATCCTGCACGTCGAAGTCCGCCAGCGCCTTATTCACTTGCTCGGCGGTGTTGTCTTCGGGCAAGTCCAGACGCAACATGGTCCGGCTTTCATGGGCTACCACGCGCTCGACTTCGATGTGACGCAAGGTTCCAGTAGTCAGCACTCCGCCGGCGAGATCCAGTACTTCCGCCAGATGGATTTCCCCCTTCAATTCATAAATCGCCGGACGACGCACCGTGCCTTCCACCGTCACCTCGGGACCGAGAGGCGGAACCTGAATGGTATCCCCAGTCTCCAGCCTCTGGCATCCGTCGCGCACGCCCTGCAGAAGCAAGTCGTATACGTCGGTGGTCTCGATCAGGCGATTGCCCCGCAGATGACGCAAGATACGAATCGAGCCCCGAGAGGTAGGGCCCCCGGCCAGATAAAGAGCGTTCAAGGAGGTTGAAAGAGCGCTGACATCGTATGCTCCCGGACGCACCACATCGCCGACGACATAGACGCGCACCGTCCGCAAACGCGCCAGCGATACATCGACTTGGGCGGCCCGGTACTGGGTTCGCAGCCTGGCCTGCACCAGTTGCTGGACCTCTCCCAGGCTCTTTCCCGCGACTTGAACCGCCCCGGAGTCCGGCAGCATCACCAGTCCCTGACGATCGACGGCGCGTTGCAGCCGGCCAGAAACACTTCCCCAAATTTCAATGCTCAAGCCGTCCCCGGGTCCTACGACGTAATCCGGACCGACCGGCATGTCCATGGGCAGTTGGTCATAATTGCCGGTGCCGTTCTGAAACACGTCCAACCCGAACCTCTGCGGAACTTGCGAGCTCTTTGAGACTTGTTTGTATAGATCGTAGAGGGAGGGAATGTCTTGATACGGATTCGGCTGGGTGCGAATTGCGGGATGATCGCGGTCGGATTCGGAAAATCGGCGCTCGGGCTGCCGATCCCGATGCCTTGGCCGTAGACTCGTCGGCGTACTGCTTGACTCCCGCGGAGACGATGTCCCGGTCGAGGAACTCAGCGCCGGCGGAAAAGCGTCCGAGTTGCGAGGTCCGCCTTCCTGACGGATATCCGCTCCGGCATTTTCACTCATACTGGTATGGAGCAGGCTGGGCAATTCGCCGGCGGTGACGCGCGGCAAAGCGTCTGGGTCTGGGGGCGCAACCTCGAAGTTATCGCGAGCCGGAGGCTCGCCCCCGGCCAGACTCTGGGACCGTGAATAATCGGGGGCGAAATCGGGAAGACCCTCGGCGGGATTCGGTTCCGTCGGGGGTGGGATTTCTTCAATCGGCGGCTGGCGAGGCGCTACCCTGTGATGGGTCGACCAATATTGCTGCTCCTGCGAGCCCTCGAACTGCTGCGGCTCTTCTCCTTGTGCATCTTGAGTAGGTGGCAGGTGCTCTGCGCGCCAATCCCGGTTCTGCCGGAGTTCATCCATGTTGGGCTTGGCTCGAATGTACATTCTGGCTTCAATTTCGCGTGTGGCAAGAATGCGGACGTTGTTGTCTTGCTGCAGAAGCGCAAAAAGAGTTTCATCGCTCAGATCGCCTGGATCCAGCAAGCGACCCTGCTCGTAGGCTTTGCGCACCAGGGCTTTTTTGACCTCAAGAAGCAGCCCTGGTTCGCGAACCAAGATCTGCCGAATCGCTGCAGCCGAAAGCGACACCGTCTGTTCCGCCTCCGCGTCAGCGCGGCCCTTGGAATTCGCTGCTCGATGTGCCTGCGCTTGGCTGTAGGCCTCGGTTCCCTGCCACAGACACAGGCCTAACGCAACGGAGATTTGGAGGAGCACTCGTCCACGATGTTCGATCTTCAGCATGGCCATGCCTTTCTCGGCAATCGAAAATGAAGCGCTAGCGGCATGGTTCCACATCGGTCTCGTCGACTTCCACGGCCACGGACCGCATTAGAATTTCGATGGAGACTACGAGCCGAACGCCTTCCTTGCGCCGCAGCAGAATTCCTTCCAGTCCCGCCATGGGTCCTCGGCGCAAACGTACGCGACGGCCGGTCCGCAAGTAGGGATGCGGCTCCATTTGCAGGGTGCCGGAAGCTCGGCGAAAGGGATCAATCTCCCCTGCCGGCAAGGGGGTTGGCTTGCCTTGAGAACTGACGATACTGACGACCCCGGGAATCTCAAGGACTCGCAGGCGGTCCCGCAACGCAAGGTGAACGAAAACGTAGCTGGGAAACAGCGCGAGTACGACTTCTTTGCGGCGGTCCTTCCAGCGCTGCGTTGCCCGGTAAAGCGGGACAAAGCCATGCAAACGGCGCCGCTCCATCTGCTCGGCGACCCGTTTCTCGTGACGGGCGCAGGTGTATACCGCATACCACTTTGACACCGTTGACTCGTCCGGAGGTGCCCCAACGTTTTGCAGGAGTGAAGCAGGGTTATTCACAGTCATGGTCTGGCTACCGTTGCCTACAGCTTCGCCACCTCACTTACAAGGCCGATTCGAACGAGTTCGAAGGCAACCTTGTGTGATTCCTTGCAGTTAGCGGCGGAATTCTTCTCTGCCCGCTCCCCGTTTTCAGATTCTTGTAGCGCCCACTACCGAGGGCGCATCGCGGAGCGCACTCAGGATTCCGGCCTCGGAGCTTTCTACCGGGCTGGTACGGATATCGACGATGGCCCAATAAAGGATCCCCCGATTCTGTTCCGGAGCCAGCGCCACAATTCTCATGTGGGGATATCGTCCGAGTAGAAATCCACACTCGCCCGCGCGATTGTCCTGATCGTCTAAAGCAACGATGAGCACATCCGGTTGCACCTGCTCGACAATCTCGGTCAGATTCTCGATCTGCTGGATGTCTCCGACGATCTCGATGTCCGGCTGGTCAGCGATGGTAGCCAATACGATTTCACGCATCAGACGTGGCCGGTTGGCGACCAGCACTCTCAGACGTTTCATCGGAGCTCTCCTAGCATCCGTAGTATGTGGGGTCGGGAGAAAAAAACAAGGTTCAAAAATGACTCAGCGTAAATTCTCAGTTTGCGGAAACAAACGCGATTCATTTCGACAGATGGCGAGGCCTAATGGAGGTACTAACGTGGCCTATTGACCTCAGGGAGGTGGGACCAAATAAGAACTCTGACTTTAATGTCCCGAATTGGTACGGTGGTTGAACAACCCCGCCTATCTGGACCCACTGAACCTTGTCGACAACCTATAAGATGATGTGAACGTAATGTTGTGATCGCATGGTTCGAAGAAAGAGCTGGTCATGTCTGGTGATGACGTAAGAGTATTCTTGCTTTGTGAGAATCGTCTGCTGCGAGAGGCGTTACTACGAATTCTCGGCAAGCGAGCCGGATTAATTATTGTTGGCGCCTCCGGCTATTCCAGGGACACACTGAAGAATTTGATTGCCTGCCAGCCACAAATCATTTTGCTTGATTTTCTCGGCGAGGCATTCGCGGAACCACTCCTGTTGCGTCATCTCCACGAAGCTCTTTCGGCAACTCGGACAGTCATGGTTGGAATGGAGGCAAAAGAGGAGAATTTCTTTCAGTCGGTGCGCGAGGGAGCTGCCGGATATGTGCTGCGGGAAGCGTCCGCGGCAGAAGTGCTAGGAGCGATTCGCGCTGTCGCGGCTGGCGAGGCGGTTTGTCCGGCCTGCTTTTCCGCCACACTCTTCCGTTGCGCCTCGCAGCTTCTGACGATTCGTGAAAATCTGCGGTCCCGCGGTCCCTCCGAACTCAGCCGGCGCGAGCAACAACTTGTAGAGTTGGTCTGCGGAGGGTTCACCAACAAAGAAATTGCTTCCCGCCTGCACCTTTCCGCGCACACGGTAAAAAACCATATTTATCGCATACTGAAAAAGACGGGTGCTTCCGACCGAATCTCCCTGGTTGATCACTATCAAGCACGGTTGCCCACTATGATCGTGCCCGAGCCGTCCAGAGCCGCTCTCCGCAACATGTGAATAGAGCTGGATCGGGCAGTACAGCGCTTCCTAAGGTTCGCGATCCTCAAACCCGCATCACGGTCTCTTAGAAAGTCTGGCGGAGAGAGAGGGATTCGAACCCCCGATACCCGTAAAGGTATACACGCTTTCGAGGCGCGCGCCTTCAGCCACTCGGCCATCTCTCCGCGCCGCACGTTCAATTGTTATTTTATCAGGGAAGCTGTTGACTTCGACGTTTCCCCGCTCCCGCAGGCGGCGGGGGCAGGCATCGCTTCTATAATCTGGTCCAACCCGGACAAATCTTCCGACATTCCTACTCGACCACCACCTTCGCCGTCATCTTCGGGTGGATCGAGCAATAGTACCTATAGGTGCCGGGCTTCGTCGGCGTGAAGGTAAACTTCTCGTCCGTATCGAGCACTCTCGATTTAAACATCTTATCGTCATCGACCACGGTGTGTGGAATGTCGTCACGATTCGTCCAGGTGATCTGTGTCCCAACTCTGACGGTGAGCGAGGTCGGCGCGAAACTGAAATTGTCGATCTTTATCTCTACGCTAGAAGCGTTCACCGGACGCGCAGCGAAAATCCTGTGCGCCCCAAGGAATGCGAACAAAGCGAGCGCGAGACCTGACGCTGCCCACAAAATCCGTTTGTTTGTCCTCACAACTCTCCTCCCATCGAAATCGACGGTTGTATTGAACCGCTCGCAAGAACTACTCCAGTGTGGAGTCGGTCACCGCCAGGGCGTGCCGTCCGCGTGTGTAGTTCACGTCGGTCACTCCCAACAGGGAGCGCAACTGATCGGCGGGAACCTTCATCGGTCCAGCCGACGGCGCCGCTCCGGGATGAGGTTGCGGAAACGCGGTCGACGCCGCGGTGTGGAATGTGACGTTCCCCTCCACTTTCTGCATGGTTTGATGGATGTGTCCATTCAACACGGTCACGGAGCCAAAGCTCTTCAGATAAGAGAGCGCCTGCGCGCTGTCGTCGGTGCCCCATCCCCACTCGGGATAGATATTCCACAGTGGCATATGGGCGAACACCACCACCGGCGTGCTCTTCGAGAGATGGGCCACATCGTCCTCCAGCCACTTCAGTTGCTCCGCGCCGAGCGAGCCCATGCCGCCGGCCTTCAGGTTCATCACATTGACCAATCCAACAAAGTGCACGCCCTTCTTGTCGAAGCTGTACCAACCGGAGCCTTTTGTGTTCTTGCCGAAACGCTCGCGGTATTGCTGGCCGTCGTCTTCCAACACATCGTGCTCGCCGGGGACGAAAAACACTTCTTTCGTCCGTGCGGATTGCAGAATCTGTTGTACCTGATCGAACTCTGCCGGCTTCGACAAATGGGTGATGTCTCCGGTGTGCAGCATGAACTCGGGCGCAGCGGGCAGCGCATTGATCTTTGCCACAGCGGCTTGCAGCGTGGAGACCACGTCTGGATTCGCCGGCTTGTTAAATCCCATGTGGCTGTCGCTGATTTGCACAAAGCTGAGTTCGCCCTGAACCTTTTTGTTTGAAGCATCGCTAAGGCTGAAGGACTTGAGCACGCCACCCTGGAGCACACACAGCGCTCCGGTGCCGGCCCATGCCATGCACTTCAGGAAACCACGCCGGTCGACGCCGTCGTGGTTGTGGTCCACCAAAAGTTCATTGCTCGGTTTCGGGGTCATTGTGTCCTCCGGTATCGTGTGTCGTTTGGGATTCACTGTGTAGAACGGAAGACCGCTGGTTTTATTCCACGGAAAGGAGCGCTGGAATATTTATGATCCGCGGGGAATAAAATCCACTCCCGCTGGTTTACTCTTGTGTGCGTGTCGGAAGAGCGCTTGCCACCGGAGACGTTTGAGCAGTTGGCCATGCCTCATTTCGAGCGGCTGTATAACTTTGCCTGCTGGCTCACGCAAGACCGGCAAGAGGCCGAGGATCTGGTGCAAGAAACCTATGCCAAGGCTTTGAAAGGGTTCTCCTCGTTTCAGCCGGGGACAAACTTTCGCGCCTGGATCTACAAGATCCTGCGGAACACCTTCCTGACGTCGCGCACCGGGTTAAAGGCGGCTGCGACCGTCCCACTCGATCTCGAGGGCGAAGAGGAGAACGTTCCCGCGGTCAAGGAAACGCCAGAGAGCATCCTGCTGCAACGTTCGGATTGGCAGATCGTACAGCAGGCTCTGGAGCAACTACCCGTCGCCCATCGGGAGGTGCTGCTGCTGTGTGATGTCGAAGAGATGTCGTATAAGGAGATCGCTGCGACGCTCGCCGTCCCGATGGGCACGGTGATGTCGCGCTTATCGCGGGCGCGGCGGGCTTTGCGGGAGGCGATTCAAGAAATGCAGCAGAAGATACCAAGAGTCGAATCCAAGGGCTGAATCATGATCTGCGAGAGCTGGAGAGAAAAACTCGACGCCTATCTCGACGGCGAACTGCCAGTCGCCGAGGCCCGAGCGCTGAGCGAGCATCTGCGAGGATGCGCCGGTTGTGCCGCGGAGAGCTTAAGTAAGGTTCAGCAGAAGCGTGCTACACAGATTGCGGCCCAGAGGTTTATTCCAGATCCTGCCTTTCGCGCCAAAATTCAAACGAACATTGCAGGACGGCGGGCGAAGCGATGGCGGCTAGGCTGGCTCCCAGTCTTGGCTGGCGCAATGGTTTTGTTGATTGCGGTCGCACTGTTTTTCAGTCTCAACGAGAATCGCAGAGCCGAGCAACAATTGGTAAGTGAATTGGCTGATCTGCATGTGGCTACGCTGGCCAGCCCCAACCCCGTCGATGTAGTTTCCTCGGACCGGCATACCGTGAAGCCATGGTTCACGGGAAAGATTCCGTTCACTTTCAACCTGCCCGAGTTGCAGGACTCCCCATTTGTCCTGCTGGGCGGCAAGGTAAGCTACCTGAATCAATCGCCAGGCGTGGAATTAATTGTTCGCGTGCGGCAGCACCAGATTTCGGTCTTCATTTTTCAGGAGCGAGCGGTGGAGAATATGCGGCGAGATGACGTCCCGCAAACAGCACTCTCGTTCAACCTGCGAAGCTGGAATCACAACGGCCTGCGCTATTTTGTCATCGGGGATGCCAGCCCGCAGGATTTGGATAAACTGAGCGAATTGATGAAGGCCGCGGGCTGAGCCGCCCGCTACTTACCGAGAATGCTCTCGATCTGTTGCAGATGGTTGATATCGTGGCCAGCAAACATGCGAACGATATGTTCAATTGTTTCCTGACCACGCTCCGAATGTATTCCGTAGTGCTTCCATTGTTCCGCCGTTAGCGACTTTAACAGCGCGAGATTCGCTTCACGCAGCACGCGAAACTGCTCGACCGATTTGCGCGGATCGCGCTTCTCGTAGTGCCCACTGGTTACCCACGAATCCTGATCGAAGGCCACGATAGGCGTTCCCGGTGCGCCCAGAATCATCCGCATGCGGAACCCGCCGACAATCTCCGCATCGGCAAGGTGCGCCAGAATCTCGCTGACCGACCACTTGCCAGTAGCTGGTCGTTTGCGCAGTTTGCTCGTGGGCCCGCCTTTGATCAAGCGCTCAAGCTTCTTGGCGGTGGCGGCCTGCACCGCCAGAGGCTGCTTGCCTTCGACGTAGCCAGTGACTCGTTGGATGTATTGCTGAACATTCTCCTTCATTTCGTTTGCCCCGCCTGAAATGTTGTCCACGGCCCCGGCTCCAGAAAATCAGCCGCCACAAAGTCCGCGCCGCACGGATGGCCCGCGCGTGCCACGAAACTCATGCTCGCCGCCATCTTGCTGTCGGTTGCTTTGCCCTGGACCGCACCCCCGGGATTGTAGGCGTCCCAACCCCATTCCTTCACCCCCCGCGAAGAGGCGTCCACATGGCCACACAGAGAGCGCTCGTTCGGCTGTGCCTTCTTCCCGCCTGAAGCTGTCTTCTCGAAGCTGTCAGCGTGGTCTGACAGAAACGCTAATCAGTTTCGGATCGCGCGCAAAGTTCGAACTGACGAAGTATCCGTCTTTCGTCCGCCAGAGCGGCGTATTCTTCAATCCGAGTTCCAGATAGCCGATCTCTCCCGTCTTGCGGTCGCCGATAAGCCAGTCGTTGGCATATCCGCCGTTGTTTCCTTCCTTAATGATGCGCACATAGTCATCGATGCTCTGGGCATACTGAAGCGCCTTACGCGACCGCATGAATTCCGGCTTGCCGTTCGGATCCCAGCCCTCGAATTGCGTGATGGTCGTTTCCGTAATCATGATCCCCGCAGCATTCACGCCAAAGTCATCGTCGCTGGTAATCACGCCTGGAAACCCGTCCATCAGAATGCGCTGCCCGTGCTGCGGCAAGATATCGAAGATAATCACCCAGCGCTCGCCCGCGAGATAACTTGTCCAGTTGTTATGGGCAATGACGATCTGGTGGTCTTTGGTGTAAGCGCCGGTGGCGATGAACGCACTGCAATTACCCGGAGCCGCCAGCTTCGGCGCCTTGGCCGACTTCTCCCGCTTATTCAGCCACGGCACGTAATAATCCGGAACCTCCTCAAACGCGTTCAGCGCCACAATGTCGTACACATCGAGATCGACTCCGTGCGCCTTCACGCCGTCGGCGATGCCCTGTAGTTCCTGCTGATACTCGGCATCGATGTGCGGCCATAGCACCTCGCGCGCGGTCTTGCGGAAAAACTCCCAATCTCGCTGCGTCTGGTGCGTGTCAAAAAGCTTGATTGCTTCGAGCGCGTCGGCAATTTCGGGAGCCAGCAGATA
>WNFC01004266.1_pt1 | contig 26846 bp, 25 predicted proteins | sample 5400541 | NCBI WGS metagenome assembly WNFC01 (sample SAMN13153342, study PRJNA577476) | soil metagenome | isolation source: 120 cm saprolite under Douglas fir tree site 2 hole 2 replicate 1 | place: USA:California | collected 2015-04-18 | reverse complement strand
TCAGCTCGGTGGTCCCTTCATGGCGTCCGTGCCCAACGGCCCCGCCGGCTGGGGTACCTACGCCTACTCGCCCGCCATTACGGCCGGAACCTTCGTCATCACCAACAGCGGTGACGGCACGTCCGTCTCGCTGCCGTAGCTCGAGCCGCGGCGACAGGGGATCCCGGGGGAGGCGGGCTGGCATGCCCCCTCCCCCGACGCATGCCCCGAAGCCCTCTCGGCCGATGCGGGGAATGGGCTCGACCAGGCATATGATTGAACCCGACGTGCACAAGGAACCGGGCACCGCCCTCATACCGGCAGTGCAGACTCCCCCCCAGTGATTCCTCCGGCGGTCGCCTGTGCCTTCTGCGCGCTCTGCGGGCTCTGCGTTGGAAGCTTCCTCAACGTCGTCATCGGTCGCCTTCCGGCTGGACGGAGCATCGTTCACCCAGGCTCGTCGTGTCCGCGGTGTGGGAATCCCATCGCGTGGTACGACAACCTGCCGGTTCTCTCCTTCCTCCTGCTCCGCGCGCGCTGCCGCTCTTGCCGGGATCCGATCTCCTGGCGCTATCCGATGGTGGAGGTCGTGTGTGCCGTCCTCTTCGCTATGGCCTATGTCCACTTCGGACCAAGCCTTCAGCTCGCCTCGGCCCTCGTCTTGCTCTCGGTGCTGGTGGCGATCACGGGGATCGACCTCGACCATCAGATCATCCCTGACCTCCTTAGCCTGCCGGGTGTGGCCTTCGGACTGCTCGTGAGTCTTGCGCCGGGGACGATCGGATGGAGGGCCTCGGCGCTGGGCGTGCTTGTCGGGGCCGGGGTGTTCCTCGTGATCATCGTCGCGAGCTCGTTGGCGCTGGGGCAGGCCGGGATGGGTGGGGGAGACGTCAAGCTCGGCGCGATGCTCGGAGCCTTTCTGGGATGGAAGCTCGCTCTGTTGAGCATTCTCATTTCCGTGCTGGTCGGAGGCCCTCTGGCCGGTGCCCTCCTGGCCACCGGTCGCAAAGGAAGGAAGGACCCCATCCCGTTCGGCCCGTTCCTGGCGCTGGGCGGGGCAATCAGCCTCTTCTGGGGCGATGCCGCTCTCGCCTGGTACTTCGCTCAGTTTCTGAACTGACCTCATGCCCCGACACCGCGGAGCCACTCCACGCTTCGGTGGGTCCTGGCTGGTTCGAGCCGGGCCTGCACGGCATTGGTCCCCTTCTTGCTGTAGCTAGCGATGGCATGCTTCGACACCTGAACTCTCGGATGCTCGGCCGGCCGTCCTCCCAAGCCGGCTACTCGTTAGTCGAGCTGGTCATCACGGTCGGCATGGTCCTGGTCGTGACCACATGGGCCATGCCCTCCTTCTTGAACTACCTCCGGAGTGCCCGGGTGCGGGCCGGGGCGCAGACCGTGAGCGCGTATCTCAACGAAGGCCGCCAGCTGGCGATCAAGACGAACGGGGGGGTCTGCGTGCGCCACACGACGAGCACAATGCAGTTCGCAACGACCACGTGCGGGGGAACCGTCATCACCGTCGCCGGGCTCGTGAACGCCTCGAACAACATCAGGCTTCCAGACAACATCAGCCTGACGTCCACGGCGAGTGCGATCTTCGGGCAGCTCGGCAACGCCACCACGGGCGCGACGTACACCGTGAGGGACATACCGAGCGGACGGACCTTGACCGTCACCGTCGCGCCCTCCGGCCGCATCACCACCCCCTAGGCAGGACGCGTGCGGTCGCTCCTTGCGGAGGAGCCGGGATTGACGCTAGTGGAGGTTCTCGCCGCGCTCAGCGTGCTCTCCATCGGCCTCGTTGGCTTGATCTCGCTACTTCCGCTCGCCGGTTTCGGCGTGCACGAGGGTGCCCACCGGTCTGGAGCAGCCTTTCTCGCCACCCAGCGACTCGAACAGATCCGTCTGGCGGTGGGCTCCGGCGCGAATCTCATCGCGTTCGCCGACGAAGCCTCACTGGCTCCGCCCCATGCCGCCTTCGGCCGAGCGGTCCGGGTCCGGGATTGTGGGCTCGCGCCCGGATGCTCGGGCATCGAGACCCCTGGCGTCCACCAGGTCACGGTCACGGTAACGTACCCGGCCCCGGCCGGGCAGGGCTTGGCCTCGGCCCATCGAGGCGCGGTCACCCTGAGCACCTACATCGGGCTCCGGTGAAGCCCTCTTCTCCCATCCGGATCCCGATGAGGGACCAGCGTGGCGCCGTCCTTCCTCTGGCGATGCTGAGTCTCGTCGTCCTTTCGGCTGTGCTCCTCGGCCTTTCGCTGCTCACCGGACAGGAGCCGCTCATCGCGAACAACCATGTCATGATCGTCCAGGCCCAGGCGCTGGCTGAAGCCGGCCTCGAGCGGGCGCTGTGGGCGCTGAGCACTCCCGAGTCCCCCGACGGGATCCCCTGGTCGGCGAAGGCCGCCGCGCCCTACGATGGCAGCGGATTCATTCGCGTGGCGACGCAGCTCGGCGTCGTGCTTGGCGGCTTCCGGCTCACGGTCAGCGGCGAGGGCGATCGCCAGCGAGAGGTGCTCGCCGTCGGCCTGGTACCCGGCGACGTCGGCCCCCTGGGTCGGGCCCGCCAGGACATCAGCGCCACCCTCATCCGACTCCGGTTCCCCGCCCCGCCCGCCGGATTCACGGTGCGAGGCGACCTCACGATCGGAGAGGGCGTCACCGTCGATGCTCGAGCGGATGGCGGCTGCGGCGCTCGCGCGGGAACCTGGTCGACCGGGGTGACCACCGTCGGAGCCGGAGCGCAGATCCAGGGACGGAACGGCGATACGGCGATCCCGAACGAGCCGACCGACGTCCACCAGCAGCAGCCGGCCGGAGCCTTCGACAACCTCGCCTTCAGCGGGGCCGAGCTGCAGGCTCTGAAGGCTGTCGCGCGAGTCCGCGGCACCTACTACCAGGGCGCCGTGACCTTCGACGCGTCCCGACGGATCCCCGATGGGGTGATCTTCGTAGATACGATCAGCGGCCGGCCCATCACCGACGCGACGCCCGACGCTGACCTGGCGGCCGTCAGTATCGGCGACGGCGCCGCCGGGGCCGGCGGATCGTTTCGAGGGTGGATCATCGTGAACGGTAGTCTCTCCGTCGCCGGCGGCGTCACGCTCCAGGGCTTGACCTACGTGACGGACCGGCTCAGCCAGACGGGCGCGGCCCGGCTGGTGGGCGCCGCGATGGCCGGCCACGTCCGGAGCACGGCACCCAGTCTGGTCGACGCGCGCCCCCCTGGCGAGGCCGCGCTGGTCTGGAGCTGCGAGGCGGGCCGGACCGGCGGAGGCCGGATCCCTCAGCGATGGATGGTGAAGCCGGGCAGTTACCGGGAAGCCGCCGGGTAGGCGCCGCTTCCGAATGGAGCGGACGCCGACGCGGCCGTACCAGGCTGGGAGTGTGCTCAGAAACCCCACAGGTCGGGGTCGGCGAAACGCGGAAACGCATGCGGTAGCGCAAGAAGTGTTGACAGTTTAAATACCGCACCGTTATAAACTGTCACCACGATAGCGTTTCCTTCCACAACGCACCGGGCTGACAGCTGATTCGCTTCCTCGTGAAGTGGAGTCAGAGTCAGGAGAAGGCCGGGAGCCGAATATGGCACTGTTTGGACTAGGCAAGAAGCTCACGACGTTTGGGCTCGACATCGGCACGAGCGCGATCAAGGTCGTAGAGCTCGCCCAGAGCAAGGGCGGGCTCGCGCTCAAGGCTTTCGCCACCGTCCCGCTGCCGCGGGACGTCATCGCCGAGGGCACCATCCGGGAGCCTCAGGTTGTGACCGACGCGATCCGAGAATGCGTCGAGAAGGCGGGGATCACCGGGACGAGCGTGATCATTTCAGTCTCCGGACGCGAGGCGATCGTCAAGCGCGTTCCGCTGCCCAAGGTGACGGCGAAGGAGCTGGGGGACGCCATCCAGCTCGAGGCAGAGCACCACATCCCGTTCGCAATCGACGACGTATTCCTCGACTACCAGGTGGTCAGCCAGTCCGCCAATGCCATGTCGGTGGTCCTGGTGGCCACCAAGAAGGTCAAGGTTCTCGAGTACGTGGCCGCGGTCGAGGCGGCCGGGCTGGACGCGGTAGTGGTGGACCTGGACGCGTTCGCGATTCAGAACCAGTTCGAGCTGAGCAGTCCGGGCGATGGGACCGATGCCGTCGCACTCATCGACATCGGGGCCAGCGTCATGAAGACCAACGTCATTCAAGGCGGGGCGTGCATCTTCGCCCGGGACGTCCCGTTCGGCGGGAACAACTATACGGACGCCATCGCCCAGCGCCTCAGCGTCTCGGTCGAGATGGCGGAGGCGGCCAAGCAGGGACGCGAGGTCGGTGTCAACTGGGATGATCTCGTGCCCGCCCTCGAGGCCGTCTCCCGGGAGCTATCGCTCGAGGTCCAGCGGACTTTCGACTACTTCGCATCGACGGCGGAATCCGAGAGGATCGGCAAGATCGTCCTTTCCGGGGGCTGCGCGAAGCTGGCCGGCCTCGACGACTTCCTGGGCTCGTCCTGGGGTGTGCCGGTCGAGCTCGCCCGACCCTTCCAGGGCATCGAGCACGACGCGGCCCAGTTCGCGGACGAGGATCCGGAGCAGATCGGCCCCGTGCTGGCGGTGGCGGTCGGACTCGCTCTTCGCCGCCCGGGAGACAAGCCCGCATGATCAAGGTCAACCTCGCCCCTCCCACGACCAAGCGGCCGCGCCGAGCGGCCAGCAGCGGCGCCGAGGTCAATCTCAGCCTGCTGTTTGGTGGGATCCTGGCCGTTCTCGTGCTGATCATCGGCGGCTGGTGGCTCAGCATGTCGCTTGAAAGCCGTCGGCTCACCGCCGAGATCGAGAACAACCGGCGAGAGATCGAGCGGCTCAAGCCCATCATCGCCGCCGGCCAGCGCTATCGCCGGGAGCGGGACGAGCTGGAGCGGCGGCTCAACGCCATCGAGACGGTGGCCCGCAACCAGGCCCGGCCCGTCTACCTGCTTGACGCCATGGCGGATACCCTGCCTCCCGATCTTTGGCTGACCCGTCTGGAAGAGCGGGGGCCGAGCCTGCGCATCGCGGGCACCACCTACTCGTCGGTCGCCCTCTCCGACTTCATGGCCAATCTGAAGGCCTCCGGGCGCTTCAAGGACGTGGATCTGCTGGACGCCAAGCAAGACCTGAGCAAGTCACCGCGCACGATCACCTTCGAGGTGTCGTGCCGGTTCGAGATCTAGGCCATGGCGCTCCTGGACCCGATCACCAACGCTCCGAAGAACCAGAAGATCGCGCTGGGGGTCACGGCCTGCGTGATCGTGGCGGCCCTGGGCTATTTCCTGCTCCTTTCCCCCAAGCAGATCGAGCGGGATGCCCTGCGGGCGCAAGGTGAGCAGGTCCGGGCCGAGCTGACGCAGGCCCAGGCGCTCGAGGCCAGCCTCCGCAGCTTCCGTGCCCAGGCCGAGGCCCTGCGCAAGCGCCTCGAGGCCGCCCAGGAGCGGCTGCCCACGGAGAAGGAGATGCCCGGTCTGTACCGGCAGATCTCCGATCTGGCCTTCCAGTCGGGCCTGGCCATGGCGGTGTTCACCCCGCGGACCCCCGAGGAGAAGGAGATCTTCTTCGACGTTCCGATAACCGTGAATGCCGAGGGCACCTTCCACCAGTTCGGCCACTTCCTGGCTCGGATGGGCAAGATGCCTCGAATCGTGAACCTCAACGACTGGCGGCTACTCGGCATCGACCGTCCGACCGGGACCATCCGGGCGGAGGTCACGCTGATGACCTACATCTTCCGGCCGGAGGGAGCCCCGCCGCCCAAGCCGCAGCCGGGCGCGCCGGGCCAGCCAGCGGGGGCGGGTCGATGAAGCACGGCACGTCGGGCCTCGTTCTCGTAGTCGGTGTGGTGACCACGATGGCGGCAGGCTGCGGTGGTGGAACGCCGCCGCCGCCGCCCGCGGCGGTGGCACCTGCGGCTCCCGTCGCGGCGGCACCGGTGGTTCGGCCGAAGGAGCCGGAGACGAGCAAGGCCCTGCCGCCCATCGCGTACGAGCCCAAGGGCCGACGCGACCCGTTCACCCCGATCTTCCTGGGCAAGGACAACGCGGCCCTCTCGGTCAGCGCCGTCAAGCTCACCGGAGTCGTTGGAGGCCGGGGAGGGCTGATGGCCCTAGTCGAGGCGCCGGATGGCATCGGCTACATCCTCAAGCCGGGAGACGCATTGGGAGATGGTCGCGTCACCGGCATCACGCCAACCTCGGTCACGTTCGCGGTATCAGCCCGGGGCTCGCAGAGCGCCTCCAGCCTGACGCTGCGGCTGCCAGAGAACTAGACGGTATGAAGGGGGGGACTGACCTGATGAGAAGCGCGCGCATAGCGGGTCTGGTCGTGGCGATATCGTTGGGGGTCGCCGGGATCGGTTCGTCTCAGACGACCGGCTCTCCGGTCCAGCTCAAGGATGTCAGCATCGAGCGGGCCTTCGACGGAGCCGCGATCACGGTGAAGACCTCCGGACCGACCCAGTACGAGGCGAAGCTCATCGACTCCCCCACCCGACTCGTCATCGACTTGAGCGGGGCGACCTACAGTTCCACCAAGTCGCGCTGGATGTCCGGCGTCGACCCAGTCAAGGAAGTCCGCGGCAGCCAGTGGCGGAAGGGCGTGGCCCGGGTGGTCGTGGAGATGAACCGCAACGATGTCGGCTACCGCATCGACGAGACCCCGGACGGGCTGGTCATCGCCGTGCAGAACTCCAACGGACGATCCCCTGAGACCAAGATCGAGACGGCCAAGCTCGCCAACGGCGCTTCGGACGCGGTCAAGACGGCTCCCAAGCCCGCGGTCGTCGCAGCCGCGAAGCCGGCCGACAAGCCGGCCCCGGTCAGCATCGGTGCCGACACCGCCATGGACGCGGCCAAGGCCGCTCCCAAGCCGACTGTGGTTGCCGCGGCGAAGCCCGTGCCGGCGGCCGCGTCGGTCAGCCCGGCGCCCGTGAGCAAGGAGCCCCCGGCTCCGGTCCGTATCCCGGCCAGGGCGGCAGCCACGCCGCCGCCACCGGCTGTGGCAGCGGCTCCGCCAACCCCGGCCCGGCAGATGGTTGCCCAGGCGACCACGACACCCGCTCCGACGCCACCACCGCCGCCCGCGGCCTCGACCGCGTCCGGCGAGAAGCTGATCTCCCTGGACTTCAAGGACGCCGACGTGGTCAACCTGCTGCGCATCCTGGCAGCGGAGAGCGGCCGGAACATCGTGTCGGGTGACGACGTCAAGGGGCGCGTGTCCATCTCGCTGAAGAACGTGACGTGGGAGCAGGCGCTGGACACGATCCTCGAGGTGCGCGGCCTCGCGAAGGTCGAGAAGGACGGCGTGATCCGCATCGTGTCGATCGAACAACTGACCAAGGAGAAGGAAGCTCTGACGCGGGTCGAGGCGGCCAAGCGGAACGCGGAGATCGAGACGCGCACCAAGATGGCCGAGGCTCAGCTCAAGGAGACGGAGCTCGCCACCAGAAAGCTCGCCGCGGACGCAGCGGCCGCCGAGGCGCAGGCCCGTGGTCCGCTTCGCGAGGAGGTCATCCGCCTCTCCTACGCCGATCCCGTCGAGGTCGCGCTGACCCTGCAGGGTATCCTCGGCATCCCGCCGGAGGGCGTGCAGGTGGCCACCGTGCCGCTCGTGCAGGGCGTGCCGGCTGCGCCGAGCGTGGTGCCAGCCGGCTCGGGCCCCCTTAACCCGGAGCTGGGCCGGCTGCCGCAGATCAACTCCCCGTTCCCGCCGCCGGTGCAGCCTCCGATGCAGACGGTCAGCCAGGACGTGCTGGCCAAGGGCATCACGGTCAGGGCCAACAAGGCGACGAACAGCATCTTCATCCGCCACTTCGAGGCCGACCTCGAGCGGCTCAAGAAGCTCATCCGGGAGCAGTTCGACGTGCCGCTGCCCCAGATCAAGATCGAAGCCCGGATGGAGATCCTGGACCGCAACTCTCTCGAGGCCATCGGTGTCCAGTGGGGTGGCGCCAGTACCGGGAACGTAGGCGGCAACACGCTGATCGGCCAGGGATTCCAAGCGTCAGACGCGACTCGAACCGGAACCAGCGTGTCCAACTTCTCGCCGACGAACCCCAATCTGTCCCTGGCCTCGCTCCTGCCGGTCGCCGCCGCGACGGGCTTGTCCACCGGTGGCAACCTCGTGAACCTGCCCTTCTCGCTGCTGCCGAACGCGTCCACCACCACCCCGGCGGGAGGGATCGCCTTCGGCATCGTGGGCACCCGGTTCAACATCAACCTGGCGCTCCAGGCCCTGGCCACGCTCGGCAAGACCCGCACCCTCGCGCACCCCGAGATCGTCACGGTGGAGAACCACAAGGCGGCCTTCACCCTCGGTGAGGAGATCCCGTACGCCACCGTCAGCTCGGCCGGCACCCAGGTCCAGTTCAAGGAGGCGGTGCTGAAGCTCGAGGTGACTCCGACCGTCATCCGTGAGAGGATCGACGGCCAGGAGATTCGCAAGGTCAAGATGATGGTGATCGTGGAGAACAACTCGCGGGGTGACGTCATCAGCCCGGCGGCCGGCGTGAGCGTGCCGATCATCAACCGGCGCAAGGCGGAGACGCAGGTCCTCGTCCGGGAAGGCGACCGTCTCGTCATCGGCGGCGTCACCCAGAACGTCCAGCAGAAGACCATTCGCAAGGTGCCGCTCATGGGCGACGTGCCGATCCTGGGCTGGCTCTTCAAGCAGCGCGAAGACTTCGAGACCGGGCGCGAGCTGGTCGTCTTCATGACACCCTCGATCTTGAAGACCGACGGCATCCCAACCGCGGCCTCTGGAAGGTAGGTGGGCGGGCGGCTGCGCTTCCTCACCGCCGGCGAGTCCCACGGTGAGGCGCTGACCGCCGTCATCGACGGGCTTCCGGCGGGGCTGGCGCTCACCGAAGCCGACATCAACGGCGATCTCGCCCGGCGCCAGCGCGGCTACGGCCGGGGCGGCCGGATGAAGATCGAGCAGGACCAGGTCCACATCTCCGCCGGAGTCCGGTGGGGCCTCACCCTCGGCAGCCCGCTCACGCTGACCATCCGCAACCGGGACTGGGAGAACTGGCAGCAGACCATGTCCGTCGGGGCTCCCCCCGCCGGTGCGGCTCCCAAGGCGGTGACCCGGCCGCGTCCGGGGCATGCCGACCTCGCGGGGGCCATGAAGTACGGCCATCGCGACATCCGCAACGTGCTCGAGCGCTCGAGCGCTCGCGAGACGACGGCCCGGGTGGCGGTGGCGGGGGTGGCCAAGCGGTTGCTGGGCGAGTTCGGCATCACGATCCTGAGCCACGTCAGCGAGATCGGCGGAGTCCGGATCGGTGTGCTCGAGGTCCCGTGGGAGGAGGTCCGGCGGCGCGCGGAGGCCAGCGAGGTCCGCTGCGCGGATCGGGCCGCCGAGGCCGCCATGATCGAGGCCATCGACCGGGCCAAGGCGGCCGGCGACACCCTCGGCGGGGTGTTTGAGGTGGTGGCCCTGGGGTGCCCGGTCGGCCTGGGCTCCTACGTGCAATGGGACCGGAAGCTCGACGGCCAGCTCGCCCGCGCGTTCTGCTCGATCCACGCGATCAAGGGGGCCGAGATCGGCCTCGGATTCGAGGCCGCTCGCCGCCCCGGGTCCCAGGTTCACGACGAGATCCTCTTCGACAAGGAGGCCGGCTTCCACCGCGGCTCCAACAGCGCGGGCGGGCTCGAGGGCGGGGTGACCAATGGCCAGCCGGTGGTCGTCCGGGCCGCCATGAAGCCGATCTCGACTCTGCGCAAGCCGCTCCGCTCGGTGGATCTCGACACGCGCGAAGCCGTGGAGGCCGTGGTGGAGCGTAGCGATGTCTGCGCGGTGCCCGCCGCCGGCGTGGTGGGCGAGGCCATGATGGCCATCGTGCTCGCGGAGGCGTTTCTCGAAAAGTTCGGCGGGGACAGCGTCGACGAGATCCGCCGCAATTACCAAGGATACCTGGACTACCTCAAAGCCTGGTAGGCTTGCCCGTGGGTTCCGCCCGCAGCAGGGGCCTCTGAGCTCGAAGACCATGACCGACATTCCCGTCAATCTTGGCTCGCGCGCGTACCGGATCTCGGCGCCCTGGGCACCGTGGGAGCCGAGCTCGCCAAGCTTCGCGTCGGACGCAAGGCGGTCCTGATCACCGATCCCGCGATCGACCGGCTGCACGGCGAGCCGGTGGCGCGGAGCCTCGCCGGTGCCGGCTTCGACCTGATCCGCCTCTCCGTCCCGGAGGGGGAGCAGGCCAAGCGGCTCGATCGGGCGCGGGAACTGTGGGACCGGCTGCTGGACGCTGGGTGTGACCGGAGCTCTACGGTCGTGGCACTGGGCGGCGGTGCGGTGGGGGATCTCGCGGGCTTCGTCGCCGCCACCTACATGCGCGGAATGAACTTCGTCCAGGTGCCCACCACGCTCCTGGCCCAGGTGGACGCGTCGATCGGGGGCAAGACCGCCATCGATCATCCCCGCGCCAAGAACCTGATCGGAGCCTTCCATCAGCCCCGGCTCGTCCTCGTGGATCCCGCCGTGCTCAGCACGCTGCCCGATCGGGAGTTCCGCTCGGGGCTGGCCGAGGTCATCAAGCACGGCATCGTGCTTGACGCGGGCTACTTCCGCGACCTGGAGCAGAGCATCCCGGCCCTCCTCGCGCGCGACCTGCCTACGCTCGAGCGGGTGGTCGCCGGCTCCTGCCGGCTCAAGGCGCAGGTCGTCGAGCGCGACGAGCAGGAGGCCGAGCTGCGGTGGGTGCTCAACTACGGGCACACCATCGGCCACGCCCTCGAGGCCGCCACCTCGTTCACGCGCTGGGCGCACGGCGAGGCGGTGGCCCTGGGGATCGCGGCGGAGTCCCAGCTGGCCGAGCGCCTGGGCCTGGCCGCCCCGGCCACCCGGGAGCGCCAGGTGGCCCTGCTCCGCGCGGTGGGCCTGCCGGTGGCGGGCCTCGGCGCGGAGCCGGCTGCGGTGGTCGAGGCCCTGAGCCGGGACAAGAAGGCGCGTGACGGCCGGATTCCCTTCGTCCTGTCGCCGGAGATCGGCCGGTTCCAGCTCGTGTTCGACGTCCCGCCCGGCGAGATCCTCGCCACCCTGAATCAGCTCGAGGCCTTCGCATGAGGCACGCAGAATTGTCTCCCCGACGCGCCGCGCGTATTACACTGAGATCATGACGCCGGAGCCTCATGTCGTCGCCCCGGTCGCGACCGAGGAGAGCGCCCTGGCCGCCGCGATCCGACGCTACGAAGAGCGTCTCGCGCGGGATCCCGGCTCCCTGGCGTTCGCCCCGCTCGCGGACGCCTATCGCAAGGCCGGGCGGGCGCGCGACGCCATCCGGCTCTGCCGCGAGGGTCTCGAGCGCTTTCCGCAGTACGTCACGGCGCGGCTGATCCTCGCCAAGGCGCTCGTCGACGACGGCAATCCCGACGGAGCGCTGGACGAGGTGCGCGCCATCCTCGCGACCAGCCCGCAGGAGGCGCAGGCCCATCGTCTGGCCGGTGATCTGTACCGGCGGGCCGGGGCCCTGGGCGACGCCGTCCAGCACCTGGAGCAGGCGGTGCGGCTCGATCCCGGGGACCGGGAGTCCCGCGCGCTCCTCGACGTGCTCGGGGCGGGCGGGGCCGTCCCGGAGGGCTCGGCGCTCAAGCAGCTCCTGGCCGACGACACCTTCGCCACCCTGAGCTTCGGCACCCTGTGCCTCGAGCAGGGCCTGGTGGACGAAGCGGCCCAGATCTTCCTGCGCCTCTTGAGCCGCGACCCGGGCCACGCCCGAGCGCGGGAACGGCTGGAAGAGGCGCTCCGACTCAAGACTCAACGACGGAAAGGGTCCTGACCGAATGCAGGTGTCCACGTCCGAATTCAAGAAGGGGCTGAAGATCCAGTTCGACGGCGCCCCGTACACGATCGTCGACTTCCAGCACGTCAAGCCCGGCAAGGGCGGCGCGTTCGTGCGCACCAAGCTCAAGCACATGAAGCTCGGGCGGGTCATCGACAACACGTTCCGCGCGGGCGAGAAGGTCGAGCTGGTCGACTTCGAAGAGAAGCGGATGCAGCACCTGTACAAGGACGACCGGTACCACTTCATGGATCTCGACACGTACGACCAGATCTCCCTGTCCGCCGAGGAGGTCGGCGACGCGCGCGACTACCTCAAGGAGAACACCGAGGTGGAGATCCTGTTCATCGACGCGAGCCCGGTCACGGTGGAGCTGCCGAACTTCATCGAGCTGCAGATCGCCAAGACGGATCCCGGCATCCGCGGCGACACCGCCTCCGGCGGCTCCAAGCCCGCCACCCTCGAGACCGGCGCGGTGGTCCAGGTGCCGCTCTTCCTCAACGAAGGCGACGTGGTGAAGGTCGATACGCGCAGCGGCGAGTACCTCGGCCGCGTGGCGGCGGCGGGTTAGCGTGGCCAGGCGGCGATCGGCCCGTAGTCCCGCGGATCCCGCGCCCCTCAGCATCGAGCAGGTGGTCGAGCTTGCGGTGCGCCACAACCTGGCCGAGCTCGAGGTGGAGGGTGCGGGCACCCGGATCCGCATCGTCCGGGAGCACGCGCCGACCGCCTCCGGGCCCCGCGTCGAGGCCGCTCCCGCGATCGCGGCCCCGCTCCAGCAGCCCACCCCGGAGAGCGTGGAGTCCACCGCGCATCTGCTCACGGTGGAGGCGCCGATGGTCGGCACGTTCTACCGCTCCCCCAAGCCCGACGCCCCACCGTTCGTGACCGAGGGCGACGTGGTCAAGGAGGGGCAGGTCATCTGCATCGTCGAGGCGATGAAGCTGATGAACGAGATCGAGTCCAAGGTGGCGGGACGCATCGCCAAGGTCGTCGTCGAGAACGGCCAGCCCGTCGAGTTCGGGCAGGCGCTCTTCCTGGTGGAGCCGCTGCGCTGACCCTCGGCTGATGTTCCACAAGATCCTCATCGCCAACCGGGGCGAGATCGCGCTCCGGGTCATCCGGGCGTGCCGCGAGATGGGAATCCGCACCGTAATCGCCCACTCCACCGCCGACGCCGACTCCCTGCCGGTGCGCCTGGCCGACGAGTCGGTCTGCATCGGGCCGCCCGAGGCGCGCCTGAGCTACCTCAATATCCCGAGCATCATCTCGGCGGCCGCGATCACCGACAGCGAGGCCATCCATCCCGGCTACGGGCTCCTGGCCGAGAATCCCGCGTTCGCGGAGATCTGCCGCGCGTGCGGCATCACCTTCATCGGCCCGTCCCCCGAGGCCATCCGGCTCATGGGTGACAAGGCCCAGGCCCGTGAGATGGCCAAGTCCGCGGGCGCGCCGGTGGTCCCGGGTAGCGAGGGCCCGCTGGCCGGGGTGGACGAGGCGCAGGCGCTCGCGGACTCGATGGGGTATCCCGTCATCGTCAAGGCGGCGGCCGGGGGCGGCGGCCGCGGGATGCGCATCGTGCGGGAGCGGGCGGCGCTGGCCCGCGCCTACACGACGTGCCAGGCCGAGGCCGGCGCCGCGTTCGGATCCTCCGAGCTCTACCTGGAGAAGTTCGTGGAAGAGGCCCGGCACGTGGAAGTGCAGGTGCTCGGGGACAAGAACGGCATGCGCCTGCACCTGGGCGAGCGCGATTGCTCCGTGCAGCGCCGGCATCAAAAGCTCCTCGAGGAGGGTCCCGCGCCCGCGCTCCTCCCCGAGACGCGGGCCGGTCTCCACAAGGCGGCCCTCGCGGTGGCAAGCGCGGTCAACTACGTGTCGGCGGGCACGGTGGAATTCCTGGTGGACCGGGAAGGGCAGTTCTCCTTCATCGAGATGAACACCCGCATCCAGGTCGAGCACCCGGTGACCGAGATGATCACCGGGATCGACATCGTCCGCGAGCAGATCCGGATCGCCAGCGGGGAGGCCCTCGGGTACAAGCAGAGCGCGGTCCGCTTCACCGGCCATGCGATCGAGTGCCGGGTCAACGCGGAGGATCCCGAGCACTTCGTTCCCTCCCCGGGCCGCGTGACCACGTGGATCGCTCCGGGCGGGCCCGGCGTCCGCGTGGACAGCCACATGATGACCGGCTACGTGGTGCCGCCGTACTACGACTCGCTCATCGCCAAGATCATCGTCCACGGCCACGACCGCACCGAGGCGATCGCCCGCATGCAGCGGGCGCTCCACGAGACGGTGGTCGAGGGCATCAAGACGACGATCCCCTATCACCTGAAGCTGCTGGCCGACCCGGCGTTCGTGACGGGCGGGTCAACGCTGGCCCGGCTCGAGCAGAACCTCTAAGGGCCCCGCGGTGCGGCTGCCCTCGCCGCTCTACGCGATCCTCGACCGATCGGTCTCTTGCGGCCGCGAGCTACCCGCCCTGCTGGACGCGGTGCTGGGCGGCGGCGGCCGGCTCGTGCAGCTCCGCGAGAAGACCATGCCGCTCGCCGACCTGCTGCCGCTGGCGCAGCGGCTCGCGCGGCGATGCCGCGAGGTCGGCGCGCTCTTCATCGTGAACGACCGGGCCGACCTCGCTCTGGCGGCGGGCGCCGACGGGCTCCACGTGGGCCAGGGCGATCTCCCGGCGCGCCGGGCCCGCCAGATCCTGCGGCCCGGGATGATCCTGGGAGTGTCGACTCACGACCCCGAGCAGGCGCGGCGCGCCGTGGCCGACGGCGCCGACTATGTCGCGGTGGGCAGCATCTACCCGACCACCACGAAGGCCGGGTTCCGGCTGGTGGGGCCGGAGCTGATCCGCCGGATACGGCCGGAAGTCACGGTTCCCCTCGTGGGTATCGGGGGCATCACCGCGGACAACGCGGGGGCGGTGCTCGCCGCGGGCGCGGACGCGGTAGCGGTGATCTCCGCCCTGTGCGCGGCGCTGGATCCCAAGGCGGCGACGCAGGCTTTCCTCGGGCGCCTCGCTCCGACCGCGCCCCGGCCTCGCCCGGATCGATAGGACCCGCCCGCGTGCGCCGGCTGCTCCCGCTCGTGATGATCCGCCGGGGGCTGGTCCCGCTCGCCGTCGCCGTCCTGACCGCGGCGGCCTTCCTGCCCACGCTGGCCGGCTCGTTCCTCAACTGGGACGACAACGTGAACTTCCTCGACAATCCGGCCTATCGTGGGCTCGGCCGCGAACAAGTCCACTGGGCCTTCACCAGCGTCTTCTTCGGCCACTACATCCCACTGACCCGCCTCAGCTGGAGCCTCAACTGGGCGCTCGGTGGGATGGACCCCTGGGGCTATCACCTGGCGAACGTGCTGCTGCACGCAGCCAATGCCGTCCTCTTCTACTTCATGGCCCGGCGCCTCCTGACCGCTGCGCTCGCCGACGGCGCTCAGGCCGGACGACGCGGAGCCGATCTTTGTGCGGCCGCCGCGGTCGCCGCGCTGGTCTTCGGCGTTCATCCGCTCCGGGTCGAGCCGGTGGCCTGGATCACCGGCCGGGCCGACGTGCTCTGCGCCTTCTTCGTGCTCCTCACGACGTGGGCCTATCTGCGCGCGGTCGAGGCCGAGGGGCCCGCCCGCCGCGGGCTCGTCCTCGTTGCCGCCGTCACACTCGCGGCCGCCCTGCTGTCCAAGGGCGCCGCGCTGCCGTTCGTGGGCGCGCTGCTCCTCCTCGACGTCTACCCGCTCCGCCGCCTCCGCCGGCTGGGTGTGTGGCCCCTGGTGCGCGAGAAGGTCCCGCTGCTGCTCGTGACGCTCGCGGGGGCGGGAGGCGTCATCTACGCGGTCCGCCACGGGGCGGTCCTCACCCAGATCCCCGAGCACGGCGGCCTCGCGCGGCTCGCGGCGGCGGCCCACAGCTTCCTCATGGCCCCGTTCCGGGTGATCTGGCCGGCCTCGCTGTCGCCGCTCTACGAGATGCCGGCCCGGATCAGCCCGCTCGAGCCCAGGTTCGCCCTGGCCCTGGCCGGCGTGGTCCTCGTCACCGTGGTACTGATCGGGCTGCGCCGGCGGTGGCCGGGCGGCCTGGCCGCCTGGGCGTTCTCGGTGCTCATGCTCGCCCCGACGAGCGCAGTCGTGCGGCAGGGCGCCGACCTGGCGCCCGACCGCTACAGCTACCTCTCCGCCATGGGCTTCGCGGTGCTCGCGGGCGGCGCCGCGCTCGGTGTGATCCGGCTCGTCCAGCGCGGAACCGTGACCCGCTCCATGGGATGGTCCGCCACACTCGCGGGCATTATCGCGCTCGTGGGCCTCGGCATTACCTCGTGGAGCTACAGCCAGGTCTGGAGAGAATCGGAGACCCTGTGGCGGTGGGCGGTAGAGCTGGATCCGGACTGCAGCGTCTGCCACGGCAAGCTGGGGGAGAGCGCCCTCGGCGGCCCCGCGGGGCAGACGCGGGCCGTAGAGGCCGAGGGACTGTTCCGCCGCGCGATCGCCTTGCGGCCGGATCTCCCCGACGCATACCACAACCTCGGGACGGCCCTCGTGCTCCAGGGTCGGTACGCTGAGGCCGAGTCGCCGCTTCGCGGCTACATGGAGCGCGCCCCCTGGTCCGCCTCCGGGCCCGAGCGCCTCGGCCTGGTGTACCTCCTGGAGGGTCGCTACGAGGTGGCCGTGCCGCTCCTGCGGATCGCGTTCGTCCGAAAGCCGGACGCGCCGGACCTTCGGCGCTATCTGGTCCAGGCCCTCGAAGGCCAGGCCCAAGCGTTGCAAGCGAAGGGACGGGGCGGCGAGGCCGAAACGCTCCTCGCCGAGGTGCGCGGCATGTCCGCAGTATCGCCGGAAGCCACCCGTGAGTCCCGCCCGTCGCCACGTCCATGACGCGCCCCGGGCGCCTTCTCCTTCCCCTGCTGGTCTTCCTCATCACCGGCACCGTGTTCCTTCCGGCGCTACGCGGGGATTTCCTCAACTGGGACGACTCGGTCAACTTCGTGGCCAACCCCTACTACCGGGGACTCGGCTGGGCGCAGATCAAGTGGATGCTCACCGCGACGCTCATGGGCCACTACATCCCGGTGACGTGGCTGAGCCTCGGGCTGAACTACGCGCTCGGCGGAATGAACCCCTGGGGATACCACCTGGGGAACCTGATCCTGCACGCCGCCAACGCGACGCTCGTGTATCTGATCGCCCGGCGCCTCCTCGCGGCGGCCCGGGGGGGCGGCTCCCAGAGCGGACACGCCACCGGCCCCGTCGTCGGGGCGGGCGCCTTTGCGGCCCTCGTGTGGGGCGTGCACCCGCTGCGCGTCGAATCGGTGGCGTGGATCACCGAGCGGCGCGACGTGCTCTGCGGGTTGTTCTTCCTGCTCGCCGCCCTGGCGTACCTCAAGGGCCTCGAACGGGGAGGCGATCTGCGGCCGGCCTGGCAGGCGCTGTCCCTGGCCGCCTTCGTCTCGGCACTCCTGTCGAAGGCGGCCGCCATGCCCCTGCCCGCGGTCCTGCTCCTGCTGGATGTCTACCCGCTGCGGCGGCGGAGCGCCGGCTGGAACCGGCTGGTGATCGAGAAGCTGCCGTACGCGGCCCTGGCCGCCGCCACGGCGGTGGTGGCGCTGATCGCCCTTCCCCGCGGCGCCGCCGTGACCTCGTACGATTCGTACGGCGTGATCGCCCGCGTCGGCATGGTCGCGTACAGTCTTATGTTCTATCCGATCAAGTTTCTCCTGCCGATCCGTCTGTCCCCGATGTACGAGCTACCGGCCCGGGTGGACCTTGCGAGCTGGCCCTTTCTTCCCGCGCTCCTGGGTGTCGCCGGGGTGACCGCCGCCCTCGTCCTCGGGCGCGCCCGCTGGCCGGGGGGCCTCGCCGCGTGGACATACTCGGCGCTGATGGTGCTGCCGGTCAGCGGTGTGGTGCATGCGGGCAGCCAACTCGTCAACGACCGCTACAGCTATCTCTCCGGCATCGGCTTCGCGGTGCTGGCGGGCGCGGGAGTCCTCGGGGTGTTGCGTCTCCGAGAGCGGGGTCGCGTGTCGACGACGACCGTGTCGGCACTCGCGGGGGGCGCGGCTCTGATCGTCCTGACGCTGGGCCTCGCCGCCTGGACCCAGACGCAGGTCTGGCACGATTCGGAGACGCTCTGGAGATGGGCGGTGGAGATGGACCCGGCCTGCGCGCTCTGTCACGGGAACCTGGGCTCCGCCATCACCAGCACCGAGCTGGGTCTGGCTCGCCTGGACGAAGCCGAGGCCCACCTGCGCCGGGCCATCGAGCTGCGACCCGACAACCCCATCCCCCACTTCAACCTCGGCACCCTCCTGTCGGTCCGGACGCGGTACGGCGAAGCGGAAGCGGCCTTGCGGAAGTATCTTGAGCTCCTGCCGGATTCGCCGAGCGGCCTGGGGCGGCTCGGGCTTCTCTATCTGCTCCAGGGCCGCCTCGAGAATGCGGTGCCGCTCCTGGAGCGCGCCCGGCGCCTGCCACCCGGACCCCCGCCGAACCCTGGCGGGCCGGCTCCCACCCCGCTCGCGAAGGCGATCGGCCTCGTGGAAGACGACCCCGGTGCGCTCATGCTGCTTGGGCGGTCGCTCGTCGAGCAGGGCAAGCCGGGGGACGCGGTCCTCGCCCTGGAGCGCGCCGCCGCCCTCGCTCCCTCGGCGGTACCCGCCCGGTTCTGGCTGGTCCAGGCCTACCGAGGCGCCGGCCGCGACGACCTGGCCCGCGAGCAGCTGGAGGTCCTGCGCCGGCTCGATCCGCGGGCGGCCGCGGGGCTCCCCGTCCGTTGACGGCCCCCCAGAAATCGCTATAATGGCCGCGCTTGAACCCACCCGTTTCCGTCTGGTCAAGGAGGAGGAGCCGATGAGACTCGCACGAGTTCGCCTGGTCATCGCTGTGATCGCCGCCCTGGCGCTGGTGCTGCCGGTGGCCTCCATCGCCGACGCCCAGTCCAAGGGCACCATCAAGATCGCCTCCCAGAGCCCCCTGTCGGGTGGCCAGGCCGTGCTCGGCGAGGGCATCAAGCTCGGGGCCCAGCTCGCGGTCGAGAAGCTGAAGGGCAACCTCGAGAAGATGGGCTACAAGGTCGACTTCGTGCCGTTCGACGACCAGGCCAAGCCGGACGTCGGGGTGGCCAACGCGAAGAACATCATCGCGGACAAGGACATCATGGTGGTCATCGGCCACCTAAACTCGGGCGTGGCGATCCCGTCGTCCGAGGTCTACAAGGAAGTGACGCTGGCCATGATCTCCCCGGCCAATACCAACCCGGTGGTCACCGATCGCAACTACGTCAACGTGAACCGGGTGTGCGGGCGTGACGATGTGCAGGGCGTGGTGGGCTCCGAGTTCGCCCACGGCACCATGAAGGTCAAGAGCGCCTATATCGTGCACGACAAGACGCAGTACGGGCAGAGCATCGCCGAGTTCTTCAAGGCGGACGCCGAGAAGAAGGGAATCAAGGTCCTGGGCTTCGAGGGCACCGAGGAGAAGTCGAACTTCGACCCGCTCCTGACCCCGATCAAGGCCAAGAACCCCGACGTCATCTACTTCGGTGGCATCTACGACCAGGGAGCGCCGTTCTTCAAGCAGGCGCGCGAGAAGGGCATCAAGTCCAAGTTCATGGGCCCGGACGGCATGGACTCCTCGGACCTGACCAAGATCGCGGGCAAGGCGGTGGTGGGCATGAACTACACGTCCGCGGCGGGCCCCGCCTCCGCGCTGCCGAAGGCCAAGGCGTTCGTGGACGACTTCAAGAAGAAGTTCAGCAAGAACCCCGAGCCCTATGCGGCCGAGGCCTACGACGCGACCACCATCGCCATCAAGGCCATGGAGGACCTCGCCAAGGGCGGCAAGAAGATCACCCGCGAGGACGTCTCCGCCGCGATCCGCAAGGTCAAGCACTCCGGGATCACCGGCGAGATCGCCTTCGACAGCAAGGGCGACCGCCTGAAGGCCCAGTACTTCATCCTGACGGTCGTGAGCGACAACCCCGAGAAGTGGGGCGACAACAAGATCGTCAAGCAGCTCACGATCGCGCCGCCCGTGGTCAAGAAGTAGCGCGGTCATCCGCGGGAGGGGCGCTCGTTTCCGGGCGCCCCTCCCACTGCTCCCCGCCTTCCCGCTGACTGCCGATGGACTTTGACCTCCTGATCGGCATCTTCCCGCAGGTCCTCCTGGACGGTCTCACCCTGGGCTTCATGTACGCCCTGATCGCGCTCGGCTACACCATGGTCTACGGCGTGCTCGAGTTCATCAATTTCGCCCACTCCGAGATCTTCATCATCGGCGCCTTCGTGGGCGTGGAAATACTCTTGTCGTTCAAGTCGGCGGGCTGGCTCGACGTGCTGCCCTGGGTCCTCGTGCTGGTCCTCGTGCTGGTCGCGGGCATGGCGGTGAGCGGCGCCGTCGCGGTCGTAATCGAGCGGACCGCCTACCGGCCCCTGCGCAGCGCGCCGAGGCTCATCCCCCTGATCTCGGCGATCGGCGTCTCCTTCTTCCTCCAGGACGCGATCCGGCTCTTCGAGTCGCTCTGGCGCAACTCCTTCAACCTCGTGTACCCGACCATGGACGTGCTCAACCACCGTTTCGAGCTGACCGAGACGATCGACGTCTCCGTCAAATCGCTCGTGGTGATCGTGGCCGCCCTGATCATGCTCTGGAGCCTGCACACGCTCGTCAATCGCACCAAGGTCGGCAAGGCGATCCGGGCGGTGGCCGAGGACCAGGGCGCCGCCTCGCTGATGGGCATCAACGTGAACCGGATCATCTCGCTGACCTTCCTGATCGGTGGAGCGATGGGCGGCGGCGCCGGGGTACTCTTCGGCGTGCAGTACAGCCTCATCAATCCCTACACCGGCTTCATCCCCGGCCTGAAGGCCTTCACCGCGGCGGTGCTGGGCGGCATCGGCAATATTCCCGGCGCCATGCTGGGCGGGCTCGTCCTCGGACTGCTCGAGGCCTTCGCGGCGTCCTACCTGTCGCTCCTGACCGGCGGCGCCTTCGGCGCGGAGTACAAGGACATCTTCGCGTTCTCCATCCTGATCCTGATTCTCATCTTCCGCCCCAAGGGCCTTCTCGGCGAAGTCGTCCGGGAGCGGGCATGAAGGACCTGCTCAACCGCCCCGTCCCCGCGAGCATCCTGGTGACCGCCCTGCTCGCGGCCACGACCTGGGGCGTGCTCTACAGCCCCCGCGCCGTCTCGGTCTTCCTGCTCTTCCAGGGGACGATCCTGCTTCTCTACCTGGCCCGCATCCCCGCCCTCGTCAAGGGCGCGCTCACCGTCGTCACCCTGGGCGTGTTGATGCCGTGGCTCGGCACGGTCAACGCGTACTACATGGAGATCGCGATCCAGGTCGGCATCTTCGTGGCGCTCGCCCTCGGCCTCAACATCGTGGTGGGGCTGGCGGGCCTCCTCGACCTGGGCTACGTGGCCTTCTTCGCGGTGGGCGCCTATTCCTGGGCGATCTTCGGCTCGCCGCAGGCCAACCTGATCTTCGGCGGCGACTATTTTCCGCTGAACCCGTGGTGGTTCTTCGTGTTCCTGTTCGTCGGGGTGGCGGTGGCTGCCACCGCGGGGATCCTGCTCGGCCTGCCGGTGCTGCGCCTGCACGGAGACTATCTGGCCCTGGTGACGCTAGGCTTCGGTGAGGTGATCCGCGTGCTCGCCAACAACCTCGACAAGCCGATCAACTTCACCAACGGGCCCAAGGGCATCACGCCCATCGGCCGGCCGCCGATCTTCTTCGCCGCGCCGCTCGAGGCGATGGGCATCGATCCCAACCCCAACGTCATCTACCCCCTCTACCTGTACGCGCTCGTGCTGCTGATCGTGGGCGCCACCGTGCTCGCGAACCGCCGCCTGGAAGACTCGCACATCGGACGGGCGTGGGAGGCGATCCGCGAGGACGAGACCGCGGCCCAGGCCATGGGCGTCCCCCTCGTCCGCATGAAGTTGCTCGCGTTCGCCTGCGGAGCCTCCTTCGCGGGCACGGTGGGGGTGCTCTTCTCGGCCAAGCAGATTTTCATCAACCCCGAGTCCTTCACGTTCATGGAGTCCATCGGGGTGCTCGCCATGATCATCCTGGGCGGCATGGGCTCGATTCCCGGCGCGATCCTGGGTGCCGCGGTGGTGACCATCCTGAACCTGCAGGTGCTCAAGGGCCTGTCGCTCTGGCTCAACGAGCTGCGGAATGCGGGGACCGTCATCTTCGGCTACGACCTCGTCAACCTGCCGACCCAGCTCGAGCCGGCCAAGTACGAGCGGATGGTCTTCGGCCTCATCCTCGTGCTCATGATGATCTTCCGGCCCCAGGGCATCCTGCCCGCGAAGCGCCGGCATCGGGAGCTCACCGAGAAGCCCTGATGCCGCTGCTCGAGGCCCGGGCCGTGAGCAAGCGTTTCGGCGGGTTGACCGCGCTGAACACGGTGGATTTCACGCTCGAGGAAGGCCACATCGCCTCGATCATCGGGCCCAACGGGGCGGGCAAGACCACCTTCTTCAACGTGTTCACCGGGATCTACGTGCCGGAGGAAGGCGTCGTGACCTTCCGGGGCAGTCCGGTGCTGGGCCGGCGCCCCGACGAGATCACCGCGCTCGGCATCTGCCGCACCTTCCAGAACATCCGCCTGTTTCCCCGAATGACCGCCATCGAGAACGTGCTGGTGGGCATGCACAGCCGGGTCCCGCTGAGCTTCTGGGACGTGATCACCCGGAACCAGCGCTGGCGGGACCAGGAGCGGCGGCAGTGGGAGCACGGCGCCGAGCTCCTCGAGGTGGCCGGTCTCCGGGACAAGGCCAACGAGCTCGCGCGCAACCTGCCCTACGGCGACCAGCGCCGTCTCGAGCTGGCGCGCGCGCTCGCCTCCGATCCGGCCTTGCTGCTGCTCGACGAGCCCACCGCGGGCATGACCCAGGGCGAGGCCCGCAGCCTGATGGCCCTGCTGCGCCGGCTGGTGGAGGAGCGCAAGCTCACCCTGCTCCTCATCGAGCACAACATGCGGGTGGTGATGGAGGTCTCGGATCGCGTCACCGTCCTCGACTACGGCGAGAAGATCGCGGAGGGCCGGCCCGGTGATGTGCAGCGGGATCCTCGGGTGATCGAGGCCTATCTGGGACGGCGGCGGTGGACCCCGGGGGCGAGCGCGGCGAGTGAGCGCCATGCTTGAGGTGACCGACCTGCACGTCTACTACGGAGAGATCCACGCGTTGAAGGGCATCTCGTTCCGCGTCGAGCAGGGCGAGATCGTGACGCTCCTCGGCAACAACGGGGCGGGCAAGACCACGACACTGCGCACCCTCTCGGGCCTGCTCACCCCACGCCAGGGCGACGTGCGCTTCGAGGGCAATTCGCTGGTCGGCGTCGCACCCCACGACGTGGTCTTGAAGGGCATCACCCATGTGCCGGAGGGTCGTCGCATCTTCAACCGGCTCTCCGTCGTCGAGAATCTCGAGATGGGCGCCTACACCCGTGGGGACTCGGCGGTCGGCCAGGACATGGAGCAGGTCTTCACCATCTTTCCCCGCCTGAAGGAGCGGCGGAGCCAGGTGGCGGGCACGCTGTCCGGAGGCGAGCAGCAGATGCTGGCCATCGGGCGCGCGCTGATGGCGAAGCCCCGGCTCCTCCTGCTGGACGAGCCGTCGATGGGGCTCGCGCCGGTGCTGGTGGAGCAGATCTTCGAAACCGTCCTCGCGATCAACCGCCAGGGCGTCACCATCCTGCTCGTGGAGCAGAACGCGGCCATGGCCCTGTCCATCGCCGGGCGGGGCTACGTGCTCGAGACCGGTCGTCTCCCGCTCGAAGGCGGCGCGCAAGAGCTGGCCGACAATCCGGAAGTGCGCCGAGCCTACCTGGGCGAGGCCTGAGAGCCAAGACAGCGGGAGGAGAAGAGCGTGAAGACTGCGGGGCTGACCTACGAGGAGCCGTCTACCGGACGCTCGGCCGCACGGTATCGGAGGCCGACATCTGCGCCTTCGTCAACCTGTGCGGCTTCAACGAGCCCCTCTTCATGGACATGGAGTACGTGGCCAAGGAGTCGGTGTTCAAGGGCCGCGCCGCGCCGGGCGCGATGACCTTCTGCCTCTCGGAGGGCCTCATCATGCAGACCGGGCTCATCCACGGCACCGGCATGTCGTACCTCGGCAGCGAGATCCGCATCGTGGCGCCGGTGCTGGAGGGCGACACCCTCCACGTGAGCGTGACGATCACGGACAAGCGCGAGACCAAGAAGGCCGACCGCGGCATCGTGACCTACCGCCACGAGGTGACCAACCAGCGCGGCGAGGTCGTGCTGGAGGCCACCGTGAAGCGGATGATCAAGCGCAAGTCCGCTTGATGCGGATCCTCGGCCGCGAGGTGCTGGAGGCGCTCCTGCCGCCCGCCGACGTGATCGCGGCCGTGGAGCGCGCCTTCCGCGAGTGCGCGGCCGGCCGGGCCGCCGCCCTCCCCCGCGCGGTGCTGCCGATGGGACGTCACGGAGTGTTCCTGGCCATGGTCTCGGCCCTGCCCCGCCTGGGGGCCCTCGGCACCAAGCTGGTCACGGTCGTGGAGCGCAATCAGCGCCGGGGGCTGCCCACCATCCACGCCTCCTATCTACTGACCGATCCGGAGACCGGCGCGCCGCTGGCCCTGATGGAGGCCGGCTTCCTCACCGGCATCCGGACGGGCGCGACGTCCGCCGTGGCCGCCCGCCACCTGGCCCGCCGTGACTCGCGCGTGGCGGCCTGCTTCGGCGCGGGCGTGCAGGCCCGGTTCCAGCTCCTCTGCCTGAGCCAGGTCCTGCCGCTGGCCGAGGTGCGGGTGGTAGGTCGCGACCTCGGGCGGGCCGCCGCCTTCGCGAAGGGGATGCGCCGCGAGCTGGGTATCGACGTGCGTGTCGAGACCAGCCGGAAGGCCGCGGTGACCGGGGCCGACGTGATCACCTGCGCCACCACCTCGTCGCGGCCGGTCTTCTCAGGCCGGGACCTGCGCCCCGGCGCCCACGTGGACGCCGTCGGCACCTTCCGGCCCGCCACTCGTGAAGTCGACACGTTGACCGTCCGGAAATCCCGGGTGGTGGTGGATACGTATGAAGGGGCCTGGGAAGAGGCCGGGGACCTGCTGATCCCGATCAAGGCTGGCGCCATCACCCGGCGCCACGTCCGGGCGGAGCTGGCCGAGCTGGTGGCCGGCACCCGGCCCGGCCGGACCTCACCCCAGGAGATCACCCTGTTCAAGTCGGTGGGGTTCGCGCCGGAAGACGCGGTGACCGCCCGGCTGGCATACGACCGGGCGGTGGCGGCGGGACTCGGCACCGAGGTAAGACTATGACCCCAGGCGGCCCGCAGCAGGCGCTCAAGGCGCTCTAGCCTACCCCGCACGCCCCAGCCCGGCGGCCCGCGCAGCATACGCTGTCGGGAAAATAGCCTCAGCCACTATAGTGGAAGTAGGCGACTTCTCTTGCATTTAGGACGATGACCAGGGTGAATCCGACGGGCGAAGCGACGCAAAGGCTCGGGAGGTGGCTGCCGAGTCTGACGGCCGTCCTGGCCTTCCTCGCCTTCCTTCCGGCACTCAAGGCCACGTTCGTCAACTGGGACGACGAGGCGAGCTTTCTCACGAATACCGCGTACCGCGGGTCATTGGAGCCCGCTCACCTGGATGACCTGGAGCCTCAACTACGTCACGGGCGGCCTCGAGCCGTGGGGCTATCATCTCGGCAACCTGCTCCTGCACTCGGCCAACGTGGCCCTACTCTGGCTCGTCGCGCGCCGGCTGCTCGCGATCGCGTCGGGGGCGCCGATCACGAGCTCGACGATCGCTTCCGGCGCGACCATCGCGGCGCTGGTTTGGGGGCTGCATCCGCTGCGCGCGGAGGCCGTCGCCTGGGCGAGCGCGCGGCGGGACGTGCTGTGCGGGCTCTTCTATCTCCTGGCGGTACTGGCGTATCTGCGGGGCGTGGCTCGAGGAGCCGGGATCGAGCGCCGGTGGTGGGCTCTCTCCCTAGCTGCTTTCTCGGCAGCGCTCTCGTCGAAGACCATCGCGATGACGCTGCCGCTCACCCTGCTGTTGCTGGACGTGTATCCGCTCCGCCGTCGGGGGCTCGGCTGGTGGATCCTCGCGCGCGAGAAGCTACCCTACGCGATGCTTGCTGCCGCGGCCGGCGTGGTGGCGTTCGTTGCGCGGCAGGAGGGTGGCAATATCACGGCCTACGCGCAGTACGGGGTGGGCGCCCGCTTGGCATTGGCGACGTACACCGTGTGGTTCTCTTGGTGGAAGTCTCTCTGGCCGGCCGGCCTTTCGCCGATGTACGAGCTGCCCCAGCGCGTCGATCTCAGCCAGGCGCGGTTCCTCGGGGCGCTGCTGGCCGTGGCCGCTCTCACCGCCACGCTCGTGCTGCTTCGGCGGCGGTGGCCCGCGGGGCTTGCCGCCTGGGCCCAGTCGGTCATCGTGCTGGTGCCGATCAGCGGTGTGGTCCACTCGGGCAACCAGCTCGCCGCCGACCGCTACAGCTACCTCTCGGGCTTGGGATTTGCGGTCCTGGCCGGCGCCGGGCTCGTCTGGGCGTTGCGGCATGCCGCCGGTCGGCCGGCGCGGCGCTGGGTGCATCCCCTCGCATGGGTGTCCGCCGCGCTGGTCGTGGTGGCGCTCGGAGTGGCAGCGCGAGAGCAGGCGGCGATCTGGAAGGACTCCGAGACGCTCTGGCGGCGGGCCGTCGAGGTCGATCCGACCTGCTCGCTCTGCGAGAGCAATCTCGGCCGGGTGGTGGCGCGTCCGGGGCGCTTCGCGGACGCCGAGACGCACGTGCGGCGTGCGATCGCGCTCCGCCCCGATCGCCCGGGCCCACACGAGAACATGGGCACGATCACGCTCGCGCAGGGCCGCTACCGTGAGGCGGAGGAGCACTTCCGGCGCGCCGCGACGCTCCATCCCGACCGCGCGGCGTCCCGGAACGCGCTGGGCGTGGCACTGGCCAGCCAGGGGCGCGACCGCGAGGCCGAGGCGGAGTTCCAGGAGGCGGCACGGCTGTCGCCCCGACTCGTGGATGCCCCCGCCAACCTGGGCGTCCTCTACACGAGGCACGGCCGCTTCGGGGAGGCGAT
>WNFC01002033.1_pt1 | contig 26853 bp, 28 predicted proteins | sample 5400541 | NCBI WGS metagenome assembly WNFC01 (sample SAMN13153342, study PRJNA577476) | soil metagenome | isolation source: 120 cm saprolite under Douglas fir tree site 2 hole 2 replicate 1 | place: USA:California | collected 2015-04-18 | reverse complement strand
GCTGCGGCGATTCCGGCTTCACCACCTTGTGGTGGAAGCAGGCGACCTCGGAGCAGTCGGCATCGATCGTGACGGTTACTGCCAACGGAGTCGTCACCGGAATCGACGCGAGCTTGCCTTAGCCCGGGTACGAGGTGGGGGCGTGGCTTCTGACGAGCCTGCGCTCCTGCCGTCGGCGCGCTGTACGGGTCAGAGAGTTCAGCCCGGCAGACTTCCGGGCGCTTCGCGGCGAGCTGGCCGTGCAGCAGTCCGGTGGACTGGCCGGCGGCGATCAGCGCTGAGCCGGGCAACGCGCCGGCGAACACGCTGGGCATCCGCCGCATTATGTTCGCCGTCGACGACATCGAGGACGTCCTGGCCCGCCTGCACGCCCACGGCGCCGAACTCGTCGGCGAGCTGGAGCAGTATCAGGACAGCCGCCACTCCGGACACCTTCCGCGATAAGCCGCGAACATGCATCTCGGGAATAGTCTTGGCCCGGCTGAACGGCCACGTCCGGGTCATGGCACAAGCCGGGAAGGGCAGCGCAGACGTCTGGCTGGCGGCGGAAACGCCACAGCACGTAGACAATCATCTGCGTCCCGGCCGGTGATCACGCTGTGCACCAGGATGCGCGGGTCACGCATCAGGTCGGCGACCTTCGTCGACTGCCACATCATCGACAGCCACAAGATGCCGTCCATCAGCCATGGCTCGACCGGGCTGACCCTGGGCGTGCCGTCACCGCGGATCGTCGCCACCACCACGACACCCGGCTCCAGCAGGAGCCGGCGGCCGAGTCCGGCCAGATGCGGCTGCAAGCCCTCCATCTCCGACCAGCGCATGACTCCTCCAACCAAGGCAGCGAACGGCACTCCCGCCTGTCTATCGCGCCCTGCCGACAACGTGGCGGCCAGCCGGGCACGGCAACCGAAATCCTGCAACCGCTATCGCGGCGATTCACCCCGAAGGAGCCAACCGCGCTCGAGCTACGCGTTGAATGGATTGAGCAAGCTAATTCTGCGTTTGGGGGCCACCGAGGTTCGCTAGGCACGGTACGCAGCACACGGTGGTACGGTGCTTTGCCGATCGCATTGGTGCCACGAGCATCGGGTCAGGGGTCTGGCGGGAAGGCAGACCAGAACCATTTCAACAGCCGGGTGGCACCTTTGGCGTAGTTGAGTAGTACGCGGGTGTTGGCGGTAACGGGATGGCCGGTCAGCAGATCTACGGTTGCCTCAAGGATGGCATCACGTGGTTCGTCCAGCCCGCGAGCCCGGAGTTCGGCAAGGTACAGATCGCGGACCTGCTCGCGCGTCTTGCCATCAGCGGCGGCCTGGGCAGCTCGGAACGCCTGCCTGCCGGCCTCGCGGCGTTCCCGCCACTCGCGCTCGTGCTTCTCCCGGAACTCTTTGAACCCGGGCACTGGCTCGTCGGGGTCGTCTTTCCATGCGCGCTGCTCGTCGGCACCTGGGCACGTGCACAGCTGCTGCCAGACCGTCAGGGGAACCGGCATCCGGTCGGCGAGGCGGCATGTGGCGTGGCAGGAGCAGCGGCACAGCGCGACGGTGGACTCCAGGCGAGGCCCGGGTCTGCTCATGCGCATCACGGTAGTCACGTGCCCGCACTCCTGGTGCGCGTCGCGTGCGCATGCACCTGAGCTGCCGGGAGAGCCGAATCCTGGTCGGCTGTCAGACGCCACCGGACACCCTGAGGTCATGGCTAAGCGGATCGGCGGAACGAGCGCTGCGTCTCCTGACGCTCACGACCCGGGCCCGTCGCCTGTGGCCCGTGTCCTCAGCACGGCTATCAGGCGGCGTTTGCCGCCGAACCAGTAGATCGGTGAGCCGACCAGATAAAGAACGAGGACGGCGAGGATGAGGTCGCGGAACGTGCCGTGCATCCATCCTCGCACCTGGCCGGTGAACGCAAGCGCCGCGACGAGGGCGCCGATCAGCTGAGCTATGAGGCTGAGCCGGTCCGCCACTTCCTCGGCCGACTGCAGTTGCCTGTTCGCCAGATTCAGTACGACTCTGTGGGCGGCCTGCATGAGCATAACGCCCTCGAGCGCGCCGAGGAGGATCAAGATTCCTGACGGGTGCCTGGCTCCCAGGTAAATGATGAACCCGATCACGGCGAGGGACACCACGACGACAGCGATCAGCATGATTAGTACGAATTGTCAGGCTTGCCGCGATGTGCCGCGCTCACCGTTTCACTGTAACGCGGCCTGCCGTGGACCCTTCTGAGGTTAGCGACAGCGCGATGCTGGTCTCAGGCGCCTCTTCGTACGGGTTCACGGCTTCGTCGCCCTGAATGTCGCTGACGATTTGCCGCCCACCCCCAACCCGCCTCTCCGCACCGGAGCCTCAGGCAAGCCTGCCTGCCGAGTCATCCCTTCGCCGCCGGACAGCGGAGCGCTCCCCAGCCCTGACGACCGCGCCACCGGCGCTGCCGACGTTCAGGCGGATGCTGGCCCACAGCGGCCCCGCATTCGGTTCGAATAGCACCCGCTGGATGCCGCGCCCGAGGCTTCTTCGATATGTGGTGCCAGCCGCCGTACCGGAATGTACTTCTACTGACCGGCAGCATGTCCGCGCCTTGAAGCGTGCGCGCTCCCAAAGCCACCGTTCCGATAGCCGAAAACACTTCAGGCAGTTGAGCCCGAGGTGGGCTTTCACAGGGGTGATGATTCTTTGGCGTCGGCCGAGGCCGCGTTATTGATCTTGATATGTCGCGGGCACGCCAACGGCGCTGCCGCGACCCGCGCGAGGGGGACCGGCCTGACGCAGCTCGGCTGCACGTTCTGCCCGAGGTCAGGATTCCCGCCGATCTGGACCACTAGCCATCGTCAACCCGCCGGACGCCGCAATTCCAGAACGGACAATTCGGTAGCGGCTTGAACATCACCAAGAGCGCCGCCGGCGCGCGCCGAACGAGCTCGGTACGTGTGCGTCAAGCTGTGCCTCCATCATCGAGTGATCGGGGGCTAGATCCGTGGGCTGACGCCTATCGCCGCGTCCGAATCGCGGCCGTTCCGGGCGCTTTGGCAAGAGCTGCGCGGGATCTCATGACCAAGATCGGCTCCCAAAATCGGACACCGCCGCTCCCAAATCCGGACAAACTAACGAGGCAAAGCCAACATGACCGCGTGTCAGGGCGCTGACCTGCGGGTTTGCGTGGAGCTGAGGGGATTTGAGCCCCTGACCCCCTCGATGCGAACAAAGTACGGCGTGTTGCTTACCTGCTGTTCAGGAACGTTTTCCCAGGTCAGCCACCTCGGACTGGTCCCGTAGGCCGCTCCTGAGGGCGGCCGACAGAGTCCGTCCGCTCCCATTCCGCTGCCAAAATCGGACAGCCCTGCCGTGGCTGCCGCCTGCCACTGCTGGTGCTCGGCGTAGTCGGGCACGCCGCACCGGCCACGTCCTCGCGGAGAGGCGGGCAGCATGAGCATCGCGGTAATGAATTGGGTCGCTGTCGGCTGGGGTCCGCTCGCCTAGCTCGATGGCGCTGAGATGGGCGGTAGCGCGGGAGCTGCCGCACCGCCCACGACCGTGCCACGAGAATCCGGCCGGCACCCTGGCGTTCTCTCCGCCGGCGCGCGGCGCCGCGGGGGAAAGGGTCTGGGTCGGCGTGTGCGCCCGCGCGATTTGGTCGTCAGCAACCCGCTTCCCGCTGTGGCTGCTCGACTCGGGGGGCCCGCGTGGCTTCCCGATCCTGCGGCCGCTGGCGATCCATCCGCTCGGGCACCAGCGATTCGGCCGATGCGCGGTACAGGCCGGCGCCGTGCTGACCGACGCGGTCGTTGCCTATTCCGTCGCTTGGGCGGTGTCTTTCCAGGTATTCGTCGCGTTCGTCTTGCCCGATGTGCCCTGGCTCGGGGGCCGCCCGCTCCCGCTTGTCGGCCTCCCGCCAGTCGGCGCGCGTCTGCAGCCACGATTCGATCGCGGCCCGGACCGGGTGGCGAGGCATCCACACGTCGGCCAGATAGGAACGATGATCGTTTGCTGACTCCGCGGGGCTACTGTTCTCCCTGGCCGGGCGCGCATGATAGGCCGCCAGCGCATCGGACTCCTCGGCGATCAGCCGCTCCTCGAAAGAACCCGGACGGTGGTAAAGCAGGCCTAGTAGCCTTGCGGGCCGCTCCGTGGGTATTCACATTGTGTCCTCCTGGTAGCCTGCGCGCCTAGCCGACGATCGGCACGTCGGCCCGGAGGCCCGCTGTCCGTGTCAGGGATGCGGGTAGCCCCCGCAGCCCGCAGGGCGGGTCCATAGGTGCGCGGACGGTTTGCCTGGCGTTGAGCTGGCACGCGGCATCGATGATGGCAGGAATAGCTGGAGCCCGCAGACTGCAAGATCATCAATATGCGACGCCTCGTTCCTGCGGGACACGCGAGCCACCGCGGGCCCGTGCTGGCCGGCACCTTGCGGACGAACCCGCACAGCCACCGGCCGCTGCCAGCGGACTCCGAGCTCGAGCAGTCGATCCATGTGCGGCAGCACCGCTCCTAGGCGGTGCCCACCTTCTGAGGTATCCAAGTGACCCGCTCCGCATTTGGCCCGCCAGCGACTAACTTGAGCCGGCGCGAGTGGCAGTTCTGCCCTCAGGGCGTGGTCTAGGTTCGGTGGGGGGCGTACGCGGCGGGAGCTAGCGCCGCATCGCCGGCGTCCGTGAGTTGGCCGAGGTCGCAGGCGAGCACGACGTCGTGTCCAATGGGTCGCGGCGCGTGGCCGGGCGATACCAGGTCCGCCTCAAGGCGGGCAGTATGAAAATCGATCAAGATCAACTTCTGGTACCGAAACGGGCCATGAAGTGGTGCCGCACGGCGTGGCCGATTCGGATAGTAAAACCCGTGGATTAAGAGTCTGCTGCTCTGATGTCAGATCGGCGCTCTCAGAGCTGTTTAGTACCGTACTGTACGGGACTTGGCCGGTTCCGGTGCCGCCGGATGTCAGTGTCTGCCGGCAGGTATCACGGCATCCGAGCAAACAGCGAGCAACAACGCCAGCGGACGATCTTCGCTCAGGGCAGCGGCGATTCGTATCGCCGACAGCCAGCCCGCGCGGAAGCGCCCCGCGCGCGGACGCGGGGATGCTAGCCGACGATTCCATCGAGAGCTACTTCGCCTTCGCAATGACGCGCCCGCGGCAATCGGCCACGATGAACCGGTCCCAACCGGGCCCGTCTCCATCTCGTATACCTGAGGGGGACCTGGCATGAACCTCGCGGGCCAGCACGAGTGGCAGCGGGAGGTCAGAAAGAGCCGCCACCTGCACTGTCACGCTCACGCGGCCCAGTGTCTCGGGGTCGGCGGCGCGCACCGCCGACCGGATCAGTTCAGCCGGGCGCTGTACGGGGACGGCTCCGGGATCACCCAGATCTATGAGGGCACCGACCAGATCCAGCGCATCGTGATGGCCAGGCAGCTGACCCCCTGGCCTCCTGGCAGCGGCCCTCGCACCGCGCTCGTCGTCCGCGGCGCGGGCGCGGGCACGCCTCGGCCGGGAGTGAAGGGGTACGGTGATCCGTGAATCACCGCGCGCTGTCCGATCCGGTGATGCCCGGCTGCGGCGTCGATTTCTCCCGCCGTTCGCACTGGCAGAGGTTAGCTGGCCATTGGCGCAAGCGGAACCGATCTTGCGACACCGCTGGCGACGTGGCCGGGATGCTTGAGGTGGTCGATGAGTACCCGGAGTGGGCCCTACCTCGATCCCTCCTTCCCCGATCCCTAGCCCGCCCTCGCCACGGCCGTGATCAGCTTGCCGATGGCCTTGCCCGTCAGGCCCGGCGCGGCCTGAAGTCACAGATCGAGGAACTCGTCGCCGAGGCCGACAAGATCATGGTCGTCATCCGCAAGCCAGGCACGGACGAGTTTCGCGAGCGCAAGACCGGCGACCTGAACTTCGACGTCTTCAACGTTCCCTGGCGACGAGGTGATCGCCCTGGGCGCATGCCGGAGCCGGGCCGGCGCGCTGAACCTGCTGCGCCGGCCCGGCCACGATCACCTTGATCAGCCCAGCGGCTGAGTCGTCCAGTTCGCCGGGTCCGGCCCAAGCACCTGAACGTGATGCAGTAGGCCCATGGCTCCCCCCACCTTGTCAGGCAGGCTGACCGAGACCCAGACCTGCATGCCGTGCAAGTTCGGGAAGCACGCGTCCTGCTGGTGCTCGCCACCGGCCTGACCGCCCGGACCCGCCGGGCCGTTCACGTTCGTCGTGACAAGCACACCGCGAGCGCCGTCGAACGAGACACTGTGTGACTGGCCAGCCGTGAACGAACAGGCGTTCGAGAATGAAGGCTCGACGAGGACGCTCATGCCGGCCGGGTCCTGGCTGGGCCCCAGGTACAGCGCGTACCCCGTGAGCTCGCCCCGCGTCTCCTGGAGCCCGGCTGCGCTCAGCTTCCAGCTGGCCGGCGTGCCAACCAGCCTGAACGGGAACGGGAGCCGCAGGTTGGACCGGTACCGAACATTCGCGGCCACCCTCCTGAGCTCGGCCGGCCTGGCGCCTGTCGACATGCCGATGGTGGCCCAGCCACCTCTGGCGTACTGCCAGGCTAGACCGTCCGGCTGCCCGTTCCTCCCCAGCATCCGGTACGCCGGTTCACCGCCTGTCAGGTGGCCTGCACGAACAACCGGTTGGGGGAGCCACGGCGTGGGGCCCCAGTTGCAGCGCAGGCCGGCTGGATACCGCTTCGGGGAGAGAGGCGTCTGCTGGGACCGCGAAGTACCCGCTGACACGGGAGCACTCGCTGGCCCAGACTGGGAACCACCTTTCGGCGGCGACCAGAACGGCCCGGTAAGTTCGCACTGGCGCGCCGCAAAGACCATGAGGGAGATGTCCTGGCCTTTCGAGCTGCCCATGGCATCCAGCGATGACTGATTCGTCGTCTCCGGATAGGAGGGGGCGACCGCGGAGAAGCCGCGAGGCAACCAGCCGAAGGTTGCCCAGATCGCGAGGGGGTCGAAACTGGCCGGGGCTACGAGCCCCCGGGCATGTTCCGGGCTATTCGAATGAGTGGTCACCGGCGCCCGGTTGCTGGTCGCGCCGACCGGCAGGACGCCACTGGCGAACAGTGCGCCAACGGCCGTGACGATGCCGACCGATACCGCTGGAACGCCCGCCCGGCGGATCCTCAGGCGGCGGCGGCCTGCCTTGCGGGCACGGGCCACGTCCACCGTGCTGGGCGGGGGCTCCGCTCCTGCGGCGCGCTCGAAGTGAGCGCGCATTGCCTTCTCATCCATGCTCACGCACCTCCCCGGCGACCGCGGCCGAACCGCGCCGCGTCCGCGCCGAAAGCTCCGATCGGTCGGCCGGCGCCAGTGCCAGCCGGAGTGAGCCCAGGCCCTTGGAGGTCTGGCTCTTGACGGTGCCGGCCGAGCAGCCCAGTACCTCGGCGACCTGATCGACGGTCTGGTCGCAGTAGAAGCGGAGGACGAGCGTCGCCCGCTGGCGCGGCGGCAGGCCCGCGAGCGCCGCGTTGACATCGATCGCATCGTCGTGGTCTCGGCCGACTCCCGGCCAGTCCGGCATCTCGCCGGGCAGGCTGACCTTGCGGGCCCAGCCGGACCGGCGCTCGCCGAGGAACTGCCTGACCAGGATCGTCCTGGCGTAGGCCTCAGGATGATCCATGACGCGGACCCGGTGCCAGTGCATGTAAAGCCGGGTGATCGTCACCTGCACCAGGTCATCGGCGTGATGCCAGTCCTGGCAGAGCAGGTAGGCGATCCGGCGCAGCGCGTGCAGCCGGGCAGCTACGAACTCCGTGTACTCGTCGTCGCGGCGCGTGTTCCTCACGGGCCGCCCGATCCATGCGCATGCATCATGCCCCCTTCAATGCATCCGGCACGGCGCCCGGTTGCCCGCACCCGGCTGGGATTGTTGCGTAGCTCTGTCGCAATTCGCGCTACTAGCTACTGCGACCTGAGAACGTCGCCTGTTGATAGGTGGTTGCCGGTGGCGGCCGGCCGGATGGCCTCGAACTCTAGGGCTTATAGAAGGATTCGAGGCCATCGTGCTACGCACCATAGGTGATCCGGTGTCGTTGCGGGAGTCGGTGCTGCCGGAGGAGGTGCTGCGGCTGCCGGAGGAACTGGCGCGGGTTGATGCGCTGCTAGATGATCCCGCCTTTCTCGCCCCGTTCGTGCCGTTCTTCTCCCTGACGGCAGGCCGGCCGTCCACGCCGGTGGAGTGCTACCTGCGGATCATGTTCTTGAAGTTCCGGCACCGGCTGGGCTTTGAGAGCGTGTGCGCTGAGCTTGCCGTTCAACCTTTCTGCTTCGCGCTCCTGGTGTCAGATTTAGCTGTATCACGGTTCTTTCCGACGTCGTGGTGCTGGGCGGGTCGCCTGTTCTTCGAGCCGGGTGGCCTCCCGGGTCCGGGCTTGCCGGGTTTCGGTGCGCTGGCCGGACAGGCGGTCGTCGCGCGGATGTTCCGGAATCCGCGCCGTACCCGGGCCCGGGGTGAGCCGCCCGGGCGGGGCGGGTCGTTCCCAGGGCAGGCGGAGGTCGGCGGCGAGTGGGCGGGCGAGGCGGAGCTGGGCGTGGGCCGCGATGATCAGCCAGGTCTACCGGTCGGCGGCGGACGGGTCGCGGATCGCCGGCGCGGTCCAGCCCAGCACCTGCTTGAACAGCCTGAACGTGTGCTCGAGATCAAAGCGGCGCAAGAACGCCTGCCACAGCAGATCCACGTGCGCGTTCTGGCGCTGGCGGCCGAGGACCACAGCCAGACGGGCCTGGGGTCGCGGTCGCCGGGCAGGTGCTCTACCTGCAGCCGGATTAAGGTGCCCTCGATGACCGGTAGCTCGCCCTGGTGGTCCTGCCAGGCGCCGCGGCTAGTCAGCCGGGAGTGCAGCCGGTCCCAGGAACAGGCCACCGCCGTGCCGTACCGGGCGGTCTGGGTGCTGGTGGCGACAGCGGGCTGCGGCCAGGTTCCCGCATCGGCCAGCGTGAACTCGGGGCCGTGCCGGAATGGCCGGCCGCGGCCGCTGCCGCGCGGCGGCGCGGGGAGGCTCAGCACCCGGTCGGAGAGCTTGTCAAGTCTTCTGTGTAGACAGGGGTAACTCTTTTGCCTGGTTGCTGGTGACTGTGGGTAGTGGGAAGTTAGTTGGGGAGCCGGTCGCCGAAGCGGACGGCCAGGGCGTTGTCGGCTTGTTTCCAGCCCAGGGTGCCGGTGCCGCGCTCGCCGCGCTGGAGGGTGAGGCCCTCGCCGTCGATGTGCAGGCGGCGCTTCGATCCTGGCGAGGATGCCCCAGCATGGATCGAGCTGGGTGGCGTGAGAGTAACCGGCGCAGGGGGCTATTCGCTTGAGGGAAGTGGCCAGCCCGTGCATCTGGGATTCCTGCACGAGCTGCCGGGCGACAGCATCACTGACCTCCATTTGAGCTGGCCGCTTATTCCGGAATCGCTCGCCGCGATCACGCATCTGTCACCTGGACTGCGGAGGCTGTACCTGGCCCAGACCGCCCTCGGAGACGATGCGCTGACACTCGTAGCCCAGTTGCGCGGCCTAACGTATCTCCAACCCTGGGAAACCAATTCACCGATGACGGCGTCCAGCAGCTCGCCGCCCTTACCGACCTTGATCACCTGTACCTCGAAGAGGAGACCCTTTCCCCGCCGCCTTCGGCTTTGCTCGCCACCTGCCGAAGCTTGCCCGCCTCGGCCTCCAAGATGTGCGCTTCACCGAGGCTGAAATGGCTGACCTGAGAAATCCGCTCCCAGGCGTAGACGTAGGTTAATGTTAATGAGGGCTTGAACTCATGCCGAACACGGTGCCGACGTCGATCATCTGGACATACTCACGCCACGACGGCTCGTTCGGCGCGGCCAATTAGTCGGCCGATGGGCCGGCCGCGGCAGCACAGATCTGGTCGATCTGGCCGGACCTACCGTCGCCGGCCCAGCTGTGTGCGGCTAACTCGGTGCTCGAAGGCGGGCGAGCAGTCATGCGGCGCGGCGGTGCAGCAGCCAGATTGTGGCGGCGAGCGCTGCCGCGGTGATCGCCACGATGAGGCCGGCCTCGATGAACTGGAAGTTCCAGAACCGGTCGGCCGGCTGGTAGGTGGTCACGATTTGGTTTCCAGGGTTGGTGGCTCTGAGCACCCAGTCTCCGATGTGGCCGGTAGCCGGTGGCACGGATGTGATGCCCACGTTGAGGGAGCACCCATGGGCGCAGGTGTGCCGGAGTGTGAGCGGTGCCTGGAAGCGGGGGCGGAGCAGGTACTCGACCGCTAGCCTGACGGCCAGCCACGCGACCAGTGCGGCGACCATGGCGGGGATACTGCGTCGTATGAGCAGCCCGGCCAGCACGGCGAGTCCGAACGCCAGCAGGATGTAGGCGGTGAGCGCCAGGCCCTCGAAATCGTAGACGTTGTCGATGAAGTGGCCGGTGAGCCGGTCCATCGGCTGGCGGTACCAGGTGATCATGGCGGTCATCGCCGCGCCGAGGATGACGAGCCCGCCGGTGACGATGGCCAGCTTGGTGACGAGCCATCTGGTGCGCGGAACGGTCTGGGCCCAGGCCAGCTGCCAGGTGCCGTATTCGAGTTCCCTGGCGATCAGCGGCGCGCCGATGACGACCCCGATCAGCCCGGGAAACGCCAGGAGCAGCGCCCAGAACCCGATGTTGACCACGGTGTTGAAGCTGTTCATGAAGGCGCCGACCGCGCCCTGGCAGGCGCCGGTTACCGGGTTACGCGCGAGGCACCCGGCGAGCTGGTCGTGGCTGAACGCCGTGCGCATGGAGCTGCTGACAACGATCGCGAATACCGCGAGGATGCCGAGCAGCCCGAGGCAGGTTATGGCCTGGCTGCGGTGCTGCCGCCAGCTGACCCAGATCATCGCGTTACCGCCTTCGTGGTCGGCCCTGGCCGCGCCGCGGCCTGGGCAGGATCGTCTTGCGCCGACGCTGCGGGCGGGCGCTGCAGGTAGGCCAGCACGAGCTGCTCGAAGCCCACGGGGTCTGCCTGCCATCCGGGGTGGTCCAGCGCAGCCAGCCCGGCGGGGTCGGCGCGGACGAGCGCGGTGGAGTGCCTGTCGCTGTCGGCGCGATCGATGCAATGTCCGGGCAGCTCCGCGTCCTGCGTCGCCCGGGGGACGGTGAGCAGGCGGTGCGCGGCCAGGAGGTCATCTACCGGGCCGGCTAGCCGCACGTGTCCGGCGGTGAGCACGATCAGCCAATCGCAGAGCCGCTCCAGCTCAGAGACCACATGCGAGGCGATGAGGACGGTCAGGCCGGTGTCCGCCGTCGCGGCCATCACGTCCCGCATGAACTCCAGCCGGGCGATCGGGTCGAGGCTGGAGACTGGCTCGTCGAGCACCAGCAGCGGCGCGCGCTTGGCCAGCGCCATGGTCAGCGAGACCTGTGCCTGCTGGCCGCCCGACAGGGCCCTGACCTTGCGCCTCGGCGGGATGCCGAGCGCAGTCATCCGCGCCTGCGCGAGCCCCTGATCCCAGCCGGGGTTCATCGCGCGGCCGAGGCGGAGCATGTCCGCGACGCTGAAGTCCCGGTACAGCGGATGGTCCTGGGCGACGAAGCTGACCCGCGCCAGCGTCGCCGCCGCGTGCGCGCGGGACGTCTGGCCGAAGACCGACGCCTGCCCTTCGGTGGGCTTGAGCAGCCCGATGATCATCTGCAGCAGGGTGGTCTTGCCGGCGCCGTTCGGGCCGACCAGGCCGGCGATCGCGCCGGCCGGCACCTCGAGGGTGCAGTCGCGCAGGCCCCATACCTGGCCGTAGCGCCTGCCGAGCCGGGTGGTCTGAACCGCCGCGACAGCGGCCGCATCTCCGGTCATCAGACCTTCTCCTTCTTCATGTCGTGCCTGGCGACGGCGATGAGCGCCGACACCGCCTGGTCGCTGAGCCCGGCCGCTTCGGCGGCGCGGAGCCATCTCTCCAGCGATGCGCGCAGGGCCCGGTGCGCTTCGGGCGGGTCCGGTGACAGGCTGCCGGTGATGAACGTGCCCTGGCCCGGCCGGCCGCCGGCCAGTCCCTCGTGCTCCAGCTGCCGGTAGGCCTTGACGACCGTGTTCGGGTTGATCACCAGGTCGCCGGCGACGTCCTTGACCGTGGGCAGGCGGTCACCCTCCTGCAGATAGCCAAGCAGCAGCGACTGCCGCACCTGGTGCACGAGCTGCAGGTAGGGCGGGACGCCGGACGAGCCGTCGACATGGAACCGGAACATCAGCCTTCTTCCATCATGACATTATGCTATGATGTTGGTATAACCATAAAAGGCTCGCGCGACGCTGTCAAGCAGGTACTAGTGATCACGCCGGATCCGGGACGTCTGGGCCAGGCAGCTGTCAAGCCGGGGGACCCCCGACAAGCGCAGCGGCGCATATCCCCGACGCCGTCCCCTGCCCGGCTGCCTGCAAGCCGCCCCGGCTCGCGGCACGAAGCAGCATGCACGACCATGCACGCGCTGGAAGACGATCTGGATGGCGGCCCGGCGGATGAGACGGTGCGGTTCGGTTTCGGCGGCACCGACTACGAGATCGACTTGAGCGCCAAGAACAGCGACATGAAGATCGACGTGGGGGCGGAGAGCCCGCCTGAACGGCTGGCGCTGACGCTGGGGCTGGTGCCAACACCGGTGTTCCACACGCTTGTGCCGGTGCTGGCCGCCCGGGCGTTGCTGGTCGGCACGAAGCTCGGGGTGTTCGAGGCGCTGGGCCAGAACCCGCTGACCGCGGCCGACGTGGCAGCCAAGCTCGGGACCGAGGGCGAGGCGACCGGGAAGCTGCTGAACGCCATGACCGGGCTCGGCTACCTGCGAGCCGCAAGGACGCTGAACCAGGCGGAGGCCGCCGGCTGCGCCTCGCCGGGATCAGGTATCGATCACGGAGTTGAGCGGGCGCAGTAACCGCCGTCGCACGTTCCGAATCTGCGCCAAAGCCTGGCGGGCGGGTTATTCGGCGCGGGCGTGCGCAGATAGCGCGATTCTGGCGGCTTCGCGTCGATGACCTGCAGCTTGCGGTGGCTTCTTGCCTGCAGAAGAGAACGTTCTTGGCGGCTGACACGAGCTGGCCTGGACTGGCGGTTTTCCAGCAGCGACCTCGGCATGCACGTGCGCTGGGCGGCGGCCTGGTACCGCTCCAATACGCTGACCGGGATCCGGCCACGGGCGCTGACCGTGATGCCGTGGTCTTTGGCCCACGCCCGGACCTCGCCGCCGCGCTGCCGCCCGGCCGACGTCCGCGCCGTCCGGCGCGCCGGCCCGCGGCTCGCCTTGCGGGCGTGCTCGATGAACGGCGCGAGCATCGTGCGCAAGGCACGGGCGTTTGTACTACTTTGAAACTCACTACGATGAGAGCTGATTACGCTATGTGATGGAGCTGCGCATCGGTTGGTTCTTGACTCCGGCTGGCAGGGCGGTGGCCGGTCAGCGCGGCACACAGCTGCGTCAGCTGGTCCGGTAGCCCGCGGGCGGGGTCGAGTCCACCTTCAGGCCGAGCATGAACGTCTGGTGCCTTGAGCCCTTTGCCGAGGACATCGAGGCGGTGCGAGTCGGATCCGGCCGGACGAAAGGACGATGGAAAAGGCCATGGAGTGACTCACAGGCTCTTGCTCGGCTGACTGCTGCGCCGCGCTTGCGAGCCTTGTACGGCTGGCCGATGGCCACAGTTCTCCTCGCCCAGCCGCGCCTCGCTGACAATGCCCGAACGCCTCCTCGAGCATCCGCTCGGCGGCGGCCTTGGGCCGCTAAACCAGGTGCGCCTCGTCGGCCTGGCCGACGTCGACGAGGTCGTCGCAGGTCGGGCAGTACCAGCGGGCCTCCACCGGAGTGCCGCACGCCGCGTGCCGCGGAGCCTGGGCCGGGTCGGCGCGCCGGGCGCCCCAGCGGGCCAGCAGGCGCAGCGCCCCGGCCAGCTCCCGGCCCTCGGCGGTCAGCTCGTAGGCCACGCGGGGCGGCCGCTCGGAGTAGGGCCGGGCCACCAGCAGCGCCTCGCGCTCCAGCCGCTTGAGCCGCTCGGACAGGATGTTCGCGGCCAGGCCGGGGATCTGGCTCAGCAGGTCGTTGAACCGCCGCGGGCCGTCCAGCAGCGCCTCCACCACCAGCAGCGTCCACCGGTCGCCCACGCTGGCCAGCGCCTCGGCCAGCGGGGAGTACTCATCGTGCTGCGTGGTCATGAGTCGCACCTCCGGTTATGCCGTCAGCGATGATCGTAGCCGCAGCGCCCAGTGAGTAGTAAGTTGCAAGTTACTACTCACTGGGAGGCGGTCATGACAGTACTGGACGAGATCCAGGCGAGCATCGGGCGGCTGGCCGAGGGCGCCGGGCGCTCGGTGGTCGGCATCGGGCAGCGGTGGGGCGCCGGGTCGGGCATCGTGCTCGGCGACGGCCAGGTGCTCACCAACGCGCACAACGTGCGCGGGGATAGCGTGGAGGTCACCTTCGCCGACGGGCGCACGGCCGAGGGCACGGTGGCCGGGCACGACATCGACGGCGACCTGGCCGTCATCAGCGTCGACACCGCGGGCGCGCAGGCGCTGCCGTGGGCCGACGGCGCCGGGCCCAGCATCGGCCTGCCGGTCTTCGCGCTGGCCAACCCGGGCGGCCGGGGCCCGCGCGTGACGTTCGGGTTCGTGTCGGGCATCGAGCGGACCTTCCGCGGCCCGCGCGGCCGCCGGATCAGCGGCAGCCTGGAGCACACCGCGCCGCTGCTGCCCGGTTCCTCGGGCGGGCCGGTGCTCGACGGGGAGGGCCGGCTGCTCGGCATCAACACCAACCGGCTGGGCGAGGGCTTCTACCTAGCCATCCCGGCCGACGCGGCGCTGCGCGGCCGGGTCGAGGCGCTGGGCCGCGGCGAGTCCGCCGCCCCGCCGCGGCTGGGCATCTCGATCGCCCCCGGCCACGTGGCGCGGCGGCTGCGGCGGGCCGTCGGCCTGCCCGACCGGGACGGGCTGCTGGTCCGCGAGGTGACCGAGGACAGCCCGGCGGCGCGGGCGGGCCTGGCCGGTGGCGACCTGATCGTGACGGCCGGCGGCCAGCCGGCGAACACGGTCGACGACCTGTTCGACGCGCTGCAGGCGGCCCGCGGCGGTTCCATCGAGCTGGTCGTGGTGCGCGGCGCCGAGGAGCGCACGATCCAGGTCGCGCTGGCCGGGGACACACCGGAGTAACCCCGCCGCTGCTGGCTGGCGCTGCCTACCGGGCGGCGCCAGCCAGCGACTGCACGAAGCCGGCGATCTGGCGCAGGCTGCGGCACTCCTCCATCCGGGCGGGCGCCAGTAACTTCCCAGCTACCCCCGACAAGCGCAGCGGCGCATATCCCCGACGCCGTCCCCTGCCCGGCTGCCTGCAAGCCGCCCCGGCTCGCGGCGCGAAGCAGCATGCACGACCATGCATGTCAGCCGCCAAGAACGTTCTCTTCTGCAGGCAAGAAGCCACCGCAAGCTGCAGGTCATCGACGCGAAGCCGCCAGAATCGCGCTATCTGCGCACGCGCCGAATAACCCGCCCGCCAGGCTTTGGCGCAGATTCGGAACGTGCGACGGCGGTTACTGCGCCCGCTCAACTCCGTGATCGATACCTGATCCCGGCGAGGCGCAGCCGGCGGCCTCCGCCTGGTTCAGCGTCCTCGGGCGGCGGCCTGGTACCGCTCCAATACGCTGGCCGGGATCCGGCCACGGGCGCTGACCGTGATGCCGTGGTCTTTGGCCCACGCCCGGACCTCGCCGCCGCGCTGCCGCCCGGCCGACGTCCGCGCCGTCCGGCGCGCGGCTCGCCTTGCGGGCGTGCTCGATGAACGGCGCGAGCATCGTGCGCAAGGCACGGGCGTTCTTGGCGCTCAAGTCGATCTCGTAGTCGGTGCCGCCGAAACCGAACCGCACCGTCTCATCCGCCGGGCCGCCATCCAGATCGTCTTCCAGCGCGACGGTGACCTAGTGAGCCATCTTCTGCCTCCCATGCCGACGGTCAGGGTTCGCCGCACCATTACCGGCAATGATCCCTCATACCAGCTGTAATAGCGCAGATCACACGCCGCTCCCGGGATCCAATCGCCGCCAGCCCTCCATCTGATGCCACCCGAAGATAAGGCCCCGCCGCACACAGAAGCGACATTATGTTCGTCATCCGAGAGGATAACTACTGAATTAATAGGAATACCTATTCGGCGATATGTACTACTTTGAATCTCACTACTATGAGAGCTGATTACGCTATGTGATGGAGCTGCGCATCGGTTGGTTCTTGACGAGCTGGCCTGGACTGGCGGTTTTCCACAGCGACCTCGGCATGCACGTGCGCTTCAATGGAACCCGCTAGGCGCCTGCCGTGGGATAGACGTGAGAGTCCACGCCGTCCGATACGAAAAGGGCCGTGGAGTCGCCCTTCGGGCAAGCGTGAAGCGGAGATCTGGGTGGACGATAACGGTTACGTGAAGGTGCGCTACTGGAGCTCGGAAGGCTCCAGCGCAGAACAGATCGCGACGGTCGCACTCCGCGCGCTCCTTGTCGTAACCGGCGCGACTCCTGCGGACTTCGCGCAGCGCGCGGCGGTCTAGAAGATCAGCGCGTGAGCGCGCAAAGCCCTCCGGCAAGGCTGGCGGTGCTCCTCGATGAGCGCCCGTTCCCACAGCCTTGCCGGGGGGTCTTGCCTGTCGCGCGGAGGAGGGCGATAAATCGCGCAGGTTGGCCCGGCCGTTCGGCGGCGCAGGCTCGGCAGCAATTTCGCACGCTGGCGCGCATGCTATGAACGGCAACGCTGCTCGTGAGCCGCTCCGCGCTCGTAGGAGAGAGCGGAGGCCGAGCCCGTGATTACATGGAAAAGATGGTCCAGGTCCGGGTCGACATCCCGCCGCTTCGCGAAGCTTCGTGATGGCTTCGCCAGCCTGGACCCGGCGCCCACTCGTACGGACTTGGCGCCTGTGAAGAAGACGGGGCGGTGCAGGCAGTTCAAGGCTGGGCTCGCAGTCGACTGCCTAGGAGCGGGTCTGCTCGAAATCGGCCAGAACCTCGGCGAGGGTGTACCGGCCAATGTCGCTAAGCACAGGGTTGTCCGCCGAGTATGCGGCAGCCCTCAACCCGATGTGCAGCGCCCAGGCGCGTCCCCGAGACCAGGTTGCATCATCAACGGCCAGCGCGCTGCGGAAGACATCACGAGGATCAGCCGACAGGTATGTCCAGGCCACCATGAGGTCGCATGCTGGGTCGCCCACTCCGAGAAGGCCGAAATCGATGACAGCGCTGAGCTCCTGGTCCTCGACCAGCAGGTTGGCCGGATGAAGATCGCCGTGTATCCAGACCGGCTGGCCTTTCCACGCCGGTGCCGCCAGCGCTGCCTCCCATACCTCCAGCAGTGGCCCGACATCGAGACTGTCCTGCAGAACTGCAGCCGACGCTCTGGTGTTGTGATCGTGAGCGGCGAGTGAAACGCCGCGGAACTCGTGGACGGAGCCGCCGGCAGGTCGATCGTCTGCAAGGCTGCGATAAACCGGGCCAGGCTCGTTGCCGCCCGGCCCAGATCAGCGACGCGTGTCAGGGCGGCAAGCTCGCCGGTCAGCCAGGGGCATACTGTCCAGTGCCACGGATACCCCTCACCCGGCACGCCGTGCCCGAGCGGAACAGGGACTGCCAGCGGCAAATGCGGGGCAAGGACCGGAAGCCACCGATGCTCGTTGCTGACGTGCTCGGCGCTAACACGACGGCGCGGCAACCGCACCGCTAGGTTGGACCCCAGGCGGAAGATCGTGTTATCCCAGCCAGCAGACTCGACCGGCTCTACAGCCAAGCTTGCCCACTGCGGAAACTGAACTGCGACGAGGCGGCGGACGAGCGGAATGTCGATCTGCACGTCGGCGGCGCGCCTGTAGAAACCGGCGATAGGGCGGACCACACGCATTTGCGCTGGTCAATGCAGTAATGATCTGGTGAGGCGTTCACATTTGGCCCTGACCTGCAGGTTTGGGGTTCTGGCTGGGAGGCTGGCCACAGGTTAAGTGTTGGCGGCCACAGCGTTGCGGGTGGCCTTGTCACTGCGGTGGGCTGGCTTGGATGATCTGCATGGTGAGCTGGTGCAGCTCGGCGACCAGGGCCAGGATGGTGCGGGCGTTGTCGAACAGGGGCTGCCAGGCTTCGAGCTCGGCGTTGGTGAGCCGGCGGGTCACGGTCTTGCCGTTGGTCTTGCGGGTCCATTCGGCGTAGGGGCCGTGCCGGCTGGCGGAGTCGTTGTGGCAGCGGCAACGGGGCTTGCCGCACTCGTAGGAACGCACGGTCAAGGTGCCGGGCAGGGCCAGCCCGGCGGCGCCGAGCGCGGCGGCGATCCGGTCGCGGGCCGCCTGCTCGCCCGGCGGTTAGCTGCATGCGACCTCGTCAGGGGAAAGCCGGTCAAGCTGACCAAGGCCAAGAAGGCAGCCCTGGCGGCATGGTCGGTGAAGTTCGCCTTGATGCTGCAGCTGGTCTGCCCCAGGGATAGTCGCTTCGTGATACCCGACTCTGACTACCTGCCTCTACGCTGACCGGCAACCAAGCGACCTGATGAAGCTGTGGGCCGGGTGGATGGAAACCGCCCGGCAAGCACGGCGGGCCGGCCCTGGCACTGCACGACCACCGGCACGATGAAATGTTCTTTGACGCCCTGATGCTGACTGCGCTCGGGCTCGATCCGTCGCTGGCATCCAAGGGCTACCTCGCGACGATCCGCTTCGGGCACTGCGTGATCGGCCTGCTCAGGGCCGGGCATGCCGAGCTCCTGCCGCTCCAATCTCTAGCCTGGCCCAGGCAGTGGGTCCAGATGTGGCCAGTCATCGGCGCCAGCCAATGGCCACCTGCCACTCACCTGGCGACGGCCCGGCTGACCCCGATAGCAGTGGGCATAAGGCAGAGCCAGTTTGGCCGATGCCCGGGAGCTCGCCGCGGCGATCCCAGGATCGCGCCTCGAGGTCTTCGCCGATGCCGGGCACGGCGTGTTCCGCGACAAGCCCGCAGAAGCGACCCAGATGATCCGCCGCTTCATCCTTGCCGGATAACCGGCCAGCAGGACTGCCTGGCAGTATGCGGCGAGAGGGCTGACTGCCAGTGGCTTCAATGCCTGCCTCGCGCATGGTCCCCGCCTGCGCCGCGAGGGTCCCGCAGCCACGACCAGCTGGGCTTGCGCCGTGACAGATATCCGATACATCATGCAGACCAGCCGGTGCTCGACGACCGCGCCCTGTTCCCTGGCGGTCAACCGGAGCGTAAGAGCGGGCCGGTGCCCTGCCGCTCCTTCACAGCCGGGCGCCAGGCGTGTCCATGGCAGGAGCCGAGGGATCGCAGTCCGGCAGGACGGGCCATCCCTGCGCGAGCCGACACCACATGACGCTCACGGCCGGACCGGGGAGGGCTCACACACTTATCGGCGGATGCCCCGCCCGCTACCAGCCCGAGGCGATGGCGATCACACCTGGCGGGATGAAGGCCTGGATGGTTTCATCATCCACGGTCAGCAGGACCCCGGTGACGGTGGGCTCACCGCCCAGCGCCGCCGCGGTTCGCGGGCGCGCAGGACACTGACCGTGTTGGTGTAGATGAGCCTGCGGTATCGCAGCGCCCGGTAGCTGTGCCGCATCGCTGCCAGGTTCTCTCCGCGAGCCCGTGCCCCTGTGGCGGCGGATGGGCCAGGTCGAGGTTGTCCCCCTCGATACAGGCGTGCATCACCCCGCGGCTGCTGAGCTGCTCGTGGATCTCGCCGGCGACGCTGCTCTTGCCCGAGCCGGACCGGCCACCGATGAACAGGGCAAAAGTGGCGTCGTGGCTGACCATGCGCACAAATCTGGCACTGACGCCGCGCTCCCGGACGCTGGCCATGATCTCTCCTGGGTACGGGCAGCCGTCAGGCGTTCCTGAGATAGGTGAGCACCGCGAGGACCCGCCGGTGGTCGTCAGCGGCAGGCAGCAGGTCCAGCTTGGAGAAAATAGATCCGACGTGGGTTTCGACTGTTTTCGGCGAGAGGAACAGCCGCTCGCAGATGGCCCGGTCGGAACGGCCCTGCGCCATGAGGGCGAGGATGTCCCGCTCGCGGCCGGTGAGATCCGCGAGGTTGGTGTCTTCGCGGTGGCGCCGCAGTAGCTGTGCCACGACCTCGGGATCAATCACCGACCCGCCACGGGCGATCCGCCGCACGGTGCCGGTGAACTCAGCGATGTCTGAGACGCGGTCCTTGAGCAGGTAGCCGACGCCCTGAGGGGCATCCTCGAGCAGCCTGATCGCCTGCCGCGTCTCGACGTACTGGGACAGGACCAGGACCCCGACACCGGGATGCTCGGCACGGATCCGCTGCGCGGCCAGGAGCCCCTCGTTGGTGTTCGTCGGCGGCATCCGGATGTCGGTCACCACCACATCGGGCGCTTCCCGCTCCACCACTGCATGGAGCTCGTCGGCGTCCCCCGATTGGCCGGCCACGACAAAGCCGTTCTCGGCCAGGACCCGGGCCAGCCCCTCGCGGAACAGCGCCGAGTCGTCGGCCAGCACGACCCGGGTCGCCGCCGCAGGCTCAGGCACCGCAGGGGATCGCGGCAAGGACACGGGTCCCGCCTCCGGGGGGGTTCTCCACGCGGAAACTGCCGCGTACCGCGGAAACCCGGTCCTCAAGCCCGCGCAGCCCGGAGCCGCGGCTGGCGTCGGCTCCGCCGACGCCGTCGTCGGTCACCTCCACCCGCAGCATCCCGTTCGCGGCGCGACAGTTCGACCCGGGCCCCAGATGCGCGGGCGTACTTGGCGACATTGGCCAGCGATTCGGCCACCACGAAATAGGCGGTGGCCTCGACCGGCCCGGGCAGCCGCGCGTCGAAGTCGGCCCGCACCCATACCGGAAGCGATGATCGGTCCGCGAGCGCCTCCACGGCCGCGGGCAGGCCCTCCTCGGTGAGGATTGCCGGGTGGATCCCGCTCGCCAATTCGCGAAGCTCGGCGATTGCCTGTTTCAGCTCGGCGGCGGCCCGGTCGAGCGAGGCCGCCACAGCGGGGTCGCCGCTTGCCCGGTCCCGGAGCATCGCGAGTTCTAGGGCGAGCGTCGCCATCCGCTGCTGGGCGCCGTCGTGGAGGTTCCGCTCGACCCGCCGGCGCTCGGCGTCCCCGGCCTCCACGATCCGCTGACGAGACGCGCGCACCTCCTCCAGCTGGGCCCGCACCTCGGCCTGCAGCCGCTCGTTCTCGATCGTCATCCCGGCCGCGGCCGCCGCGGCACGGACCAGCCCTTGGTCGAGCGCGGGGTCGTGGATCAGTGCCGCCAGCGGCTGGCTGGCCCGTTCTACGACCGTGACCGTTCTCGCCCGCTGGCCGCTGGCCGTCTCCGGCAGCGATCCCGGCTGCCCGTCGGCACCGACCCATCCCTCCAGTCCTTCCCGCGCGTACAGGACCTCCAGTGCCGGGTCGCCGAGGGTACGGGCGAGGCAGGCCCGCAGCTCTCCCGGCAGGAGGGGGCGGTCCAGTTCCATCACCAGGTCGCCGACCGCGCTGCGGGCCAGCCGGGTCGACAGCAGCCCCCACAGGAACACGACGGGCAGGCCGATCTGCAGCACGCTTTGCAGCTCCCACACCAGGTAGGCGAACGGCTGGCCGGTCGTGTCGGGCGACGCGAACGCCCCCATTAGGCCCACCAGCACGTAGATGCACGCAGCCACCCACAGCGGGGCCAGGCCGCGGCGTTCGGCCGGGGTCGCCCGCCGCCAGCGCAGCCATAGCGCCATTATGAGCAGCAAGAACACGAAGAATCCCGCGCGCTGACCGGCCGACATCGCTGTCAGGACGGCGTGCCTGTTTGGGAATGGGGCGGGCTCGAAGGCGCACCGGGTGCAGCCGTCGGCACGCGGGTCGAACGCCAAAAGAATCACGACACTGACACTGATCGCGACGGCGTAGATCGTGCCGATGACGAACCGCTCAAACCCCGTCCGCAGTCGGCCGGTGGGGTAGGAAAGGACCATCTGCGCGAGGGATCGGCGCGCCCAGCTGCTGGCCGGCGTCCCGATCATCGGGACCACCGCTACCTGGAGGTTCCCCCAGTTGCCCAGGTAGGAGACCGCGACGTAGGCGATCATGAGCCAGCCCATGCGGTTGCGCGGCCGACGGTCCAGCGCCACCAGCCCGGCGACCAGGAAAGAGGGCCCGCCTATCGCGTCAATAAGGTGGTTCTCCGGGACGTGCTGGTGGATGCTGACCCACTCGCCACCGATGATCCAGCCCAGCAGCGCGATGCCGAGTGCGGCCAGCGCCCGCCGCCGCCTGGTCATTGCCCGCTCCCTTCGAGCACGGCCGCCAGAGTGCGCGCCGAAAGCTCGGCCTTCGGGATGAAGCCCCGTGCCCCGCTGCGTTCGATCCGGCGTCCGTAGTCGGAGGCGTCGCGGCTGGAGATCAGAACGATCGCGGGTGGATCGGGCTCGCCGGCAACCAGCCGCACCACCTCGAAGCCGGTGATGTCAGGGAGCTGGACGTCGAGCAGTACCACGTCGGGTGACAGGTCCCTGGCCACGCGCACCCCGGACTCCCCGTCCGCCGCCTCACCGGCAACCTCATAACCTGCGGCCGCAAGCAGCGCCCGGGCCTGGGCACGGAATCCCGGGTGATCGTCGACGATGAGCACGCGGTGCGCCACCGCTCAGATGCTGGCATTCAAGCACGCCAGCCACATCAGGGCTAGCCCTGAACTAGATCCCCAGGACAGCCCCGATGTGCCCTGCCCGCCCGTCTGCCTACGGTCGAGCCATCGATCCAGAAGGAGGCCGATATGCAAGCGCAGACGATCGACCGGGCCCGGGTGCAGAGCCCAGCTGGCACTGCGGCACGATGGGCCGCAGTCATCACCGCCGCCGCGGCGCTGGCGGCGTGCGGGACACCCCGCGCGGCCGCCGCCGCGCCGGGCGGCTCCGCCCGCGCCGGCAAGACGCTCACCTATTACGCCTTCGACATCAACCACGGCACCACCGACCCGGGTTTCATCCCGGTCCCGGGCACCAACCCCAAGGTCTTCGCCCAGGGGGATGAGCTGATCATCAACGATCAGCTCACCACTACCCGCCAGGTCAACGGCGGATACCCGATCGTCGGTCACGACGCGGGTGTATGCACCCTGACTAGGATCCCGCAAAAGCACGCGGAACAGACGCTGGCGAACTGCGTCGTCACCGCCGTCTGGAACAACGCCAGCCTGACCGTCCAGGGAGTCATCGGCTTCAAGTCCCAGCAGCCCCAATCAGCCGTTTTCGCGGTCACCGGCGGAACCGGCCGCTTCGACGGCGCCGCGGGCACGGTCGGCGTCTCGTTCACCAAGAACTTCAAAGTCCTTACCTTCACGCTGAGGTGATACCGGCGCTGCAGCCTAGACACCACCGTCGAGCCATCCATCCAGAAGGCGGCCGGTATGCAAACGCAGAAGATCGGACGTTCGCTGATGCAGGTAAAGGCCTACTTCAATGCGTGGAATGCGCGCGACCCGGAGGCCGCGACCATGCAGCCATATCTCTCAGGCCCAGCACAAATGGCCGGTTGAGGCCGGACGCTGAACGAATTTGCGAGTTCCACGACCCACCCAAAGCCGACCGCGGGAGGTCAGCACATGAAGATCGACGTGGGGGCGGAGAGCCCGTCTGAACGGCTGGCGCTGACGCTGGGGCTGGTGCCAACACCGGTGTTCCACACGCTTGTGCCGGTGCTGGCCGCCCGGGCGTTGCTGGCCGGCACGAAGGTCGGGGTGTTCGAGGCGCTGGGCCAGAACCCGCTGACCGCGGCCGACGTGGCAGCCAAGCTCGGCACCGAGGGCGAGGCGACCGGGAAGCTGCTGAACGCCATGACCGGGCTCGGCTACCTGCGAGCCGCGGGGAACGGGTTCGTGCTCTCCCCCGGGGCCCGGCGGTGGCTGGTTTCGGGCAGCCCGCGGTCTTTGCGTGACTGGGTCCTGGAGCAGGAGCTGCTGGAGTGGCGGTGGCTTGAGCACCTCGAGGACTTCGTCCGCACCGGCCATGCCGTCCAGGCGCACGACGCCCTCTCCGACGACGCCTGGGGCGTCTATCAGCGCGGCATGCGCAGCGTCGCCGGCCTTTCCGCGGCGGAGGTGGCGCGCCGGGTGCCCGTGCCCAAAGGGGCACAGCGAATGCTGGACATCGGCGGCTCACACGGCTACTACTCGGTGGTCATCTGCCGCCGCCATCCCGGCCTGCGGTCGGTCGTCCTCGATCTTCCCCAGGCGCGCCCGGGAGGCTTCTTCGTCATCCTCGACTTCGTCAGGCCGCGCTCGCCGAAGGATGCCGGGCAGGCCGGCACCCTCAATGACCTGTTCTTCGCGCTCACCAGCGCCTCCGGCACCTGGCCCAGCGAGGAACTCGCCCAATGGCAGCGCAGCGCCGGGCTGCAGCCACGCAAACCAGTCCGCATGCGCACCCCGCCCGACACGGTAATGCAGGCCGCCGTCAAGCCACGCTGGTGACGGCGACCGTGATCGACCGCGCATGCGGCCGGGAGATGACTGGTCAAGCCGCCTGGGTGATAGCGGCGGACGGCTCGCGGAGCCCGGTGCGCTCCATGCTCAACATCGGGATGGTCGGGCCGGGACCGCTGGCTCACCTGATCGGCATCTACCTCCGGGCCGACCCTGGCCGAAGTCGGCGCGAGCCGCCCGGCTCTCCTGTACTTGTGGGACCCTCGGACGCCGTCGCAGTGATGGCCGCGGTCAGACTCGCCGACCTCTGGCTATGCATGGTTCCCTTCCGACCGGAGAACGGCGAGCGGCCGGAGGACTTCACCGAGGACCGCTGCGCTCGACTGACTGCTCACGCTGCGCAATGTGGTCCCGGCCAGGCTGTTCCCCGGTCCCCACCCGGCGCCGGACTGCATTAAGGAGAAAGGCATGACGAACGAAACGACGCCCGATGCGATCCTGGAGGAGCGCCCCATGACCACCAGATCCGGAACCGCCGTCACCCTGAGTGTCTTCGACGCCGGCTTGCCGTCGCTGGACTACTTCGACCCGGAGTACCAGGACGACCCGCACCGGTTCAACGCGGCGGCACTGGCCCAGGCCCCGGTCGTTGCGCGATCCCCGTTTCCGCCAGCCCAGGGGACTCGGGCTCGAGGCGCAGGGCATCACGACGGGGCCGCTGTGGGACTTGGCCGTCTCGTCGATCTTGAGCCTGGACGGCGACGAGCACCACCGGCTGCGCCGCCTGGTATCGCGCTCGTTCACGCCCCGCGTCGCAGATCGGCTGCGTGCCAAGATGGTCGAGGTCATAACCGGACTGGTCGATCCGCTGACTCGTCGCGGCCACTGCGATGTGGTCGCCGACATCGGCCGGCCGTACCCGATTCCGATCATCTGCGAGCTGCTCGGCGCGCCGGCTGGGGACTGGCAGCGCTTCTCGGCCTGGACCGACGACGTGTTCAAGATTTTCAACTTCAACGTCGCCAACGACGCCCCCGACATCCTGCGCGCCTCGGACGAACTCGACGACTACATCGACGCCATGGTCGACGACCGCCGCCACACACTGACCGGCGACCTCGTGTCGGAACTCATCCGGGCGGAAGACGACGGCGACAGGCTCAGCCGCGATGAGCTGAAGATGCTCGTGCGGGCCATCCTCACCGCAGGCACCGACACCACCCGCAACCAGCTGGCCGCTGCGGTCCAGGTGTTCTGCGACCATCCCGGCCAATGGGCACTGCTCGCCGAGCGACCTGAAACGGCGCCCAGGGCCGTCGAAGAGGTCATGCGCCACTCACCCATCGTCTTCGGCACCGTGCGCGTCGCCGTCGAAGACGTCGAGCTGGGCGGGGTGATCATTCCGGCCGGCACGACGGTCACGGCCAGCACAGCGAGCGCCGGCCGCGATCCGGCTGTTTATGACGATCCGCACCATTTCGACATTTCGCGCGACGGGCCGGCGCCCATGCTCACCTTCGGCGGGGGCATCCACTACTGCCTCGGCTCACATCTCGCCAAGGCCGAACTGGCCGAGGCACTGATGGTGATGGCGCGCCGCATGCCGCGTATCCGCCGCGTCGCGCCAGCACGCTGGAAGCCGGTCTTCGGCGTCAGCGGCCCGATCAGCCTGCATGTCGAGTTCGACGCCGGGCACTGAGTCCTGTCGAACGCGAGCGCCCGCGGGAGCGCGCCCAGGCTCGCGAGGCGCTCCGGATTGCGTGTCAGCGGCGGCACCGCCGGCATCCCGCACCCTAGCCACAAGGGAGCAACGACAAGGGCAAGACCGCGAATCCGCCCGCTACTGCCCGGCACCGGCGCCGTGCTCGCCGCCGCCTACGCCTCGGTGAGCGATTTCACCGGCGTCATCCACGGCTATGACAGCGACACCAGCGCCTCGGGCTCGCCGGCGCCGCCGCGCCCGCTAGCCGGCGGTGAGGCAAGCATGAGCGCGGGCATGTGCCCGGTCCTGGGATGGCTGTTGTTCCGGCGGATCGTTGACGTCCCGTTCGATGGCTGTTGTTCCGGCGGATCGTTGACGTCCCGTTCGAGACCTGCGTGGCCGCGCTTGACAGCTGGCAGCGCACCGGGCTGGACGGCGAACTGCGAATCGGCGACAGCCGATTGCGCGGGCCGATCGAGCACGATCGCGACTCAGGTACACCCCGGATCGAGGTCCGCCTGGCCCGGGGACCGCTGCGCCCGTGCTGCGCATGCGACTCGACATCGACCGCTGGTCCTCCTCGTCCACCGCTGTCGAGCTCATCCCCTGCGGGCGCGTCCGGCCCACCGCTGCCTACTTCCGCGCCGGCCATCTCCTGCTTGACTCGCTGACTCGCTCCCTGTCGCAGCACCTGCCTCCAGCGCATGAACGCGGCACCGAGAGCCAGCCACACGCGGTCATCGGTCCCGGGCGTCCTTAATCCCGCCGGGCGCCGCGTCGCCTTCCGGCAGCGGCGAGGTCAATCCCGCCATCCCGCC
>WNFC01001195.1_pt1 | contig 26866 bp, 22 predicted proteins | sample 5400541 | NCBI WGS metagenome assembly WNFC01 (sample SAMN13153342, study PRJNA577476) | soil metagenome | isolation source: 120 cm saprolite under Douglas fir tree site 2 hole 2 replicate 1 | place: USA:California | collected 2015-04-18 | reverse complement strand
CAATCCGGTCGCTCCAGCGGTTGTCATTTCGTCTGGCGACGTTTCCACCAGCGCCGGAGCCCCTGGCGCCGGTACGGCAAACGCAAGTGTTACGATTTCCGGGGGCAGCGTGGCAATTGGAAGCGGCGATGGCAAGCCTACGACGCTCGCAATCAAGAATGCGGGGGCGGATGCGAATTACCAGATGACTGCCGAAAAGGCCCAAATGGCCGCCGATATTATCAACGATTATCTGCACTATCGCTTGGCGCTGGCCAAAGATATGCGGCGGATCGAAAGAGCCGAAAGAGCCAAGAAAGCGGCCGCGGTGGCGCGATACCCGGGAACTTTCACCGCGGAAAAGTGAAAGCACAATGGACGCGGCGTTATTGTTGAATGGCGTGATTGTTGAGGGGAGGGGTCATTGTATAGCAATTTTCGATCTGTCGTTCGCCGCTCCACAACGGGGGCAGCTTTGGGCCTTGCTGCCGTCCTGACGTGTGCGTGCAGCGGTGCGATCCACAAGGAAGCTAATATCGGAGGCGCCGATACGCTTAGCCTCGACGCGAGACAGCGAATGCTCCTCGTGGGCGAGCGGGTCACCAAGGACAAAAACGGCCGATACGCAAGCAAGCCGGTCAGGTGCGCTGAGCCAAGTCCAGATGCTCTTGTGGCAACGCAGACCATCCTGTCGGGCGGCGCGAACGCGTCGAATATAGGCTCCGGCAATGCCGGCGGCTCGGCAGCCTTGGCCGCCAGAACTGCAGAAAGCGCGGCCTCAATCGGCTATCGCGATAGCTCGATACAGATGCTCCGCGATGCTTATTTCAGGCTTTGCGAGGCCTATATGAACGGCGTGCTTTCGGACCGGGAGTATGGGCATATGGTCGAGAACGCCGACGCATACTTGGCTGTTTCTTCTGCCATTCAAATCATCGGTTCGAATCCGGTCGCTCCAGCCGTCGCTATTTCGACCGGCGGGGGCACGACCAGCGTGAGTCCGGAGAAGACCCAGCCGCAGCCCGCGGCTCCCGGGGCAGCGGATGATTCTAATCCCCAGTCCGCTCGCGCTGACGCTAGCGAAGACGCCAAAGCTAAAGCCGATGCCGCTGCCGATGCTGCGAAGAAAGCCAAAGTAACTCGCGACATTGTGAGACAATATTTGATCTATCGGGACATTTTGCGGAGGGAAACCGAGGCAGAATGGCGCCGAGAAAGTCGAGCCCAATAGCCGTAAGCACTGCATTATTAAAGTGAATTTGGTCAAATATAAACGAAGTGCGCGTGACGCACGACGTGTTGTTCACTAACGAATCTGAAAAAGGAAAGCATTGAGGCGGATGCTCGATCGGGACTGCGGCCATTGCATTGAGACGTGTTCAATTTTCTAGCTGCGTGCTCCGGTCGAGCTGAGAGCCTGCGAATGTGGAGGAAGTCACATGGCAGACAGCTCACGCAATCTGATCGTTCTCTCAGACGGCACTGGTAACAGTGCGTCGAGCCCGTTCAAGACCAACGTCTGGCGCCTCTATGAGGCAGTCAAACTGACGGATGGAACTCAAGTCGCGGTGTTTGGCGACGGCGTCGGAACCTCCAGCATCAAGCTCCTGCGTGTGCTGGGGCTGGCTCTTGGAGTCGGCGTAAAGCGCAACGTGCTCAACCTCTATAAATTCCTGTGTCGCAACTACAATACGGGCGATCGCATTTGGGCGTTCGGGTTCAGCCGCGGCGCCTTCACCATCCGCGTGCTGGTCGGACTGATCTACCGTGAAGGCCTGGTTCCGTTCACGTCGGAGGCGGAGCTCAATCGAAATGCTCTGGCGGCCTACCGGGCCTATCGGAAACAGGCATTTCCAACAGCCATACCCTGGGTGGCCGTGGGCCGGGTTCTTCGCGACAGACTGCTCTTGTATTGGAACGCGATCACCGGCGCGCGGTCCTACGAGGAGGTCCGGGCCGAAAGGGACCAACTCAATCGTCGCCGCATCGATGTTCATTTCGTCGGCGTGTGGGACACCGTCGTCGCCTACGGGTTGCCCGTCGACGAGCTCACACAGGCGGTCGACAAGTGGGTCTGGCCGATGAAATTCCGGGACGATTCGTTGCTGCCCAATGTGCGGCACGCCCGGCATGCGTTGAGCCTCGATGATGAGCGCAGAACCTTTCATCCGGTTCCGTGGAACGAATCGGTGGAGCAACGGCTCGCCGCCAATGGCAAGGTCGACGCCGATCGATTGCAGCAGGTTTGGTTTGCCGGCATGCACGCGGATGTCGGCGGCGGCTATCCCGATGACGGTTTGTCATACGTGCCGCTGTGCTGGATGATCGAGGAAGCGGCTAAGCAGGGGGTGCGCTTCGATCCATCTATTGTCGCCGACTATCGCGCGCTGGCTGCGCCCACTGGCCGCATGTATGATTCGCGATCCGGCTTCGGTCTGCTGTGGCGATACCAGCCGCGCGACGCCCAATTGCTTTTGGGTGAGGGCAATACGCCTGTCGTGCACGGCAGCGTGATAACGCGGATGACCTGCGGGAACGACGGCTATGCGCCGATCTCGCTGCCTGAGAAGATCAACGTGTTGCCGCCCGGCGGGACGCCCGTGCCCTTCGAGATAGCGCAGGTGCAACGGGAGCTGACGCAGACCGCTGCCGACATCGAACGAGAGAAGGCTCATGACTCGGAGATGTCGCATGTGACGCTTGACACTTTGGAAGAGCGACTTCGGCTTCTCAAAGCGACCGAGCAACTTGTTCCGAAGGTAAATCCGGAGTCAAAGCGACCGCTTCTGTTCGAGCTCGTTCTGGATACCGTGTGGTGGCGTCGCGTCGTCTATTTCGTGTCGCTCTTCTTCGTGATGACCGCGGCAGCTTTCCCGCTGCTGGCGCAATATCTGCGTTGGGAAGGTGTGACCGACCACGTGAACGATATATCCGGAGGACCGGTCGGCTGGACCTTCGGATTGCTGGATAGCTTCCTGCCCGGTATCGCCGAACCATGGCTGACCGCCGTAACGCGCAATTCCTCCGGGGCAGCACTTATTCTCGCCGGAGTGCTCGCCAGTGTAGGCCTGAGCGGATTACTTCAGCGTCGTATTCGCGACCGTTCACGCGCAGCGTGGAACGTGCGGCCTAGGTTTGGCGGCATCCACGTCGATCATTTGGCGCCGGAAGGGCAACGCCATGCCTTGGCCAAGGCGGCGCTCTTCTTCGTCGTCTTTGCAATCGGTGCGGGAGCAATTTCAGAGACGCGATGGTTGACCTACCTGTTCGCCGGCGCAGCGATCGTATTCGGGGTGTGGTGGGCCTACCGAAGGTGGCGTCCCGCAGCAAGCATGGACCCGGTGGCTCCCAATGCTGCCCTCTGGGTCGCGCGCAAACTGCGGACATCAGACCCGGCGCTGCGGGCGTATAGGTTCATGGCGCAAAAACTTGCGCCCGCCGCGTTCCTTGCCGTTAGCGTGCTCCTTGTCGCTTCACTGGCGCACCGTTCGGTTTTCGACCTGCTGAGCGCGGGTGGGGGATATTGCCACGCAACTGAAGAAGTCAGGAATGAGGCCAACAAGGCAAGGCAAGCTCAGAGGGGGCAAGACCAATCCGCTCAAACGCTAGAGGCACGCGGTCCCACGGAGATGCTTGACGCCAAACTACAATTTCGGGCTGATTCAATGTGTCACGCGACCAACCTGCGGCTGGTTGCGGGCCGAAAGTATCGCATTCGTCTCGACATGGACGACGGCATTGAGGGCGATTGGTTCGACAAGGCCCGGCACACCGACGTTGCCGGATTCGCCGCGGACGATTGGCGGCACTTCTTGGCGTCGCCGCTCAAGCGATGGTGGCGCGAAAATTGGTTCCAGCCGATTGCGCGCATCGGGGAAACGGGTAACTACGAACATGTGCTCCAACCGGCCGAACCGCTGCCGCTCTTCCGTCCAAATAGCGAGTGTCGCGCCGCGAACGACAAACGTCAGGCGGAATGGACCGACGACGTTGCGTCGCCTGCTCCAGCGGAGTTCAGGGCGGCACAGGTCGAGTGCGATGACCATTTGAACGTACGACCGTCCCGGGTCCTTATTTCGGACATCACCGCCGATGCGACCGGTGAACTCTTCCTCTACGTGAACGACGCAGTTCTGACCTGGCCTGGCCGGACAAAGATGTTTTACCGCAATAACCGCGGCACGGCGAAAGTCACCGTCACCCGAATTCTCGCACCGACAATAATCGACCCGAAGGCAGAGGCCACGGGTCGGTAGCGCGGCATGGATTGACCGATCGGATCATATGGCCGCATGATTGCACGATTCTGCTGATCAAGCGCCGTTTGCTCGTTTTCAGTTGCTGAGTTCCATCTGCACACATATTACGCAGGCGGCAGCCGGGCCAAAGCACGGCCGCCGAGTCTCGGCAAGCTGGCGGCAGACTTAACGATCCTCAGCACCCTCCGGCAAGCGACGGCTTGACTGACCGCTCCTCCTCGGCGGACGGGACGCGACCAAATGTCCTTTCGCGCAAATGTCCTTCCGTGCCAATGGCCGCCCGGGCTAGAATTTTGCGAAAAGCATGTCTGGAGCACGTATGTATGGCGACCTGTATTCTTTCGCCAAATCCTTCGATGAAAAAATCGGTTGGGGTCGGGTAGGAGTCTTATTGAGCGTCACCATCATCGCGGTCGCTGCGGTGGCGCTTTATCATACATGGCGGGATATCAACTTCGACGAGGTCGTTGACGCCATCGCGGCAGTCGAAAAGCATGATGTCGCCAGGGCCGCGTTGTTCGTCGCTGCCGGCTATTTCACGCTCACCTTCTACGACCTGTTCGCGCTGCGCACCATCGGCCACGCCGACGTGCCCTATCGGGTCGCGGCGCTGGCGGGCTTCACCAGCTATGCGGTGGGGCACAATATCGGCGCCAGCGCTTTCACCGGCGGGGCGGTGCGCTACCGCATCTATTCGGCCTATGGCTTGTCGGCGATTGACGTCGCCAAGGTCTGTTTCGTCGCCGGACTGACGTTTTGGCTGGGCAACGCCACCGTGCTGGGGCTCGGCATCGTGATCGCGCCTCAAGCGGCTTCGGCAATCGACCAGTTGCCCCCGCTCGCCAACCAGATCCTGGCACTCGCGATTCTTGGCATTCTCGCCACCTACGTGGCGTGGGTATGGCGAACCCCCCGCGCGGTCGGCCGGCACAATTGGCTTGTCACGCTACCCAACGGGCCGCTGACATTGCTGCAGATCGGCGTCGGCATCGTCGATCTCAGTTGCTGTGCGGCGGCTATGTACATGCTGGTGCCCGACGAACCCTATATTGGCTTCGTCACTCTTGCGGTGATCTTCGTGTCCTCGACGCTGCTTGGATTCGCGAGTCACTCGCCGGGCGGTCTCGGTGTGTTCGACGCCGCCATGCTCGTGGCGCTGTGGCAATTCGACACTGAGGACCTGGTAGCAGGCCTCTTGCTGTTTCGCCTCCTCTACTACTTGGTGCCCTTCGGGATCTCCCTCGCCATTCTCGGCTGCCGCGAGATATGGCTGAGCGTGCACGCGGCGCGGCAGGAAAAATACCGCGATCGGAACGGTAACGACCGCGCCAATTCGGACGAGCCCCCGCACTGATTGTCATCGGCACGTCATGGTCTTGTCGTCGGCTGCGTCAGCAACTTCCGAATTTGGTGTGCTTGCCGCCACATCGCACTAGAATAGTGAAGACGACGAAATGCGATCCAATGGCAGTTCAAGAATATCGACGTGACGGAGCAGCGGCGACCGCCGCCTTGCGCCTGTTCCGACGAGCGCGCCCAGTGTTGCTAACAGCGGCCCTTGTCTTTACCGCCTTGGTTCAAGTTGCAGGTCTTGGCGCGGTACCGGCGCTGATCGGTTTTGCCGCCGTGGCGTTTGCCGTGCTGGTGCGGGAGGCAAGCTTTCCGGGCAGCGCCGAAGCCGCGCCACACGCCGATCGCTTGATGCCGGCGATTGTGGACCGCGCCGTGGAGGCGGTTGTATCCGACCTGCCGGATCCCACGATCGTCCTGACGCCTGAGAGCATGGTTGTGGCCTTCAACGAGAGGGCGCAGGAGATCACGCCGGGGATCCTGCGTGGCGAACCCATTTCCTTCGCTCTGCGCGTCCCAAACGTCCTCGAGGCCATTCGGGCCGTCGCCGCCAGCCGCGAAATGCGCCGCATTGAATTCTTTCAGCGGGTGCCGACCGACCGGTGGTGGGAGGCCACCATCGCGCCGCTGGTTTTGCCGGGCGGAGCTGGTCCCGATCGCCATCTCGTCTTGCTGGCCTTGCGCGACTTGACACCTATGCGCCGCGTGGAAGAAATGCGCGCGGATTTCGTCGCCAATGCGAGCCACGAACTGCGCACGCCGCTCGCCTCGTTGTCAGGTTTCATCGAAACGCTGCAAGGCCCGGCGCGAAACGACCCCTCCTCGCGCGATCGCTTCCTGGCGATTATGAAGGAGCAGGCGACCCGCATGGCGCGCCTCATCGACGATCTGTTGTCGCTGTCGCGAATTGAGCAGAAGGTCCACATTCATCCCGATACCACGACCGATCTCGTGATGATCGTCCACGAGGTTGCCGACGGCTTATCGCCCCTCGCCCAAGAGCGGGACGTTGAAATCAAGATCACCGATCGCGCGCACTCGCTCGACGTTTTAGGAGATCGCGATGAACTCATTCGCGTATTCGAAAACCTGATCGAAAATGCCCTGAAATACGGCGCATCGGGCAAGCGCGTCGATATCTCGCTAGCGCGCGAACCCGCGACCGGCGAGGCGCGGGATGCCATCGTTTCGGTGAGGGATTACGGGCCCGGCATCGCCCCCGAACATTTGCCGCGACTGACCGAACGGTTTTATCGTGTCGATATCGGAGAAAGCCGCGCCCAAGGCGGCACTGGCTTGGGCTTGGCTCTTGTCAAGCACATCCTCAATCGCCACCGCGGTCGGCTGATGATCGAGAGCACGCCCGGATCAGGGGCCAGCTTTTCAGTTCGACTGCCGTTGTCGCGGGCGGGCCGGTCGGCGCATATTTTCAAGTAGAATCAGTAGTTTATCGTGTCACCGCAATGTCACGCGAAAGACATACGCTGATGACCTCGATAGCCTAATTGTCCCGCCGGCGTGGCTGTCAGCTATGTGCTGGGGCGACACTACGAAGGTCTTAAACATTGAAGTGCCGGTCTCCAGGCACGCCGCATGCGGTCATGCCGCGTTTTCGGTGAACGTAACACCGACCAACAGGGCCGGTGCAACAACGGCGCTGGGGTTCGCCGGCGCTACTCCGTTTTCGCATATCCATGGAGAGACCAAGTGCAAGTTGTTCGAACCCTTTCCCAGGCCGTCATCGCTCTCGGTACCCTGGCAGCAGCCTCGACCTACCCGGCGGCCGCCATCGATATTTCGGGCGCTGGCGCAACCTTTCCGTATCCGATCTACGGCAAGTGGGCGGATGCGTATAAGAAAGAGACCGGCGTCGGGCTCAACTACCAGTCGATCGGTTCCGGCGGCGGGATCAAGCAAATCCAGGCCAAGACCGTGGTGTTCGGCGCGACCGACGCACCGCTCTCCGGCGACGAATTGACCAAGAGCGGCCTCGTGCAATTCCCAATGGTCATGGGGGGCATCGTTCCGGTGGTCAATCTCGATGGCGTCAGCCAAGGCAGCCTCGTCATCGATGGTCCAACGTTGGCCAAGGTATTCCTCGGTCAAGTGAAGTCGTGGGACGATGCGGCCATCAAGGCTCTTAACCCCGGCGTCACGCTGCCGCGCCAGGCCATCGTGGTGGTGCACCGTTCAGATGGCTCCGGCACGACCTTTAACTTCACGGATTATCTCGCAAAGACCAGTCCGGACTGGAAGTCGAAAGTCGGCTCGGCGGCTGCCGTCGAATGGCCGGTCGGCATCGGCGCCAAAGGCAATGAAGGCGTGGCCAACAACGTGGCGCAGACCAAAGGCTCCATCGGCTATGTTGAATACGCCTATGCCAAACAGAATAAACTCAACTTTACCAAGATGATCAACAAGGACGGCAAGACGGTCGCACCCGTCTCCGAGACGTTCCAAGCCGCAGCCGCAAACGCGGACTGGAATTCGGTCCCGGGCTATGGGGTGATCCTGAGCAATCAACCCGGCGCGCAAGCTTGGCCGATGACCGCGGCGACATTCATCCTGATCCACAAGCAGCCGCAGGATGCGGCTGCTGCCGCTGAGGCACTCAAGTTCTTCGCCTGGGCGTATGCCAAGGGCGGCAAGATGGCGGAAGAGCTCGATTTCGTGCCCATGCCGACCTCAGTCGTGACCGCCGTTGAGGGCGTCTGGACCAAGGAGATCAAGGACGCAAGCGGCAAGCCGCTCTTCACGGCTGCTCATTAAGTTGTTGCGATCAACGCGGAAGGGCGCCGGTGGCGCCTTTCCGTGCCTCGCGTATTATGAAGTCGCGGCATCGCCTTGCAAAGGCGCCGGGATGAGAAGTGAGTGGCTCTCCCTACGATGGCCGAACTTAAGGGACGCAGCCCAAAGTGTTTGAGGCGGGGAGAAAGAAATTGGCCGACATAGCGCTACCCGGGAACGCCGAAGCGTCGGTCGCGGCAACGTCTCGCACTAAAATTCTCCGCCGGTTGCGGTTTAGCGAAATGGTGTTTCGCCACTTAACCCGCGCCGCCGCCATATTGGTGCTGATAATTCTGAGCGGGGTTATCATTGCCCTGATCAAGGGCTCGCTGCCGGCGCTGCAGGCTTTCGGATTCGATTTCCTCATCCAGGAGCGATGGAATCCAGTCACCGAGAAATTCGGAGCCCTCGCTCCGATTTACGGCACGCTGGTGACGTCGTTCATTGCGATGCTGATCGCGGTCCCGCTTGGGCTGCTGATCGCGTTATTCCTCACCGAATTGTGCCCGATGTGGCTGCGTCGACCGATCGGCATTGCGATCGAGCTACTCGCCGGTATCCCCAGCATTATATACGGCATCTGGGGCTTGTTCGTGTTTGCCCCGTTCCTGCAGCGCACGCTGCAACCGGTTTTGATCGACGGGTTCGACAACGTGCCGATCCTTTCGATGTTGTTCGAAGGGCCGCCGTACGGGATAGGCGTTCTTACCGCCAGTCTCATTCTCGCCGTCATGGTGCTGCCGTTCATTACTTCGATTTCGCGCGACGTCTTCGAGGCGGTGCCGCCCGTTTTGAGGGAAGCCGCCTACGGCGTCGGCTGCACAACCTGGGAAGTGGTGCGTCATGTGGTGCTTCCCTTTGCGCGCGTTGGCGTTATCGGCGGCGTCATGCTCGGTCTCGGCCGCGCGCTCGGCGAGACCATGGCGGTGACTTTCGTCATCGGCAATGCCCACAAAGTTTCGGCATCGATACTGGCGCCCGGCACCACGATCTCCGCCACTATCGCCAACGAATTCACCGAAGCCGTGGGCGACCTCTATACGTCGTCGTTGATTGCCCTGGGGCTGATCCTGTTCGTGATTACCTTCATTGTGTTGGCAGCCGCTCGTTTCTTGCTAATGCGGCTCGAAAAGCGGGTTGGGTGAACATGGACCGTTACGGCTGGCGCCGTCTGGGCAATACGATCGTCATCACATTGTCGATCGGTGCCACAGTGTTGGGACTGGGGTGGCTCGTATTGATCCTGGGCTCGTTGGTTTACCAAGGACTGAGCGGCCTGTCGCTGGCGGTATTCACGCAAATGACCCCGCCGCCCGGAGCCGACGGCGGCTTGCTCAACCCCATTATTGGCAGTTTGATGCTGACTGTTCTGGCGATTGCGATCGGCACGCCAATCGGCATCCTGGCCGGAACCTATATGGCGGAATACGGGAAATCGGCCATGCTCACCGTCGTGGTGCGCTTCATCAACGATATCCTTCTGAGCGCTCCTTCGATCGTCGTCGGCCTTTTCGTCTATGAAATCATGGTCGCCCCGATGGGACATTTTTCCGGATGGGCCGGCGCGGTCGCGCTCGCGCTGATCGTGATACCGGTTGTCGTGCGCACGACCGAGGACATGCTTTCTCTCGTTCCGAGGGAATTGCGCGAGGCTGCGAGCGCGCTCGGGTTGCCGCGCGCCCACGTGGTCCGCTACGTCTCCTACCGGGCGGCCCGCGCCGGCATCATCACGGGCGTATTGCTGGCGATCGCCCGGATCAGCGGCGAAACGGCGCCGCTGCTGTTCACCGCGCTCAACAATCAGTTCTTCAGCACAAATCTCAACGCGCCGATCGCCAGTCTTCCGGCCGTGATCTTCCAGTTCGCCCTGAGTCCATATGCGGACTGGCAAAAGCTCGCCTGGATCGGCGCCTTGATCATCACTTTCGCCGTGCTCGCCTTGAGCATCATTGCGCGCGCGCTCTCAGCGTCAGGGAAATCGTCATGAGTTCGATTGCCGGCATCAGTCACACGGTCCAATCACCGGTCCCGACCGTCGTGGGTCGATCTGCGAATGACGCCGGCAAGCTTGCCGAGAAGATCCTCATTCGGAATCTGAACTTCTATTACGGGGACAACAAGGCGCTCAAATCCGTCAATGTACCGCTCTACGATCGCAAGGTTACGGCCTTCATCGGCCCGTCCGGCTGCGGAAAATCCACGCTGCTGCGCATCCTCAACCGCATCTATAGCCTCTATCCCCATCAGCGGGCGGAGGGCGATGTGCTGCTTGACGGCTCGAATATCCTTGATCCCGGCCAGGATCTCAATCTCCTGCGCGCCCGCGTCGGCATGGTGTTCCAGAAGCCGACCCCGTTTCCGATGTCGATTTACGAAAACATCGCGTTCGGAGTGCGGCTGTTCGAAAATCTGTCGCGTGCGGAAATCGATGAGCGTGTGCAGTCGGCCTTGCGCCGCGCCGCGATCTGGGACGAGGTCAAGGACAAGCTGCACGCGAACGGGCTCAGCCTGTCGGGCGGTCAGCAGCAGCGGCTTTGCATTGCCCGCACAGTGGCATTGAAGCCTGAAGTCATCCTGCTAGATGAGCCGTGTTCGGCGCTCGACCCGATTTCCACTGCCAAAATCGAAGAACTGATCGACGAGCTGAAGGACGACTACACGATTGCGATCGTCACCCACAATATGCAGCAAGCCGCCCGTGTGTCCGATTACACGGCATTCATGTATCTCGGCGAATTGGTCGAGTTCGATACCACCAGCAAGATGTTCACGACGCCGGGCGACCGGCGCACTCAGGACTATATCACGGGCCGCTTCGGCTGACCCACGGCGCCCTCCCCACCCTCCCGCGCAAGCGGGGGAGGGCAGGGAGGGGCGAGCTGACCGCGAAGGAGCGCACAGGAATTGGCCATCATGATGGAGCATACGATCAAGGCATTCGATGCCGACCTTCAGGAGTTGGCGCGGATGATCGCCGAGATGGGGGGGCTTGCGGAGCGCCAGATCGGCGACGCGCTGGACGCGCTCAATCGGCACGACGCGGAATTAGCGCGCGGCATCCTCGCGGCGGACGCAAGGATCGACTCCCTGCAGCGCGAGATCGAAGAAAAGGCAATTCTGACGATCGCTCGGCGTCAGCCCATGGCGGTTGACTTGCGCGATATCGTCGGAGCGCTGCGGGTCTCCAACGATCTCGAGCGCATCGGCGACCTGGCCAAGAACATCGCCAAGCGGGTCGAGGTCGTCGAAAACGAGCTGAGCCTGCAAAAAGTGATGCGCGGGGTTGACCATATGACCGAGCTGGTACTGACTCAGATCAAGGACGTGCTCGACGCCTTCGCGAGGCGCGACGTCGGCAAGGCGGTGCAAGTGTGGCGCAGCGACGAACAGATCGACACGGTGAACAACTCGCTGTTTCGTGAACTCCTTACCTACATGATGGAGGATCCGCGCAACATAAGCGTCTGCATCCATCTCTTGTTCTGTGCCAAGAACATCGAGCGCATGGGCGACCACGCGACCAACATCGCCGAGACGATCTACTATATGGTCGAAGGCCATGCTCTTGCTGATGAACGCCCCAAGGGCGACACCACCAGCACGACCAACATTCCTTATTTGAATGAACGATGACCCGCCACCCGCACGAGAAAACATCATGACGGCCCGCATCTTGATTATCGAGGACGAGGAACCGCTGACGCTGCTGCTTCGCTACAATCTGGAAGCAGAGGGCTATGCCGTCGATTCCGCTGTCCGAGGCGATGAAGCGGATCTCAAGCTCAAGGAGAATGCTCCCGATCTCGCGCTGATTGACTGGATGTTGCCCGGTCTGTCAGGAATAGAATTGATCAGGCGACTGCGCGCCCGCCCCGAAACCCAGTCCTTGCCCATCATCATGCTCACGGCCCGCGGCGAAGAGACCGAGCGCGTGCGCGGGCTCGCGACCGGCGCCGACGACTACATCGTCAAGCCGTTTTCGGTGCCGGAATTGCTGGCGCGTATCCGCGCCCTTCTGCGGCGTGCGAAGCCGGAGCGCGTTGCCGGCGTGCTGGAGGCCGGCGACATCGAGCTTGATCGCGAAAAGAAACGCGTCGCCCGCGCCGGCCGCGATATTTCACTGGGGCCGACGGAATTCCGCCTGCTCGAATTCCTGATGGAGAATCCGGGACGCGTTTTCTCGCGCGAGCAACTGCTGGATCGCGTCTGGGGTCGCGATGTGTATATCGACGAACGCACGGTCGATGTCCACGTCGGACGTCTGCGCAAGGCGCTCAACCGCGGGCGTGCCGTCGACCCGATCCGTACAGTCCGCGGCGCCGGCTATGCCCTCAACGACCGCTTCGTCAAGAACTCTTGATGCCCCCACCCCGCACGTAGCCCGGATGGAGCCACCGGGTCCGGCCTCCGGCCGGCCCGATGATAAACTCCGCGTAATCCGGGAGCGGCCGCGCCCCCCAGATGCAAGGGTGACCCCGCATTAAGCTGCGCTTCATGCGGGCTGCTAACGGGGGGAGGGTGGGGTGGGCCTCACCCAGGTACGAGTCGCCGATCCCTGCGCCGGTCGGCGGCCGGCGGCCGGCTGATAGGCGATCCGTGAATGGTATCCGCAATAGGGGAGACCTTCGATGGTCTTGCCGCCGCAAAAGAAGAAGTCCGACGAGCTTGGGTCGCCGATCGGCCAATGGCACTTGCCTTCGGTCAGTTCAAGAATCGAACAGCGTTGTCCGATCGGAATGATATTTTCGATCAGTTCGAGTTCGGGCTCGAGTTCGGGCTCGTAGGAATGCAATGGAGCAAGAGCCGTGTTGCCACGAATGCCAGGCCGCGCAATTCGCATGAGCGTGCCATGGGACCGCGGCTTGCGCTGGCGTGGCACCGAGGCCGATGGGCTCTTGGCGCGCCCGGACAGACCCAGACGATGCACCTTTCCGATCACCGAATTGCGGGAAATGCCGCCAAGCTCCGCCGCAATCTGGGAAGCCGACAGTCCATCGCTCCACAGCTTCTTGAGGAGTTCCACGCGATCATCTGTCCAGTTCATGGCTTTACCGTCCTTGGCACCCGAGCAGCCGCCCGGCAGAATCCCAACCCACCCGCCGGACAGCCCAAAGCCGCCGTCGGCGACGCGTTGCCGCAAAAAACAGAAAACCGTCCCGCCGCCGCACGAGATGTCGTATCGTGCGTCAAAGAACGCTACTATATGGCGTGACTCGCGTGCAAGAGTCGCCACCCGGTGTCGTCCACATGTTCGATCTTGATGGGGCTTAAACAGGCTAGTCATCCACAACAGATATCAATATCCCTGCGGAAGGACGGTGTTGCGTGGCGGTGTCGGCGCAACAAAGCCCATGGACAGCCCCGTGCGAGGGTCGTTGACAGATGGCCGGCTCGCAATACAATGTAGCTCGTGCCGCCCCAGAGAGGCGGCACATTTCGTTTTGCGGCCCAACCTTCCCCCTGCAGGCGAGGAAGGGTATGTCGCGGATACCGACCATCATTAAGAACGAGCCGCGTTGTGACCTCCCACCTATTACCAACCTATGCGCGAGTCGACCTAGCCTTCGAGCGGGGCGAGGGCCCCTGGCTATTCACGACCGACGGCGAACGCTACCTCGATTTTACCGCCGGTGTCGCGGTCAATGGACTTGGCCATGCCCATCCGCATCTCGTCGCGGCGCTGGCCGCCCAAGCCCAAAAAGTTTGGCATGTGTCGAATCTGTTCCGGATTCCTGAGGCCGAGCGGCTGGCCGAGCGGTTGTGCGCCGAGACCTTCGCGGACCTTATTTTCTTCTGCAATTCCGGCGCTGAGGCCATGGAGTGCTGCATCAAGGTGGCGCGCAAATACCAGTACGCGTCCGGGCGGCCGGAACGCCATCGGTTCATCACCTTCGAGGGCGCGTTCCACGGGCGCACGCTGGCGACGCTCGCTGCCGGGGGCCAGAAGAAATATCTGGAAGGTTTCGGTCCTGTCGTCGAAGGCTTCGATCAAGTGCCATTCGCCGACCTTGCCGCCGCCAAGAAGGCCGTCGGACCGGAGACTGCCGCGATCCTGATCGAGCCGATCCAGGGCGAAGGCGGCGTACGGGTGGCGCCGACGCCGTTTCTGCGCGGGCTGCGTGAGTTGTGCGATGAGCATGGCCTCTTGCTGGTCTTTGACGAAGTCCAGACCGGCGTCGGGCGCACCGGCAGCTTCTTTGCTTACCAGCGCTGCGGCGTTGCGCCCGACGTCATGGGCATCGCCAAAGCGATCGGCGGCGGGTTCCCGCTGGGGGCGTGCCTCGCCACCGCGGAAGCCGGCAAGGGGATGACAGCCGGCACCCATGGTTCCACCTTCGGGTTCAACCCGCTGGCAATGGCGACCGCAAACGCGGTGCTTGATGTTGTCTTGGCCCCGCGGTTTCTCGACAAGGTCCGCCGGAGTGCGATCCTGTTCCGCCAACGGCTCGCCGAGATCAAGGATCGGCATCCCGGGGTCGTCTCGGAAGTGCGCGGCGAAGGTCTGTTGCTCGGACTTGTCGCCGCGTGCCCGAACGGCGAATTGGTGGAATCGATGCGCGCCGAGAAACTGCTGGCCGTCGCGGCTGGCGACAACGTCGTGCGGTTGCTGCCGCCGCTGATCATCGAAGAGCCCGATATTGCCGACGCAATCGACCGGATCGATCGTGCCGCGGAGCGAATCGAGCGCGCGCAGCGCGAAAAGAAGCAGGACGGCAAGGAGGCCGCCAAGGTGGATTCGTGAGCGCCAAGCCTCGCCATTTTCTCGATTTGATCGATATTGCGCCGAGTGACCTTCGCGCCATCATCGAGGACAGTCGCGCCATGAAACGGCGCGGGCGCAGCCAGGCCGACCAGGCAATTGCCGGCAAGGTGCTGGCAATGATCTTCGACAAGCCGTCGACTCGCACGCGGGTTTCTTTCGACGTGGCGATGCGCCAGCTCGGTGGCCAGACCACGGTGCTGACTGGCCAGGAGATGCAACTCGGTCGCGGCGAGACCGTCGCCGATACGGCGCGCGTGTTGTCGCGCTATGTCGACGCCATCATGATCCGCACGCTTGATCACGAGATGCTGACGGAGCTTGCGCGCCACGCAACTGTGCCGGTGATCAACGGGCTGACGCGGCGCTCCCACCCGTGCCAGATCATGGCGGACGTGATGACTTTCGAGGAGCACTGCGGCTCGATCCGGGGCCGCAAGGTGGCGTGGACTGGAGACGCCAACAACGTGCTTACATCCTGGATGCATGCGGCGCATCAATTTGAGTTCGAGCTTGCCATTGCAACTCCTGCGGAGCTCGCTCCCAAGAAGCCGCTGCTCGATTGGATCAGATCCACGGGCGCCGCCATTTGCATCGGGGAGGACGCCGAACGCACGGTCGCCGAGGCGGACTGCGTGGTGACGGATACGTGGGTATCGATGGGAGACCGTGGCGGCGAGCGGCGACACAACCTACTTAAGCCTTACCAGGTCAACGCCCGGCTGATGAAAAGAGCAAAACCCGAGGCCATATTCATGCATTGCCTCCCGGCCCATCGGGGCGAGGAGGTCACCGACGAAGTCATCGACGGGCCGCAGTCCGTGGTCTTCGACGAGGCCGAGAATCGCCTTCATGCCCAGAAGGGAATCCTGGTCTGGTGTCTCAATATGGGTCGGCCGTAATGCCCTCGGAGGGTCCTTCGCGTGCGCCTGCCGACCTCGCGGCCGACGACACAATTCTTCCGTTCGAAGTCGCAGCTCTTGACCTGCGCGGCAGGGTGGTCCGGCTGGGGACTGCGCTCGACGATATTCTCAGCCGCCACGCCTATCCGGCGTCGATTTCCAAGCTGCTTGGCGAAGCGATTGTTTTGACCGTTCTGCTTGGTTCTTCACTCAAATTCGACGGTCGTTTCATCCTGCAGACCAAGACCGACGGCCCCGTGCGCATGATTGTGGTCGATTATCGCAGCCCCGGAAAGGTTCGGGCCTGCGCCCAGTTCGATCCAGCGGTTCTTGGCAGCGTGGCCCCCTCCCTTCCCTCCCCCGCAAGCGGGGGAGGGAAGGGAGGGGGCATTCCGGCCGGCGATCTTTTGGGCCGCGGCCATCTTGCCATGACGATCGATCAGGGGCCGGACATGAACCGCTACCAAGGTCTCGTCGCCCTTACGGGCGGCGGCCTCGAAGAGGCCGCGCATGAATACTTCCTGCGCTCCGAGCAGATCCCCACCAAGGTGCGACTTGCCGTGGCCGAAGAGTTGCGGGGTGGTGACGGCGGCCCACATCACCGCTGGCGCGCCGGCGGCATGCTACTGCAGTTCTTGCCCAAGAAGGTTGAACGCATGCGCGGGCCGGATCTCGACCCCGGAGACGCGCCGCAAGGTACGGCGGCCCATGTGGTGCCGGTGGACGACGCCTGGATCGAAGGCCAGGGTCTGATCGCCACCGTCGAAGACATCGAGTTGATCGATCCTGACCTATCGAGCGAACGACTGTTGTACCGGCTTTTCCACGAACATGGGGTGCGGGTATTCAAGCCTTCGGGCGTCGAAGCAAAGTGCTCGTGCTCGCGCGACAGCGTCACCGACATGCTGAAAAGCTTTTCCAAGGATGACCGCGATCACATGATTCAGGACGGCGTCATCTCGGTCACCTGCGAGTTCTGCAGCATAAAATACGTCTTTGCACCCGGCGAGGTGGGAGTCGTGGAGGAAGGGTGAGGTCCGGATCCGCTAATTGCGCTTTGCATGCGGGCTGTCGAGCGAGAACGCCGGGATCTCGATTTCAAAGCACTCGCCATCAAGCGTGACCATCCCGTAGGTGCCGGCCATGAATCCGGACGGGGTGGGCAGCGGAACGCCGCTGGTGTATTCGAACGACGCTCCGGGCTCCAGCACTGGTTCCTCGCCAACGACGCCGGCACCTCGCACTTCCTGCCTTTGCCCAACGCCGTCGGTGATGACCCAATGGCGTGTCTTGAGCTGGACCGTTGTATCCCCACGGTTTGTGATCTCGATCGTGTAGGCCCAGAAGTAACGGCCCTCCTGGTTTGACGAGTGCTCCGGCTTGAAGCGTGGTGACACAGTTACCGCAATGTTGCGGGTTACGGCCCGGTACATGGGAATCCTCGTCTACAAAACGTCGAAATGGTCGGGCATCCGTTGCAGACAGTCAACAAAGTGCGTCGACCTGAGGCAACCTTCGCACGGCGGCCTCATACTATGGTCGTATTGTGCCGAGTCGGCTGGTCCCTTGTGTGATTAAGGCAACGGGCTCACTTGTGAACCAACTTACTCAATCGCGAGTCTTCTCGGTGCCATCCGTTGAAGGAAGCGTCATGTTGTTACCTAAGCCCGGCGGTCGCGACCTGCGGCTCGACTTGTTCCGCGGACTTGCGCTGTGGCTTATCTTCCTCGATCACATTCCTTCGAACATCGTCAACTGGGTTACGATCCGCAACTACGGCTTTTCAGACGCCACCGAGATCTTCGTTTTCATTTCTGGTTACACGGCTGCGTTCGTGTACGGCCGCGCGATGCGCGAGCAAGGCACTTTGGTGGCGGGCGCCCGTATCCTCAAGCGGGCATGGCAAGTCTACGTGGCTCACATCTTCCTGTTTGCAATCTACACGGCGGAAATTTCCTACGTCGCTCACAGCTTTGAAAATCCACTTTATCACGAGGAAATGGGCATTTTCGACTTTCTTCAGCAGCCAGACATCACGTTGGCCCAGGCGATGCTGTTGAAATTCAAGCCCGCAAACATGGATGTCCTTCCCCTTTACATTGTTCTTCTGGCCGGATTCCCGCCATTGTTGTGGCTGCTGCTCCGCGCGCCGACCGTCGCGTTAGGGGCTTCGGTATTACTTTACACGCTGACTCTGTATTTCGATTGGAACATTCCGGCCTACCCGAACGGGAGCTGGGTTTTCAATCCGTTCGCGTGGCAGATGCTGTTTGTTTTCGGCGCCTGGTGTGCCCTCGGGGGCGCCAAGCAACTATCAGCCGTGATTCTCTCTCCGATTACAGCCGCGGTTGCGATCGCGTATCTCGCCTTCGCACTGTTCATCGTGTCGACATGGTACATGCCTGGCCTCAACGCACTGGTGCCGCAGTGGTTGGAAGATTGGATGTATCCGATCGACAAGACCAATCTGGACGTGCTGCGATTTCTTCACTTCCTCAGCTTGGCGGTGGTCACGATTCGGTTGGTGCCGAGTGACTGGTCCCTGCTGCAGTCCCGGTGGTTGTTTCCAGCCGTTGTGTGCGGCCAGCATTCCCTGGAGATTTTCTGCCTGGGGGTATTCCTATCCTTCGCGGCCCATTTTGCCATGGTGGAGATCAACCAGGGCGTCGGCATGCAGATTGCCATGAGCCTGCTAGGAATTGCCATAATGGTGGCGACAGCCGCCCTCATTTCGTGGTACAAAGGCATAGAAGGACGAAGTCCTCGATCGCGACCTGGTCCGCCAGGCGCCACCCTCGTGGGAGGAGGGGTATGAGACCGATCGTCGTTGCCGCCGTGCTATGCGCTCTGAGCGCCAGCGTGGCCGTTGCCAAGGAAGGCAATGAGTGCATCATCGCGGCTGGTACGGTTGCGCCGGATTTTGCCCTGCCTAACGTAGCCCGGGCGATTGCCAAGAACAAACTCGATATTGCCGTCATCGGCAGTGCGTCCTCGGAACTTAACGGTCCGGCCGGGACCAACATCGCTTATCCGACCTGGTTGGAGAAGACGCTGCGCGGCCTTCTGCCCGGTGTGACCGTTAAGGTCACGACCCACGCGCGGGCCAGGGAGACTGCATCCGAAATGGAAGCCAAGCTTCCGCGCATCATCTCAGAATCCGCGCCCGCATTGGTGGTCTGGCAGACCGGCACGGCGGACGCTATTCGCGGGGTCGATCCCGAAGAATTTCGCGTCGCCCTTGACGACGGCGTCGATAAGCTGCGCGCCGGCGGCGCCGATGTGGTGTTCATGAATATGCAGTACAGCCCCCGCACGGAGGCAATGCTGGCGGTCGCCACGTATGCCGATGCGTTGCGCTTTGTCGCCCTCAAGCGAGAGGCGGTGCTGTTCGACCGCTTCACCATTATGAGGCGTTGGAACGAAAGCGGCGTATTCGACCTATACGGAGCAACACGAACAACCAATGTGGCCGAACGGGTCCATGACTGCCTGGGGCGGCTATTGGCCGATGTCGTTGTCGCCGGCGCGAAATTGGCGCCCGTCGTCAGCAGAGGCACGGACTAAGCCGTGAGCCGTCCAATTCGCTTCTTGGCGCGGTTCGCCTTGGCTGGCCTGGCGGCGACGGTGCTTTGGGTGCCGTTGTCGGCCCGGGCGGCTGATGCCGCGTACGTGTGCAGCGACAATGCCCATTTGGGGCGGCTTTTTGCGCCGTTGGCTCGGATGCGACGCCTCATTGCCGCCGGGCGACCCGTTACCATAATGGCCCTCGGCTCGTCGTCGACTGCGGGGGCGGGCGCCAGCACCCCGGCGGCGACATATCCGGCGCGTCTTGAGGTCGAACTGCGCAGCCGTTTCCCGGCGGTCGCCTTGACAGTGGTCAACCGTGGCGTCAATGGCGAAGAGGCCGCCGACATGCTGGCGCGGTTTGATCAGGCCGCTGCAGACGACAAGCCCGATGTGGTGTTGTGGCAGGTCGGCACCAACTCGGTGTTGCGCGACCATCCGATCGGCCCGGTCGACCGGCTCATCATTGAGGGTCTCGCGCGAATGAAGGCGCTCGGCACCGACGTGGTGCTGATCGATCCGCAATTTGCTCCGAAGATTCTTGCGAAGCCCGACGCGGAAAGCATGGTGAGCGTCATCGCGGCGGCATCCACCAGCCGCGGCGTTGACCTGTTTCGGCGCTTCGCCGTCATGAGGGAATGGCACGACGCAGCGGCGATTCCATTCGGAGCATTCCTTTCGCCGGACCTGCTGCACATGAACGACTGGGGCTACGCGTGTTTTGCCAAGCTGCTCGCAGCCGCCATGGCAGAAGCGGCGACGCGACCGGTCGTGGCTGCCGGCACGATAACGCCGAAATAGCGCAACCCCTTCTATCCTCCCGGCCGGTGAGGACAGGGAGGCGGCGGGAAACCGGACGACATTGATTTCGTTCGGAATTCCAAAATTAGTTCGTTTCCACAAAATCCGCCTCCAACAGCTTGGATGGTATCTTTATACCTTGTCGGCCCAGCCTTCCGACGCGCCGAGTCGAACGCGCGGATCGCGCGCTTGCGCCGCGACAGCGCGCCCCCCCGGTCTCTGTTGAGGAGCGAAGGACCCGGGCCGGAATGACGGCTGTCACACCTTTTCCAGCGCCACTGTCAGGTCCGCCGCGATGTCGTCGGGGTGCTCAAGCCCGACCGAGAGCCTCACCAGTCCATCGCTGATGCCGAGTTCGGCGCGTACCGCTGGGGTTAGCCGCTGGTGAGTCGTGGTCGCCGGATGGGTGATGAGGCTCTTGGCATCGCCAAGATTGTTGGTGATGTGCACGAGCTTCAAAGCATTGAGAAAACGGAACGCGCCCGGCTTGCCGCCCGCCACCTCGAACGCGACCAGGTTCGACGCGCCGCGCATCTGCTTCTTGATCGTCGCCGCCTGAGGATGATCAGCGCGGCCCGGATAGATGAGCCGGGTGATCTTGGGGTGGCCGGCGAGCAGGTCCGCAATCGCGGCGGCATTTTGGGTTTGCCGTGCCACCCGCAGCGGCAGCGTCTCCAGACCCTTGAGCAGCACCCAGGCATTGAACGGCGACATCGCAGGTCCGGTTTGGCGCAGCAGGTTATGGATATTGTCCTGGATGAACTTTTCCGAGCCTAGGATAATCCCGCCGAGGCAACGGCCCTGGCCGTCGATGTGTTTAGTGGCCGAATAGACGACGCAGTCAGCGCCGAGCGCCAGCGGAGACTGGTAGATCGGGGTCGCGAACACATTGTCCACCACGAGCCGGGCCCCGGCCTCGTGGGCGATCGCCGCAATCGCGGAGATATCGAGAACCTCGAGCGTCGGGTTGGTAGGGCTTTCGAGAAAGAACACTTTTGTGTTGGCCCGCACCGCGCTGCGCCACTCATCGAGATCGAGCCCGTTGACGAGGGTCGAGGCGACGCCGAACCGTGGCAGGAATTCCTCGACCACCCAGCGGCACGAGCCAAACAGTGCCTTAGCGGCAACCACGTGATCACCCGCCTTCACCTGGCCGATGATGGCATTGTGGACTGCCGCCATGCCGGTCGCCGTGGCGCGCGCCGCCTCGGCCCCCTCGAACGCGGCCATCCGGGTCTCCAGCATGTGCACCGTCGGATTCGAAAACCGCGAATACTGGTAGCCCGGATCGGCGCCGGTGAAGCGGGCCTCGCACTGCTCGGCGCTGCCGTAAACAAAGCCCTGGGTGAGGAACAGCGCCTCCGAGGTTTCGCCGAACTGCGAACGCAGCGTTCCGGCGTGAACGAGCCGCGTTTCAGGGTGCAGGTTGCGGGACACAGACATCTGGGCCTCCTTTGGCCAACAAAAAACCCGGCCGAGGGAACATTCCCAAGGGCCGGGTACGCGTCCCCGGCCTTTTAGCAATTTGTTTAACGTGGCTGCAAGCCGGCCGGCTCAAATGACCACGGGATAACGAAGCTCATAGGCTCCGGGAGGCTTTCCGTCAAGCCGGCCATCGGCTAAAGGCGGGATGATCCGTAGCTCCGGATGGAGCGCAGCGAAATGCGGGACCGCCGTTCCCGGATTTCGCGGAGTTTATCATCGGGCCGGCCGGAGGCCGGGCCCGGTGGCTCCATCCGGACTACAGTCTGCGAACCTGGACGCCGCGCCGTGTCGCTGAGTTTGCGTGCCGACGAAAAGGGAATCTTACCGGATCGCCTGATTGCGACGCTCGTCAAGACCGGCGCCGTTATCCTTGCTGGCGCGCTCGATGATGATCAGATCCAGCCGGCGAGCATTGACCTGCGTCTCGGCGAGATCGCCTATCGGGTCCGGGCAAGCTTCCTGCCAGGTCCGGAGTCCACCGTGGGGGAGCGCATCGACGAATTGAAGCTGCACGAGATTCCGCTCGGCGACGGCGCGGTGCTGGAGACCGGCTGCGTCTACATCGTGCCCCTGATGGAAAGCCTGTCCTTGCCGCCGGACATCGCAGCCTCCGCCAATCCCAAAAGCTCGACCGGCCGGCTCGACGTCTTCACCCGGGTGATCGCCGACCACACCCGAGGATTCGACCGGGTCAATGCCGGCTACCATGGTCCGCTTTACGCCGAGATCAGCCCACGCACCTTCCCGGTGCTGGTGCGCGAAGGGTCACGTCTGTCGCAGCTCAGGTTTCGCCGCGGCCACGCGGTGCTGATGGACGAGACGCTTGCGGCGCTGCATCGGCGCGAGCGCCTCGTCGATAGCGAAGCCCCCGACCTTTCTGATGGCGTTCCGGTCGGCGTCGATCTCGTCGGCTTCGGCCCCGACAAATTCATCGGTTACCGCGCCAAGCGCCATACCGGCGTCATCGACGTGGATCGCCGCGCCAGCTACGACATCGGGGAATTCTGGGAGCCCATCCGGGCACGGCACGACCGCAGCCTGATTCTTGATCCGGACGAGTTCTACATCTTGGCATCCAGGGAAGCCGTCCAGGTGCCGCCAGATTACGCCGCCGAAATGGTTCCGTTCGATCCGCTGGTCGGCGAATTTCGCGTCCACTACGCCGGCTTCTTCGATCCGGGCTTCGGTTACGCCGGCGCCGGCGGGCGAGGCTCCCGCGCGGTGCTGGAGGTGCGGTCCCACGAGGTGCCGTTCATTATCGAGCACGGTCAGATCGTCGGCCGCCTGGTCTACGAACACATGCTGGCGCGGCCAGATGCCCTCTATGGCCGCAGCATCGGTTCGAATTACCAGGCCCAGGGCTTGAAGCTGTCCAAGCATTTTCGAGGGTAGAAAATTCTAGTATTCCTCGCGTATTCCTTTGCGCACCGGGTTCATCGAAATGGCACGGACCCCTTTCCCACAGCGCGCCATCTTTCGGCTGCATTTTTATCGTGCCCCAACTTGAGGCGCAGATGGGCTCGAAGGAGATCGGCGATGGAGGGATCCGGAATTGGTCACATTGGCGCGGTCGTCGCCGCCGTGTTGCTGGCTACCCTTGCGATGCCGATTTTGGCACGGGCGCAATCGGCGCCCGCGGTGCAGAGCGAAGAGGCGCAGGCCAACGAGTTGAAAGCTGCGTGGGTGGCCGGCGCGCTGGCCGCCACTGAGGGGCCGGCCGACATCACATTGATCGATCAAGCGACCTTGAAGCTGCCCGCCGGCTACGATTTCATTCCCAAGGCAGAAGGTGCACGGATACTGCGGGCGCTCGGCAACACGGTCGGCGAATCGACGTTCGTAGGCCTCGTTGTCGGAACGAAGCCAAGCGATGAATGGATCGTTGCCACGCGCTACGTCAAAGAGGGTTATATCAAGGACGACGATGCCAAGGACTGGAACGCCGACGAACTTCTGCGGAACATCAAGGAGGGAACCGCGGAGGCGAATAAGGATCGCGTCGCCCGCGGCTTCCCGGAATTGGAAGTCCTCGGTTGGGTGGAGAAGCCAGCCTATGATTCCGCGACGCATCGTCTTGTCTGGTCGCTGCTCTCCAAGCAAAAGGATGAGCCGGATACGGCCGACAACGGCATCAATTACAACACTTACGCGCTCGGTCGCGAAGGCTATTTCAGCCTCAATCTGCTCACGAGTTCGAGCCGCGTCGACGCCGACAAGAATGCAGCGCACGAGCTGTTAGCCGCACTTTCGTACAACCCGGGCAAAGGCTACGAGGACTTCAACGCCTCGACCGACCATATCGCTGAATATGGCATTGCGGCGCTGGTCGGCGGTGTGGTGGCGAAAAAGCTCGGTCTGTTTGCGCTGATCGGCGTTTTCGTGGCGAAATTTGCCAAAGTGATCGGCATCGGGGCTCTCGCCTTCGGGGGTGCCATCTGGAATTTCTTTCGCCGCAAGCCGAAGGCTGCCTCGCCGAACGTGTAGTGCTGAGCTCCCATGAAACTGCTGTTGCTGCTGTTGTCAGGCCTCAAATGGGGCAAGCTCGCCACGACCGGGGGCACCATGCTGCTCTCGCTCGCCATCTACGCGACGATATGGGGATGGCCTTACGCGGCCGGATTCATCGCGCTCATGTTCGCGCACGAGATGGGGCACTACGTGGCGGCCCGGCAGTGCGGGCTCAACGTCGGCGCGCCGGCCTTCATTCCATTTGTCGGCGCCTGGATCAACCTGAAAGAGCAGCCCCGCGATGTCAGGACTGAGGCCTACGTGGCGGTAGCGGGCCCGCTGGTCGGCACTGTTTCGGCGGTTGCAGTCTACCTGTGGGGCCGATGGACAGACAGCACGCTACTGCTGGCGATCGCCTACGCGGGGCTGTTTCTCAATCTCTTCAATCTGTTGCCGGTCTCGCCACTCGACGGCGGACGGATCACGGCGGTCATCAGCCCGCGCGTCTGGTTGATCGGCGCCCCTGTGATGCTGGCCATGCTATTCTATCGTCCCAGTCCGGTCCTTGCGATCATCGCAATCATAGCGTTCCCGCAACTGATCAAGGCGTGGAAATACGACCCCAAGGCGCCCGAAAACCTTGCCTATTACGGCGTTCCGTTTCAAACCAAGCTCGAGTATGGCGGCCTTTATCTGGCGTTGACGGCGTATCTCAGCGTGATGACGTTCGAGGTGCATGAAATGCTGGACGCAATGGGCCACCCGACGTGAGGCATGGAAGTCCAGATGCGGCTTTCGGGTGATCCATGATGGGGGTCTAGACCCTGCGCCGGTTTGATGTAGGCTGGCGGCATTCGCGGGCGTAGTTCAATGGTAGAACGGCAGCTTCCCAAGCTGCATACGAGGGTTCGATTCCCTTCGCCCGCTCCACTACTTAGCCGGTTTTTCGTCGTCGGTCTTGCTGTCGGTTTTGCAAATTTTGTTCATCGTTCGCCCCTTTCGGCCCGATTGAGCTGGTCGATAGCCGCTTTCGTCGCCGCGTTGCGGCCGACATAGCGACGGATGATTTTCTTGATGTCGGCGATGAAGAATACCCGTTGTTGCCGGTAGGGCGATCTTGAAGACCATGGAGCGGCACATTTGGGCGGTATCGTGCTTGTGCTGCCGCCGTCCCGACTTCGGAAAGCTCGCCGAAACCGAGATATGGGCCAAGGTGGTGACGTTTCTCGGCGCTGACCCGACTGATCCGGGGAATGCCGCCGGGATATTCCATAGCTTCAGTTGCGCGAATCCGATCAGGCCCGTGATCGCTGTGGATCATTTCTCGACATTTTCCTCGTCGCCACGCCACGCCCGGTTATCCTCCGAAACTCACGGTGAATGCAGAGCAACCTGACAATGGTGTCATAAGCAGACGTGGCGTTGACCCGCCCCGTCAATTAGCGAGGAAGCTCCGGAGCACCCTTGATCGGCTCGGGTGCTTGAGCTTGCGCAACGCCTTCGCCTCGATCTGACGGATGCGCTCGCGGGTCACCGAGAACTGCTGGCCGACTTCCTCCAGCGTGTGGTCGGTGTTCATGCCGATGCCGAAGCGCATGCGCAGCACGCGTTCCTCGCGCGGGGTGAGCGAGGCCAGCACCCGCGTCGTGGTCTCGCGCAGGTTGGACTGGATCGCGGCGTCGATCGGCAGCACCGCGTTCTTGTCCTCAATGAGATCGCCGAGGTGTGAGTCCTCCTCGTCGCCGATCGGGGTTTCGAGCGAGATCGGCTCCTTGGCGATTTTTAAGCTCTTGCGTACCTTCTCGATGGGCATGCGGAGCTTCTCGGCAAGCTCCTCCGGGGTCGGCTCGCGGCCGATCTCGTGGAGCATCTGGCGCGAGGTGCGCACGATTTTGTTGATCACTTCGATCATGTGCACGGGGACGCGGATGGTGCGCGACTGATCGGCGAGCGAGCGGCTGACCGCTTGCCGGATCCACCACGTCGCATAGGTCGCGAACTTGTAGCCGCGGCGGTACTCGAACTTGTCGACCGCCTTCATCAGGCCGATGTTGCCCTCCTGGATCAGATCAAGGAACTGCAGGCCGCGGTTGGTATATTTCTTCGCGATCGAGATGACGAGGCGGAGATTGGCCTCCACCATCTCCTTCTTGGCCTGGCGCGCCTCGCGCTCGCCCTTCTGCACCATATGGACGATCTTGCGGAACTCCAGGATCTCAAGGCCGGTCTCGCCCGCCAGCTCGTGGATGTGGGTGCGCAGGTCCTTGATGCGATCCTTGTCGCGGGCAACGAGGTTTTTCCAGCCATTGGCGGAGAGCTTGGAGACGCGGTTGAGCCAGCGCGGATCGAGCTCCGAGCCGAGGTAGTTCATGAGGAAGTTCTCGCGCGCGACGCCGTGGCTTTCGGCAAGCCGCATCATGCGGCCCTCATAACCGACCAGGCGCTTGTTGATCTCATAGAGCTGCTCGACCAGGGAATCGATGCGCGCCTGATTGAGCCGCAGCGATTTCACCTCGGCGATGATCTCGTCC
>WNFC01004868.1_pt1 | contig 26881 bp, 24 predicted proteins | sample 5400541 | NCBI WGS metagenome assembly WNFC01 (sample SAMN13153342, study PRJNA577476) | soil metagenome | isolation source: 120 cm saprolite under Douglas fir tree site 2 hole 2 replicate 1 | place: USA:California | collected 2015-04-18 | reverse complement strand
TACTGAACTGAAGTAGTCTTCAAAGTGCATGAACCCGCGGCCGAAACCCAAATCGTGTGAAAAGTATGTCCGGTTGGCTGAGAACGCGCCGGTCCGGTATCCCTTCGGTTCCAGGGCTTCGCCAAGTGTTGGAAAACCACCGAGGCCGGCCTTCCCCCAGCCGAACCATGGTTCTGGTTGCACTTGTCCCACCTTGTGATCGTGCAGGTACCTTCCAGTCACCAGCGAAACATGCGAAGGCAGGCTCCAGGAGGACGGCGAAATGGCGTTTTCGAATAAGACGCCGTGTTGGGCCAGCCGGTCAAGGTTCGGCGTGGTTGGGCGCGGGTAGCCGTAGGCCGAGACGTGGTCTGCGCGCAAAGTGTCAATCACAATGACCAACACATTGGGAGAGCCAGCGGCCGCCGTTGGAAGGGCAGTGAGCGTGCTGCGCTCATGCCACCACGTTCCGCCTTGAATTCCGACGAATGCCAGCGCGACTGCTGCGAGGGCCCATGGCGTGGTTTTCCTCCAGAAACGCGTTGCCTGGGTTTCGTGCCTGGCGAACCAGCGTCCAAACGCCACGGCAGCGCCGAATGCGAACAGCAGGCAAGCGCGGTGATACAACCGTCCAGTCAGGGTTAGCCAGTCGTAGATGGCAAGAAACGAGAGAGCAAAAATAACGGCCCGGAGTGCAGGAATGCGCGGCGCAATCCGCGAAATCAGCCAGATGGCGGTGCTGACCAGGGGAAAGAAAATCAGGTCAACGATCGGCGAGATCCAAATAATCTCTGCCGAGACATGGATCATAGGTCCCCAGCGGGCGTAGTTGATGCGCTGGAATGCCAGCAGGCCGAATCCTTCGAGCAGGCCAACCATTCCGCCGAAGCAGATGGTGGCTTGGACAATCGAGGCGAGCGGCGCCGAAAACTTTGTCGGGCCGGGCACCGACTCTGGGCTCACAAGCGCTCCCGCGCGGAGCATTCCGGCGCTCTGCGTCCGTTCGCCCCTGCCCTCGTCCAAGCCGCCGTGATTTGAGCCATCGCAATCAATTTTACGCGCCGTCCAGTCGGACCAGAATCGCTGGTGTGGCGGGTGAATTCGCTATGATACGCTGTGCCCCAACCGACAACTATGACTCCAGCCGGTGTCGAGGACGCAACCAGGCCGAACTCGAAGATGCCGCGCTGGATGGTCCCAGCGGTTCTGTTGCTGGTCTATGCAGCGCAATGCGCGTGGTTCATCGGGGCCCAGTCGCTCACCTATGACGAGCCGGTGCACATCGCCGAAGGGCTTGACGCCTGGCGCAATGGGCGCTTCCAGCAGTACAACGATCATCCTCCACTGGCACGTTTGCTGTGTACGCTGCCCCTGCTGAAGCCAAGATGGCAGGTTGAGGTTGAACCCCTTCCGCAATCGTTTCGCATCCACTCGATTTTGCCCGGTCCTGTATCGCTGGCTTGGCGCGCCCGGGCGGTAAATGGCGGACTGGGAGTGGTCCTGGGCCTTCTGGTCTGGTTGGCTGCGGCGAACCTGTTCTCGGCCTCGGCAGCAAACTTCGCTCTGGCCCTCTTTGCGTTTTCTCCATCGCTGATTGCGAACTTCTCGATGGTCACAACCGATGGGGCGGCGACGCTGCTGATTTTTGCCTCAGCTTGGGGAATTGTCTGTTGGAAGAGAAAGCCGTCCTGGAAAAACACAATTATTGTTGGTTTCGTCCTGGGGCTTCTGTTGCTGGCGAAATTTTCCACGTTGCTCATCTTCGCAGTTGCGGTGTTCTGGATGCTCGTGCTCATTTCGGGCCGGATTTCCTTTCGTCCCTGGAGGTGGAACTGGAGGAAAACGGCGGCGGCGGTGGGGATCGCATTCGTCACTCTTTGGGCCGGATATTTCTTCCACGTCTCTCGTCTCGCGATTCGCAACGGTAGTTTGACGGCAACGTTTCCCAACTGGACCCATCCGCTGGTGAAGCCCAATCACGGAAGACCTCGCCCACGGGCGGCTGGAAGTCCTATTACCCAGTTACCATCCTGCTGAAGTGGCCGTTGGCGGTTTTGGCCCTCTCGCTCACCGGCTTGCTGCTGACTCTGCTCCAGAGAGTCGAGGTGTCCGCGGACTTGTGGATCATGTCCTCTTTTCCGGCGGTGTATTTCCTGTTCGCCATTTTTGCGCATTTCAATCTGGGTGAGAGGCACATCCTGCCGCTTTATCCGTTCGCATTGATATTCGCTGCTGCGGTATGGCAACAGGCATCACAACGGCCCAGCAGAAGCATCGTCCTGGGACTGTTACTGCTGTGGAATACCTTTGATGTACTGCGGTCTGCGCCCGGATACTTGTCCTATTTCAACTGTTTCGTTCGGTCGGATCAAACCTACCGATTGCTCGCTGACAGCAATCTGGACTGGGGGCAGGGTCTGCTTGCGCTTCGAAAATACGAACAGGAGCATCCCGGCGAACAGATCTGGCTTGCTTATTTCGGCAGCGTCGATCCCGCGGTCTATGGGATCAAGGCACAACTTCTCGCGGAAAACCAACGCGTCTCAGGAACTGTGGTCGTCGGGGCAACGAATCTTTCGGGAGAATACCTTCGAGATCCCGCCGCCTATCGCTGGCTGCTCGACTACGGACCGCCGGAGGTACTGGATGGTTGTCTGTACGTTTTCCACGTACATCGCTAGTGCCTCCCGTATGCGCTCCCTTGGAGCAACGGGTGTCAAGCGCCGTCTTCAAGGCCGTGAAACGATTGATTTCAGGAGAGTTGTATGGAATCCTCGTTCTAGTATTTTTGCCTTATTGCGCTTTGATTCAATTGGAGAGAAAGTGGCTTCAATGTCCTCATAAAAGCGGCCGCCTCCGGCGTGAAAAACTGAGGAGTTCAACCCACGAAGCCAATGCCGCCCCGAGAGGGCGGTTTTGGTTTTTTACAGCTTTTTTTGTTCATGCATTTCCTCTCCGCCCGCACGCTCTCTGTCATGCGTATAATGTTCGGCTAATCGCACTCCATGTCGAAGGAACTCCATGCCTGACAAGTTTGATCCGCTCTCTCCCACTCGCAGAGGTTTCCTGGCTACTACTGGAAGCGTCATCGCCGGAGCAGTGGCCGCGCCGCGCGCATTGTCGGCAGTGGCTCCGCAGTCCCAGGACACGCACGCTGCTGCTCCAGGCTCACGCCGCAAGATTCCCATCGGCGTCTTCGACCCTGCGTTCCCCGACCTCACGCTCGATCAACTGGTGGAGAAATACGCCAGCCTGGGAGTTGAAGCTGCCGAGATCGGGACTGGCGGCTATCCCAACAACAAGCATTGTCCGGTTAATGACCTGCTGGAGGATCCCGCGAAGCTGAGGGCCTGGCGTAAGAAGTTTGAAGATCGCGACATTCAGGTGGCGACGCTGAGTTGTCACGGAAACCCGATATCCCCGGACCGCACCATTGCCGAGCGCGATGCGGAGACTTTTCGAAAAACGGTGCTGCTGGCGGAGAAGCTGGATGTGAAGGTAATCGTCGGATTCTCAGGTTGCCCGGGTGCTAATGCCAATGACACCAATCCGAACTGGATTACCTACCGCTGGCCTCCGGAGTACGCCGCAGCGGTGGATTGGCAGTGGAGAGAAAAGGTGGTTCCGTATTGGAAGCAGGCGGCGAAATTCGCGCGCGAGCATGGCATCCACCGGCTGGCGCTGGAGATGCATCCGAACTTTGTGGTGTACAACCCACTTACGCTTCTCAAACTGCGCAATGCGGTCGGAGAAGAAATCGGCGCTAACAACGACCTGAGCCACTTGTTCTGGCAGGGATGCGATCCGGTGGAAGTGATTCACATGCTTGGCAAGCAGGGCGCCATCTTCCACGCCCACATGAAGGACACGGTGCTCTATCACGACAAAGTCGCGAAGTATGGAGTGTTGAATTTTGTTTTCGAGAAGGAAGACCTGAAGCACGCGTCGGATGCCTTCCGCGCCGTCGGCTACGGACACAGCGCGACCCTTTGGAAAGACGTGATCCGTGCGTACATGGAAGTGGGTTACGAGGGCATTCTTAGCGTGGAGAACGAAGACCCTATTCTGTCGGGAGAAGTGGGCGTGGAGCGGGCGCTTTACGTTTTGCGAAATGTGCGAGAAGAGCTGTTGACCGAAGCTATGTGATACCGGCAGCGTTGATTTTTTCGAGGGAGGAATCATGGATCGCAGGACGTTTATCGGGAGCGTGACCGCTGCGGCGCTGCTGGGCCGCCTGGACTGGGCTGCCTCCGAACATCGCATCGAAAAAATTGGACTCGAGCTTTACACCGTGCGCGACGCTCTGCAAAAGGATTTTGAAGGCACGCTAGCGCAAGTCGCAAAGATTGGATACAAAGAGGTCGAGTTAGCAGGATATTTTGCCCACATCCCCGAGTTCAATCCCTCACCCAAGCGCACGCGAGAAATTCTCGACGCCGACGGCTTGGCCGCTCCCGCCAGTCACGTGCCTTATTCCGCACTCTCGCCGGAAAAATGGCCCAGGGTGATCGAGACCAGCAAGATTCTCGGTCACGGGTACGTCGTCAACCCTTCGATTGATCGCGAAGTGCTCAAACAGCCCGACGGGTGGAAGCGCGCAGCAGCAGATTTCAACCGGGCCGGCGAGGAGAGTCAGAAGGCCGGAATTCAGTTTGCTTATCACAACCATGTCGAGGAATTTAAGGCTCTGGCGGATGGCAAGTTGCCGTATGACATTCTACTATCCGAATCTGATCCGAAGCTGGTGAAGATGGAGATGGATCTCGGATGGGCGCACGTGGCTGGAATTGATCCGCTGAAATATTTCGCCGAGTATCCGGGCCGGTTCCCGCTGGTCCACGTCAAAGATTTTGACAAGAACGGCACCATGACGGAAGTAGGCAGCGGTGTGGTGGATTGGAAAGGCATTTTCGCCAAATCCGATCTGGCAGGCATCAAGCATTATTTTGTCGAGCACGACAACCCGAAGTCGCCCTTTGAGAGTATTCAGACTAGCTACGCTTACCTGAAGGATCTGCGCTTCTGATCGGGAGTGTTTTTCATGGCTGAGGTTACTCGTGCTCCAAAGGTTTACGACGTTTGCATCATCGGCTCCGGCGCGGCTGGCGGGACGGCGGCGAAGATCCTCACCGAAGGCGGCCTCAACGTGGTCATGCTGGAAGCCGGCGGGCCGCTGAATCCGGCGCAGGACTTTAAAGAGCACGTCTGGCCCTACCAGCTTCCGCATCGCGGCGCTGGGGTTGGAGGCAAGGCCAGCGCGGATTTCGGCGAGTTCCTCGCTCCCAATGGTTCCTGGGAAATCGAAGGCGAACCTTACACCACTGCGCCCGGATCAAAGTTCCGCTGGTTTCGTTCCCGGATTGTCGGCGGCCGCACTAACCATTGGGGACGAATCGCGCTGCGCTTCGCGCCCGTGGATTTCAGGTCCCGCTCAACTGACGGCATGGGCGACGACTGGCCCATTACCTATGAAGACGTCGCACCCTACTACGACAAAGTCGAGTCCTACATCGGAGTGTTCGGCACCAAAGAAAATGTCCCCAGCGCTCCCGACGGAATTTTCATGCCGCCGCCGAAGCCGCGCTGCACCGAAACCATCATCAAGAAGGCGTGTGACAAGCTGAACGTCACCTGCATTCCTTCACGGATGGCGATTATTACCCAGCCGCACAACGGCCGTCCGGCGTGCCATTACTGCGCGCAATGCGGACGCGGATGCGTCAGCGCGTCCAACTTCAGTTCCAGCCAGGTGATGATTCCGGCTGCGGAGAAAACCGGCCGCTTCACCCTGATCACGAAGGCGATGGTGCGCGAGATCATCGTGGGGAAAGACGGCAAGGCGCAGGCGGTGTCTTATATCGACAAGTCGGCGCGGATAGAAAAGAAGATTTATGCCAAGGCGTTCGTGGTAGGAGCGAGCGCGTGTGAATCGGCGCGGCTGCTGCTGAACTCGAAGTCTGCGATGTTTCCCAATGGGCTGGCGAATTCTTCCGGAGTCGTGGGTCGTTATTTGACCGACAGCGTGGGCAGCTCCGGAGGAGGGGTGTTTCCGCAACTCGCCAAAATGCCCAAGCATAACCACGACGGCGTGGGTGGAATGCACATGTACATGCCGTGGTGGAAGTTTGACCGCAAGAATGACTTCCTGCGCGGATATCATATCGAATTCGGCGGTGGGCGTTCCATGCCGGGAGTCGGCGAATTTGACGACCTTTGCGAAGTCGTGGAGGGTTACGGTGCCAGCCTCAAGCAGAGGTGTCGCGATGTTTATGGCACTTACATCGGCTTTGCTGGCCGCGGAGAAATGATTCCGAACGAGAACAGCTATTGTGAAATTGATCCCGACACCGCTGACGAGTGGGGAATTCCTGTACTCCGTTTCCATTGGCAATGGAGCGACAACGAAATCAAAATGGCGCGCGACATGCAAGAAACCTTCCGCGCAATCGTGGAGGCCGGAGGCGGCACCTACTACTCGAAGGTTGAGTCCGATGGGCCGAACCCCTACGGCATCGCAGACGGGGGTGTGATTATCCATGAGCTTGGGGTTGTCCGCATAGGGAACAATCCGAAGACTTCGGCGTTGAACGGATACTGCCAGGCGCATGACGTGAAGAATCTGTTTGTGACCGATGCTGCGTCGTTCGTGAGCAATCCCGACAAGAATCCGACGCTGACAATTATGGCGCTGTCGTGGCGGGCGTCGGAGTATTTGCTGGATCAAGCGAAGAAGGGGAACCTGTAGGGATTGAGTAATTGCGTAATTTGGTAATCGGGGTAATTTGAAAACGTGCAGTCTCAAAAGGCAATCGAATGAGCTCAAACTTATCTCGCCGCGACATTTTGAAGACCCTGGCCTACGGCGCGGCGGCGACTTCCGTCCTGCGCGTGATTCCGGCGCAGGCCGCGGAATATGCGCACCACATGATCGCGGCGGAAAAGGCCGCGGCTCCGGCGAAGGCCTACACGGCGAAGTTTTTCTCTCCGCACGACTACAAGACTCTGCAGACGCTTTGCCAAACTATCATTCCCGCAGACGCGGATTCCGGCGGAGCCATCGAAGCCGGAGCGCCGGAGTTTATTGATCTACTGACCAGCGAGAATCCGGATTATCAGAGAATTCTCGGTGGAGGGCTGCTCTGGCTGGACAGCGCCTGTTCCGACCGCTACGACAAGGTGTATCTCGATTGCTCACCCGAGCAGCAGAAGGAAATATTGGATCAGATCGCGTACAAGAAGAATGCCATCGCCAATCCGGCGCTGAACCCCGCAGTTGAATTCTTCTCGTTCCTGCGCAACATGACTGCCGATGGATTTTTCACTAGCGAGATTGGGATTAAATACCTGGGTTACGTGGGAAGTGCGTTTCTAAAGGAATTTCCTGGATGCCCTCCGGTGCCTGAGATATAAGCACGTACTATAATTTCTGCGCCTGAGTTGTGATTTCCCGCAACTTTGCAAGAGGAGACTCCGATATGACGATGGGCTACACACCCGGATCAATGGTCTTGCACAACATGGTGACCACTCAATTCGAACTGGATGGATTTCGCGTGGTGCGAACTTTGGGCGTGGTGCGCGGGATCGTTGTCCGTTCGCGGTCCATTTTCGGTACCATCGGCGCCAGCCTGCAGACTCTGGTCGGGGGCAACATCACGCTGCTGTCCCAACTTTGTGAGAAGACCCGCGCGGAGGCCTTTGACCTGATGCTGCAGCACGCTGGCCAACTTGGCGGCAATGCGGTGGTCGGCGCGCGCTACGACGCCACGGAAATCATGCAGGGAGTGACCGAAGTCCTGGCCTATGGGACGGCGGTCTTCGTCGAGCCGGTCAATCGTTGATGACGACAGTGGAACTGCTCCGCGTGCTTGGCTACGTATGGGCCGCGTTCGGCGGCTACTGGCGTGGTGTCGCGGTGGGACGGAAAGCAGACCACGCGAGCGAACCCCGGCTCTATTTTTTCCTGCGCCTTGCTGTGACGGTGACCACATTCACGCTTCTGTTTTCGCAGCGGGCCGCAATCGGATTTATGGGCCGGCGGTTTGTGCCGGCCTCGGTAGCGCTTGCCTATGCGGGTTTCGCCATCGCCCTCGCCGGGCTTGGGGTCGCGCTTTGGGCGCGCCGTCACCTGGGCCAGTACTGGAGCGATATGGTCTCACTGAAGCGAGATCACCAGCTCATTCGCAGCGGACCCTATGCCACCGTGCGCCATCCCATCTATTCAGGAGTTCTGCTCGGAGTCGCGGGAACGGCTTTGCTTGTGGGTGAGTGGCGAGGAGTTCTTGCGTTCGCCCTATTGTTCACCACTTGGACTTTTAAGGCGAAGAAAGAGGAGAGAATCCTGACGGAATGCTTTGGCGGGCAGTTTCAAGAGCACCGCCTTCGCACCGGATTTCTGTTTCCAAGATTTCGCGCACGGGCCTGACACGCGCGTCCCTCCAGTCGGGCTGCTTTATACTTTGCGAAATGAACAATACGAAGACAAACCGCAGTCTCGCCTGCGGCGTGTCGGTCGCAGTTTTGCTTCTGGCGCTCTGCGCCTGGGGCCAACGGCCGTCCGCGAATGCGACCAGTGATACGTCGTCAATGCTGCACAACGCAGCTCGGAGCGGCAACGCGGGCCTGTTGAAGTCGCTGCTAAAGCTGGAATCTCCGGACCTGCGTGACAAAGACGGTCGCACGCCGCTTATGGATGCAGTGGCCGCGGGCCAGTTGCGATCGGTTCGCACGCTGCTCGCGGCGGGCGCGAACGTCAATGCGCGAGCGAGCGATGGCCGCACTCCATTAATTGAGGCCGCCCTGCAGGGACGGCCGAAATCCGCCCGGCTCCTGATTTCGGCCCACGCCGACTTGAACTACGAGCAGCGCGGATGGGGAACCGCGCTCGAAGCTGCGGAGCGCACCGGGCACAACGATATCGCCGTCATATTGCGACAAGCCGGGGCGCACTCTTCCGGGCATTCCCCCGGAGACAAAGTTTGCGTGCGGCCGTGGAGCGGCGATGGATATTGCGGCACGGTAACCTCCCTCAATCGGACCAACTACCGAATTCACATTACGGAAATTATTGGCTGCGCTGACGGATGTGCGGCGAAGGCAGAATGCTCCGCGGGACGCCCAGTCGGCGGCCGGGATGGCATAGCAGTCGGCGACGATGTGTCCACCGTAAGTTGGTGTCTAACTCAGACCGGGGTGAAGCCATGACCAGTCTGTGGCTGCGCCTCGCGGTCGTTGCCGCCACACTTTCTTTTCTTCTGTTCATTGCCAGTTGCGGCGGCGGCGGAATCCAAACCCCGCCGCCGCCGAATCCCACCGTCACTTCGGTCTCGGTCACCTGCTTCGCCAGTTCGATAGGAACAGGTCAAACCAACCAGTGTTCCGCGACCGTGCGGGGGACCGGCAATTTCAACACCGCGGTGAGCTGGAGTGCGTCGGTGGGGTCAGTATCTGGGACGGGTCTTTTCACGGCCCCGGGAACGTCAGGGCCCGCCACAATCACGGCAACCTCGGTGGCGGCAAGCAAATCTGGCTCCGCAGGAGTGACCGTGGTGACGCTGCAGAAAGCCGGCTTCACCTACGAAGGCCTCACCCACGTTTCCTGGCAGTCAAGCGAGTACAACACCGCAGCGGGCACCACCGCGCAGGACGGAATTGCCACCACCGGCGCCAGTTGGGGTGGAGTTCTGGCGACGTGGTATATGCCCGCCGCGACCTCAACCTCGATCTCATCGCAGTCGTACACTCCCACCGATGCCGCTGTGGTTGCCGCCATTCAGGAACTGCACGCGAAGGGACTGAAGGTGATGCTCAAGCCCCACGTGGATGTGCTGGACGGTACCTGGCGAGGCGCGATCAATCCCTCGGATGCGAACGCCTGGTTTGCCAGCTTCACCGCGTTCATCCTGCACTACGCGCAGTTGGCGCAGACCAACGGCGTGGAGTTGCTCTGCTTTGGTACGGAATACAAAACCATGAGCGGGCCCGCCAACCTCGCCAACTGGACCAGCGTCATCAACGCCATCCGTGCCAACTACACCGGGCCGCTCGCCTACGCCGCCAACGCCACCTACGGCGGCGACGAGTTTAGTGCGGTTTCGTTCTGGAGCCAGGTGGACGTCATCGGCCTGGACGCGTATTTCCCGCTGACCAACGATGCCGACCCAACTCTCGCCCAACTGGTGAGCGCGTGGAGCATGAACGTCAACGGCGAAAACATTGTGGCCAACATACAGAACTTTGCCGGAGCGCATCCCGGCAAGCCGGTGATCTTTACCGAGATCGGCTACAAGAGCGTCCCCGGAACCAACACCCAACCCTGGAACTTCAGCCTCGGCAATGGCGGCCCGGCGGACAATAGCGAGCAGCAAAACTGCTACGAAGCCATGTACGAGGTGTGGAGCAACCAGAAGGCAGTGATGTCAGGAAATTTCTGGTGGGCATGGCCGGTCCCAGCGCCCGCGACCGGTGACACCGACTACAATCCGCGGAGCAAGCCGGCGGAGTTGGTGACGCTGCGGAACTGGCAGTAAGACGTTTTCACCGCCGAGTACGCCGAGGCGCAGAGAATTCTTGGCTGTGTGAGATAGTAGTCGAATATGACGGCGGCATTCGGGCATTCTGTCGATGGCTCGCGCCTAAGTATGCCGAGGTCCTACGCGCCCACTTCAATCATCCTGATCGCGACTTCGGTGTTTGTGCATATCAGAACTATCTGACCAAGACGCAAGAGCCAATTCTGCGGCACCTCTGGAGGCAAGTTAGTGATCTCCGACATGGCAGGCCGAGTTACTCGACCGGAGGCTCTTCGCTCCGGAACCGTTGCGTCCAGCAGCAATTGTTGAGGATATTCAAACGGTCGAAGGAGACCTCCGCTTAGAGGATCCGTTCAATCGCCGAAGCTTTTGAGCTTCAACATCGTTTTCCACAGGCTCAGCAGTTCTCACGATTGGCCTTACGCCGTGACGAACCAAACCTTAAAACACTATTCCTTGTGGTATCCGAATCAGTAATCCGCAATTTGTTGGACTTTTGAGATAGACGCCTCTAGTCGTAACCCGACCATAAACTTCCTTATTGACAATAAAGCCTTTAGGCGTAAGATGTGGACAAAAGTGGTATAAAGTGGTCTAGTCGGTAGAGGTCAAGGGCAAAACTTATAAAGGCCGAGGCGCCAGTGGATTTTGTAACAGAAACCCACCAAAACAGCCCGAACCAACCTGATGAGACCGAAGTTTTCGCTACTTTTGCCTCCCTGGTGGTAGTTGCAATTGCAAAGACCTGGCTAAAGCCGGGTGACGGGCGGGGACGCCCGTCGCTCCAAAAACGAGTAAGCACACATGTTTCGCGGCAATCACCCAACTCGCGTGGACGAAAAAGGACGGCTCAAGGTCCCCGCGGAATTCAAGCGCGTGATCGACGAGAAACACAGCCTGCAATTTTACATCACCAGTCTGGATGGCAAGGTTGCACAAGTTTATCCCTTCGAGGAGTGGGAGCGGATCGAGCAGAAGCTGGCCGGGCTCTCCACTTTCAATCCTACGAAGAAGAAGTTTCTGGATCGAGTGAACTACTACGGGCAGATGGTCGAGATGGATGGGCAAGGCCGGTTGCTGATGCCGCAGATTCTGCGGCAATCGGCGGAGATCAAAGGCGAAGTAGCGGTGACCGGAAATTTGACGCATCTGGTAGTTCGCAACCTGGAGCAGTACCGCCGGGAGATCGAGGAAGACAAGTTCACGCCTGAGGATGAGAAGACGCTCGACGAATTGGGCATCTAGTGGGCGAGGGTTCAACAGACACCCCTCAGGGGGTTGGGCATGGCAGGAAAGAAGAGTTTGGCCATGTTCCGGTTCTTTTAAAAGAAGCGATCGACTTTTTAGCCGTCCGGCGTGGCGGGACTTATATCGACGCCACGGTGGGCTTGGGCGGGCACAGCTTAGAAATCGCAAAACGCCTCGGCGCACCGGGTCATTTGATTGGCTTCGATAAAGATCCTGTGGCGCTGAAAGTGGCGCGGGAAAAGCTGAAAGCGCCTGGTCAAGATTGGCCGAAGGTGGAACTGAGGCACGGATCATTCGCAGATCTTCCCAAGAGCCAAGCGCCAAGAGCCAGCGACGGCATCTTGGCCGACTTGGGCGTGAGCAGCCTGCAGTTTTCTGACGCCACACGCGGCTTTAGTTTTCAGGCGGACGGACCGCTCGACATGCGAATGAATCCGCAGTCGGAGCCGACCGCCCGGAGCCGACCGCCGAACAAGTGGTAAACCAGTTCGACGAGCGCGAGCTTGCCGATCTGATTTACGAATTCGGTGAGGAAAGGAGGTCGCGGAGAATCGCCAGAGCCATTGTCCGGTCGCGGCCGATATTGACGACTGCGCAACTCGCAGCCGTGATCTCAGCCGCGGCCTGGCCAATGAAACTGGGTCAACACAAGTACGACAGGATTCATCCGGCGACGCGTACCTTTCAAGCTTTTCGAATCTTCGTAAACTCCGAGCTAGACGATCTGCGGAAGCTGCTGCAAGCGGCGCCGCAGTTACTGAAACCGGGTGGCAGGCTGGTGGTGATCAGCTTCCACTCGCTGGAAGACCGCATCGTGAAAGACGCGATGCGCGAGGGCGCGAAGCTGGGGCAGTACAGGTTGCTGACCAAAAAGCCAGTCACGCCCGGAGAAGAAGAGATCGATCGCAACCCGCGGGCCCGCAGCGCTAAATTGCGGGCGGCGGAAGGGGTTTAGGGAGGGCGCGATTTTCAGTCGTGCCGGAAACAGAAAGTGGGAGGGTGTAACGGCACGGCTGAAAGTCGTGTCCTCCCGAGAATGAAATGAGTCCCCGAAGAGGGACAGCAACAAAACGGTTCTGATAGGCGGGAATACCAGCTAACGGAGAAAGACGATGTTCAAGGGAACACTGATTGACGATCTGATTGCGACGGTTGAATGCGCGGAGACCAGCTTCCGCCTCGACCCGGAGCAGGAATCCAAACTGTCGTACTGGTACGCGGTCGCGCAAAGCGAACTCGCGGGCCTTGATGTGCACAATCTCGATCTCGCCGGGGTGGCGTAACATGGCGGCCGCGGCGGTCCAAATCTCGATCCAGGCACCGACGCAAACCCGGCGCCGTTCGTTTTGGATGGGGACTCCGGAAATCTATTTCTCTAAGGCGATCGATAATTCGAGGCTGGTAAAAGTGGAAGACCCGCGGCGTACGCGAGAGATGCGCCAGTTCGGCGTCGCTCTCGGCTGTTTGTTTGTGCTGGTAATGGCCTATGCCTTCCAGCACTTCAAAGCCATTGAATATGGATACAAGATCGAGGCGCTCAAATCGCAGCGCGATGGACTTGTGGAAATGAACCGCGCCCTGAGCCTGGAAGAAGCATCTCTCCGCAACCCGGAGCGGATTGATCGCATGGCGCGCGAGTTAGGATTGCAATCGCCGCAAGCTGGCCAGGTGATTCGCATGGATGTGGCCGTGCCGGAGGCATCTGGTTCGGTGGTCGCGAGCGTGACGCCGGTTTCGGTGATCTCGGTACGGTAGTGGATGAGTGTGGAAAGCGGCCCTTCAGCCGCGAGAGCGAGCATAAGAGTTTCGGGGCTTTAGCCCCGCTTGGCGGCTAACCGGCCGCCAGGTTTGTCTGAGGAACTTCATTTTTCTGGAAAATCAGTGGCCGCCAGCACAGCCCGCAACAGCACGAATCTCCGGCTTTACCTTCTCGCTGGCATCTTTGTTTTGTGGTGCGGGGTTATCTGCTTCCGCCTGGTCTATCTGCAAGTCTTCCGCTACGGCAGCTTTGAGCAGCGCGCGCAACATCAGCAGCAGCGTACGGAAGAAGTCTCAGCCAAACGCGGCATTATCTACGACCGCCAGGGACGGGAGTTGGCCATGTCCATCTCCGTGGACTCGGTATTCGCCGTGCCAACCGAGATGCCGAATGAGGCCAGCACGATTTCGCTGATCGCCCGCATCACCAAACAGGATCCGCGTGAACTTCTTGCCCGGTGCCAGGCAGCCAAGACATTCTGCTGGCTGGCGCGCAAGCCGGAGCCAGAAATTTCCGCACGCATTCGCTCTTTAAACCTGCGCGGCATCTATTTCCAAAAAGAATCCAAGCGCTACTATCCGAAAAATGAACTGGCCGCTCAGGTGCTCGGCTACGTGGGCATGGATGACGAAGGCCTGAGTGGAATCGAGCGCGAATTCGAAGATCAGATGCATGGCCGGCCCGGGCAAATGATTATTTCTGTGGACGCGCACAAAAAATGGTTCGGTAGCGTTGAGAAGCAGCCGGAGCCGGGACAGAACATTGTTCTGACAATTGATGAGAAGATCCAGTACATCGCCGAGCGCGAGTTGGAAACTGCGATGCAGCAGACCCACGCTGAGGCGGGGTCGGTGATTGTGGAGAATCCGCGCACCGGCGAAATTCTAGCGCTAGCGAACCGGCCAACCTTCAATCCCAATCTCACCCTCGAGATCACGCCGCAAAAGTTAAAGAACCACGCCGTAAGCGACGTGTATGAGCCGGGCTCGACGTTCAAGCTGGTCACCATTTCCGGCGCGCTGGAAGAAAAGGTCACACGCCCGGATGAAGTCTTCGACTGCCAGATGGGCTCGATCGTCTATAACGGCATGAGAATTCGCGACAGCAAGCCGCATGGTCTGCTGCCGGTCTCAGACGTGCTGGCGGAATCGAGCGATGTGGGAGCGATCAAGATTGCCCTGCGCCTGGGCGAAGACCGCTTCTACAAATACATTCGCAGTTTCGGGTTCGGCCAGCAGACCGGTATCGAATTGCCCGGCGAAACGCGAGGTTTGACCAAGCCGGTGAACCGCTGGTCGAAAGTTTCCATCGCCGCGATTTCCATGGGTCAGGAAATTGGCATCACGCCGCTGCAGCTTGCCGGACTGGTGTCAACCATGGCAAATGACGGAGTTTACGTCGCGCCGAGGATCGTGGCCGCCACCACCCAGCCCCAAAGCACTCCGCAGATGATTGCATTTCATCCGGTGAACGAGCGCCGAGTGCTTTCATCCTTCACGGCGGCAGAGATGCGACAGATGATGCAGGGGGTAGTGCTTCACGGTACGGGAAAGAAGGCGTTGCTGATTGGCTACAGTTCTGCGGGCAAAACCGGAACGGCGCAGAAGGTTGATCCCACAACCCACGCTTATTCGCACACCAAGTATGTTGGGTCGTTTGCTGGGTTCGCGCCCATAAATAATCCCGCAATTACGGTGGCGGTTATTCTCGATTCCGCGGTTGGACTGCACCAGGGCGGACAGATTTCGGCGCCGGTGTTCCAGCGCATTGCGCAGCAGGTGCTGGAGTATCTGCATACGCCGCACGATGTGGAAATCCCCGCTAATCGGCAGGTGTTGCTGGCGCGCAGTAAGACCAGCGACAAGGATCTGGAGGAAGGATCGCCTGACCATCCGGGAGAAACGATTGACGTGGCCGACGCCGCTCCGAACGGTGCGCCGGAGACATCGGATGGAGGGACTGGCGTCTCGCCCGTCAAGCCGAACGGAAACCCCCGGCCCTCCCTTGCCAATGCGATAGCGCCCGCGGCGTTGCGTCAGAAGGAATCAATGGCTGCGCAGACGCCTGCCCCCAACCTCCCCAGTGTAGTTGCGGACAGCCCGGTTCCTCCGCCGGCAAGCGGAACTGTGGTTCTGGACGTGGAACAGGGTGGGATCGTAGTGCCGTCCTTTGTGGGCAAGTCGGTCCGGTCCGCTATCGAACTGGCAGAGTCCAGCGGTCTTGATCTAGATGTGGTGGGCAGTGGCCTGGCCCAGCAGCAGTCGCCTGTCCCGGGCACACGTGTGACCAGCGGGGCAAGAATCATGGTGAAGTTCGGGCGCTGAGGCGGACAGTTTCTGCTGTTTACCAACTTGCAATACAATCACTGCAATGACCTTCCTTGACCTGCTGGACGGAGTGGAAACCCTCGCCCAGAGTGGAAATCCGCAAGTCACCGGCGTCGAATACGATTCTCGTCGGGTGAGGCCAGGGAACGTGTTCGTGGCGATGCGTGGCGAGTCGAATGATGGAAACCAGTTCATGGATCTGGCCATCGCTGCAGGTGCCGCGGCGATTGTGACCGATTCGGACCGGCGTCCGGAAAATGTTGCCTGGGCTCAGGTGCCGCATGGGCGCCGCGCGCTGGCGGGTGTGAGCGCAAACTTTTACGAGCGTCCGGCGGAGAAACTAGCGGTCTCGGGAATTACCGGAACCAATGGCAAGAGCACTACGGCATTCGTCCTGGAGGCGATTCTCTCCGCGGCCCGGCGCCAGAGCGCGCTGGTGGGGACGATCGAATACCACGTCGCTGGAAAGGTCCTTCCGGCGCCGCATACCACGCCGGAGCCTCTCGAGGTGCAGCGCCTGTTTCACGATGCGCTCGCGGCGGGCGCCGCCGAAGTTGTGATGGAAGTCTCATCTCATGCGCTCGCGCAACAGAGAGTATTTGGCATCCCGTTTGACGTTGCCGTGTTCACCAATTTGACTCGGGACCACCTCGATTACCATCACACGATGGATGATTACTTTTCGTCCAAGAGGATTCTGTTCGCCGGTTGCGGCACCAAAGAGCCGCGCGTAGCGGTTCTCAACGCTGACGATGAAGGCGGTCTGCAACTGGTGAAGTTCTCGAAAGGGCGCAGCACAGAGGTCATCACCTACGGGCTGGCGAAAGCCGATTTTCATGCGGCCAAGCTGGACATCACTTCACATGGAAGCCGGTTCAACATCATCACGCCGGACGAAATGATTCCTGTGTCCTCTGAGCTTATTGGGAGGGTGAACGTCTATAACATTCTGGCTGCCACTGCCGCGGCGTATGCGCGCGGATGCCCGAGCGAAGCCATCGCCGAGGGTATTCACAATTGCACTCGGGTTCCGGGGCGCTTTGAACGGGTGGACTGTGGCCAGCCGTTTACCGTGGTGGTGGACTACGCGCACACCGACGATGCATTGCGAAACCTGACCTCGCTGGCCCGCGAGTTTGTGAAGCCAACCGGGAGTCGCGTGATTACGGTTTTTGGCTGTGGCGGCGACCGGGACCGCAGTAAGCGTCCGCTGATGGGCGAGGCTGCAGGCAAGGGAAGCGACTTTGTGGTGCTCACGTCTGACAATCCGCGCAGCGAAGACCCGCTCGCAATCATCAATGACGCGGTCGTCGGTTTGCAGCGCTCCGGCGCGAAATATAAGACGGAGCCCGACCGGCGGGCTGCCATACTTCTTGCGCTCAACGAAGCGCGCACCGGCGACATCGTGCTGATTGCCGGCAAAGGGCACGAGCAGGTGCAAGTCACCAACCGCGGCACCGCGCCCTTCGACGACAAACTGGTGGCGGCGGAGGCGCTGCGTGATCTGGGATACGATTGCGCCGCAAGTGTGAAAGCTGAGAAGAGCGCATGAAGCTGCCGCTGGGGCGAATCATTGAGTTCCTTAATGCCAGCGGAGACGTCGAACACAACGCTGTTGCCGTTGGTTATTCCATTGACTCGCGGACCATCCGCCCTGGAGAACTTTTCTTCGCAGTTAAGGGCGAGAGGTTGGACGGACATGATTTCGTTCGGCAGGCGCTCGAAAAGGGTGCCGTCGGTGCAGTTGTCGCTCGGGAAATGCTGTCGGAATTGACTCTACAGGTAGCCCCTACACAATCAGAACCTGCGCTCATCTCCGTCGAAGATACGCTTCAGGCGCTTCAGGCGCTGGCCAAGTCCGTGCGTCGCCTATGGGCAGGGCCATTGATCGGCGTGACTGGTTCGAGCGGAAAGACCACCACCAAAGAAGCCATCGCTCACGTTCTTTCATCTCGTTTTCACGTGCTCAAATCGGAAGGAAACTTCAACAATCATTTTGGACTGCCGCTCATGCTGCTCAAGCTGGAGCCCGAGCACGACGCTGCAGTCGTGGAACTGGGCATGTCGCATCCAGGCGAGATCACCGCGCTGGCGCAGATCGCGCAGCCGGAAACTGGGGTGGTCACTAACGTCGCGCCGGTACATTTGGAGTTCTTCAGCTCCGTGGCGGAGATTGCTCGCGCCAAGTATGAACTAATCGAATCGCTTCCGCCCGGAGGCACTGCGGTGCTGAATGCCGACGATGAATATGTTTCTCAGTTTGGGCGTGACTTCAAAGGCCGCGTCATCATGTATGGATTTGCGCCCACGGCGACGGTGAGGGCAGAGAATGTTGAGTCCCTGGGAGAAAAGGGTTCTGCATTCGACATTGTCCTCGGAGACCGGCGCGAACCTGCAACTTTGCCTTTGGTCGGAAGCCACAATGTCCATAACGCACTGGCCGCAACGGCGGTTGCGCTGGAACGCGGACTGACCCTGAGCGAAGTCGTTTCGTCGCTTGCAAGTCTTGCCCCGGGGGACAAGCGCGGGCAGGTTGTTCGCATGGGCAACATCACGGTCATTAATGATTGCTACAATTCCAATCCGAAAGCCCTCGCGGCCATGGTGGATACGCTGGCCGCCATGCCGGCGCGGCGCCGAATCGTAGTCGCCGGGGAAATGCTGGAACTGGGCGCGCAGGGCGAGGCCATGCACCGCGAATCGGGCAAGCACATTGCGGCCAAGGGGATCGATCTTCTTATAGGCGTGCGGGGATTGGCTGCACACATGGTGGAGGCGGCAACGCAGGCAGGAATGAGCGCGGAGTTCGTGGCCACATCCGAGGAAGCCGGAAAGTGGCTGGCAGCGGAGACCCGCGAGGGTGACGTCGTCTTGCTGAAGGCATCGCGCGGAGTGAAGCTGGAGAAGGCGCTAGAACGCTGGAACGAACAGTCGTCGGTCGTCGGTCGTCAGTCGGCGGCAGAGCCTGGACCGGCGAACCAAAGTGACAACGCTCGACCGACGACCGACGACCGACGACCAACAACCAAGAACTGACCGGAGGCGGATTGCTCTACTGGCTGCTGTATTCGAAACTGTTTCATTATTTTCCGCCGTTCCGAATTTTCCGCTACTTGACCTTCCGCACTGCGTTCGCCAGCCTGACCGCAATGTTTACCGGGCTGATCATTGGTCCCTTGGTGATTAACCGGCTGCGCGAGTTCCAGATTGGCCAATACATCCGCGAAGAGGGTCCCAAGGCGCATCAAAAAAAGGCCGGAACACCAACCATGGGTGGAGTCCTGATCGCGATCTCCATTGTTGTGCCGACGCTGCTGTGGGCAGATCTCACCAATCCTTTTGTTTGGATGGCGGTGCTGTCCACAGCTGCGTTTGCCGCCATTGGCTTTGCCGACGACTATACGAAAGTTGTGCACAAGAGAAATCTCGGGCTGACCGCGCGGGCAAAACTTGGCTTGCAGGTACTGGTTAGCGTTTTGATTGCTGTCGCGCTGATCGCAATGCAAAACCGCGGCATGTATTCGACGCGCCTGGTAGTCCCGTTTCTCAAGCAATTTCATCCTGACCTGGTAGTTGACCGGTTGGTCCATAACCCTGACCTTTGGCCGCTGGCTTTCCTTCCATTTATTGTGTTCGTGGTGCTGATGATCGTAGGCGCGAGCAACGCAGTCAACCTGACGGACGGACTGGACGGCCTGGCGATCGGCTGCACCTTGATCGCTGCCGGAGCGTTGACCGTGCTTACTTATGTCAGCGGGCACGCTACGTTTTCCACCTACCTGGAACTGCCACGCATGCCTCAAGTCGGTGAGGTGACTATTTTCTGCGGAGCGATGGTTGGCGCCTCGATTGGGTTTCTCTGGTACAACGCGCATCCTGCGGAAGTTTTCATGGGAGACGTGGGCTCGCTCGCGCTGGGTGGCGCTATCGGAACGGTCGCGGTCATCATCAAGCAGGAACTGCTATTGCCATTTATTGGTGGGGTGTTCGTGATCGAGGCTCTGTCGGTGATTCTGCAAGTCGCCTCCTACAAACTGCGAAAAAAACGCATCTTCAAGATGGCCCCCATCCATCATCACTTTGAGTTGATGGGATGGTCGGAGTCGAAAATTATCGTTCGCTTCTGGATTGCGTCTCTGGTGTTTGCCCTGTTCGCGCTGACGACGCTGAAACTAAGATAAAATTCTTTAACCACAGAGGACTCAGAGGCAACAAAGGATCAAGGATTTCTCCCTGTGTTTCCCTGTGCCCTCTGTGGTAAAGCCTTTTTTCGTGGAACTCAACGGCAAACGCGTGTTGGTCGTGGGACTCGGGCGCTCGGGCGTGGCTTCCGCGCTGTTTCTGAAGTCGCAGGGCGCACGAGTAACCGTTTCCGATGTGAAATCGTCGGAGCAGTTTCGGGAAGAGATTCCCGTGCTGCTGGACCATGGAATCGCGGTCGAGACCGGCGGCCATGGCGAGAGGACGTTTCAAGATCAGGATCTTATTGTCGTAAGTCCCGGAGTCCCGGTGGACGCCGAGCCGCTGACGCAGGCGCGAGGCCTGGGGCAACCGGTGATTGGTGAGATTCAACTGGCAGCGGAATTTCTTAAAGGCGAAATCATCGCCATTACCGGCTCAAACGGCAAAACCACGACCACAACGCTCATAGGCGAGATTCTGGCGGCGGGCGGATTAAAAACGCTGGTCGGAGGCAACATCGGAACGCCCGCGATTTCCCTGGTTGAGCGGTCGGCGCCCGACACGGTCACGGTGCTCGAGGTCTCCAGCTTCCAACTGGAAACCATTCGCAGCTTCCGGCCGAAAATCGGGATCGTTCTCAACGTCACCCCCGACCACCTCGACCGGCATCGGACATTTGCCGCATACGTGGACGCCAAGGCCCGCTTGTTTGAGAACCAGCAGCCGGAAGACTTTGCGGTTTTGAATACCGATGATCCCACGTGCGTTGACCTTGCCGGACGCACTCGCGCGCAGGTGTTCTGGTTCAGCCGCAAGCGAGAAGTAGAACAGGGCGCATTTGTGCGCAAAGGCGGGGTTTTGTTCCGACACGCAGGAGCGCAGCGGGAAGTGATGCTAGCCTCAGAAATCCCGCTGAAAGGCTCGCACAACCTCGAGAACGTCCTCGCGGCGGTTTGCGCCGGAGTGCTCATGGGATGCGAGGCTGCTAAGATCGCCGGCGCCATCCGCAACTTCAAAGCGGTCGAGCACCGGCTGGAGTACGTCGCCACGGTACGCGGCGTCGAGTACTACAACGATTCCAAGGCCACGAACGTGGACGCCACTATCAAGGCGCTGGAGTCGTTTCCCGGCAATATTCACCTGATTCTCGGCGGCAAGGACAAAGGCAGCGACTATGCGGTGCTGAATAATCTCTTGCGGCAGCGCGTGAAGTGCGTTTATACGATTGGTGCCGCGGCGGAGAAGATCCAGTCGCAGATCAAGGACGCAACCAGCACTATCGCTGCGCGGACGATGGACGCCGCTGTCAGGCGGGCTGCCGCGGCAGCCGAGCCGGGGGATGTCGTCCTGCTGGCTCCGGCTTGCGCAAGCTTTGACCAATTCCAGAACTATGAGCACCGGGGACGAGTGTTCAAGGATCTGGTGCTGGCACTGCGCTAGAATCCCGCTCGGCGAACCAGAGAAGTTACCTCTTCCGCTCTCGCCAAGGCAAGAAAACCCTCCGTGCCTCCGTGTCTCCGTGGTGAAATGAATTTCCCATGGCAAAGCGCGTCAGTGTGGACCGGGTGCTGTTCATCGTCACCTTGCTGCTGGTTTTTGTCGGTCTGGTTATGGTTTTCAGCGCCTCGGCGGTGATGGCGAAGGAGAAATATCACTCCGGCTACTTCTTTCTCTTGCGGCAGATGGGGTGGGCCATCGCTGGTTTTGTCGCCATGATGGTCGGCATGAGAATTGACTACAAGCGGCTCAAGCATCCCGCAGTTGTGTTTTCCATGCTGGGGCTGACCACGCTGATGCTGATTTCCGTCTTTTTTTTGGACCGCGCGCACAACACGCATCGCTGGATCCACTTCGGCGGATTTTCTTTTCAACCCTCAGAGTTGGCCAAGCCGGTCCTGATTTTGTTCCTGGCTTTCTTTCTTGAGAACCGCACGAAATCCATGGACGACTGGCGAAACACACTGATTCCGGCAGTGATCCCGACAATTGTTTTTGTGGGATTGATCGTGTTCCAGCCTGATTTGGGGACGGCGATTGCCTGTGCTGCGATCACGGGGTGCATTCTGTTCGTTGCCGGGCTGCGGTTGCGCTACCTGGGCTACGGATTTCTGGCCGCGCTGCTGCCGCTTTACTTTTTGATTTTTCACGTTGCGTATCGGCGCGACCGCATTCTGGCGTTCTTGGATCCGTATTCCGACCCGCAGGGCCGCGGCTTCCACATTATTCAGTCGCTGATCGCAGTTTCCACCGGCGGTTTAACCGGCGTGGGCTTGATGGAAGGTAAGGAAAAGCTGTTTTACCTGCCCGAGCCGCACACTGACTTTATCTTTTCCGTGCTAGGTGAGGAACTCGGATTGGTGGGCTGCTTGCTCGTCGTGCTCTTGTTCGCGACGCTTCTCTGGCGCGGCATTCGGACCGCACTGCATACGCAGGACATGTTCGGTAGATTTCTGGCAGTTGGCATAACCAGCATGGTCGTGGTGCAGGCCTTCATCAATATCAGCGTAGTGCTCGGGCTGATGCCGACCAAAGGAATCCCGTTGCCGCTGATCTCGTATGGCGGGTCGTCTCTATTCATTACTCTCGCGTGCGTTGGCGTGCTGCTCAACGTCACTAAGCAGGCAGAGTAAGGCGAAGTTACACTCGGCTCCTATATAGTTTTCCATCATGAGGGCCATTCTCGCGGGCGGAGGCACGGGCGGACATGTCATCCCTGCCCTCGCTATTGCCCAGGAATTGCGCAGCCGGTACGACGCGGAGGTGTTGTTTATTGGTACCGCACGTGGACTGGAGAACCGCCTGGTGCCAGCGGCGGGATTTTCTCTGCAGCTAGTGAAAGTGGGAGCGCTGAATCGTGTGAGCCTGGCGACCCGGCTGAAGACTATTCTTGACCTCCCCCGTGCGGTCCTCGCTGCCCGTAGAATGCTGATTGATTTCCAGCCGGATGTGGTCATCGGCGTTGGTGGATACGCTTCCGGCCCGGCGATGCTGGCGGCGATTCGCCGGCGGGTGCCGACTCTGGCATTCGAGCCGAATTTTGTTCCGGGGTTTGCCAATCGGGTAGTCGCGCACTTTGTGTCTGCGGCGGCAGTCCACTTCGACGAAACAGGCCGCTATTTCCGGAACCCGGTTGTGACCGGAGTCCCGGTGCGGCCGGCGTTTTTTCATATTCCCAGGAAGCCATACGCTCCAGCTTCGCCGACAATGCTGGTCTTTGGAGGAAGCCAGGGAGCGCGGGCTATCAATCAGGCAGTGATCCGGTCTTTGCCGGAATTGATGAAGCGAGTGCCGGGATTGCGAATCATTCATCAGACCGGAGAGCGTGACTATAATGAAGTCCGCGCGGCGTACGAGCAGGCTGGAATAGCGGCGACTGCAGCGGAAGTCAGCAAATTCATAGACGACATGCCGGGTTACTTTGCGCGCGCCGACTTGGTGTTGTGCCGCTCGGGAGCAAGCACGGTCGCGGAAATTGCGGCGGCGGGAAAGCCGGCGATTTTTGTTCCCTTCCCGCTGGCGGCCGACGATCATCAGCGGCGCAACGCAGAAGCTCTGGAGCAAGCGCAAGCCGCGATAGTGCTCGAAGAGACCAGGCTCGATGAAGTCTGGCTGGTGGATACAATTTGCGCGTTGTTCGATTTTCCCGACAAGCTTGCTCGTATGGGTGAGGCAGCGCGGGCCATGTCGCATCCTAACGCGGCGAAAGATATTGCGGAGTTGGCGGCGAAGCTGGCGAAAGGCGAACAGCTGGCCACGGATTAACACGGATTGTCACGGATTTTTCTTTTCTTGTATTTGATCTGTTGCTTTGGTTTTGATCCGTGGGAATCCGTGTAAATCCGTGGCTAAGAATTTGACTTTGACTTTATGTTTGCCAAGATCCAACGCATTCATTTTGTAGGCATCGGCGGAATCGGCATGAGCGGAATTGCCGAGGTGCTGCTGAACCTCGGCTACAAGATTTCCGGCTCCGATCTGAAGCGCTCTTTGGTCACCGATCGTTTGAAGACTCTGGGCGCAATCGTTTTCGAAGGGCACGCTTCGGAGAATGTTGCCGGTGCGGAAGTTGTGGTTACCAGTTCGGCGATCAATGTGGGGAATCCGGAGGTCGCAGAAGCGCACGAGCTGCATATCCCTGTGATCCAGCGGGCTGAGATGCTGGCGGAGTTGATGCGGCTGAAGTATGGCATCGCCATCGCCGGGATGCATGGCAAGACCACGACAACTTCCATGGTTGCCGCGGTGTTGGCGGCGGGCGGGCTTGATCCGACCGTTGTCGTCGGCGGGCGCGTGGATGCCATGGGATCGAACGCGCGTCTGGGGCGGTCGCAGTATCTGGTGGCTGAAGCGGATGAGAGCGACCGGTCATTTCTGAAGCTCTCTCCGATTCTGGCGGTCGTGACCAACATTGACCGTGAGCACATGGACCGCTATCGCAACATGCACGATGTGAAACGGGCGTTTCTGGACTTCATGGACCGCGTCCCGTTCTACGGAATGATTGTGGCCTGCAATGACGACCCCATTCTGCGGCGGCTGTTTCCGAAAATCCAGCGTCGCATGGTGAGTTATGGGACGCGCAAGGGCTCGGATTTTCGGATCGCGCTGAAGGACAAAAGACTGTGGGGCGCCGGGCGTCCTCGCCCGGCCAACGATCAGCCTCCCAAGTTGGTGGATGATTCCGCACGGGCGGGGACGCCCGTGCCCCCAAAAGTCAGTTTTGAGGTGAAGTTTCGAGAGCGCGATCTTGGCGAGTTTCATCTGCAGGTGCCCGGTGTGCACAACGTGCTGAATGCGACGGCGGCGATTGCGGTTGGAATCGGGCTGGATATTTCAGTTCCTCAGATTCGCGAGGCGTTGGAGAACTTCCGCGGAGTGGACCGGCGCTTTCAGGTACGCGGGCAGGCCGCGGGCGTGACCGTGATTGACGACTACGGGCATCATCCGACGGAGATTCGGGCGACGCTGGCGGCGGCTCGTCAGTGTGGATATCGCAAGGTCCACGTCATCTTCCAGCCGCACCGCTACACCCGCACCCGCGATTTGATGGACGAGTTTGCGACCGCGTTCGGCGACGCCGATTCGCTCCTGGTGCTGGATATTTATCCAGCGAGCGAGCAGCCGATCGAGGGGATTACCGGAGAAGCTTTGGCGCGGAGGATTCGCGAGAAGGGCGCTACTGGTTCATCAGAGGTTGGCTATGCAGGATCGTTTGAAGATGCTGTGACGGCGGCAACTGCGAGTGCGCGTGACGGAGACATGATTTTGACGCTGGGCGCGGGATCGGTGGTGCAACTCGGGCCGATGGTGTTGGAGAAGTTGCGGACGGTGCCAGTCGGAGCGCGGCTGTAGGCGCATGACCGCCCTGCCGCTTACCTTTGGATCGACAGTTGCCGAAGCGGATTTCCAGCTTATTCAGAACCGGACGGCTTTGGATTTTTGTAAATGGGATTCACAGATTGGCGACGTTTCGACTTTGTTTCGGCAGCCAGTGCTGATCAGCCCGGGTACTTGGCAGGAATTGAAGCAAATGGCCGAAGAACTTGCCGCGGAATTGATGACGGCCGAGGAAGAGCTTCTCCATCGTCCTGAACTCTACCCGGTGCTCGGACTGCCAAAGCAGCTCCGATCCGCATTTGAGGATGCGCGCGAATACGGATTGACGCCGTGCTCAGTGCGAACCTTGCGGTTTGACTTTCATTACACGACCGAAGGATGGCGCATTTCTGAAGTGAACAGTGATGTGCCTGGTGGATACACAGAAGCATCTCACTTCACCCAACTGATCTGCGACTGCTATCCGGGAACATCCTCGTCCGGAAATCCAGGAACTGAATGGGCTGAAGCGATGCATTCACTTGTGGGGCGCGGCCGAGTTGCCCTGCTGTCCGCTCCCGGATTTGTCGAGGATCAACAAGTTACCGCCTTTCTTGCCTGCGAATTGCAGGCGCGTGAGATTGAAACATTCCTGCGCATCATCCAGCCCAGTTGAAGTGGAAACAGGGGTGGGCCGCTGTGCTTTCTCAGAGGAAAGACCTTGCGATTGATGCGATCGTTCGTTTCTATCAAGGAGAATGGCTTGCCAAATTGCCGAGTCGCTGCGGCTGGAAATGGCTCTTCGTCGGAGGAAAGACACCCGTTTCAAATCCTTTGCCCGCAGAGAGTAAGCGGTTTCCGCTTACTTGGGATATGTTATCGAGCAAGATGAACAGGTGGAGGGTTCTGCTGCCCGAGTGTCGCGATCCCAGGGAAGGTTGCCGAGAAACCGGAGATGAGTGGGTTTTGAAAGCGGCATTTTCAAATATTGGGGCGATGTACACCTGCGGGAAACGACGGATCGCCAAACATGGGAGAAGCTCTCCGTTCCGTTGAGAGTCATCCTGAGCGTTGGGTTCTCCAGCGCCGGTTCGTGCCAGCACCAATTGCGTCGCATCTCGGTCCCGTTTATCCGTGCATTGGCGTTTACACGATTAACGGACGAGCCTCTGGAGTGTATGCGAGGGCGAGCGTCAGGCGGGTCACTGATTATGCAGCGATGGATGTTGCTTTGCTGATCGACGAGGAAACAGATGCCAAGCAAGGATGAAATCTATCGTATCTGGGCGCCGCCTGAGGCCTTATGGTCTCGGTGGGTCAAACCCATATTGTTTTCGTTTGTCGACGGAGTTTTCGAGAGCGTGCTGCCCGCTCTGTTCGCTCTGAACGCGATTGGATCCCCCGGCCGGTTCTACTACGATCGTGCTCGATCTGCCGGAAGACGATGGTGTGGTATGGAGCATGGACCTAGCTCGGTTGGGATACAGGCCTGTACCCCTCTACAACGCGCTGCCGTTCCCTTTAAGCGAAAAAATGAA
>WNFC01002307.1_pt1 | contig 26883 bp, 25 predicted proteins | sample 5400541 | NCBI WGS metagenome assembly WNFC01 (sample SAMN13153342, study PRJNA577476) | soil metagenome | isolation source: 120 cm saprolite under Douglas fir tree site 2 hole 2 replicate 1 | place: USA:California | collected 2015-04-18 | reverse complement strand
GCGGCAGCGCCTGGCCCACAGGAACTACGGTCGGCAAAGCCTCCGGCGCCCAAAACACGGTTTGTTCGTGAAAGGACCCTTCCGGGTCAGCCGCGAAAGCAGACGCCCCATCTCCTTCTGAAGTCGGCGGTTACACCGTTATCGTGCCCCACGATCTCATCGTGCTCGCGCTGATAGTGAGGATTTCGGCGCAGACATTCCCAGGCAAAGCCGGTGATCTCGGCCTCCTGCGCACGTTCGTAGACTTGCTGCGACTCCCAATCAAAAACAGGCATTGCTTCTCTTCCCCAAGAGCAAGGATTGCAATGCGATGATTCTGAAGATCAACCGTTGCGGGAAGTCCCCCATTGCGCATCATGCGATGTGAAGGGGCGATCACGATATCAGGGAGATTTTTCGTGTTGGGAACAAGGCGTTCCGCAGTTGATTCTTCTAACTGAGCGCACCGCCGCGCAGTAGATATCTATAGCCATGCTCAGTCATCCATTTGGCGCGGGCCAGGTGACTATCGAAAGCATGTCGTGCACGATCAGGTTCACGATCAGGGTCAATGTGCAGCACGATCCGGGTAACCTTTCGCCAGTCGGCTCTGGCCGCGTCGGCGTCGAGCAGACGAAGGTATGTAATAATGTGCTGCTCATCGTACACCGTCAGCGCCGCGTCGGTCGGCGCCGTATCGTCGACATCGGGATCGAGAGGCGGCTTCTGCATTGGCATCCTGCGCAGCTTCAAACGGGTCTTCGAACAAGGAGCGGCACGTCAGACGATTGCCAAAATGCTTTCAAGGAGTAGTCATATTCCGTCCGAACTTACCACGGCGCGATGCACCGCGCGCACCGCCGGGGTTGCGGACCAGCATCACCCCTTCCCCCTGTTCGGAGGCCAAAAATACAATTCCCGCGTTCTCAAGTGCGCGATGCACCTGATCACGCGTGTCCTCTCGCACCTTGAGCCCACTTTCGGACTCCAGGCGTTTGAGGGCCGTTAGCGCGACCAGGGCCTTGTCAGCGAGCATCTCTTGCGTCCAACCGAGAAGCGCACGTGCGGCCCGCACCTGGCGGGAAGTGATCATGCATGGATCACCTCCGCCGGTAGTGGGCGAAACGCCACTAATACGACTATAATAGTCGTCTTGCGCCGCTAGACCAGCGATTTTTCAACGTTATCGTAGCTCCAAACGGTCGCTTGAGAGGTGCTGATTCGCCCCTGTCCGGTCGAACCATGTCGTTTGGATCGGGTGTCCGGTCGGCTCGCGAAGGCACGGTCGGTTACGCCTACTGAGTCCACGTTCTGGCAAAATACTTAAGGCAGGAAAGCGAAATCGCGGTTGCTCCTTTCGATCGGGCAGGGCCATCCCGCGCGCACGAAAACGCCCCGCTCGGATGAGCGGGGCGTTCGCACGCTGGCCTAGCTTATTCGCCGTTGGACTTGCGGCTGCGGGACCAGATCAGGGTGTAGGTCTCGGCGCCTTCGTCGTCGAATAGGTTCGCGTAAATCGGCGCATTGAAGCTCGGATCGTCGAGCTTGACCGAGAGATAATCGCGGCCCTCGTTGGAGCGCTTTGGCCACGCGGCTCCGATCTCAGCACGACCCACGTAGACCCGGTGGCTCGGCGCATTGTCGCTGGTCCGGTCTGTCTCGGGGACGATGCGGACGCCCTTGGTCTGGAGGCTCAGGGTGACGATCTCGCCCTGGAGTTCCTGGCCGGATTTCTTGAAAGAGCCGATGTTAGCCATATCACTTCTCCTTGCTGTTTTCGAGCTCCGCGACCACCGCGGCCTCGATGGCGATCTGAAAGCCGAAGGCGATCGGCGCCGCACCCGCTTGGGCCGTAGCGCAGCGGAGGATGGCGGCGGCGAGACTTTCTTGCCTCGCGAGGAATGGGCGAAGCCCAGGGGAAGAAAGTCTCGCCGCAGCCATTGCGGTTCAGGCGATCGAGGCGAAGCCGGCCTTCGGCCAGATCTAGCCAATGAGAGGCCAGGTGCTCGCGTGCGCTGAACAGCATTTAGGAGACGTGCCAGCTATCGATCGACCCACACAAGAGATCCCGCGTTCCAGGCGAAGGAAGAGATAACCTGGCGCGCAGAAAGGCGGCCCCTCTTCGTCGAAATAGACCGAACCCCACGCGTGGGCGGGTCACCACTGGGTCAAAGTCTCCCGTAGAGATCACCCATCTCCAGCAAAGCGCGCGAGGGGCCGCGAGATCCCTCTCATGCTGAAGAACGGTTACCGCGCCGACCCCAAACGAATAGACGATGGAGCCTCAGAGTCGCCTGCTCGTGGCCGCTGCCGCCATGGGCGGCTGAGGTGGGACCGGCGCAACACCACCCCTCAGAGTGGGGTTCATCACTATCGACATGCGCGCCCAGGCCGCACCACCGACGGTGATGGCACCGACGACGGCAAGCACCTCGCGCCACCATTCAGAGGGAACACCGATATGGGCAAACGCGAGGGTCACATCATAGCCGGCACGTGCGGCGGGAAGCGCAAATAGCAGCCCGATGACAAGGCGGACAATGGCAGAGCGCGTAACCGAGAAAGCGTATTGCCCGGCCGCAAGTGTGAGACTAGCAGCGACAAAACCGATGGCGATGGCGCCGAACGGACCTGTTCCAGCCTGAAATAAATAGAACCCTGCGGTGGTACCAACGAAAAACGGTACCGCATAGACGGCAAGCGTGAACAGTGCCCAACAGAATAGGCCGAGCCCAGCAATATTGAGAAGAATGCCGATGATAAGCATGGTGATGGTCCCCGTGACACAGGTTACAAGGGTCGCGCCTTCCACCACCACCACGGCGCGGTCCTAGGAATAGCCGATCCCGAGCGCGTTTGGAATCCCTTGCAGTCAAGTTTCAGACAAGAACAAACAATGCGAGAGAGCAGCTCGGTCGCCGTTGCGATGGAGACCGACATTGAACGGTGGCACTGACGTGCCGCCGTTGCCGGCCTTCGAGACAGCAATCAGGAAGGCCGGCTTTTCGATTGTCGTTAGCTACGCGGCAAGCTTGATCAGCCCAAGCTGCCGTAGCGCGGTGACGCCGTCGTCGAGCCCGATTTCCTCGGTGATCTTGCCGTCTTTCAGCTTTAGAACAGTCGTACCGGTAAATCGCATTTTCCGACCGGTGTTCGCGGGCAAGGAGCCGGCCAGGAAATCGCCGAACGCGGGGCCGGTGTGCGTCCCACCACCTTCCCAGCGGCCGACCACATAGTCGCCCTCCGCGATGAGATCGGCGGCGCCCCAAAAATTGAGATCGGGAAAGGCCTTACGGAAATGCGACATGAAAGCCTTGATGTCTTCCCGTCCACGACGTGGCTCGTGCAGTGAGTACTGAAGGAGCATATCCGGCGCGGCGAGATCGTCGACAATTCCGAGATCGCACGTCTCACCCCAGAACTTGGTGAACCAGCGGCCGACAATGGCCTTGTTTTCATCTTCTCTCGACATGCTCTATCTCCTCTTTGCTTCGTCGTCTCAACTGACGATCGGGTCGATCGATGCGATGGACTTTGGAGCAGAGACGTGCGGTCCGCCACCCGATTTCCGTCCTCTTCGCAAGGCGGCAAGGGCAGCCCTTTACAACCGGAGAAAGCAACCGCTACTGCTGCGCAAGCGAGCTTAATGCGTAGATTGTATGCGAGGTGGGAGGGGTGGCGCTTACGCGCCACCATTGCCGAATTTCCAGACGGGGATGCCGAGCTTCCGCGCCTTGTCGGCCAGGTTCTCCTGAATGCCGGTGCCGGGGAAGACCACGACGCCGATCGGCAGCACGTCGAGCATCTGATCGTTGCGCTTGAACGGCGCTGCCTTGGCGTGTTTGGTCCAATCGGGTTTGAAGGCGATTTGCGGGACCTTGCGGTGGTCGGCCCAGCGGGCTGCGATGCGTTCGGCGCCCTTCGGTGAACCGCCGTGGAGTAGTACCATGTGGGGATGCTTGGCGTGGACCTGATCGAGCTTGTCCCAGATGAGGCTGACATCGTTGAAGTCGAGGCCACCTGTGAAGGCGATCTTCGGCCCGGCGGGCAATAGCACCTCGGTCTCGGCCCGGCGTTTGGCGGCGAGGAAGTCGCGACTATCAATGACAGCCGAGGTCAAGGCGCGGTGGTTCACCATCGAACCGCTGCGCGGATGCCAGTGCGATCCGGTATGGCGGGCGAAGTGTTCGGCGGCCTGGTCGCGGAAATATTCCATGCTGTTGCGCCGCTCGATCAGCGTCATGCCCTCGGCAGTGAGACGCTCCAGTTCGACCGAGCGGATTTCGGAGCCGTCCTGGTCGCGTTGGCTGCGCTTCTGCGCCTGTTCGTTGTCGTCAAGTTCGCGTTCGATGCGTTCGTTGGCGCGGTGGAAGAGATTGACGGTCGACCAGAGCAGATCCTCGAGGTCGGGTTCGAGGCGGGTTTCGCTCAAGCTTGCGATGAGTGCGTCGAAGATGTCGGCGACGGCCGCGGCGACGATACGGGCTTCGGGCAGCGGTCTCGGGTCGGGTTCGTCCTGGAAAGGGCGGTAACCGTGAAGCTGGAGTTCGGTAAGGACGTGATCGGTTGGGGATGTGGCGTATGGCTGCTCGTAGTCGGTCTCGTTGCGCTCGATCGTCATGGCGGCTTTCCTTGCTCGGATCGACCGCGCTCATCGCGGCCTTCGTGGCGACGAAAGGCGGCGGGCGGACCGGACCTGCACCGCCGAGCGCAGCGACAGCGGCCGCAGCGAAGCGAAGGATGGCGGGAGCCGGCTATTTTGCTTCGCGATGTAAAGCGCCCTTTAGGGCGCGACGGAAAATAGTCGGCGGACGCCATTGCGTAGCCGGACCGCTTGCCGCAGGGTCGCCCTCTCAAGAAGGCCGTGAGCGCGGCCCTCTCCGAAAAAAGAGAAGCCTGAATATCGGCGGCGCACCGTCAGGGCGGGGGACCAGCCTCATCCCCCTCGCGTCTAAATCCCCGTGATCAAGAACCGGCCAACGTCCTCCAGGGTGAGCTGGATGCGCAACGCTGCACGTAGCGCGCTGATGTCAAAATTCCGCAGATCCTCGTTGAAATCTTCACACTGCGGCGACATCACCATCGCCTCCATCCCGGCCGACTGCGCCCGGTCGAACAGTCCCGCGGCGGAGAGCGCTGCGACCATCGTCAAGCTGGGCATGACGCAGCGGAGCGACAGCATGGTCTCGATGCCCTCGCCCGCCGCCATCACGTCGCCAGCCGGACCGAAACGGACCGCGTGCCCGAGAAGGTGGCCCATCGCCCGGCGTGAGGTATCGACAGGCGCCGAAACTGGTTGCATCTGGCGGGGCGTCCACAGATGGGTTCACGGCCTAGTCAGGAGGGCTTTCTGGGCAGGTTATCACCGATCGAGCTCAGCACGTCGCGAACCTCGGCCGCCGCCTCATCAGGGGAGACGCCTGCAGCATATATCTGGATTCGTCCCGGCGTGGTCATCCGCAAGCGACCCTCAAGGTGCACCATGTAGCCCAGCGCGATCACAGCTCAGGTGGCCAGCCCGATCGCTCGGCTCGACGCAAAGACGACTTTACGATCAGACGATGGAAAGGCGCAATTCCCGCGATATAAGCCCGCCCTCCCAAATGATTGAAGGTCACGACCGTTGTGGCGACAAGTCGGCGGCACAAAGCGGACTCTTCAACCAAAACGGACAAACGGAAGTCGAGATGGCGATCGTCCTCGCCAAGAATAATCTCATGACGACGCCGATCGTAGACCCGAAAGAAATCGATCCTGTCGGTCGCAACGTCATCGCGCAACTCAGACGATGTCTTAAGACCAAACCCCGCAACCAAAGTGTCCCTTAGAGCCACTAGCCAGCCAACCCACCGCGCCTGACCCATAAGCATATGGGCGGCGAGGCGCTCGGCGTCGCCCGTCGCATTGCTCGGCAGATCGATCGCGAATGCGTCAGCGAACCCCGCCTTGGCGTAGAGCGGCTTAAGCACCGAACGTTGCGGCAAATCGACTCGAGCAACGCGCGCCATAGACGTTCCGCCCGGACTGAATGGAAGCGAAGAGGTGGTGGAGACCAATAGCACGAGCCGGGCTCTCCATCAAACGGCGAGGCAACCGGGCAGGTCGGTGCCCCCTTCCCGCTCAGCGGTAATTGAAACTGAAGCGCAGACCACGCTGCCGGCCACGCGAATAGGTGCCAAGGGCCGCCGTGGCCTGTCGAACCCGCCATAGCCGTACAGGAAGGCCGTGAGCGCGGCCTCTCCGAACAAAGAGAAGCCTGAGGATTGACGGCGCACCGTCAGAGCAGGGTACGAGCTTCGTCTCCTATTCCCGTCCAAACCCTCGTGCTCAAGAACCGGGTTACGTCTTCAGGGGCGATCTGGACGCGCAACGTTGCGCGCAGTGCGTTGATGTCGAGGTTCCGCAGATCGCGGCGGAGAGCGCTGCGACCATCGTCAAGCTGGGCATGACGCAGCGGAGCGACAGCATGGTCTCGATGCCCTCGCCCGCCGCCATCACGTCGCCAGCCGGACCGAAACGGACCGCGTGCCCGAGAAGGTGGCCCATCACCCGGCGTGGGGTATCGACCGGTGCCTTGTCGCGCCCGGACGGATCGAGCCATGTGCGGTGTGCGCCGGTGATACGGCCCTGAAGGCCGTAGCTCTATGTGAAATCGGTCAGCAACGGCCCGGACGCTCATGGAAGGAGGACAAAGACTTGATGGCCTTCCTGAAATCCCTGTGACGCGACCGCCGCCTCACGTTGCTTTGGTCGCTACCTCGGGGATGAATCGCTTGGCGTCCTGCGGTGCGAGTTGGAGGCGCAGCGATCGTTCTCGCGATGGCGCCAGCGCACCTTTGTCCGGCACGGGCCGCGACCGATTGAAGGCGGCTGCAATGAGGCACGAAGACGTCATTCGCTGCGGGCTTTGCGGCGTGAAGCTGGCGATCATTGAACAGAACGAAGCGTAGGCTGTCCAGCGCGCCAATTGCATGACGCTTGAAATCAGCCCGTAAATGGTTGATGATCTCATGGTCAGCCTGCCCGTCGTGGCATCCTGGTCAAGCAGGCCTGCGCCGCAAATTGCGGTGACAGCCAGCGCCAGCTGCCCCACTTCTGAGGCAGCATCCCGAAATCAGCCAACATCGATAACCTTTGGAGCCTGAGAAAATGATCTCAGCCGAATACTGCCGACTTATGGCCCGCTACAACACTTGGCAGAACGCCTCTTTGGTAACTGCCGCCGATGGGCTTACCAACGAGGATCGATGGAAGGATCGAGGTGCGTTCTTCCAATCGATCGCAGCTACATTGAACCATCTTTATTGGGCTGATGCCCTGATACTAGAGCGACTAAAGGGGAACGAGCGGCCAGAGGAAACCATCAAGCACTCCCTCACAAGTCCTTCGGATTGGGATGCCTTCAAGGCGCTCCGTTTGCAACGGAACGAGGAAATCGAAGAGTGGTCAGCGCGATTGCTCGACGCGGACCTGAACGGGATGCTTGTTTGGTATCCTGGGGACGGTTCAACTCGGATCGAGAAGCCAAAAACACTCTGTGTTATTCAACTCTTCAATCACCAGACCCACCATCGGGGTCAGGTCCACGCGATGTTGACGGCAGCGGGTGCAGAACCAGAGCCGACTGACCTTCATATGCTGGCATAGCTTGTTCGCTGTAGGCTCTTCGCGTCGATTGCCACTGTAGCTTGAGGGCAGGTTCCATCATCGGCCCGGAGCAGTTCTGAAGTCCCCATTACCGGATCGACCGGGGCAGCCCAGATCCGCCATCCGTCAACCGGCTGTCGCCGCCGCTTCGGGGATGTATCGCGCGGCATCCTGGGGTGCGAGCTGTGGGCGCAGCGCTGCCCGCAGCTCTCGGAGCCCGAACGCCTGCAGGTCGTCGTTGAAGTCGCCCCGTCTCGGAGACAGGGCCAGCACCTCGATGCCCGCAGCTGCCGCGCGTTCGGTCAGCAAAGCGAGTGCCATGTCGCCCGCGGCATCGGCGTCGCGAGCGATGTAGAGCCGGCGCAATGTCGGCGGCAGCAGAAGGGCGGCAAGGTGGCCCGCCGAGAGCGCAGCGGCCATCGCCATGGCCGGCAGGGCGAGGCGCAGCGACAGCATCGTCTCGATGCCCTCGCCGACGGCGAGGACGTCATCAGCGGCGCCGAAGCGCACGGCATGACCAAGGAGGTTGCCCATGGCCCGTCGCGGCGTTGCGATCGCTGCCTTGCCAGAGCCGTCCGGCGCGAGCCAGGTGCGGTGCGCGCCGGTGATCTTGCCATCAAGATCGGTTAGGGCGGCGATCATCGCCGGGCGCTTCTGGGCTGGAGACCCGTCGTCCGGACGATAGTAGCAGCGCGGATGATACCTCAAGGCCCCGGCGTTGTGGACCACCTCGATGCCGCGCAGTCCCAGGTAGGTCTCGACCAGCGTCCGGCCGATCGGCTGCGACATGGCGATCAGACGCCGTGCCGCTTCCGGCGATCCGGCGCGGACGGGTGCGCGAACGCGCGTCGGGGCCTGGCGAGGTTCGAGCTGCGGCAGGCTCAGAAAGCGCCGCGCCTCCTTGGCGACGTCGCGAAAGTCGATGAGGCCGCAGCTCTCACGGATGACGTCGAGGAGGTCGCCATATTCGGCCGAGGCCGCATCGGTCCAATGACCGGCAGCACCGGGGCCGGAGTCCGGCCCGCTGAGCCGGACGAACATCGACCGGCCGGGCGCGTTGCGTACATCCCCCACGGTCCAGTAGCGACCCTGGCGCCGGCCGTTGGGCAGATAGTGGCGACAGACCGCCTCGGCATCGCGGGCGAGGCGGCGCGACAGTTCGGAAGCGTCGCGGGGCATCACGAAATCCCCCGCCACGAGCTGACATTATGTTGCGTAGATCCCGGTGATCGCCCGCAGGACAAGGCCAAATCCCGGATGCGCAACATAACCCGCGCCGCAACATATTCGGTCCACTTACCCGCCGGCCGCTTGCCGATGTCACCGCCTTTCAGTCGGACGAACATCGAGCGGCCGGTGGTGTTCCTGACGTCGCCGACCTGCCAGTAGTTGCCGACGCGACGTCCGTTGGAGAGATAATGACGGCACACCGCCTCGGCCTCGCGCGCGAGGCGATGTGCCAGCTCTGCCACATTGAGCGGCATGTCACGCCACCGCCCGGTCGGCGATGCGCACGACCGGATAACGTTCCAGCACCCTGGCGAGGACGGCCGAGCCAGTCGTATCGACTGGCACAAAGAAGCGCAGCTTCCAGGAGATGATCTCGCTGAACAGACCGTAGACCCGTAGCCGGTCGCGCATCGCCTCGGTGAAGCCGGTCAATTCGATGCGGTCGGCACCCATCACTCGGACACGGCGGAGCTGGAGCGTCTCCGTGAGATCGACGATTACCTTGCCATCCAGCAATGCCGTGAAGGAGGCATCTGGCGTGAGGTTTGACGTACCGGCTTCGGTTGCGGCAGTCACCCACGCGGGCGAAACCCTGCGGCCGATGATGCGCTCGCCAGTGTCGGTCTGCAGCCGATAGACCCGGGTCGATTCTTGCGGCAGACGCTTCCAGATCGGCAGCAGCAGTCCAGTGACCAGATAGATCGTGCTCGATTTGAATTCCGGAACTGTGACGAGTTCGGCCAGCCATGCAGCAGTAAAGCGCTCGCGATCCGCTTCAACCCAATAGCTCTCGGCCATCATCTTCAAGGACACGGTCCGACGCTCCAAAAGCCGGATCAAGCGGACGCGCTGCTCGACGTCGCCGTCATCGCGCATCAGGCTCGGTGCCGGGACCTGCACAGCGGCATAGCCAGACCGCACGTTATGGAGCAGAACAGCGCGACAATCGGAAAGATGATCCAGGGCTTCCTTCAGTGCCATGGGATGATTGCGCTCGTGCTGCGCAATTGTGAGCAGCCTGGTCTCCGCGCCGGTTGAGGGATGTGTGTAAATCGTGCGCCTGTCCGTAACGACAAAACTCTCGGCGCGGAGCGTCTCCAGACCCACGTCGTAGGTCCCGGACGCAACGGCGCCCTCGATCCGGGCAGTCAGCAACCGCTCGAACGCGGTGAACAGGATATTCTGCAGCTCGATTGTGAGCGCGAGCAACCTGTTCAAGAAAGTTGGAATGGGCGGCAGCTCATCCCTTAGCCCATTGGCATCGGTCAGCTTCAGGCCGGTCGCGTCTTCGAACGTCTCGAGCGAACAGCCATCGACCTTACCTTTGACCAGCAACACGTAGAGCTGGCGCAAGGCATCCCGGCCGTACTGGCTTTCAAGGTTGTCCTCGGGGCGAAACAGGCTCTGCCCTCCGGTCTGGCGCTGGCCGCGGGTGATGGCGCCGAGGGTGTCGAGCCGGCGAGCAATGGTGCTGAGAAAGCGCTTCTCGGCTTTCACGTCGGTTGCTATGGGACGAAACAGCGGCGGCTGTGCCTGATTGGTACGATTTGTCCGGCCCAATCCCTGGATGGCAGCATCGGCCTTCCATCCGGCTTCGAGCAGGTAATGCACGCGCAGCCTTCGGTTATTCGCCGAGAGTTCAGCGTGATAGGAACGGCCGGTGCCGCCGGCGTCGGAGAAAATGAGGATGCGCTTGGCGTCGTCCATGAAGGCCTGGGTTTCGCCGAGATTGGCGGAGCCCGCGCGGTTCTCGACGACCAAACGATCGACGCCATCATCCCCTCGCTTGCGAATGATCCTGCGGGAGCGGCCCGTCACCTCGGCCACGATGTCGGTGCCGAAGCGCTGCACGATCTGGTCGAGCGCGCCATGAACCGGCGTCAACGACGCCAGCTTTTCGATTAAGCGGTCGCGACGCGCGACGGCGTCCCGACATTGCACGGGTTGGCCGTCGCGATAGACCGGACGCGACGACAGGTTACCTTCGCTATCGGTAAACGGCTCGAAGAGCTGGGTCGGAAAACTGTGTGCCAGATAGTCCAGCACATATTCCCGCGGCGTAATGTCGACCTGGACGTCGCCCCATTCCTCTGTCGGGATTTCGGCAAGGCGGCGCTCCATCAACGCCTCCCCAGTCGAAACGATCTGGATCACGGCGGCATGGCCGTCCCTCAGATCGCGCTCGACGGACGCGGTCAACGAGGGTGTCTTCATCGCGGTGATCAAGTGATTGAAGAAGCGCTGTTTCGCCGATTCGAAAGCGGATCTGGCAGCGGACTTGGCCTGCGCGTTGAGCGTGCCCGCTGCGCCGGTAATGTTCGCCGCCCGCATGGCCGCGTCGAGATTGTTATGGATGATCGAGAAGGCGCCGGCATAGGCATCGTAGATACGGATTTGCTCGTCAGTGAGCCGATGCTCGACCAGTTCATATTCGATGCCTTCGTAGGACAGCGACCGCGCCGCGTAGAGACCGAGCGCCTTGAGGTCGCGCGCCAGCACCTCCATTGCCGCGACGCCGCCCGCCTCGATCGCCTCGACGAATTCCGAGCGCGTCGCGAACGGAAAGTCCTCGCTACCCCACAGCCCGAGACGCTGAGCGTAGGCGAGGTTGTGAACCGTGGTGGCGCCGGTTGCCGAGACATAGACGATGCGCGCGCTCGGAAGAGCATGCTGAAGGCGAAGCCCCGCGCGGCCCTGCTGCGACGCAGCCTGGTCACCGCGTTCACCCTTCCCGCCCGCGGCGTTCTGCATCGCGTGAGACTCGTCGAAGATGATGACACCGTCGAAATCGGCGCCCAACCATTCCACGATCTGTTTGACCCGCGATACTTTCTCGTCACGTGCGTCGGAGCGCAGCGTGGCGTAGGTAGTGAAAAGGACGCCCTGTTCCAAGCGAATCGGCATGCCCTGCCGGAACCGCGAGAGCGGGGTCACCAAAAGTCGTTCCATGCCGAGCGCTGACCAGTCGCGCTGCGCGTCCTCGAGCTTGTCGGATTTGCTGACCCAAACCGCACGGCGGCGGTCCTTCAGCCAGTTGTCGAGCAGGATGCCGGCGACCTGACGTCCCTTGCCCGCGCCGGTCCCGTCTCCCAGAAACCAGCCGCGGCGGAATCGTATGGCCTTCTCGGCCTCGTCAGACGCCACGGAGACGACGTCATAGGTGTCGTCAACAGTCCATGATCCCGCGAGGAACTGCGAATGCGCCTCGCCCGCATAGATGACGGACTCAAGCTGAGCGTCGGACAGCAGGCCGTCCGTGATCACGTTCGTCGGGAGGTGCGGCCGATAGGAAGGGATCGGGGGTGCCACCGACGCCATCGCGGCGGATTGCACCAGCTTGGTGGGATGTTGCTGAGAGCTGGGAATACGGATCGATTGAAGCGCGTATTCTTCGTAAAGCGCCTCGGTGATCGGGTCGCCCTCAGCTGGTGCCCATGCGACGGTGTCATAGGCGAGTTCGGTCGCCACGACATCCGATGCGGGAGGCGCGATGCCGGACGGGCGCCTGGCATAGGCGCGGACGGTTCGCGGAATGCCCGGACGCGCGTTTGGTGAAGAGGCAACAGCCGTCGCGATCGGCAACCGTGATGGAACATACTCCGTGACCCAGCCAAGCAGCGTGGGAACGTCCGGCGCCACGCCTGGAGGCGACGGAAATGCCGTTGGATCCTCCGCGGGCAACCGATCGATTACGGTCAGCCGCGTCTCGATGGTGGTACCGTGCTTGGCGAAGACCGCGCCGGCAATGGCGGCGGTGAAGACGACGTGCCCGCGTTCTTGCATACGGATGAAGGCATCGCGCCACTCCGGATTGTCCGGGGAACAACTCGCGCCGGTGATTGCGACCAGCCGGCCGCCGTCGGGGAGCCGCGCCAAGGCCGACGCGATGTGCCGCAGCGCGGCATCGGCCATGCGGCGATCGACGTTGGCAATGGCCGAGAATGGCGGGTTCATTAGCACGACGCTTGGCTTGATGCTGCTATCGAGATGATCGTCGATCTGCGCGGCGTCGAAACGGGTGACGGCAGTGCCGGGAAAGAGAAGCGAAAGAAGCTCCGCGCGGGTTTCGGCGAGTTCGTTGAGAACGAGCGATGCGCCCGACAGCTCGGCCAGAATGGCGAGCAGACCCGTACCGGCCGAAGGCTCCAGTACAATGTCAGTTGGCGTGATCGCAGCCGCGGCGCTCGCCGCAAGTCCAAGCATAATCGGTGTACTGAATTGCTGAAGCGCTTCGCTCTCTTCAGAACGGCGGCTGTGGGTGGGAAGCAGGTTCGCAATCTTCGCCAGCATCGGCAACATGGCGGCCGGAGACGCGGCGCGCGCGCGCATGGCCGGACCGAACTTGCGAACGAACAGGACGGTCGCTGCCTCGCAGGCGTCGTAGGCTGTTTTCCAGTCCCATCCGCCATCGGCGTCGGAGGCGCCAAAGGCGTTTTCCATTGCAGTGCGCAACATCGTCGCATCGACGCGCTGGCCGCGCTCGAGATGCAGAAGAAGAAGTTGCGCAGCCTTGGCAATGGCAGCGGCCTTCGCCACAGAACCGGATGCAACGGGAAGCAGCGCGGCCGCATCAGCGGCCACGGGGATGGAAGGCGATTTCATGGGGAGAACCTCGAAAGAGCTGGGGAAGGATCGAGCCGCGAGGCGCTCTCTCTCGACCGCGCCGGCTCAAACCCGTCCCGGCCAGGCTCTCCCTCTCAAAGCTAGATGAAACGGACGATGTAACGTCCGCACTGATCTCGGCGCGTGCGACCTAGCCGCACCTCCATGCCCGATGGTCAATTTGACCGCGCCACCACGCGATCCTGTGTTCGCGGGATGCGTTGGCGAGCCGCAGCAACAGATCACCGTGGCATGCGTGCGTCGCACAAAAGCAGACGAGGTAACGCCCGCGCAGTTCGTCGAGCGCACGCAGCAGATGACGCTGATCGCGCAGCCAGTGTTCGTATTTTGCGATGACGGTCGCACGGTCGCCGTCAGGGCCTATCCTGAACGGATTACCCCACTTGCTGCCGCGGCCGATGTAGATGGCACCTGCCGGAATGCCTGACTAGCGCTTGTTGAGAACCCTGCACATCGCTATCGCCTCCTGATCTTCTCGTTGCGGTGAAGAGGTCGGAAGACGCGGTTCAGGTTTCGCATGTCACGCATCGCCGAAGGCGAAGCGGAAACGGCTTACCCGTTGACATGCGAACCGCCGCGTCCAGACCCGGTTCTCCGCAGCGAGATCAGGCTGGCGATTGTCCCGGCAGGGTTTCGGCTGGCGGCAGATAGGTGTCGTAGGGATTGCCGTCGGCGAGATGTCCAAATGGCGTGAAGACGTAGTCCGTGCCCTCACGCCCGACGGCGCAGTTGACATATCGGGTTTCGCCAGTGGCGGCGTCGGTGCACTCCATCAGCGCAAGATTGCCGTCGGATGCAGCGCGGAGCAGCGCATCGAAATTCGTGCTGATATGATCGGGAATGCTCATGGCGGAACTCCAAAATTGAAGCGCCCGGTAGGGAAGCCGGGCGAAGAGGCCGGCGGCGATGATGACGTAGTGGCCGGGCTCGTCGGCGAAGATGGGAAATTGCGGAGCGGCCAAAGCCACCCCGCAAACGTGGATCATTCGGCAGCGATAATGTGCGGCTGCTCCTCTTCGGCATCAGCGGCGGCTTCGTCCTCGCCGGTGGCGAGGAATTCGGGCAAGGCCTTAGCTTCACCGTCGGCGTCTTGCCCAGCGGTATCGACCTGCGCGAGACAGAGCGACTCGGGCAGCCAGCCCGTACCATCGAGCAGCCGCTCGGCCTCTCGAGCCATGTCACCTTTTTTGAGGTGGTCGATAAGTTGTACCGATTGCTCGCCCTTTGCCTCGCGCACCGCATCGAGAATGCGAGGCTTGGTAACTCGGCCGAGATAGTTGTCGACGGTCGGTTTCCAGCCCACCGCCACCATGTCGAGGCCGACGGCACGAGCCAGGACATCGGCTTGGTCGAGCCGACGGCGAACACCATGCGCGGAGACGCGGCCCTCGTTGTAGCGATTGGCCGGCTCATGGAGCGCGTTGACCGCAGACGATGCACAATGTGCGAACAGCGTGGCCTGCTCCTTCCCGTCAAACGCCGTGAGCGCGTCCCACAGATCGCCTTCATCCTTGGGCAGGCGGACCTTCCATCGATCGTGTCTGATGTCGATGGCTTCCGCCGAAGCGCTCTCCTTCAGGCCGGGAGCTTGAGCGGGGAACGTCGGGGTCCGGATCGCAATCTCCAGGCAGCCGCTCAACGATGCGAAGCGGTAGAAGGTTGCCAGCACAAAATTATGCAGCACCGCCTGGAAGGCGACTGCTGGATCGTTCGCTAGCGCATCGCGCAGAGCCAGCGTGCGATGTGCGGTCAGCTCGGTGATGAGCCGATCCGGCAGCGGTTTGACCGTGTCGTCGTCCTCCTCCTCGACGGGTTCTGCCGACGCGCCTCCGACGGTGACGACCGCACGCTGGACCAAGCCATTGATCTTTGGTCCGTCGCTGGTCTCATCGTCGGCCTGCGGCTCGTTCTCGGGATCGGTGACCTCGGGCACTTCATCCTCAGGCCGCACGTAGCCGCGATCGATCGAAAGTAATCCCTCGGCATCGATGCTTATGAATACACCGGCGCGAGCGATGTCTGCCGGATCATAGATCAGCGACCGGGCTTCGAAGGCGGACCGCGCCGTTTCGATCTCGCCAAGACGCCGATCGATTTCATCGGGGAGTTCGTCGGCATCCTGATAGTCCGCCTCGATCTTGGCATGCTCGGTGTTGAGAGCGTCAAGCGTCCCCTGCTCCTCCTCCGTTAGATCGGCTGGCTCGCCGTCAAGCTCCCGCAAGCCGTTGGTGTGGCCGTAGGGGAAATCGACCGCTACGGCGATCCACTTCCAACCTTCTGGCGCGATACCCTCAGCGTCGGCCTTGAGCTTCTCGGTGACGAGCCGGTCGAGCAACGGCACGTCCTGAAGCCAGCCGCCGTCGTCATGCGCGAACAGATCACGCATCACGGCACCGCCGGCCCGCTCGTATGCTTCGAGCCCGATGAACTGCGCCCGGCGGTCGGACGCACGCACCGTATCCTCCGTGAGCATCCGGCGAATCTGATAGGGTTCGTCATTGCCGGAGCGGCTTACGCTATCCCAGATCTGCTCCTGCCGCGCATGATCGCCGGTCACTGTGAACGCCATCAACTGCTCCAGCGTCATGCCATCGTCGGCATAGACGTCGTGCAACTTCGGCGAGACTGACGCCAACCGCAGCCGCTGCTTGACGATCGCCGGCGTCACAAAGTGGCGGGCGGCAATCTCCTCTTCACTCATGCCGCCCGCGCGCAAACTCTGAAACGCGCGGAACTGATCGAGCGGATGCAGGCCGACCCGCTCGTCATTCTCGGCGAGGGAATCGTCCTCGGCAATGCCGCCATCCCGAACCACGCAGGGGACAGGTTGCGTCTTCGCCATACGCTTCTGCTTCACCAGCAATTCCAGCGCGCGGTAGCGGCGTCCGCCAGCGGGCACCTCGAACATGCCGATCTCCTGGCCATCGGCATCGACGACAGCGCGAACGCTTAAGCTTTGTAGCAGCGTGCGCTGAGCGATGCTCTCTGCCAGTTGCTCGATCGAGACACCGGCCTTCACGCGCCGGACGTTGGACTGGCTGAGCACCAGCTTGTTGAAGGGAATATCGCGGGAGGGACTGAGTTTGATTTTCTGAACGGCGCTTGCCATGTCGGACTCTCCACGACGGGCGGCCGAAAGACTCTCTCTCGACCTCCTACCCGTCACAGGCAAGCCGGCAGTTCTCTCACTCTCTGACGCGCAGCACCAACTGAGGACCGACATGGCGTGCGGATGCATCACGCGGCCTCCTCGTTGTCATCAACGACGGAATCGATCGCGGGCGGCAGAAAGGCGAGCAGGAAATCGGCAGCCTTCGATGCCGCGCTCGCAGCGCGCACGACGGCGCGGTTGTCCTCACGCAGGACCTCCAGTAATCAGCAGCAGCCCATAATGAGAAGGAGCGCTACGTTTCCGTTGTTACGCGGTGATCGTTAGCGATCTCCTCCACATTATTTCCTTGCCGCTAAAGGGTATCGAGCCAGGCGAGCACGCTCTGGTCTTGCTTCCACGACGGCCGTTTGGGCGGTTGTGACGGACTTTCGAGGCGTTCCAACGCCAAGCGTTTGGTTTCCAGATTTGCTTGTGCGTAGTGGTTGGTGGTGTCCAGGCTGACGTGGCCGAGCCAGCTTCGGATCACCGTGACGTCAACACCTGCCGCCACAAGGTGCACCGCGGTCGCATGTCGGAAGCTGTGAGGCGTTACCCGTTTCGAAGCCAAGCTTGGCACGGTTTTGGTCGCCGCCTTGACGTACTCCGCCAGCTTGAAGCGGACGCCCGATGCGCCGAGTGGGACGCCATACCGATTGACGAAGATCGGCTCGTCGTCAGCCCTCGGCTGCCGACGGAGTTGCGATCTGAGTAACGACACCGTCTCCGGCCAAAGAGGGCTCAGCCGTTCTTTTCGCCCCTTGCCGTAAAGACGCACGCAGGCTGGCGAGTCGAACCGGATTGCCCGTGGGCAAACATCAAGCGCTTCCTGGATGCGCGCGCCGGTATTGTAGAGGAACGAGAGGAGCGCATGGTCGCGTTGGCCTTCGATCGTCGTGCGATCCGGTTGGGCCAGAATGGCCTTCACTTCCTCCGGCTCCAGATAGCACGGCGCATGGATCGGCGCTCGTTTGGTCGGAATGCGCAGGATTCCCGCGCACTACGCGATCGCGGTTGGCTCCCTTCCGGCGACAAAGCCAAAGAAGCTTCGCAATGCGGCCAGTCGACAGTTGCGAGTGCCGATCGTGTCTCCGCGTTCCTGCTCCGTATGGTGCAGAAAGGCGCTCACTTCATCCGCGGTGAGGTCGGCCAATGTGAGCTGAACCACCGTTCGCCGACGACGGTGGGCGACGAATCTGAGGAACAGGCGCCAGGTGTCGCGGTAGGAGCGAACGGTATGGACCGAAGCATTCCGCTGCTGGACCATCCACTCGTGGAAGAAGGCGCGCAGCAGCCTGGGGAACGGGTCGGCCGGCTTCACAGCGTCGCCCCTTCCGCTACATGCAGGCAATGTGCCCCAAACGCACGGAAGCGCTCGTTGGCTTGGTGCAGGATGTCTTGAGTAACAGTGATATAGACAAGCGTTGAATGGATATCCCGGTGCCCGAGATAGGTCGCCAAGAACGGGAGCTTGTCCTGCGGGTTGATGCCGGCGCGATACCACTCGAGAATGCGGTTCACCACCATCGAGTGACGCAGGTCGTGAATGCGTGGACCGGTCTTGCCCTTCGGCGGCTTAATCCCGGCACGCCGCAATATATCGACGAGCCCATACGATATGCCATGAGAGGTGTAGCGCGTGTTTCCCTGATCGTGCCAGAACAAGCCGGAATCCTGGCTTTGCGGCGCCTTCGCCGCGCGTCTCGCCTCCAGATATTCACGCAATGCCGTCAGCGCGCTGTCGGTCAAAGGCAGGATTCTCGATTTGAAGAACTTCGTCTCCCGGATCGCGATCGTGCCGGTTTGCAGATCGACGTCACCGAGGTCCAGGCGCGCAAGTTCTCCCAAACGTAGTCCCGCGCAATAGGCCAGTACCAGCATGGTATAGAGACTGATTGGGCGTAGCGGTGCACGCGGCGATGGATAGGTCCGGGCGATATCGAGGAGGCGACGGACTTCTTCCGAACTGTAAATGTAGGGCCGACGCCATTGTTGTGCGACCTGCTGCCCCGGACGCGGGTCCGGACGTTTCAGCTCGATGCCAGGATCGAGATGATGTTGAGCCTTGGCTAGGGCACGAGCCAGCTTTTCGCACTCGGCGGCATGATTGGCGGTCGGACGCGCCGTGGACCAATGTTGCAACATGACCGGTAGCGACTCGCCGGCAAGCTCCGGATGAGCCTGCAGGAAGCGATCGAAACGCCACAGCCAGCGGGCTTGTGTCTCATACCGGAACCCTCTGGTGCGCATCAGTGCGATATGGCTGCGCATCAGATCCCCAAGAACGCTGCCGAAGGGTGGGAACTGACGGAGAGCCGCAAGCGCCTGATCGGGATTGGAAGTGAGCAGAGCTCTCAGGATCGCTTTGCTGCTTTTCACGCGGTATTCGGCGCGCAGATCGGCGACAGGATTGCTGGCAATCAATCCCTCCCGCACCAGGAAGTCGAGGAACCGATTGACGATACGGGCACGATGGAGCAGCGTTGATCCAGACCAATGCATGGCCTGCTCGCGTAGCCAGGCTTCGAGCGTATCCCGGCTCACCTCCGAGGGTGGGCATTGAGTCCGCGCCACAATCTCTTGGAAGCTGTGAAGCGCCTGTCGGTAGTAGATGGGACTCATCGGGCAGCGCAGCCGGAGTTGCCCCAGATATCGAGCGACGACGGCGCGATTGGCGTCGGGCCAGATTTTCACGACCGCGCTTCCTGTCCCGGAATCTCCAGGGCAATCGCGCGCAGGTCCTCCGTGGCTAGTTTCAGATAGGGGATCGTCGATTCCGTCGAACGATGGCCCAACACGTCGCCAATGACTTTCCGCGGGACCGAGGCGCGCAGCAGACTAACGGCGCGTGCATGCCGGAAGATATGAGGGCCACGTTTGCCGCTGGGCTTCACACCTGCCGCCTCCATTCGGCGCCGGACTCCACTGTAAATCCGCGACATATGAAGATAGGGCGCGCGCGAGCGAATGAAGATTTCACGGGCGTCGGTTTGCGGACGCCCATCGCGCAAGTAGTTGATCAACGCCTCTCCCACCGGCTGCATCAGCGGCAAAAGCGAGTGCGCGCCGGTCTTGGAATGGCGGATGCGCAAGGTTTCCGCGCGCCAGTCAATATCGTCCAGTCGGAGATGCGAGATCTCTCCGGCGCGCAGACCATACGTCGACAGGAGCTGCAGGATGGCATAGTCCCGCAACCCCATCGGCGACTGGTCTCTTCGCGCAGTTTTCAGAACGGTCGCTATTTGATCCGAACTCAGTGTGGATGGAATGCTCTCATAGGCATAGAGCATCGGAGCGACAATTTGCGGAGCTAGATCGTCAGCAGTGCGATCTGTTCTATGAAGATGGCGCAGAAGAGAGCGAAGCCGCTCAGCCACATCCTTCAGCGATTTCCGCCTCAGTCCAGGTGCCCGCATTTCGAAGTAAGCATCGACGTCCTGAATGCTCAGACTCATGAAGCTGGATGTCTCGGATCGCCCGGTGTGCCAGGCGCAAAAATATCGAGCCTCCCACATCAAGGCATCGATCGATGCGGCTGCCAGTCCGCGCTCCTCCCGCAGCCATGTCTGGTATTGGCTGCACACTTCTCGGCACAGAAGTTCGCCGGCATCGGATGTCGCAGGTTCAGCGGGCCAGCGTTTCAGGGCGAGCCTCAGCAGTCCGTGGATCCCCGCTCTCGGAATTGACACCCAATAAGGAGCAGGAGGGCGGCCGTGACGCTCACGAAACCGTCGAACGGCCAGGCGCAGATAAATCGACACCTCCGTCGGCGTCACCACTTCAAGGGCGGTCTTTCGCTCCGCCAGATAGCAAAGAAAGTGATCGGCATTGCGGCAGTAATTATGGACGGCAACCGGATGATATCGCTGTTGCGTCAAGGTCTCTCTGAAACGCGAGACCAGAGCGTCGTATTTGTGCGACATGAAAATTCCCTCGGCTGCGGTTGGTCAGCAGCCGAGGGTCTCGCGTTCAAGATAATCCACAGGAATGACTGCCGCTGCGGCCTTTTCCCGCCCACGCTGCCGCCGGCGATCCATAGACGTTCTCCAGTTCGGTCATCCTGCTCCGGGCCAAAACGGCGTCAACTCCTTGAATCCCGGCTCCACCGGCGGATCGGGCAACCGCAGCGCACGTAGTCGTCCCGGCGTGCCGTTCGCAAACGCATGCGGCCGCCAGCCCAGATTGGTCTCGAAATAGCGAGCCGCCGTAGCGACACCCGGCCACCAATAATCGTCGAGAACAACCAGCCCACCGGGCCGTACGATCATATTTAGGTAATACAGGTCGACAAATACGTTGTGAAACACGTGACTGCCGTCGACGAACGCCGCATCTGCCGACATCCCCTCGGCGGCAAGCCGCGGCAACGCGATCTGGGATCGTTCCCTCAACAACGTCGCGACGCCATCCAACTGGGCCGCGCGGAGTACTTCCCAGCCCGCATCGCGAAACCCGCTGTCCTGGAACGGATCGAGAATCACGTGCCGATCGCCGCCGACCGAAATCAGCGCCTCGCCGATGGCCAGCGCCGAGCTGCCATAAGCAAGGCCGATCTCGATGACCGTGCCGGGCCTCTCGGCAATCAGTAAATCGCGAATCGCGTCGCAGTCGCGTTCGGGCAGCGTCACCGTGGCGAAATCGTCGGCAGCGCGGACGCGCGGCGGCCCGTCAATGGCCAACTTTCGGCGTATCTCTCGGATCACATCCAGATGTGCCATGGCAGTAGGCCCCCTTTCGGCGTGCGCACTTTCTGCCTATCAGCACGCCGAAGAAAATTGCAATCTTATTTTACTGTGGTGGGGCTGGTCTATTCGCCAGTGAGGCAGTCGCGATCGCACATTCAGCTCGTTCTCTTACGCGGCCGTGCAGCCCAGAACGTCAACGATGATCCGGGCGAAGTTTCGCTCGCCCAGCGCGGTGGGATGCAGCGGCACAATTCCGAGCGTCGCGCCGGATTCTCGCCTGGCTCGACACCCCATAGCGGCACAAAATAATGTGCAGGAGATCGCCTAATTTCCCTGAATAAGAACGGAAGCGTGGCGCTCCTTCACATTATGGGCTGCTGCTGATTATTGGAAAAATGGCGAGCTCGTCATTTTTCCAACCAGGAACCGATGTAGTCGGCATGGCGCACGGTCGGCACGATGCCGAGCGAGGCGCAGACGAACGCGCCCGCCATCTCTGCAACTTATCCTGACAGTCAAGCCGGCGCTCGGGCGCCGCGCTCCCGCTCGACGCCGGGCTGAAAGCAGTCAGCTCTCGTGCGATCCTGCGGCGAGGACCGTCTCGAAAACGGCTGGCAGGATTACGTTCGGCGGCGCGTCCGAGAACATCGGGCCAATCTGTTCGGGCCTGTATCCAGCCAACCCGCAACCGATTGGCGTTAGCTCGAAGCTGATGTTCGGGTGCCGCCGTGCATAGTCGAGGAACTCGCTGACGTAGGCGCGGATCACATGCAACGGAAGGACGCGGAGCTGGTGGTCCTTGGTCGGAATGGCGTAGGCGTTTCCCTGCCGGCCGACGCCCCGTCCGTAGATTGCGCCACGGTGCAGCCGCGCCCACAGTGCGGCGCCCTTGCCGTGACGACCCGCGAGGTTGGATCCGAAGACGAAGACCGGATCGATGGACGTCGAGATTTGCATCTGCGAGCTCCTGGCTGCTGTCGCTCACCGCGAGCGGTATGGCTCCCAATGGACGCCGGGGGTTCCGGCACAGTCACCGGACCGGACGTCTGCAAGCGTTCGTGGAGGGGAACGGCGAAGCCGTTGACTTTGCGGGTCCGGCGTCATGATGGGAGTCATAACGCGCGGCGCTCGCACGCTCGCCACCATGCGATCATATCTTCGCGCGAGCCGTTCGCAAGCCTCAGCAACAGATCACCGTGGCACGCCGCCGGTGCGCAGAAGCACACTAGGTCCTTGCCCCGAAGCTCTCCAATCGAGCGCAGCAAGTCGTGTTGATCTCGCAACCACGCTTCGTGCTTGGCGACGACCGCCGCGCGAATCGCCATGCTGCCCGATCTTGAACGGGTTGCCCCATTTGCTGCCGCGACCGATGTAGACAGCGCCCGCCGGGGTTCCGACTGCGTGCTTGTTCAAGATCTTGCACATCATAAACTCCTCTGCCTCGAGCTGCTCAACGCGAGCAACGATGGCCCTGAGAGATGCGTCGGGGCCCCGCCTGTCACCGGAGCACTCGGGCTTTGACTGTGTTCGAAGGGAAACGGCATAGCCGTTGACTTGCGGGGTGACGTGTCACGATAGGACAACGTTGCGCGGCCTGTCTTGTGCCGACTTGGTCACCCGGCCCGTGCAACCGGTCGAGACTGCTGCGCATGCATCCAATCAGCTGCAGCCTGCGCTTTGCTGGCGGCGGTGAAGATTGCACGTGGATCATCCTTCAGGATTTCGATCCAGGATGCGATGTAGGCGGCATGCTCAGCGCGCGGCCTGTGGGCGATGCCGAGGTCAGCCATGATGAAGCTGCTCGTGAGCTCGACGATTACCTCGTCCATGGCGTACTTTGCCGAGCCGTAACGTCCAGTGAGGTCGCGATCGAGACGATGCTTTGCGCCAGTGGCGTGACCGGTCTCATGGCCGAGGCAGCTGTAGTAGCTGGCGGCGTCGATGAATCGCCCGAACGGAGGCATGAAAACCGTATCGATGCTGGGACGATAGCAGGCTTCGTTGCCGCCCGTAATGATCGGAATGTCCAGCGCAGCAAAAAAGGCGTCGGCTCGTACGATGCGCTCGGAATCGGGCAGGCTCGCGAGGTCGGGCGGTGCGTAGCCGTCAACCTGCCTTGCGTTGAAGACGTAATAGCCGCGTGCGAAGAAGCGTGGCCGATCTTCGTGCTCATCGCAATGGGCGCCGTCGGCGTCACTCGGGTCTGCGTCGGCGTGTTGACGTCTGTGCATCTGCTTCCAGAATACGACGGTTGTCGCCTTCTCGCCCTTGCGCACCTGACAGCCCAGCTGCGACCATTGCTGATACGTGCCCCAGGTGCCGTTGACGTAGCCTGAGCGGCGGGCGGCGACCCAGAGTGCGAGCACGTTGATGCCGCGGTAGCCTTTGTCGGAAATGATGTTTCGCGGACGCGCAATGCTGCTGCCATCGTGATTCCAGGGCATGCGCCACTCTCCGGCGCCGTTCTCGACGGCGGTCGCGATCTCGGCAGTGATACGCGTGTAAATATCGGTGCGCGGCTGGGGCATGGCTGAATCTCCAGGACAGGCGGGAACGAGCCTCTCTCGCTCCCTACGAACCCGTCACGGAGACCCAGGGCCCCGCTCTACCTCTCTGACGCCGCCTCCCCAAAGGTCGGGCCTGCGGAACGACCACGCAGAACTGTGTTCACACGTATCAGCTCCTGCTGAAGCGCTGCCCGTTGCAGCTCGGGCAGCCGCTTCTCTTGCAACAATGTCCTCACCTCGTCGGCCGCCCGCTGCCAAGCCGGCCGGTGACGGCTGGTAACACAGGAGTTCGGGCAACGATCCGGATGACAATGGGCCATAGCAGGCGCATTGCGTTCGGTCTTGCCGTTAAGGCAGAGTGCGGTGGCAGGATTGAAGAAACAGTCATTCAAGACGCCGATGTAAAGCGTCCGCGCAAGATGAGCGAGCATCGCGCGGATGCGGGTGCGATCGGCGATGTGGCCAGGCAAGGGCCCGAGGTTGTCGACGGCCTGCTGCAGTTCGCTGGAGACGCGTGCGGCGGCCGGGCCTTTCAGCACCTCACCGGCTCGATGGCGCTCGAAATAGGACAGCACATCATCAAGCTGGCCGAGAGCGCGCTCGCGCTCGACCTCCGAGCGGAAACCGGAGCGGCTCGAGCCGGCATAGCCTTCGAAGGCTGCGATGCTCGCGTGCTTGTACTGGATCATGCCAGCGACCGTGCCAAATGGCCGGTTGGCAATGTGCCAGGCGACGGTGCGGCGGAACTGACGCGTAGTGATGCGCCAGGGCGTGCTGTCTGGTCCCAGTGGAATGATTGGCGTCTCCGGGGTGCCGAACTGCGCGTTCAAGTAGTCGCGAAAGGCGTTGAGCTGGCGCACGATCTCAGCGGAGATGTGATCCTTGCTGCTCCGGCCGTCATCGAGCATGCGCCACAGTGTATCGCCACCCCGGCGGCGCCGGATGTGCTCGGTCAGGCGCTCCAGCACGCTGATGGCCTTGGCAACCGGCTCAATAGTGATCCATCGCTCGGTCTGGCCACGCACGTCGCGACGCTTGTAGACGGTGCTCCTGATCCGGTAGTGCTCGATGAGGCCGTCCTCGCTGCGCTGGACGTCGAGGCATCCGGTACGCATGGCCTGCACCTCCGCATCGCGCATGCCGGTCAGGTAGGCGCAGACGATATAGCAGGCGGCCTGTAGCATACGCTCCTCGACGAGCAGCATCTTGGCGTCGAAGCGCGGTCGCCAGGCTTGGTCTGTGTCTGGATCGATCGAAATGACCGTATCCATGCCGCCGGTCTCGGTGCCGATAACGGTGACGGCGTCAAGCACAAGCTGCCTGGTCGCCTTGCGGAGCAACACATGCTCGGGCGGTTCGGCCTGCGCGTCGATACCGACGTGCAGGTGAATGAGGTGCGCGTTGATCGGCGGCGTCTCGGCGCCAGTCGAGGCATCTGTGCGCGTCACACCGTTGTGGGCCGAGGTCCAGATCGGCACGCCACGGCCGCTGGCGCGGATCTGGTCCAGATAGGATACGAGCCGCGCGTGCCGACGCTGGCGACGTATCGCCTCGGAGAACTGCCTGTCCTCCGCGATCAGCCGCCTCTGCCACTGCTGCAGGGCCGCGAGCTCGGCGCGGGCGGCGAGGATGTCGGCCGAGAACACGGTGATGTACTTGAGCGACCACTTGAGGAGGGCCGCGATCACGTCCTCGGGCAGGCGCGGTGTCTTGTTCTCTCCGCTGGCTTGACGGGCGCCGGCAACCAGGAACGCCGAGCGCCCCTTCCACGGCAGTAGCGTAATGCCACCCGACGGCATGTGCTCGCGAAAATGATGAAGGTCCACGACGACCTCGAGCAGATGGGCGACCTGGATGGATCGCCGCTGCGGGTCGGCGGTCAAATAGTTCCGGTAGGCATCGAGCGTGGCTTGGTCGACTTGCCTCAGATCACAGCCGCCGTTCCTGGCAGCGACGAACTCGAGGAAGCGGCGTGTGCGATTGAAGAGCTGGCGGATGCTGGCCGGCGGCAGACGGTTGCGATGGCCTGGAATATCGAAGTTGAGCCTCGCATAGAGGAACTCCCTGAGCGTGCACTCAACGCTCGCTTCCGTGATGCTGTCGAAATGTACGGTGACGTGGCAGACGCGTGCGTTCTCGCGGAATACGGCCGGCGACAGATCCCAGGTGCTGTCCTCGAAGCAGGACAGCGCCGAGCGCCTGTGCCCGCGCCGCAGCGGAGCGCTCTCCAGCACCGGCTTGCCAGCAAGGGGATGCGGCTCCTCGGTCGCAACGGGCTTCAGAGATATCGCATTGCTCATGTGCGAGCCTCCAGCGGCAGATAGGGCTGACGTTCGAGAGCCTTGGCTTTCTCGCGGGCTTGCGCGACGACGGCGTCCGAGAACGCAGGCAGGATCTGCTGGGTAATGCGCGACCATGGCCGGCCGAACTTCGCCCACCAGTCGGCCTCGGTCATCTCGGCGCGGCGGGTGACGATAAAATCGAGGAACGCAATGACGGAAGGGAGCTTACGCGCCGTGATAACGGCGTTGCGGCATTCGAGGCAGCCCCAGAACGGCTCTGAGCATGGTTCGCCTGCGGGTGCGAAGGGACTGTTGTGAAAGCCGCTGCAACTCGCCAGCCAGACATCGTATTGGCCGCTCAAGACGCGACGTGCCTCGGCCGCCGGCACGGAAAGCTGCAGTTTTGATGGCGCCCGGCGGGCTATTGCCTCTTCCTCGGGCGTGACGATGCACGGCTGCAGCGCAGAGGCGAGTGCATCGTTGAGGCCATCGGCAACCGCCTGTTCATGCAGATGACGGAGAGAGGGAAGATCGGCGTAATGGCGAGCGGCAACCTCAGGGGTGTGGCCGATGGCGAAGCGGGCCATGTCGCCCTGGGTCTTGGCGTACCAGAGGGCCTTGTGCGTCTTGCGCAGTCGCGACAGCTGCAGACGCAGCGGCTGGCCGGCATCGTCGACGATGCCGTGACGCGCGACCCAGCTGTCGATCATGTCTTGCTGGTGGAGGGTAATGCGATCGTCGAGCCGGCCCGTGTGGAAGTAGACCCACAAGCTGTCGCTCGG
>WNFC01005433.1_pt1 | contig 26901 bp, 15 predicted proteins | sample 5400541 | NCBI WGS metagenome assembly WNFC01 (sample SAMN13153342, study PRJNA577476) | soil metagenome | isolation source: 120 cm saprolite under Douglas fir tree site 2 hole 2 replicate 1 | place: USA:California | collected 2015-04-18 | reverse complement strand
GCGAGCGCTGCGGCTTCGCGCATGGCGCGCCCACGCTGCGCAGGCTCCAGCCCGGTGATCCCGGCAATGTGGAGCTTGGCGCCGCGTACAAGCGCTACACCAAGACGATCGGACGGCAGTTCAACCTCGGGCCGCCGTCCCAGCGCGTACGCGACCTCTACACCGTGGCGCGCGCCGCATTCGATGTGTGCCTCGCGGAGATCCGTGACGGCGTCCCCGCCATCGTGCCGCACGAGGCAGCCAAGCGCGTGATCGCCGATGCGGGCATGGACGGCTACCGCCTGCACACCACCGGCTACTCGATCGGCGCCGGCGTGCCGCCGTCGTGGGGGGAGCCCCTGAACATGTTCGGCGGCAGCAAGGATGTGCTGCGCGCAGGCATGGTGGTCTCGATCGAGCCGCCCGTGTTCTCCACCGAGGAGCGCCTCGGGGCGCGCATCATCGACAATGTGCTCGTCACCGAGTCCGGCGCCGAGCTGTTGTCGACGTACCTGCTCGATCTGCTCGTTGTCGACTAGCATCACCCAGCTCGAGGGCCGCACCCTGGGCCTGATCGGCCTCAGCGCCATCGGCAGCCGCGTGGCCGTCCTGGCCACGCTCTTCGGCAAGCGCATGCTCGCCTCCACCTTCGGCCCCGACCAAGGTCGCCCGGGGCGGTAACTGAGCGCGGCACCAGCAGACCTCCGCACCCACGACACGCCCCTGTTCCGTGGGCTCATCCTCGGTGGCTTCGTTTCGTAATTCTCATTTCGCGACAGGCTGGTCACCTCCTGCGGCGCCGGCGGCCGCCTCGACCGCTAGACGGTCAGCCTGGACCTGGCGCAGTTGGCGCATCGCTCGGTGCAGCTTCCTGTCGTTGGCGGTGTCATAGCGCAGCAGGAGATCCAGGTCCCTGGGGTTCGGCAGGGTATAGCTTCTGACCCGCGCATCCCCCTCGCGCTTCTGGGCCGCCTCCACGGCGGGCAGCTGCTCCCGCAGCCGATCGCGCTCGGCCTTCAGATCTTTGAGGAGCTGCTTCGGGTCGAACTCATCGGGCCCGCCGGGCATCGTCGGGGCCTCCCGTGGCAGTGACACGAGATGCCCGAAGTGCTCGACGACGAACTTATATGAATCGATGGACCAGTCGGCTCGTTGAACTTCTTCGCTGGCTGTATCGAGCCCATCTAGCAGATGCTGGATCCCCTGGGAACTCGCCTCGAGGTTCTCGCCAGCGGCGAGCGCCTGTTGGAGGCGACGGTTGTTCCGAACCGTCTCCATGCCTCGCTGGTACTCGACCTCGCGTTGGATCGCGCCGGTCTCGAACCGTTGCGCGCGCCGGTCCTTCCACAAGTACCCGGCGATCTTCTGCACGAGCGCGTCGGCGAACGGTCCGACCGGCTTGTAGTTCTCGCGGACGCCCTCGAGCAGCTGCCCGAACGCTTCCGGGTCCTCCGTGAGCTCGCCGATCGTGATCAGTAGTTCCTCGGCCAGGAGACCGTGCTTGATAGCGTTCAGCTTGGACCTCGCCCTTCCCGCCGGAGTCTTGGCGCCGGTCGACTTCTGGGCGTTGGTACGATTCGCCGTTCGTTTTCGCTCGCTCACGCTCTTCCCCCCGGGTCCGTCGGTCCCCTGTCCCTTCTGTGGGTCCATCTGGTTTTCCTTTCTCGGCTCGTCAGAGTTCTGAGTTTGCCTCTCTACGGGAAGGCTCACGAACACGCGCGGTCGGGTACAGCTATCCGCGATAGACTTCGAGTTCGTTTGTTTCCCCAGCCTCCTGTTCGCCAACGACCAGCTCCTTCTGCTCCTCGTCATGCGCGGGCCGCGCCAACTCCTCCGCCTTGTTCCGGGCCGCCTGGGCTGCAAGGGCTTCACGCTCCTGCTCGGCCATCGGGTCATATTGCCAGGGCAGGCCATGGCGACCGACATAGGGCATACGAAATCTCGGCTCGATCTGTTTCCTCAGCTTCTCCCACCCATTCTCGATGAACCAGTTGTAGATGGTCGGGGGCATGATCCCGTCCTCCCACTCCTGCTGGAGCCGTTTCCTGACCACAGGGTTTTCCAAGGTGAACGATCGGATCTGGGTGGTCTGCGGCGTCTGGGCGTCGCGCTGCCGCTGCTCCCAGTCCCAGGGACGGCCATCCTTGCCGATGAAGGGCATCCTCGTGGACGAGGTCGCCTCCCCCTGGGGCGGCTTCCGATAGCCACGGTCGAGGAGCTTGATGAAGAGCGACACCGGCACCGTACCTTCTTCGCACTGATGCCTGAGTGCAGCGGCCGCAGTAGGGTTGTCGAGGGTGAGCGACTGCAGAAACCCCTGTAGGGTCCGAGGGGTCTGGTATGGAGTCCTGACTCGACGGTCGACACTCTGGCGCTTCTTCAGCCCGGCCATCGTGCACCCACCCTTTCTTTGGCGTGAGCACGCGACCTCTGAAGCGGCAGGAAGGGGGCAGAAACACGAACGCCGCGCTGGCGCGCGGCTCGCGCCGTTCTTGCCCCCATCAGGCCGCATCCGGTGATCCGACTCTTCGTCGGACCCCGACCCACCCGGCTAACGGTTACGGGTTGGTGAGGCGTCGTGCTCCACGCCTGCTCTTGATGCTTAAGGTCAGTCTACACCCTCGATCAACTGGCAGGATCGGCTCGGTGGCGACGGCCGGTATCAGTGGCTTCTCCCGGCACTTAGCTACCGTGCGTCGCGCGATGGGGAGGCCCGACCCGCGCAGGATCTGGGCGACCTCCTGGTTGGAGAGCGGCTTGCCCGCGTCATTGGCGGCCATGAGGTCCCGGGGAGTTACGGCCGTCGTTCGTCATCGACGCCCGGGGGTCGGCCCTTCATCGACCCGTAAAGCGCCTGGATCTTCGCCTACTCCGCCACGGGCCATAGGCCGAGATCCGTGCTGTCGGACCGACGGTCGTGAATGGAACCGGCCAGCCATGCCGGCAGGCTAGTCGGACGCCCTCACCGGTCAAGTGGGCCCACGGATATGAGTCTGGCAACAGATTGTTGGTGTCCAAGGAGGACGTCATGAAACCAGACTGAGGCTAACCGACCTATCGGCCACCGGTGACCAGCGCTCCCCGACCCCGCGATTTCCGTTGACACAAGAGACCAGGTCAGCCATGCTGCAGGAATATTTAGGGTCAAAATTAGGTCTAAATATTGGAGGTAGGTATGACTGCCTGGACCCTTATGCCCGGCGACGTAGTGAAAAGGACAGAACTCCACAGGCGATATGGGGGCCGCCGACAAGGAGGCATTGCACCTAGCAGCCAATCTCCAAACATTCTCATCTTTACCGGGCCGGCCGGCCACCAGTATGGCTATTTTGACGGCTGGCACGCCGATGGCCTCTTCCACTACACAGGGGAAGGACAGGAAGGCGATCAGCAGCTCCGGCAAGGAAATCGCGCACTGGCGGAGCATGTGCGGCGCGGACATTCGGTCAGACTCTTCCGCGGGGTACGCAGCAAGGTTACATACGTCGGCGAGTTCAAGGTTGACGAACGCCGTCCGCACTACTCGACTGACGCACCCGACGTGAGTGGAGAGATCCGCAAGGTTATCGTGTTCCGGCTTGAGCCCATCGGCCCGGTCAAAGCGGACGGGCTTCCAACCGCCGATGAAGTATGGAAGCCAGAGACTTCCAAGCCAGATATCACACTGATCGAACCCGAGAACCGAGCAACCGAGCAGTTCATAGCGGCTGCTGTTGAGGAGCGGACCGCCGAGCGTCGAGAGTCGGCCCTAATCATAGCGTATCGCGCGTATCGACTGTCGCGAGGCCTCGGACCTCTCAAGCGGCTCAAAATCAAGCCCTCGGGGGAGACGCAGTCGCTCTACTCTGACTTATACGATCCTGATGCTCGACGTGTGATTGAAGCAAAGGGGACCGTTACACGCGAAGCGATCCGAATGGCGCTCGGGCAACTCCTCGACTACCGCCGCTTCGTCAACAAAGGCCGGCTAGCCATTCTACTTCCCGAATCGCCTCGAAAGGACTTGCAGGATCTCTTGGCTGCATACGATGTCTCGATCATCGTTCGGGACGGTGCCGACTTCATGGAATTGACACCGCCAGACCGTCCGTAGAGAGCCGGCGGCCTATGCTCATCTTCGCCTACTTCTCCAACCTGCTAGGCCATCGAGATCGGGACTGTTACCAACCAGAGGGTAGGAAACACCCCCTGGAGCAGATCTCGAGCGATCATGATCCATGACTAGAAGAGGCGGCAAGAGGCTCCCGCATCCTCCGGTGAAGAGTTGCTACTTTAGTCGGTTGCTTGTGGGGTGAGTGCGGGCAGATACCATCTGTAGATCTTCAAAATTTCGAATTCCGGGCGACCGTCGAAGCAGCCCAATCATGCTTGTTCCAACATCCAGCGGTGTAGGCGTCCCGCGCCTCCAGGGGTCCTTGAGGAAGGCCGAGGCACGATTCGCAGTCGAAACATCCACTGGCTTAACTTTGGGCCGACTCGATCTGCTCATCGATTTGATCGAACACAAGCCCGCTGGAGCCTTGACCTCGGCCGATGGTAGAGTTGCGGCTTAGCCAGAGATACGGGGTGCCATCGATCCAGCGCGCGCGGCGGAAGCCCCGAGTAATGATTCGGCCGGCGCGCGGCACTTCTTCTTCCGCGACAAAATAGGGCGCAGGCACGTTGAGCACGGCGCCGAAAGGCTGGGCAGGTTGGTCGGGCATGCGGGCCCGTTGCAGCCGGATGCTGCGATTGGACCCCGGCACATGCGTGGGGATGAACGGACGCCAGTTATCCGGAATCCATGTTCCCAGCCGGTAAACCGCCCCACCGTTCGCAGTGGGGGGATACACGGGTGGGACATGGCCGATTTCCGGGTCCAGCGCCTCTCCGATGGCCGAGGGAATCCGGTCTTCCACTGCCCAGACCATATTCGCCATTTCGTCCCGGAGGAAATGGATCTCTTCGAGGGCCGGCGCCACGGAGGTGGCGGACAAGACCGGGGCGAGCAACAAGCCCGGGTTTGGGATGTCATCGCCGGAAAGACGAAACATGGACCAGCGCTGCCAGTCGCTGTCGCGTCCCCGGTCGGCCGGGCGGACCAGGGTTTGATCGCCGAAGACATCCGTGACGAGCAGGCCTTGAATCCGGGTGAAAGAGGCCACCGGCAACTCCAAGGGCAGAAGGCACCAGTCGTTGGAGAACAGCAGGACGAATTCGGCGAGCAAAAGCTTGGGCACGTCGCTTGCCTGGACGTCCAGCCTGCTGAAATCGGTTTTGCCGTCTTCCATCTCCCAGTATCGAGGGCTGGGCATACCGGCAAAATGCATAGACACCGGCAGGAACGAGAGGGCAGCCGCTTCGGTGGGAGTGGGTGGTGAGGGAGTTGATTGGATGGCGGCGTCGAAGGAATACCAATCGAGGGAAGGGCTATTGTCGCCGGCGTTGGAAAGCGTGGCCTGACCGGCGGTGCATTGGAAGGCGTGGTCCAGGCGTTCCGGACGCCAGGTAGGCGGGTCCGAATTGGGCTGAGAATAAGTGCGCTCAAACCAGGCCAACAGGGCGTTTCCGGCATTGAGCAAGGCCTGTTTTTCCGCTACGGTGATGGCGTTGAAAGTGTCGATGAGAGCGCCGTGCGACCCATTTCTAACCATGGTGATCAGGCGCGCAGTATCGAAAAGAAAAGCCCGGCCGGCATTGAACAAAGCCCGGCTTTCGGGAGTGGACGCGCCGGCGATTTCGGTCGCGGGATCCAAAGTCAGCGTGCTCGAGTAATTGGCCAGGCGCCCAGCGACGTTTCCGGTCTGGAGCAACCGTTCAAACATCTGCGTTGCCTGGATGTGCAACAGCAGGTCGAAGGGCACCGGCTCACGGTGCGCTCGAGTTTCCAACGGCAACTCGCTCTGATAGGGGACGGTCTGGCCCGCCACGCCGTAGCCGTCCAGGGCCGCTGTTTCATACGCGATTCGGGCATCGATGGGCGAGCCAGCATCATCGCCTTCGAATTCTCCAAACTGCCATTGCCTGGTCAGAAACCAAAGCGGGTCGCGCACTTCGGCGCGGAGGCTCCGTTCCAGATCCGCACTGCGCGGGCGCCCTTCCAAGCGGTTCCAGCCGCGAACCACCGGGGAAGGATCGCGGGGATTCAGAATCATCTGATAAACGGCGGCGGTGCGAGGAATGGGAGGCATGGTCGTTAAACGTTGGTTTGGACGGCACCCACCACGACGTTGGCATAATCGGTCGCGGCAAACCGGGTTCGAGTCATTTCACTTAAGATTGCGGGCAGGGTCTGGAAGTACGCTCCTTCCGGCGGCCGGGAGTTCGGCCCGCGCCCAATCAAGGCATCGGGCTCCACCCCGCGGATTTTGGCCAGATCGAGCGCTTCGTGCACGGAGCCGATCAGTCCGTCCCACGTCCAGTGGCCGAGTTGTGTGGCCGGGACAGCGAGCAGAACCGCTTGGGGAGCCGTGGCGTTGGGCCGGTTGTAGTGAAAGGCCACCCCCGTGGTTTCACGGCTCGCCGGGACTGTCTCCGTCCAGGCATCCAGAATCAGACCGGCCTGGAGGGGCTTGGGAATCAACGCCGCATTCCAAAGCACCATGGAAAGCCAATCGCCCGGTGGCAAAGCGGGATCGATCGGACCCCCGATCCAAGACCGCCCAGGCTGATGGGGTAATTGCAGAAGGGCTGGATCCTCGATGGGGTGGCCCAGCCAGCGGGCCGCGGCCAGGCTGATCATCATATCCGCGACTGGCGGCCGGACCCGAGAGGTGGAGTGCAGCCACTCCTGCACGACCAATGGATCGGCCACGGCCGGATTCGCGGCGGCTTGCTGGATTTCGGATATTTCGTTCGACGGGAGCCTGTAAAGGGGGACAATGATAAACGCTGGGCCGAAGATCGCTTTGCCTGCATCCAGATAGCTCCGTCTCAGGATGTCGTTGCGGCGGGCCAGCTCCTTCGTCCGGGCCGGTTCAATTGTGGGCAGCGGGTCCGAAAAAGTCGTCTGGCGCAGCGTGGTGGCCCGGCTGGAACGATCCTTCGCAATCTGCAGGACCACTTGCGCCTGGCTTAGGAGTCCGCGCACGACTACCGGATCGAGGGGCAGCGTATCCACGGGATTTGCCTCGGGGATACCGAAGAGCTCGATCCCGAACAGCGCCTCCGTTAACGCTTCGATCTTGGCGTGGAAGGCCGGGTTAGCCAGGATGGCAGGATTCGTATCGAGATTGGCCGCGCTGGCGACCAAGGCGTCGGTCGCCGTGCTGAGGTGACTGGCCGCATCGGCCAGCGCCTGGATCGCGGCATCGAGACGCTGCACCAAGTCCGCAAATTGAAGCAGTCGTGGATTTCCCGTCGCGGACCCGGAAGGATCTGCCGGATCGGCGCCCTGCGGCCCAGTCGTGCGCCGCCAGTCACCCGCGTGCATAGGGCGGGCTTGCGTGATGAGCCGCCGCCAGCGCAGGAGAAGGGGTTGCACGCTGGCCAAAGAGTTGCTACCTGTTGAAGCCGCGCCCCAATCAAAGATAAGCGAGTGCTGCGGATCCGGCGCAGTGCCCCCGGATTGCGCAATGACCGTCGGGATCGAATTGGGAATGGCGTTTTCCCATCGGTACTGGCGGATCAGATACCGTTCCAATTCGCTGGACTGATCGCCGAGCCGGTCGCCGCTCATCAGGACGAGGTCAAGCGGTTCCAACCGCAAATCTCGGAGCGATTGCACCGCTGGCCCCCCACCCGGAGCCTGGACTGTCCATTGAATGGACCGGGCTGCAGGCAAGTGGCTGGTCAGCCAATGGTTCACCTGGGCATTGGCGCGGGCGCGCGAGGAGAGAGTTGGAAACCAGCCAGCCGCTCCGTCCGGATCCAGCGCGATGCTGACCCGGAAGCTGAACAAACGGCCGCTTCGGGGCGTCCGTAGAATTTCCGGTTCGGGCGGCGCCTCGGGCGAGGTCCAAGCCTGGAGGGTGCCTTGCAGTCGGGGCGTATTGCCCTGCACCACTTGATAGACGCTTTCGGAAAGAAGCAGATCGGAGACGGCATCGAGGGCGTCCTTCAACCGGTCGACTTCGGTAATGATGGCGGACGCGGCCGGATTGGGCAGCGCCGGCAAGCCGGCTAGGCCGTAAGGATAGGCCTGGCTGGCCGCCTGGAGCAGGCCCAGGCCATCAACCACATTTCTCGCTTCCACCACCTCCGCCGAAGTGTTGGGCGGGAGTTCTGTCAAGCGGCCGCCCAGCAGCGGAAACTGATCCCGGAACAAATAGATGAAAGAGTCCAATTCAATGCCTGGATGCCCCTCATGCAAGCCGCGCTCGAACTGATAGCCAAGGAGGGCAGCCAGGGGCTGGCCATTCCGAACCCCGTCCATGAGGAGGGAGGCCGCGCGCATACGCGCGGAGGACAGGTTGACCGAAAAGAGCAGTGGCTGGTCCGAGCTGGCGTGGGACAGGTAGCCATTGCGGAGCACGGCGGCAGTGCCCGCCTGCATCACGGAAGGAGCGTGGATGTAGCCCGCATTGGTCGGATCTTCAAACACATCCGAAGTCACGCCTGCTCTGAGCAAGGCCGGCAAGGACTCCGGTGGGACCGGTTGAAGCTGGCCGGTGGACGGCCGCACGTTCTCCACGAATCCATAGGCGCCCAAGTAGAGGCCGCGGACGTCGGCCTGCTGCCGCATTGTGGCGAACCGGTGCGTATATAAACCTGTAATCCAAGCGTCGAGGCGATAACAACAGAGGTCAATGTGTTCGGCCAGGAGCCGTTCCAACCGCGCCGTGGGCGAACCCGCCAATGCCGCGATCGCTTGCTGGACCTCGGCCAGGCGCTGGACCGGCGGCACACTAGAGGCGCTGCCGGCTCGGGCCTGACCGAGCACCCAGTCGACCAGCGCGATCGGTTGCGTGCTGAGACCAAGGCGCGACGCATCCAGATCCAGGTAATCTTTGCGCAACACATTTTGCTGATCGCCAATGTTGGCGATCGGCGGATCCCGATCCGGAACATCGAACGTCCCCTGGCCCTGCACGCGCGCCACCTCCAATGAGCTATTTTCCAACGCCGCCAGGAGCGATTGGCGCAGTAAAACATACAGGAGCGCAGCCGGCGCGGGAATGGCATTGCCCGCGGCATCTTTGAAAGCCTGGCTGGACAGATCCGCCGACGAAGCCGTAGTCAACCAGTCGAGATACGTGTGTGTTCCATCGTACTTCGCCACAAAGCCAGTCTCGGACAGTGGCTTCGCCGGGTCGCCATCGATCAGCGGGAGTTTCCATTCGTCGAATTGCTCCAGGAAAACGATAAAGGCCAGTAGGGGATCGCTCGGCCCGGGGGCAGGAGGAAAATTGATGGTCCCGAAGCTGGCCGCGCGCGATTGAATCAGGGCATTCAACCAGGCTTGGGTCGCGGCCGCGTTGGCGCCGGCGAATTGCAAGCGCTGGCGGATGTATTCGTCGGAGACTGCTTTGCGCGAAACAAAATCGGTCGAGCTGGCCAGCAGGCCCAGGATGCCGAGTAATCTCTGAAACGGGTCGGAGGTCGGCAGCGCGGCGTGAGGAACGCGATCGGCCAAAACTTCCCAACGCGGGCGATGGATCATGAGAAGATTTAGAATCCGGTGCGTGATGTCGGAAGAGGGAATACTGATCGGCGTCGCGGCCATCGACTTCCAATCACTCCATGAACTCGTCACCACGATCCCGTAGGGCTGCCGCCCGGCGCGAAAAGCTGGGAACTGGCCCCGTCCAGTGACCCAAGTGGCAAAGAAATCGTGGACGGCATCCGCGGTGAGCGTATCGACCCAACCCTTCAAATATTCGCGCATGAAATCGCCAATCGTCCCAGGCGTGGCCGCTCGATTGAAGGCGAGCGCTTCGGAGATGTCCGTCGCCGCCGCCCCCGGCAGGCGGCGCACGAATTCAGTGGAGAACATGAACAGATCGGCAAAACGCTGGCCGTCCTTCGGCTCCATCGAACCCTCGTTCCCATTGAGGTCTGGGGGATTGTCCTCGATGGCGAACAGTTCCTCCACCTGACTGGAGGCGGGCTGCCATTCGCTAGGGGCCGTTTCCGTATTGTTCGTGGGTGTGCCGGCCGGGACGAGCGCGAATCCATCGCTATCCCGATGTTTTTGAAAAAGCTGTTCCAGGATGCCTGAACCGTCCGGGAAGGAACTGGTGGCGCGAATGCCCAACGCAACAATCCGGTCGAAGCCGCGCGTGTCAAATGGCGGTGCCACGGGCATTCGCACCGCCATTCCGACCTGCACCGCCGCGTCAAAGTCGACCAGCCAGCGAAGCGAGTCCGAAACCACGAGGCGCCCGGTGGCCGGGTCCCGGCTCAAGCTGACGACGGACTGAGTGGGATCCGGGCCCAAAAGCAGGTCGGTGGGGATGGGAGCCCCGGTAACGCGTGCCACTTCGCTTTGCACGCGCGTGGTCGGATCGCGAAAATAAGCGATCACGAGAAAGGAGTCGGGTAGGCCGTCCGCTCGCGGGAGCGGCGTTGGGCTGGGAGGGGGTGGAGGCGGAAAGGTCAGATCGCCTGGGGCGGCATCAGGATTGAGCGAGGCGGTGTTGCGCACCACGAACCCGGCGCGATAAGCCCCCGCTCGTGTGGCCAGAGCATTCCAAGAACCTTTGTAGGCGCGTTTGAGGTTATCATCGTTGGGCGCCTGGCGCACAGCAGCGCGCGCCTTCCAGTAGCCTTGTCCCAACATCCGCTCGGCTTCATTAACGGCGACGGGGGGCGGCGCGACGCTGATCGCGTCCGGGTAAAAGCGAATCCGCAGCTCGGTTCCGCCGGCGCTGCGTTGGTACTTTGTCTCCAGTCGAACGGGAAGGAGGATAAAGGGAAACTGATCGCTGCACTGTGGGATGATTTGGGGCGCCATAGGCTAGCAGGGGGTCAGGAGCTAGGGCTCAAGTTCTTCAGCATTTCGCGGCCGTGGACGGCCACCATGACCGGTTCTTGATAGAGGATCGAAGCCATGTCGGCCGCGTTGGTCGCCCAGGCCAGACTACCATTGTTTGCTCCGCCAGGCGGGCTCACAAAGGGCTTGTCCAAGTCAATTGTTCCCCCCACTGCCACGTCCAAATTCGCCCAGGACAGGTTGTCCCAGACCAGCGGCGACGGATCGATGGGCGGGGCTGTATCCAGGCCGAAGCGCGGTTCTCCAACCGCCTGTTGCAGGACAAAGAACCAGCCCAGCTTGTCTCCCGCCACCGCTCGAGCTGTGGCCGTTTCCTCCAGGCGTGGATCGCCGCGGATTTCGTCCAGGCTGAAGTCGAAGCCAATCAGGTATATATCCGGCGCAACGATCGCCTTGTAGAGCGGGAAACGCAGTCGTGGGTCCTGGGGAGAAGTATCAAAGAGTTCACCGGTTGGATCGCTCAAAACCAGCCGGTTGATTTGGGTTCCCGTTCCCCAAGCTGCCTTTTGCGCATAAATGAACGTGTTCGGGTAGCGCTTGAGGAGATCTCCCCTCAAAACGAGAACGGTTGGACCGTCGGAGTCCTGCGGATCGCACTGATCGTGGGAGCCGAGCGCCGAGGCTCGATCCCAGTGGTGAAGCGGGGGAATGTCTTTGAGCGCCTCGGTGAGAGTTTGAGGGTCGCGCCCTTGCTGATCGACATAGCTCGAGACAGCCCAGAATTGGCGGAAATAGGTGCCCTGCTGGTCGGTGGGGTACTCGTGCCAGAGCAGTTCGCGCGCGAATTCGTGATTCAACCCGACCAGGTACGATTCAATAAATGCTTGGTTGGTTTTCAGGAGCGAAATCGTATTCTTCGGAATCAGTTTCAGGTTCGGCAACAGATACTCGCTGGAAAGATTCACCAGCGGCCGCGACATCGGGTCCTTGATGTCTGGATAAGCCATAACCTCGGGCCAGGTGGGATCACTCGCTGATCCCGCCGAATACCGGTTTTGTGCGTAGGTCAGCGCGTCTGTGGCCCCGAAGCGAAGCAACCGCCCGAACCGGGTCGAGAAGGCTGCTTGCGGCTCCGTTGCGGCTAAGGCTTGCTGGTGCAGCGGATTCAGATTGAGAGTTGGTTTGGGCGGAGTCGGCTGCACATCTGTTGTGAGCAAATCGTTGAATTCAGTCAGGGCGATGCGCATGTCGGCTGCTCCCGGACTGTCCCCGGGTTCGAACTGGCGGCTGGTTTTTGGCCGCGTGCCCGCCGGCAACGTGAAATCGTTCGGTCCGCCCGTAAAGCGGAATTGAGGCCGGGCAGGCAGAGAAGCCACCGCCGAAGCACCCAAAGCCGGCTTCGAAAGGAGCTTGACCACTTCGGCGAGTTGGACCGGGCTCGGATGCGGGGCCGCGCCATGAACATGAGCGGGCGAGATGGTCGGCTGGAGCACTGCTTGATTAACATTTTCGACGGTTGCTCCACCGGGGGCTGGCCGTGGGGGTGCAGCGGATAACGTCCCTTGCGTGAGGTGAGTTATCGTGCTGCCGATGGCAGTCGTGCGCGTCTCCTGCGGGAAAAGGGAACGAGCGATCCGGCCACGCGGACGCAATTGTTTGACCATGGCCAGCGAGAAGGCCGCCCGCGGTGCCACGCTGGCCCGGATCGCGGCAGCGAGAGTGACCGAACCGCCGCGAATCTTTCCCAAGATGGGCGATAACAGGGCCATCGCCCGTTCCGGCGGCAGTGGGCTCAGCGATTTCGCAAATACCGCCGAGGCCGCCTTAATGGCCAGCTGGGCGCGGCGAATCTTCCGATTGACGGTCAGAACGTCGCCGATCTGGGCCCAGGCGCTCCGGAGGTATTCGTCCTGATGCGCCCGAATAACGCGCACGCCCAGGCCCGCCGCGGCCCGGTATCGCGGGTCCAGGTTGAGTTGATTAACCCAAGTCGCATCCGCCCCGGGAGTGTTGACCCGTTCCACATGGGCGTGCCAGCAGCCGTAGACGGGCGGCGCAACGATGGGATCCTGATTTCCCTGGTCGCGGGCATCGGGCGCGAGCAGTGCGCCCTCCAGCCCGACCAGTTTGTTCGGCGGGTTACTGACCGCGTCCAGGCCGAAGCCTGGCTCGGCAATGTCCATGTCCCGGACGCCCACGGCGGAGTCGACATCGCACGGGATCATGTTGCGCACCAGCGTCTCGAAATCGCCGCCGCCACCAGTCCGGAAGGTCCATTCGTAGAAAATGGGGAAAAGTGTTTCCGTCCCTTCCCAGGAGCGAGTCGTGCCGTTGTCGGTTTCCGCGACCGCCTGGCCCAGACCCGCTTTGCGCCCCGTTTCAAAGGCCGGGAGAACGAAGGCCGTGTAGCTGCAGTTGGGTTCAAGCTGACGCGGACAGAGCAAGCGCGAGTAGGCGAGATCTGGATCAGCATCCAGGAGACCCCGCAATTGGATCAAATCCGGTGCAGCTGTCGTTCCGCCCAGCTTTTGATTCAGATGCACATGGGCCCAAGCCCATTCCTGTCCCACAACTGGAAAGATGTCGGCTCGGCGCGCTGCCTGAGTCAGGTTGAAGGACGATGACGACCCTGCCGGACCGGTGGGGCGATCGAATTCACTTTCTTTTAAAACGACCAGGACCAGCCAAGGCGGAAGACGGTGCGTGCCGAGATCCGGCAGAAATGGCGTATATCGCCAGGGAAAGTCCTCGTCGTAAAAGTCGATCGCGACCAGGTAGTTGTTTTCGAAATCGGAAGTGCCCGCGCGCGGCTCCGTCCGGATCATCTGGCGAGACTCAATGCCGGTGACGTCGGCCGGCCCCAGGAGCTTCATGGTTATGGGCGGCGTGTCGGCCTGGCGCGAGCCGGCCGCGACGGTCAAAGTCCCGGTGAGCGTCGCGCGAACTGAGTTGGCGCTCGCTCCTGCTCCAGGCTGAAGCAAGTTTGACACGCCGCGGCGAAACCAGGGGAAGAAGGTGTAGGTGGCCGTTGACATTAAGGTTGGAGTTCGAGAGTTGGCACCGAAGCAGCAGGCATGACCTGGAGCTTGCCACTTAAGTCAGGCTTCTGCGCAACGAGCCCTTGCAAGACCTGATCCGCGCTCGTGGCCGTATCGAAAATCACGCCCGCTTCGTGCAGGCTCAGGTCGTCGGTCGAAACGACGGCGTAACGATCCGCCAACACTGCCGCCGAGGCGCTCAACGGCGATGGTGCCGTCCTGGAGCGGGAGAGCGGCGAGTTCGACACCGCCGAACCGGCTCTGGAGAATCCCGACAGCAGCCCGGGGATTTGAAAGCGCGGCGTCGGTTGGTGCTCGGGCACGTAAATGACTTCGTAGGACACGTCTCGGCTTTGCATGTAATCGGTTTTCGGCCCGATTTCCGCGCCGATCGCCATGCCCGCCTCATATTGCGCGAACGAGGGACGCGACAGCTTCTCCGCGTCAGTCATGTCGAAAAACTGGGCCGGCGCAAACTCCTCCTGGACGGCCGACATCGGAGCAGCCCCATCGCCAAAGTTCACGGCTTTGATCGTGAACGCGTCGGCCGTATCGGAAGCGGCCCCACCGAGCCGCTGCACGGCAATGTTCAGGGGCAGCACCTTTTGCGAGATCTCCAGTGTCCCGGCCGGTTGCAGGACCAGCCTGCCATCCGAGTCGGGCAGCTTGCGCACGACTACGGCCGGGCTGCGGCCCACCGGCAGAAGTGCCCGCCAGTTTTGCGGGTCCCCCAGAGCGCCGATCAGCAGGGACAAAACGTCGATCGGCATCAGCGCCGCCAACAACGCGCCCGTGTCAATCGTAATGTCAAAACTGGCGCTGATCGTGACCGTGAAAATAAAGCCGATCTCAAATGACCCCGTCCCGTGGGCGTGCAAGGGCACTGGCCCTTCCAGGGTGAGCTGCAACTGAATGGAGAATAAGACGTGGCTGCCCAAACGCACCGCAACCATGGCGGCAATATCGGCAATGAAGTGAAACGGACTTCGCTGGATCAGGATGTCAAAGCTCAGGAAACCGTAGATATTGAACGGGTCCAGGTCGTAGGAAACTTCGATCCGGGCGCCCACTTGGAGCGTGTTGGAAGTGATGGCCAGATACGCTTCCGCCCGGACATGCGGATTATCCGGGAACAACACAATGGCCAGCCGCTGCATGGGCCGAAGATTCATCGGCGGCGGCGTATAGGCCGGATGAAATCCTCCGACCGAAAGCAGCAGGTTCGCGTTCTTATTCCAGTAAACGCGCACCGCCATGTCGCCGGACAAGGTGAAAGTGAGCACCTGTGAATCGAAGAGCGACGCGTCGAACTCCAGCTGGCCGGAGGCGAAATCGACCGTCCCGACGAAGCCCACCTGCAAAACCACCAGCGGTTCTTCATCCACAGGCAGGGCCGCGCGCAGCACCCCGATAATGGCAAAGGTCGGCCGCGGCAATTGGAGGATGATTCCGAGCTCGAGCGTCACTAAGGCCGGGGTGCCCCACGCCAGCTTCGCCATTGGGCCAACTAGGAAAACGCCCGGCTGGGCAGCGAAGACGCGTCCCAGATCGTTTAAGATGCGAGGCGCATTGGCCACGATATCCACCGGAAACAAAATGCTCTGCAAGGACCCGTCCCGGATTCCCGTGCGCAGCTGCTCGACGGCGGCCATGCGGTTCAGGCCCAGCAGTCCGCCTATCCCGAGGAGGGTGAAACCAAACGAGAGCTGGATCGGTTCAAACTCAGCGTCAATGATGATCAGGAGAGAGAAGCCCTCGCTTCCGTCAGGCATGTGCGTGCTCAGGACCGCCAGGGCGCGCACCGAAATGGTGTCCTGGAAAACCAGCTCGAGCCCGCCCGAATATTCCCCTTTGTCCGGGTCGTACTTCGCGAAGCCACCACCGGCAAAGCCGCCGCCCCCGATCTCCAAGCCAATTCCATTGGGCGGTTTGAAGCCGAACTGGACATCAAAGGGTCCAGCGTTCCCTTCGGAAAAAGCCAGGGCGAGTTTCAGGCCCAGGCCGTCCACGGAGAATGATATTGGCCCCAAGTTTCCGCCAATCGCTGTGCCTGCTTCCACGGTCAGATTCGGTGGCTGTCCCGAACCGACGGTTGACTTGATGGCCAGGCTGAGCTGATCGATGCGGAGCGGCCCAATCGTGAGATGCGGTCGAGTGGAGAACTCGATTCCAGCGCCGCCCAGGAAGCTGAACCCCGCGCTGTTGGACCAGCGCAAGCCCAGTTCAATCGGAATGGCCCGCTCAGCATTGCCCAGCAACTGTCCCAGAAAACCGTCCAGATCACCCGGAGCGATCATGAGTTTCAACTCCTGGGGTGCGGCCTCGAATTTCAGCTCAAGCTGGCCGTTATGGACATCGATAGTGAAGGTGGTCGCGGCGCCTTTCAGTTCGAGGCGGCTTTGGCCGGGCGTGCCCAACAGCAGCGCCGGTGTCGGCGGAGCGTAATGGAGTGTCACTCCGAAGCCCGCGTCCGGCAGGGCGGTCCCGGGCTGGAGCGGGAACTTGACCGAGATGTCGCCGGGCCTGATGAGCAGCCCGAGCGTGGTGGCGATGTTGGTACCGGCCCGCAACTCGAGCTTTAAATCGTCCGTGAGGTCGAAACTTGTTCCAATCACGGAGGGCAGGAGCGGCTGCAGGATCAGCCCGGCTGTTTTTGCGCCCTGCGGCGGGAGCTCCAGCAAAGCCAGCCCAATCTCGACCTCCTCCCCGCCGATATTGTCTGCCAACAGCGGCCATTTCAGTTCCCAGTCGATGGAGGTGGCCGTATCGGTCGGAGAGTCCTTGAACCCCTGGCTCAGATCCTTATCCACCCGCCCGAGATACGCCGGCCAGTTCAGCGCAACAAATATCTCCAGCAGGTGTCCGGCAAGGCGGTGGAAGTTCAAATCGTCGGTACCCCAGCCATAGACGCGTGTTGGAATGGAGCCCGGGTCGGCGAGTATTTTGGGGACCTCGTCCCATTGGAAGCGGTTCAAGAGAACAGCCGGCCGGCTGTCAGTCTTGTCCAGGTATTGCTTGACGAGGATATTCAGCGCCAGCAAGGCGGCGTGCAGGCTGGGAAAGGTTTCGTTGAGGTAGTCTGCCAACAGAAGCTCGAACAGATTCCGGCTAATTTCCGGAAGGAACCCCGCCGCGTTCACTCCGTCTGGAGCGCTCGCGATACCGTTCAGCGCGACGTAGAGCGCCTTGACCTTGCTGAGCAGGTCGAAGATCTGCTCCGGCTTTGGATTGTCCCCGAGGCCGTCGAGCGCCGTCAACGCGGCATCCACTTTCGCCGCCAGCGCAGTGTATTCCGGCGGCAGCGACGTCACGTCCCAGCCCAGTCGGTAGAGGAATGTTCGGAAAGCCGACAGGTCGGCCACTGCCGCCTTCAATGGCTCCAGTGCCAGCACCAAGTGCTGTGCGAGTATGTGAAGGGTTCCGTCGGTAGAATCCATGGCGGCGCGCCGTCAAGTCGGGTAGTTCGGGTCGTACATTGCGTCCAATTTGGCAAGCTTCATCGCATCCACGCGGTCCACGATGAGGTAACGGCAGACTTGGCAGAACGGGACGATCTTGTTTTGAGGTACAAAGAAATCGTCAGACGTCCTCATCTTGCAGCGGCCGGCAGGCCGGAAGATGCCGCAGTCAACGTGCCCGCCGCCTTCGTAGATGCCGATGATATCGGCCGGGGTGGCCGGCGGCGTCTTGTTGTATTTTAGCGTCGGCATATTGATCGGCGTCATAACAGACGCCGCATTCGCCTTGGCATTACAGACTGCCGCTGTGAGGGGGCCACCCTGCTTAATGCGGTTGAAGATCGGATCGGCGATCAGCTTGAGTTCGACCCCGGGGTTGGTGCTTTTGCTGGCACAGATGAGCACATGCAGTTGGGTCGCGTCATAGGGCGTGGCTTTGAGATCCAAGGTCCCTTTCGTCTGAGCCACCTCGACCCAATCGGGATGCAGCGGTTCGAGGACCTTAAACCGGAAATCGACATACGGATCATGATCGAGGGGTGGGCGCCTGATCAAGACGAGATCGTCTTTGGCAAAGAGCTTGCCCTGCCCCGGAGCCATATTCATTTGGAAGTTGCTGCCGCTCAGAGCCGACGCCCCAGTCATCAGACCTACTTTGATCGCCCGGGGCAACAACCACTTGATCTGGTCAGGGTGATAAACGGTCGTAGTACCCGATGTGGAAGTGATGACGTCCTTAGCCTGAAGATTAGGATGGCTTGAAGGGGCAGACGTCAAAATCGTCCCATCTCCGGGGCCGTACTCGTCTGCCAATCCGAATGCATGGCCGCACTCGTGACATGCTCGTTCCGCGAGAATATCGGGATCGTAGGGGGCTTTCTTATCGCTGAGCGGAGCAGTCTTGATGTCGCTGCCATTACCATTCGCAGCGGGTACTGTGCTGGCGCGAAACTCGTAGCCGGTCGATGCTGCAAAGTATCCGCGCCTTGCTTCCCCAGCGCCCATATCGGACAGGCAGACAAAGCAGACTAGGCCGCGGTCTTTTGCCTTTGCGTTATTTGCATCTGTGTCCCAAATCTCGTCGAGTGGGGACCCGGAGATTTTCAGATTATTAATGAACTCCTTGTTGATAGTCGCTTCGCTCGTCCTACGCGGGGCTGGCCGTAACAAGGGGTCTCCTCCCGCGGCCGGCGATACGCGAGCACGTGTTTCGATCGCGAATCCGAAGGCGGTGTCACGCTCATTCAGCGGCGAGCGCGGCCGCAGATCATTCCAGTCTGAAAACTTGTTCTTGACGAGCGCCTCGGTCACCTGCGTGTCGTAGAGTTTGTTCCAACGGATAACCGCGTCGGGAATGCTCTGCACGGGATCCTTCGGCACTGGCAAGCCGAGTTTATGGATCATGTTCTCCACGGACCATTCCGTGGAGCCTGGCGCCGGTACTTTAGGAAGAGGCAGTCTGTTTCCGGTCTCGTAATCTCCAAGAAGACTGATGCCGTCCTCCGTTGAAGGCACAAACAGCGACCAATAGTTGATGGAATCCTTGAGCAGCTTGAAGGGCTGCAGTTCTGGGTAGCCCCGCCAGGCGTCTATGATGCTTTTAACCGCCTTGTCGAAATCTTTTTCGGGATCTATTGGCGAGGACTGCTGCGTAGCACGAAAGCCCTCAGAAACAAACAGGATGTTTGGCCTGCTTTTGACCACAGAAATGGGGTGCTCGGGTTTAGAGGGGTCGACAACATTCTCATTGGGACGTTGAGGTCCGGCCACCCATGTAACCTCGGTTTTCGGGTCCTCGGCCACGTCAGACCAGCTCGGCCTTGGCAAGACCTTCGCGGTGTCGCTCAGGTTCGGAAGGGAAGAAGGTATAAGAGGAGGAGGCAGTTCGAGAGTAACAGTGATGTCGACGTGATCGACAGGAAAATCTCCGGCCGCCTTGACGCTCAAGCGCCCGCCAATGACCTCTTCCTCGCCCTTGAAGAGGTCGCCAGCGTTAAGAACAGACACCACATACCCAGCGGCGCTCGAATAGGTGAGTTTCATGACTTTCGGCCAGTCTGTGATGTCTCCAACCGTGTCGTCATCAAAGAGCGCCAGCACCGTGAAGCGACAGTCGCTATCGCCCGCGTGGACAGTGAGGGATGAAGGAGTGAGCCAGATTTTGTGGATGGATTCGTGCAGATGAATCCGGATGATGTTTTCGAAGATCTGTCCCTGTCCAACGTCCTGGCGGGCCGTCATGAGGAAATTGCGAAGCTTGTTGTGTGGGTCGGGAGGAGGTGAGGCGGTGACAACGCCGGTGGTGGTATTCACTGTCACCCCTTGGTTGCCCTTGAAATGAGGAATGAAGGTCAACGGGAATTGCGCAAACTGGGGATCGATCTCGAAACTTGCGTTGAGCAGCTTCGAGGGTAGCTTCGGCATATTCTGCGGGGTACGCAGCACGTGGATATCGTAACCTTCGCCTTCCTTCCACATCAACGCAGAGACTGCCATGACAAACACCTCCTTTTTACGGTGCGTCCATTTGACGCGCGGAGCGACCGGCGGCTGGTAGCGATCGGAGGGTCATGGAACTGTGCCGGTTAGCGAGATTTGCAGCGAACTTCTCGTCGCTGCAGTGGATCACGCCGCCGCCTTTTGGAAGACTAAGTGATCGGGGTCGGGGCCGACGAACCGGGGCAGGCCCCGAGCGGCGGCCGCGCTGAGCCGTGTCCGCTGCGCGCTCGCTCCGGTGAGTGCGGAGACCCGTTTCCGCTCGCTCTCGAGGGCCGCTTTGGACGTTAGGATCTTTTCGGCAAGATGCCTGGGAGTATAGGACTCCGGAAAGCCAAAGCGAAATTGATCAGTTGATTCGAGTGCGACAGGGGTGCTGCACTTGTTACAGAATCGAGACCCGGCTGGGAGCTCAGTACCGCACGAACCGCATGAAATGCCGAAACGAGCCCTGCAGCCCAGGCAATAGTTCGACCCGGTTAGATTTTCGTGCTGGCACCGGAGACACTGCATGCCGAGGCCTCCGCATGATGCTCGGATAGTCGGCCGGGAGAGACTGCCGGAAGTCTAGGCCGTCCGGCTGGTCATGTCAAAGGCCTACAAGGCTGTCTATGTCACCTATCCCGGCCGTAAGGCGATCGCCGGGAACCTCGCCTTCCCGTTCTCACCGTCCGATCTGAAGGCGGGCGACGCCTACGAGTTCAACGTCCACCACCTCGTCGCCGTGGACGATCCGCTCGAGCTTTTTCCCATCCAAATGGTCGAGGTCTGAGATGGCCGACCTCACCGAGGCCGAAGTGCGAGCGCTGGCTCAGGCCCTGCAGCTGCCGCTGACGGCCGAGGACGCCGTCGAGGTAACGCACCGGTTGAACGCCTTCATCGAGTCGTTGGCGCCGCTGGCCGAGCTCAACGCCGAGGGCATCGACGCCGCGCCGGCGCCCGTCGATCCCGATCGCGCATAGGTAAAGTCTCCGTCGGGACGAATGTCACAGACGCAGCACCCCGAACGGAGACGACGGCGCCGGAGTCTCGCACGTTCTTCGTCAGTTGACTTCCTTGCAATACGCGTTATAGCCCTGTTGGGCCCACTTGTAGGCAACAACAGAACATTCGAAGTACGTCGAGAACGTGCCCAGCTGATACTGCGGCGTGGCTGGCTCTGGACCGAAGAACACGATCCACGATAAGCCGATCGCTGTCAGCAGCTTCTTCATCGGGGTTCTACGTCTGTCCGCCGAGTCATCGACCACCGTTGCCTGGGAGCCCCGAAGCATATTCCCATCGCAGCAAGCCTCTCCGCCAGCCGCGGCCGACCGAAAGGATTTTGAGTCCTAGTCGAGCTCGTCACCATCGGTAACCATCGGTCACGTCGGGAGCATCTTCAGCAACTTGGATGCGTCGACGTCGTGGCTCATCTGGCACATGGTGCCATCTGGAAGCTCATGGTGTTGGCACAAAATTGACACACTCGACTCCTCCTCTCGTCTGTAGGGCACCCTCGAGGGCAGGGGAAGCAGGCGCACCGTACTCGCCACGGCCGACGCGGCGGCATCCGGAACGATTCCCGGCTGGCCTTTCGCACCCGCCGGCACGTCCTATGGAAGCGTGAATCAACCCTCCCAAGGCCCTCGTACGCTCGCACGAAGCATCGAATGCCCGGCTATCTGACTTGCCCACGAGGGCGCCTTCGCCTAGCCTGTCATCGATCTCTGTGCGGTCGAAACGCCTGTGAGAGGTAAGGAGAGGTCGATGCGTCGGGAAGCAAAGCCTGGGAAGGCCAAGGTCGAAGCCAAGCAGTCCGGCGCCCGTAAGTCGCGGAAGAACGAAGGTTCTGGGGTCCGCCAGCTCCAGAAGCGCCTGGCAGAGGCGCATGGACAGCTGACCGAAGCGCGGGAGCAGCAGACGGCGACGAGCGAAGTGCTCAAGGTAATCAGCCGCTCGACGTTTGATCTCCAGCCGGTACTAGACACCCTGATCGAGAACGCGGCGAGGCTGTGCGATGCACGGCGCGGAGTCATCCTCAGACGGGACGGCGACTCGTATCACGGGGTGGCTTTCTACAACGCCTCTCCGGAACTGGTCGATTTCGTCAGGCGCCACCCCGTAACCCCGGGACGACGCAGCATCACAGGGAGAGTCGCACTCGAGCGACACACGATCCAAGTTGCCGATCTGCAGGCGGACCCGGAGTACGGCTATGCGCTGCTAGACGTCGATCCCATCCGCACGGAACTTGGCGTGCCCATGTTCCGGGGCGACGACATTCTGGGCGTCATTATCCTCTACAAGGTCGAAGTTCAGCCCTTCACCGACAAGCAGATCGAGCTCGTCGAAACCTTCGCCGACCAGGCAGTGATCGCGATCGAGAACGTGCGCTTGTTCAAGGAGCTGGAGGCAAAGAACCTCACCCTTGCAGAAGCTCATGCTCAAGTTACCGAAGCTCTCGATCAGCAGACGGCGACCGCGGAGATCCTGCGGGTCATCTCCTCCTCGCCAACCGAGGTGCAGCCTGTCCTGGACGCGATCGCCGAGCGCTCCGTCCGCCTCTGCGGCGCCCTGTTCTCCTCGGTCTACCGCTTCGACGGCGAACTCATCCACATGGGTGCCCACTTCAACTATCCGGCAGCGGCCCTGGAGCGGTCGAAGGGATTCTTCCCGACGACGCCGCACCGGCGGCTCTTCACCGCTCGCGCGATCCTCGAGCGCGCGGCGGTCCACGTGCCCGACGTGCGACAGGACGCCGAGTTCATGGGCCAGGAGTTGGTGGAGCAAGCGGGCTTCAGGGCCGTTCTGTCGGTGCCAATGCTGCGGGACGAAACGCCAATGGGCGCTGTTACGGTCTGGCACGCCGAGGTCGGCGCGTTCACCGACAAGCACATTGCATTGCTCCAGACGTTCGCCGACCAAGCCGTCATCGCCATCGAGAACGTTCGGCTGTTCACGGAGCTCCAGGAAAGGAACCGCGCCCTCACCGCTGCTCATGCGCAGGTCACCGAGTCTCTCGAGCAACAGACGGCAACGAGCGAGATCCTTCGGGTGATCAGCAGCTCGCCGACCAATGTCCAGCCGGTGTTCGATGCGATCGCCGAGAGCGCCGCGCGGCTCTGCAGCGTCGAGGACGTGTTCATCGTCCTCGTCGAGGGCGACGCGCTACGGGCGGTGGCCGGCACCGGCCAGCTCGCGGCGCTGACCCGGGATTACAACGCGCGCCGCATGCCGATCAGTCGCACGTCGGTGGCCGGACGAGCCATCGTCGATCGTGCCACGATTCACATCGACGACCTGCCTGGCGTGCTGGAGACCGAGTTCCCTGAGGCTCGGCCGCTCCAACAGCTGTTCGGCCACCGCACGATTCTCGCCACACCGTTGCTGCGGGAAGGTGCCGCGCTCGGCGCCATTGTCCTCTTCCGCTTCGAGGTGCGTGCGTTCTCCGAGCGCCAGGTCGAGCTGCTGAAGACCTTTGCCGACCAGGCGGTCATCGCGATCGAGAACGTGCGCCTGTTCACCGAGCTCCAAGCGAGCAACAGCGAGCTGACGACAGCGCTGGACACGAAGACCGCCACCAGCGACATCCTGCGCGTCATCAGCCGATCGCAGACGGATGTCCAACCGGTCTTCGACGCGATCGTGCACAGCGCCGCCCGCCTGCTGCGGGGGTACGGGGCTGTGCTGACCCGGATCGCGGGCGATCAGATCGAGCTCGCCGCCCTCACGAGCACCGACGACGCCGGCAACGCCGCCGTGAGGGCGATCTTCCCACAGTCGCTCCAATCCGAGTGGCCATACCCCCAGGCCATTCGCAATCGCGCTCCGCTCAATATCACTGACTTCCCAAGCGATCTCCGATGGCCCGAAGCTGCGCGCGACCGCGCCCGTGTCCGTGGCTCCCGAAGCTGGGTTGTGGTGCCGATGCTTCATCACGACGCGCCGGTCGGGACGATCTCGGTAATCCGCCGCGAACCCGGTGGCTTCTCCGACGATGAGATCGCCCTGCTCCAGACCTTCGCAGACCAAGCGGTGATCGCCATCGAGAACGTGCGCCTGTTCAAGGAACTGGAGGGCCGCAACCGCGACCTCACCGAGGCTCTGGAGCAGCAGACGGCGACCAGTGAAATCCTGCGCGTCATCAGCCAATCGCAGACTGATGTGCAGCCGGTCTTCGACACGATCGTGCGCAGCGCCGCCCAGCTCTGCCACGCGGCCGTTGCGGCGGTCTTTCAGACCGACGGTCGGATGGTGTACCACCCGGCCAACTATGGCGGGTCGCCCGAGGCGCTCGCCGCGACCCGCGCGCGGTATCCTCGGCGTCTGGACATGGAGACCATGCCCGGAATGGCAATCCTGACGCGGTCGGTCGTCAATCTGCCAGACATCGAGGACCCGTCGCTGCCCGAGCACGTGCGGCAGGTCGGAAGAGTACTCGGGTTCCGGAGCGCCCTCGCCGTACCGATGCTGCGTGAGGGCGAGGCCGTGGGCGCCATCACCGCGCACCGGCGAGAGCCGGGCCGGTTCTCGGATGCCGAGGTGGAGCTGCTCAAAACCTTCGCCGACCAGGCCGTCATCGCCGTTGAGAACGTCCGCCTCTTCAAGGAGCTGGAGGCCCGGACGGGCGAGCTGACCCAGTCGGTGGAGAAGCTGACGGCCCTGGGCGAGGTCAGCCGGGCGGTGAGCTCGACCCTGGACGTCGAGACGGTGCTCAACACGATCGTCTCCCGCGCCAGCCAGCTGGCCGGCGCCGCCGGCTGCTCGATCTACGAGTACGACGAAGCCGCCGAGCAGTTCGAGCTGCGCGCGACCCACAACGACGACGCGGAGTTCGTCGCGGCCCTCCGGGCGGTGCCCCTCCGGAAGGGCGAAGGGCTCATGGGACGCGCGGCCGAGATGCGCGAGCCGATCCAGATCCCCGACATCGCCCAGCCCGGGGCCTACGAGAGCAGCGTCCGGGACACCCTCATCCGCTTCGGGTACCGGGCCCTCCTCGCCGTGCCCTTGCTCCGCGAGGATCAGATTATCGGGAGCCTGTCCTTCAACCGGAAGGAGGCGGGCGAGTTTCCCCCGGAGGTGGTCGACGTCCTGAGAACCTTCGCCACCCAGTCCGCCCTGGCCATCCAGAACGCCCGGCTCTTCCGGGAGATCGCGGACAAGAGCGCCCAGCTCGAGGCCGCCAGCCGCCACAAGTCGGAGTTCCTCGCCAACATGTCGCACGAGCTGCGCACGCCGCTCAATGCCATCATCGGCTTCTCCGAGGTGCTGACGGAGCGCATGTTCGGGGAGCTGAATGAGAAGCAGGACGAGTACCTGAAGGACATCCACGCCTCCGGCCAGCACTTGCTGTCGCTGATCAACGACATCCTGGACCTCTCGAAGATCGAGGCGGGACGGATGGAGCTGGAGGTGACCGACTTCGATCTGCCGAACGCCATCGACAATGCCCTCATCCTGGTGCGAGAGCGGGCGACCCGACGGGGGATCACGCTCGGGCACTCTGTAGATGAGCGGCTGGGGACGATTCGGGGCGACGAGCGGAAGGTGAAGCAGGTGCTCTTGAACCTCTTGTCCAACGCCTTGAAGTTCACGCCCGAGGGCGGGCGAATCGATGTGCGGGCCGCCCCCCAGGACGGTGTGGCAGAGATCTCCGTGGCGGATACCGGGGTGGGCATCGCGCCGGAAGATCAGGAAGCCGTGTTCGAGGAGTTCCGGCAGGTGGGGACGGCGGACAAGAAGGTGGAGGGGACGGGGCTTGGGCTGGCGCTGTCCCGGAAGTTCATCGAGCTCCACGGAGGCCGGATCTGGGTGGAGAGCGAGGTGGGAAAGGGCTCGACCTTCCGGTTCACGTTGCCGAGCAGATAATCCAGGATGATCAGTCGGCGGGCATTCCTCGGCACGCTTGCTGGCGGCCTCCTCGCCGCGCCGCCTGCTGCCGAGGCGCAGCCGACCGGGAAGGTGTGGCGGATCGGTATGCTCGGCGGCAACCCCATCGCGCCGGCCCTCTACGAAACGTTCAAACAGGGGCTCGGCCAGGTCGGCTTTACGGAACGCCAAGTCGTGATAGTCCAGCAGGACGCGGCCGGCGTGCCATCTCGGATCCCCGCGCGCGCGGCCGACCTCATCCGGGACAAGGTCGACGTCATCTTCGCGAGGGGGCCGGTCGCTCTCGCCGCCGCGGTCGAGGCGAGCAAAACCATCCCCATCGTGGCGATCGATCTCGAGAGCGATCCGATCGCGCTGGGATATGCGAAGACGCTCGCACGGCCCGGCGGTAACGTGACCGGCGTCTTTCTTGATCTCCCGGAGCTGAGCGCCAAGCAGCTTCAACTCTTCCGGGAGATCGTTCCCGGTCTGTCTCGCGTCGCTCTCGTTGGGGATTCCATCGGCAATGCGGCCCAGTTTCGAGTGACCGAACGCGCGGCAGAAATCCTTGGGGTCAAGTTCCAGACATTCGAGGGACGCACCGCTGCCGAGCTCGATGCCGCGATGGAAGCCGCGCGCCGCAACGGTGCCGGCGCGGTGGTCATCTTCTCGTCGCCGGTCGTCTTCGACCATAGAGCGCGCATCGCGGTCCTCGGGCGTGAGAAGCGGTTGCCGACGGTGTCGCTGTTCACCGAGTTCGCCGCGGCCGGCGGCCTGCTGACCTACGGGCCCAGTCTCCGAGAGTCCTTTCGCCGGTCGGGCGTCTTCGTCGCGAAGATCCTGAACGGTGCGAAGCCCGCCGAGTTGCCGATCGAGCGGCCGGAGAAGTTCGAGTTGGTGATCAACCTCAAAACCGCCAAGGCCCTCGGCCTGACGATCCCCCAGACGCTCTTGCTGCGGGCGGATCAGGTCATAGAGTGATCACGCGACGGGAGTTCGTTCAGGGTGCGGTGGCGAGCGTCGTGGCGGTGCCGCTCGTGGTCGAGGCCCAGCAGGCAACGAAGAGCCACCTCATCGGTGTCCTGTATCCCGGCGTCGACAACAGCATCTTCCGAGGCAACCTTGACGGATTCCGTGAGGCACTCAGCGCGGCGGGATTCGTCGAGGGCCGGAACGTGACGCTGAACGTGAGAGCGGGTGACGGTGCCACGCTCGGATCTCTCGCGGC